>Ga0164318_10001276_pt1 | contig 22137 bp, 26 predicted proteins | sample GuaBasSedimGuay9_FD_113734 | JGI IMG/M metagenome (GOLD analysis project Ga0164318, IMG submission 113734) | Subseafloor sediment microbial communities from Guaymas Basin, Gulf of California, Mexico - Guay9, Core 4571-4, 0-3 cm | ecosystem: Environmental > Aquatic > Marine > Hydrothermal vents... | reverse complement strand
CTGAAACTGAAAAATACGCTCATGTTACCTTTTTCTTTAATGATTTAGTTGAAAAACCTTTTCCTTTGGAGTTCAGAAAGATAATTCCTAGTCCTAAGGTTGCGACTTATGATTTAAAGCCTGAGATGAGTGCGTTTAAAATTAAGAATGCTGTTGTTGATGCTGTTAAAAATAATAAGTTTGATGTTATTATAATGAATTTTGCTAATTGTGATATGGTTGGTCATACTGCTGATTTCAAGGCTGCAGTTAGGGCTTGTGAAGCAGTTGATAATTGCTTGGGTCAGGTTGTTAATGCTGTTCTTGATAAGCAGGGGGTTGTTTTGATTATTGCTGATCATGGGAATTGCGAGGACATGACTAAAAACTGGTGTTCCAGCCACACACTGAACCCTGTTCCTTTTATTTTAGTAGGCAAAAGATTCAGATTAAAAAGAACCGGGACTCTTGCTGATGTTGCTCCTACCTTGTTGCAGGTTCTTGGCATTAGGAAGCCCAAAGAAATGACTGGCAGAAGTTTGATTCTGGTTTGATTATTCTTGGACTGATTGTTTTATTGACTCAATTTTAGTTTCTATTGCCTGGAGTTTTCTTCAAACCTGTTTAAAAAGAATTTTGTTTTATACGAAAGTTTTGCAAACAATATTGCTAATGTTTTGTTAAAAGAGTTTTCAGAAGAATTCAGACTTAGTTAATTTTTTAAAGTTTTTTAGGCTTGTTTTTTTCAATGAAGAAAAAAGTCTTTTTTAAGGACTCTTTCAAACGTAAGGTTTGCGGTATTTTGTCTAATCCCAACAGTTTCAATAAGCGTGTTGTTGTTTTGTGTCATGGTTTAGGAACCAGCAAGAACAGCAGGTCTTATGTTGGTTTAGAAAGAATTCTAAATAAGGCAGGCCTTGCTACGTTTAGGTTTGATTTTTTTGGTCATGGTGAGAGTGAAGGCAGTTTTGAGGACTTAACTGTTTCTAAGGCTGTTGACGATGTTTTAAGTGCGTTTGAGTTTTTAAAGAAAAAGGGTTTTTCTGTTTTTGGTCTTGCTGGTTCTAGTTTTGGCGGGTTGGCTTGTTTAATTGCTGCTTCTAAGAGCAAGGACTTGTCTGCATTGGCTTTGAAATGCCCTGTTTCTAATTATCTTGAAAGAGAGCGTGCTACAAAACCTGGAAAATTGTTGATTGACTGGAAAAAGAAAGGTTTTAGGTTTATTCTAGGTCCTGATGGTAAAAAACACAGATTAAATTACTCTTTTTTTGAAGATTTTAAGAACAATAATGGTTACTCAGCTGCCAAAAAGATTAAGATTCCTGTTTTAATTGTTCATGGCAGTGCTGATAAGGTTGTTCCTGTTGAGCAAAGCAAGAAGACTGCTAAAATTATAAAGGATTGCAAGCTGGTAATTGTTAGGGGTGCTGATCATAGGTTTTCTAAACAAAAGGATTTTAAGAAATCTTTGAGTTTGGTTTCAGATTTTTTAATTAAAAAAATGAGTAAATAATTTTTATTTTTTTAAATGCACATCCATTTGCGGGTATGGCATTTCTATTTTTTGTTTTTTGAATTCTTTGTGTAAAGCTTTTATGAATTCATGTTTTATCAAATACTTGCCTGTTTCATGTTCTGCTTTTAGAATTACCTTGAAGTGTATTCCATTATCACCAAACATGTTGTACCTTATTATTGGTTCAAAAGCGCTTACTGCTCCTTTTGTGTTTTTTTGAATTTTTTTTGCAACTTGCTCACTGGTTTTTTCAACCTTTTCTAAGTCAGAATCATATGACACACTAACAGGAATTATAACAGATGTTTGCTTGTTTTGCAGGTCGTAGTTTGTTGTTATGGCTTGGGATAGTTTTGAGTTTGGTATTATTATCATGTTTCCTGATAGTGTTTTTATTCTTGTTGTTCTCCATCCTATGTCTTCTACATGTCCTTTTATTGCTCCTCCTTCTAACTCTATCAGGTCTCCTAGTTTTACGCTTTTGTCTGTTACTATGTAAAATCCTGAAAAAAAGTTTTCTAGTGTGTCTTGCAGTGCAAGTGCTACTGCTATTCCTCCTACACCCAGTGTTGCTAGTATTGGTGTTACTTTTATGCCAAAAAAGTTTAGGATAATGATGCCTGCTACTGTATAGATTATTATGTCTAATGAACGTTTGAATATTGTTCCAAATTTAGCACCCTCTTCTTTTTCTCTGCCTTTTTTGAATCTCACAACCCACACAGACAGCTTTCTTGTTAATCGTAATAAGGTCCATGTTGCTATCAGAACTGCTGTTACAAAACTTATTTTGCTTATTAGTTGTTTGTATTGTTGTGCTATTGGTAAGAACCATATGCCTGCCAGTATGCCAAAAACAAATACTGAAAGATGCAATGGTGGGAATAGGGCATTTATTAACAGATCATCAAAATCTGTTTTTGTTCTGCCTGCTATTTGTAATAGCACCTTTTTCAAAAAGACTTTTACAAAAAATGACAAGATTAGCGCAGCTCCCAGTATTATTGCACTCAGATACCAGTTATTTGTTATAATCATAGTTTTGCTAACATGATTGTTATTTAAAAATCTTACCAAAAAACATTTATAATTAGAGGTATATGCTTTTGAAAAAGAGGTTAAGATGCCAAAAATCCTTAAGGTCAGGAAAAGGGATGGTACTTTAGAGGTGTTTCAGCCTGAAAAGATTGAAGCTGCTATTGAAAAAGCAGTGATTGCTGTTAAGGGCAAGAATGGCAAAACAGCTCAAAGGATTTCCAAAGAAGTTGTTAAAGAACTTGAAGCTCATTTTTCGCAGAATATTTTTCCTAAGGTTGAAGATATTCAAGATATTGTTGAAGAAAGGCTTATTAAAAACAAGCTGGCTGATGTTGCCAAGGCTTTTATTTTGTACAGAAAAGAGCACAAGGATATTAGGGATTTCAAGACTTTTTTAGGAGTTAGGGATGAGTTAAAGCTTAGTCCTAATGCTGTTCGTGTTCTTGCTAAGAGATACTTGCTAAAGGATGATGAGGGTCATATTGTTGAGACTCCTGGCAGGTTGTTTAGAAGGGTTGCAAGGGTTGTTGCTAAGGCTGATGCGTTGTATTCAAAGGGTAGTGTGAAAAAAACCGAAGAAGAGTTTTATGAAATGATGTCTAAGTTGGAGTTTTTGCCTAATAGTCCTGCTTTGATGAATGCAGGTACTTCTCTTGGTCAGTTGTCTGCTTGTTTTGTTTTGCCTGTTGAGGATTCTTTAGTTGGCATTTTTGACAGTGTAAAAAGAATGGCTTTAATTCACCAAAGCGGTGGCGGTACTGGTTTTAATTTTTCTCATATCAGGCCTAAGGGTGATATTGTTAAATCAACAAAAGGCGTTGCTTCTGGTCCTTTGAGTTTTATGAGGGTTTTTGATGTTGCTACTGATGTTATTAAGCAGGGTGGTAAGAGGCGTGGTGCGAATATGGGCATTCTTAATTTTAATCATCCAGATATTCTTGAATTTATTGTTGCAAAATCAAAAGAAGATATTTTGAGCAATTTTAACATTAGTGTTGCTGTTTCAGATGGTTTTATGGATGCTGTTTCTAAGAACAAGGAGTACTGGCTTGTTAATCCCAGAAACAATGAAAAAACAACAAAGGTTAATGCCAAAGAGGTTTTTGATTTAATTGTTAGTTCTGCTTGGAAAACTGGTGATCCCGGTCTTGTATTTATTGATGAGATTAACAGAAAAAATCCCCTTAAAGGTCTTGGCCTTATTGAGGCTACTAATCCTTGTGGTGAACAGCCCTTGTTTAATTTTGAATCTTGCAATCTTGGCAGTATTAATCTTGTAAAAATGGTCAAAAATAATAGTATTCTTTGGGATAAGTTAAGACAGACTGTTCATAAGGCTGTTCATTTTCTTGATAATGTCATTGATGTTAACAGGTTTCCTCTTGAAGAAATTGAAAATCAGACTAAAGCCAGCAGAAAGATTGGCTTGGGTGTTATGGGTTGGGCAGAAGCTCTTATTAGATTAGGCATTAGGTATGATTCTATTAAGGCTTTGCGCTTGGCTGAAAGGGTTATGAAGTTTGTTAATGATGAGGCTAGAAAAGCCAGCAATAAGCTAGCTCTTATCAGAGGCAGTTTTCCTGATTTTGACAAGAGTATTTGGAAGTCTAAGGTTAAGGCTACTAGGAATGCTACTGTTACTACTATTGCGCCTACTGGCTCTATTAGTATTATTGCTGGGGTTACTAGTGGTATTGAGCCTTTGTTTGCTGTTAGTTTTGTTAGGAATGTTCTTGCTGGCGCTCATTTGTTAGAGGTTAATCCTGAGTTTGAGACTATTGCTAAAACTAAGGGTTTTTATTCTAAAAGGTTAATGATGAAAATTGCTAAAACAGGTTCATTAAAGGGTGTTAAAGAGGTTCCTAAGAAAGTTCAGGACTTGTTTAGGACTGCTCTTGAGATTTCTCCTGAATGGCATGTTAAAATGCAAGCCGCGTTTCAAAAATACACTGACAATGCTGTTTCCAAAACTATTAATCTTCCTGAAAATGCTTCGCTTAAGGATGTTTCTAAGGCTTTTTTGTTAGCCCATAAGTTGAAGTGTAAGGGCATTACTGTTTACAGGTATGGTAGTAAGAAACAGCAGGTTTTAACTGTTGGTGAGCATGAGCCTGTTGTTGTTGGTGGTGAGTTTGCTGGCGGTCATTGTAAGGAATGTGTTTTTTAAAATTTTTTAAAATTTTGTGAGGTTTTTGAAAATGGCAATATATGTTTGGACAGGTATTGGCGCTGGTAAGACAACTTCGTCTTTAGGCGTTGCTTTGCGTACTGTTGCGCATGGCAAAAAAGCTGTTATTGTACAGTTTATGAAAGGTCGCAAAGACACTGGTGAATTTCTTATTAAGGATAAGCTTGGACCTTTATATGAGATTTTTCAGTTTGGTTCTGAAGAGTTTGTTGACTTGAAGAACCCTTCTGAAGATGATAAGAAAAAGGCTGAGGAGGCTTTGGCTTTTGCTGAGAAAAAAATGCTTGAAGAAAAACCTTTTTTGCTGGTTCTTGATGAAGTTAATATAGCTATGTCTTTTGGCCTGATTAAAACAGAGGATGTTTTGAAACTGATTAAGAAGTGTCCTGAAGGGGTTAATCTTTATCTTACAGGCAGGTTTTGTCCAAGAGAGGTTATGGAAGCAGCAGACTATGTTACTGAATTTGTAAGTCTTAAAAAACCTGAGAAAATGGTTGCTACAGAAGGAATTGAGTATTAGTCTTTTTTTTGTTTTTTTATTCTTCTTCTGATTTTAGTTCTTCTTCATCTTCGTTGTCTTCCTTTTTTTTCTCTTTGCGTTCTTCTATTTCTTCTAATAGTTCTTCTACTTCTTTATCCTCTGTCATATAGAGAATAAACTAAATTTGGTTTTTAAAGTTTGCGGTGTTGTTGAGATAAAGTTTCACAACACTCGCGCCTATCACTCCTGCTGTTTCTGTTCTTAGTGTGTTTTTTCCTAAGCTTAGTTTTTCTTTTTCTTTTAATAGTTGCAATTCTTCTTCGCTAAATCCGCCTTCAGGCCCCACAAGGAGAATGATTTTTTCTTTTTCTGTTTTTATTTGTGTTATGTTTTTTCCTTGTTTTGTGCACACTATTATTTGTCCTTTTGTTTTTTGCAGTGCCTTTTTGAGTTCTATTGGTTCTGAGATTTCTGGAATAAAAGCTCTTTTACTTTGAGCGCTTGCTGTTTTTGCTATTCTTTTCCACCTTTCTATTTTGTTTTTTTTTGGAATTGTTATGCTTCTTTTGAATATTACTGGCACTATTTTATCTACTCCAACTTCTGTTGCTTTTTCTGTTAGCCAGTCGCTTCTTTCGCCTTTTGGTGTTGCTGTCCATAATTCTATTGTTGGTTTTTCTTTTTTTTCTTGTGTGTTTTCAATTATTTTGACTTTTACTGTTTTTCCTAAACTTTCTATTTTTCCTTTGAAAATATTTCCTTTGCCGTCAAACAGTTCAACTTTGTCTTCTTTTTTTAGTCTCAAAACGTTCACATGCCTGCTTTCTTCTTTATCTAAATCAACTATTTCTTTTAGCTTGCCATCAAAAAAAAGTCTTGGTGCCATTTGTTTAATTCTAGATTGGCTAGAAAATATTTTTGATTTTTTTTCTTATTTTTTCTATTTTTTTGTTTAGCCAGTCTAACCTTTTCAGGATTTTTGGCTTTATTTTTTCTATTTTGTCAAATTCTTCTTGTTCTTCTAACAACACTATCTTGTCAAACAGTTTATCTAGTTTTTTAATCTTATATAGTTTTACTGCCTTTCTATACTCGTCATCGTCATCTGTTCCTTCTATTCTTATGCTTTTTATTAGCTTTTTTCTGATGTTTGTTATGTAGTATGCTGACCAGTTTGTTGCAGTCCCTAAAGGTTTTTCTATCTTTTTTTTCAGGTTTAATATTGATTTTGTTGCAAAGTCTAGGTATTCTGGCTTGAATTCTGTCATAAAAGGCTTGAAAGTAAGAATTATTAATAAATTTTACCTGCTGCTGTCTGCTTGTCTTTCTAATTCATTCTTTTTGGCTATTGCTAGAGATTTAGGATTGAGGTTGTATGCTGAGATTATTTCGTCTGCTAGTCCTTGTTCTACTGATGTTTTTTTGTTAAAGCACCTGTCATATGCGCCTTGCACAAACAGTCTTAATGTTAGGTCTATTCTTCTTTGTGGCGCGCAGTCTACTGCTTTTGGGTATCTTGCTCCTCCGTATTCTATTGCTACTAGTTCTTCTCTTGGGGCTGCGTTTTCTAGTGCTTTTACAAAGATTTTTATTGGGTTTTCTTTTGTTTTTTTCTCTATTATTTTAAAGCATTTTTCTGTTGTTTTGTATGCTAGTGAAGCTTGTCCGCAGCAGTGTCCTGAGCTTCTGAAGTGTTTTTTTCCTTTGTGTCCTGGGACCATTAGTTTGTTCATAAGCCTTTCAACTATGAATATTTTTGATTTGTGGAATCTGTTTCCTGCGTATCTTGCTCCTGTTCTTGGCACAAATCTTGGTTGCAGTGTTACATAAGCTTTTAATCCTGGATCCTGAACTATAATGTCTTTTGTTCCCCATTTGTTGAAAGCTAGTACTTCTGTCATGGTTTCACTTTCTTGCTTTTTCTATTTTGCCTCGTAGCAGTGCGTTTAGGCTTTGCCCGTTTACTTTGATTACTTGCCATCTTACTCCTGGTATGTCTCCTTTTGATTTTCCTTTGGCTCCTCCTATGCATTCTATTATGACTTCATCGTGTTCGTCTACGAATTTTTGGGCGCCTGCTCCTGGTAAAAATGCTGATACTTGTCTTCCGTTTTTTACAAGCTGCACTCTTACGCATTTTCTCATTGCACTGTTTGGCTGTTTTGCTTCTAATTGTATTTTTTCTATTATTATTCCTTTTGCTTGTGATGAGCCTTCTAATGGGTCTGCTTTTCTTTTGAGGTTTAGGATTCTTCTTACGTATTGTGTGTCAAGCCATCTGTTGTGGCGTCTTCTTTTTTTTAGTGCTTTTCCAGCGTTTAGTCCTTTTGTTTTGTTTGCCATTTTGTTTTTTTTATTTTACTTTTATTTCTTTTATTTCAGGAAAGTATCTTTTTATTATGGACTCAAAAAACCTTAAATTTGTTCCATTACGGCCTATTAGCAAGCCTCTGCTTTTTAAATCTTTCGCGGTTAGAGTGATTATTCCATCTTCTTTCTCTGCATTAATTAGCTGTACTGGAGCTACTAGGTTTTTGATGAATTTTAGTATTTCTGGTGAAAATTCTGCTATTTTTATTTTTCTTTTTGTTTTTTTTTCTAGGGTGCGTACATTGATGCCTCCTTTTCCTACTGCTTTGCCTGTTTCTCCTTCTTCTACGATGTAAACTGCCATGTTTTCTGTTATTATGCAGTCTTTTAGTTTGGCTTTTGTTATTAGGTCAAAGAGTCTCATAAAAAAGACTGTGTTAGAATCATAGATTATTTTGTTCATTTAGATAGCACACCTATTACAGATATTGCAAAGGGTTTCTTGCATATTGTTCCTAGTTCTTCGTTTGTTTGTGTCAGTTCTTTGCATTCTATTTTGTATATTTTGCAGTAGTGTGTTAGGTCTTCTTTTGCCTCTTTTTTGCAGTTGCTGGCTAGAAAGATTTTTTTTATGTTTTCCCTGTGCAATTGTTTTAGTGTTTCTTCTGTTCCTATGACTAGTCTTTTTTCTTCAAGTAGTTTTCTTATTTCAGTTATGTTGTTTTCGGTTTTTTTCTTTGCCATTTTATTTTGCCTTTCCGCTGTTGACTATTTTTGTGACCAGTCCTGGAAGTCCTGTTCCTATTGGTATTGGCTGGTTTAGCATTACGTTTTCCACTACGCTGTTTAGTTTATCCACTTCCCCTCTCAAAGCTGCATTTATTATATGTTTGATTGGTGTTTCAAATGATGCTCTTGCCAATACTGATGCTTTTTCGCTTACTACTCCGTATCTTGTTATTCCTTTTATTTCTCCGCTTGAGCACATTGTGTCAGCTACTAACAGAATGTGTCTTATGTCTACGTTCAGTCCTTGTGCTTCTATTACTTTGTATACTTCATCTACTATTGCCTGTCTTGTGGCTTCTATTCCTAATACTGAATATATTTCAAATATGTCATTTGATGTTGTTCTTGTTGAGTCTACAAAGTCCAGTTCTAATACTTTTTTCAGGTTGCTTCCGGCTGTGATGATTATAAATTCCTCTCCTCTTTTTACTGGCAGAACCTGTGTTATTCCTTTTATTCCTTGAACAAAAACGTTTTTCAGCTTTTCCTTTAATCTGTATAATGAGTTTAGCCCTCCTTTGTCTTCTTTTTTCAGCTTGATTAATAGTGTTTCTCCGTTTGCTTTTACACTGCATTCCTTGCCAAATACTTTTTCTACTGCTTTTGCTGCAAAATTTGTTGTTATATCTATTTCTGCCAGTTTTTCAGGGTTTAAGAGGACTTCTAGTTTCATGTCTACTATGTTGATTGCGAATTCTTTTGCTATTTCTCCTAGTGATGTTTCTTTTATTTGTTGTGCTAGTTCTCTGATGTTTTTGCCTTTGTTGTATGGTGATTTTAGGTATACTTCCATCATTGGTGTTGCTATTTTTTTTCTTGCATCAAAGATTTCTATGATTCTTGGCAAGCCCATTGTTACATTCATTTCTGCTACGCCTGCATAGTGGAATGTGTTTAGGGTCATTTGTGTTCCTGGTTCTCCTATGCTTTCGGCTCCTACTAGGCCTACTGCTTCTCCTGGGTCTATTTTTGCTGACTCATATTCTTCGTACACTTTTTGCGCGACTTTTTTTATTTTGCTTGGCGGACAGTTTTCTTCTATTTCTTGAAGTATTTTTGGCGGTAGTTTTGTTTTGTATTCTTCTAAATCTTTATGCATTGTTTAGCCTCTTGTTGTTTCAATTATTTTTTTAACATTGATTTTTCCGCTTTCTGATCTTGAAACATCTATGCTGTCTTCTCCATAGCTGAATTGTATTATTCTTCCGCTTGCATCTCTTACTGTTCTGTCGTATTCCACTCTTAAGTCTTGTAATGCATTTGCTAGTCTTCTGTAAAGGTATCCGCTTTTTGGTGTTCTCAGTGCTGTGTCCATTAGCCCGTCTCTTCCTGTTATTGCATGGAAGAAGAACTCTTTTGGATTGATTCCCTGTTTGAAGCTGTGTATTACAAAGCCATGTGCTTCTGGTGACAGGTCTCCTTGCTTGAAACAGCTTAGTGTTCTTCCTGAATATCCTCTTTCTATTCTTTTTCCTCTTAGTGCTTGTTGTCCTACGCACGCACTCATCTGAATTAATGATGTTATGCTTGCTCTTGCTCCTGACTGAACCATTACTGCCACATGATTCTTATCTGTGATGTATCTTTTAATTACGTGTCCGCACATGTTACGCGCTTTGTTTAGTCTTTCAAGGATTTTCAGTTCTAGTGTTTCTGATGTTGTTCTTCCCGGGAATGCTTCTAGCTTGCCTGAATGGTATTGTTCTATCATTTGTTGTACTTCTTCTTCTGCTTGATGCAGCAGATGGTTTATTTCATCAACTGCTTCTTGTGGCAGGTCTTCATCTGCTATTCCTGTGCTAAATCCTTTTATGAAAAGGTACTCGTTTCCTAGCTTGAATATTTTATGCAGTATTTTGATTGTTTCAGCTGCCCCATACTGTTTGTGCAGATTTCTTAGTATTAATCCTGCTCCTTCTCCTCCTATTGATTTTGTGTCTATTGTTCCTTCTTTTAGGATTCCGTTTTTAATTATGACTGATTCTCCTGTTCTTGAGACTCCTGTGTAATTGAAATCATCTGGCAGCAAAACGCTGAATATTTCTGCTCCTGTTACCATCTTCTTGTTTGGTAGTTTGCTAAAGTCTGTGATTCCTACTGCTGCTAGTAATTGTATTGCTTGTTCTCTTGGTATTTGTTTTGCTTTTGATAGGAGGTAGTTGCCTGAGATTGCGTCTTGTATGCATCCTATGACTGATAAACCATATCTTGGTGAGATTAGTTGTGTTTGCACTTCCATTAGTATTTCTGCTTCTGCTCGTGCTTCTTCTGTTTGTGGTACGTGCAGGTTCATTTCGTCTCCGTCAAAGTCTGCGTTGTATGGGTTGCATACTGCTGGATTCATGCGCAGGGTTTTTCCTGGCAACACTTTTACCTTGTGGCACATCATGCTCATTCTGTGCAGTGATGGTTGTCTGTTGAATATTGCTATGTCGCCGTCTAGCAGGTGTCTTTCTACTATGTATCCTGGTTGTAGTTCTTCTAGTGCTGCTTCTTTTGTTTCTTCTGTTATTTTTTTCTTTTTTCCGTCTGGTCTTATTACGTAGTTTGCTCCTGGGTATTCTTTTGGCCCTTTTTCTACGAATTTTCTTAGGTAATCTATGTTCCAGTCATTTATTGTTTCTGGCACGCTTAGTCTCATTGCTATGCTTTTTGGCACTCCTACTTCATCTAGTGCTATCATTGGGTCTGGCGAGATTACTGTTCTTGCGCAGAAGTTTGTTCTTTTTCCAGCTAAGTTGTGTCTTATTCTTCCTTCTTTGCTTTTTATTCTTTCTGTGATTGTTTTTAGTGGTTGTCCTGACCTGTGCCTTGCTGGTGGGAGTTGTGATATGTTGTTGTCAAAGAATGTTGTTACGTGGTATTGCAGCAGGTCCCAGAGGTCTTCTATGATTATTTCTGGCGCTCCTGCGTTTATGTTTTCAAAGAGTCTTTGATTAATTCTAACAATATCACCTAGTTTGTGTGTTAAGTCATCTTCGCTTCTTTCTCCTGTTTCCAGTGTGATTGATGGTCTTACTGTGACTGGCGGTATTGGCAGTACTGTTAGTATCATCCATTCTGGTCTTGCTGTTTGCGGATTAAGCCCAAAAACTTCTGCATCTTCATCTGGTATTTTCTCAAGCCTTGCCCTGATTTCTATTGGGCTTAGTCTTTTTTCTCCTTCAAAGAATGTTGTTGGTTTTTCTAGGGTTATTTTTTGTTGTTTTGCATTGCAGTGAGGGCATTTTCCTCCTGTTTTTCCCATTATTAGTGCTTTTACTGCCATGTATCTTGCATTGGTTCCTTCTTCTTTTTCTATTTTGTCTAGTTGTGCTTTTGCTCTTGACCATTTTTCCTTTGGTATCATCAGTCTGCCGCACTCGCTGCATGTGCATCCTAATAGCAGTTGTATTATTCTTGTGAATTTGACATGAATTACAGGTCTTGCCAGTTCAATGTATCCAAAATGTCCTACGCATTCTTTTAGTTTTCCGCCGCAGGTTTTGCATCTTAATCCAGGGTCAATCACTCCTAGTCTTACATCCATTAGTCCGCCGTCTACTGGGTATCCTTCTTTGTCATACAGTTCTGGTGTTACTACTTTTACACTGGCCATTTTTTTGATTAGTTTTGGACTGAGTATTCCAAAGACTACGCTTGATACTTGTTTGTAGATATAATGCTGTATTGATTCTATTCTTTCTCTTGAAAATTCTTTTTTTTCTGTTTTTTGTTCTGCTTCTTTTTCCTCACTCTTTTCAACTTCTGTTTTCTCTTTTGTTTCTTTTACTTCTTCTTTTGACTCTTCTGTGAGTTCTTCTTTTTTTTCTTCTTTTTTCTTTTTGGCCATTTTCTTCAATACTTGCTTTTTAGTTCTAGTTTTGGATATATGCATAGGCTTTTGAATTCGTCTAGTATTAGTTTAAAAGCGTAGCTTATTTCAACGTCATTTATTTCTACGTTTTCTCCGCATAATGGGCAGTATCTTTTGTCTTTGTACGCGTCATAGATTGCTATTAGTCCACAGTTTTCGCATACTGGCACTATTGTCTTGTCTGAGTCAAATCTTTCTTTTAATAACAGGCTTGTTCCGTGTGCTACGAATGTGTCTTTTTCCATTTCTCCTAGTCTTAGTCCTCCTTCTTTTGCTCTTCCTTCTGTTGGTTGTCTTGTTAGTAGTTGTATTGGGCCTCTTGCTCTGCTGTGGATCTTGTTTGCTACCATGTGTTTTAGTTTGAGGTAGTACATGTTTCCTATGTAGATTTTTGCTTCATACATTTCGCCTGTTACTCCGTTGTACATTGTTTCTGTTCCGTTTTCTTTGAATCCCAGGTTTACTAGTTCTTTTCTTATTATGTCTTCTGGTTTGCCGCTGAATGTTGTTGCATCCACAAAGTTTGCTTTTAGTGATGCTGATTTTCCAGCAACCAGTTCTAACAGGTGTGAGATTGTCATTCTTGAGGGTATTCCGTGCGGGCTGAATATTAGGTCTGGTCTGACTCCTTTTGTGGTGAATGGCATGTCTTCTTCTGGAACAATTAAGCCGACTACTCCTTTTTGTCCGTGTCTTGATACGAATTTGTCTCCTATTTCAGGAATTCTTTGGTCTCTTACCCTGACTTGCACCAGTTTGTTTCCTTCTTCGTTTTCTGTCAGGACTACAAAGTCTACTACTCCTTTTTCTCCGTGCCTTAATCCTGTGCTGCTTTCTCTCCTTATGTTTGATGCTAGGCTGTATTCTTCTAGGTTTGATAAGAATCTTGGTGGCGATGTTTTTCCTATTATCACATCTCCTTCACTTACTTTTGCTTCAGGATACACAATTCCGTCATCTTCTAAAAATCTGTAGTCGTGTTCGCTTTTGTATCCTTTGACGTCTTTGTCAGGTACTTTGATTTCATCCATTAGTCCTCCGCTGTATCTTAGCTCTTCTGATATTGCTGGCCTGTAGTATGTGCTTCTTCCAAAGCCTCTTTCTATTGAGCCTTTGTTTATTATTATTGCATCCTCCATGTTGTATCCTTTGTAGCTCATTATTGCTACTATGATGTTTTGTCCGCTTGGGTGTGCTTCATAGTTTGAGATTTTGTGCATTATTGTCTGGACTAGTGGTCTTTGCGGGTAGTGCAACATGTTTACATCCATGTCCATTCTTTGCAAGTAGTTTGCTACGTATAATCCTAAGGATTGTTTTAGGTTTCTGCTTCCAATAATTAAACGGGCTGATTGCAGGTAGTCTCCATAAGGAATCAGGCTTGTTGTTATTCCCAACATTGTTATTGGGCTTATTTCTAGGTGTGTGTGTTCTGGTGTGAGTTCTTGGTCAGAAAAGGCAACCAGGCAATTGTCTTCTTCGCTTGCGTCTAGGAATTCTATTATTCCTTGCTTGATTAAGTCATCCCATGTTATTTCGCCTTTTTCTAGTTGTTTTATGTGCTTGTCAGTGAGTTGTGGCATTCCGTCTTTTACTGTTATTAGGGGCCTTCTTGTTCTTCCTCTGTCTGCTTCTACAAAAATCCAGTCTAGTGCAGAGTCATAATGAATGTTTACTGAGTTTGATATTAGCCCTGCTTGCCTGTCTTGTTTTATTTTGTTTATGAATGTTTGTGGTTCTTCAACATCTCCTACAAATTTTCCGTTTAAGAATACTTCTGTCATTGTATCCCTCTTAGGCCTGCGTTTTTTAGGGCGTTTAGTATTTCTTCTTCATCTATTTGTTTGCTGACTCTTGCCAACATTGACAGGTTTTTTCTTAGTCCTATGTTTGTTCCTTCTGGTGTTTCACTTGGGCATAGTCTTCCTAAGTGTGTTGCATGCAGTTCTCTTGCTTCAAAGTTTTCTTGTGAGCTGTTTAACGGGCTTACTACTCTTTGCAGGTGTGATAGTGTGTTCAGGAAGTTTAGCCTTTGTATTCTTTGGCTTACTCCTTTTCTTCCTCCTACCCAGTTTCCTGTTGCCATTGCGCTGTATATTCTGCTTGTTAATAGTTTGTCTCTTATGATTACTTTGATGCTTGGGAATTTTCCTCTTTTCACGATTCTTTGGAAATTGTAGAGTATGTCTCCTATCAGGACTTTTAGGTTCATTCTGAACAGGTCTGCTAAGAGGTCTCCGCTCATTTTTATTCTTTTGTTTTTGTAGTGGTCTTTGTCGTCTTGTGGTATTTGTCCTGTGCTTACTCCTATGAATTTTCTCATCATTTTGCACAGGTTGTATGCTTTCATTATTCTGTATTCCTTTGTTACTCCTACATGCGGCAGCAGGTATCTGTCTAGGATTTCTTGCATTCTTTCCAGTCTTATTTCTCTTGTTTGTGTTATTCCTACTAGTTTTGATATTCTGTCTAGTGCTTCTTCTTCTGTTTTGATGTCTACGTATTCAAACAGGTTTATCATTATTTCATCGTATTGCTTGTTTGTGCTTACAGCTCTCATTATCTCTTCGTCTTTTGTTAGTCCTAGTGCTTTGAGTATTAGTATTATTGGCACTCTTTTTACTCGTGTGAATGATAGATAAAATATTCCATCTTTTAGCCTTTCCATTGTGTGTGGTATTTTGTATGAGGCTCTTTCGCTGAATATTTTTCCTGTGTAGTCTGATATGCCTGATGATGCTTTTTCTACAAAGAACCTGTTCGCTGCTAGGTCTTCTATGTTTACTAGGACTCTTTCTGTGCCGTTTATGATGAAATATCCTCCTGGGTCATCTGGGTCCTCTCCTTTGTCTATGAGTTCTTGTCGTGTTTTTTTGTTTAAGTGGCAATAGTTGCTGTGGAGCATTATTGGCAGGTTTCCTATTTGTGTTACAAAGCTTTCTCTTTGCACGTCATTTACATGGGCGCTGACTTCTATGAATACTGGTGAAGAGTAGCTTATTTTTCTTAGTCTTGCTTCTGCTGGATAGATTTTTCTTTTGCTTCCGTCTGCTTCTACTATTTCTGGTTTTGTTATCCATATTTTGTCTAGTTTTATTTTGAAGCTTTCTACATTAGGAGGTATTATTGTTGGTTCTATTTCTTTGTTTTCTTCTAAGATTTTGTGAAGTTCTTTTTCTACAAAATAGTTGAAGCTTTCTATTGTGCTTTTCACAAAGCTGTTTTGTTCAAAGAATTTTTTTATCAGGACTTGCGAAGAACTCACCATTTAAATAACCCTCCTGTAAAAGTTTGTTTCGCCTGCTGTTGGGCTTTTTCTGTGTATTTTTATTATGTCGCCTTCTTTTACGTCTAAGTGTTGTATTGCTGGATCTGTTTTGAATATTATTGGCAGGTTTTGTATTTCTATATTGAAATTTTCAAAAAGTTCTTTCTTTTCTTTTTCACTCACTTTGGTGTGCTTTGGCACAAGATGGTGTTTGCTTACTTCAAAGTTTTTTGCCATTTTGGTAATATGAGCGGACCGGACGGGACGTTCAGTCATGAGCCACAGCTCAAAACTTTTGAACCCGCAATCCCCTGGTTAAAAGCCAGGTGCTCTACCAGGTTAAGCTACCGGTCCTTAATATTGGTTAAGCTGAAGTATGATATTATAATTGAGACAGGAATTAGTGTTGAGATAATTTTTATTGCAATCATGATGACTCCTGAAACTACCTTTATTAATGACCCTTTTGAGTTTAGAGTTTATTTATAAAGCTTTCGGTAAAAGTTCTGAATTTTTTCATTTTATTTCATTTTTTTTGTAATCAGAATTTTTTTTCCGCATTTGTCGCATTCAAAGACTAAGGAGTCCACTCCTTTTACTTTTTTTCTTTTGAATGGGATTTGTTTTTCTCCTGAATAAGAGCAGTGCGGGCATGTGTATTCTATGTTTGCTGTTAGTGTTTCTTCGTATTCTTGTTTTGGTACTGTATAACCGCAGTTTTCACAGATATATTCTTTTGCTCTGATTTTTGGCTGTCCTGTTTTTGGGTCTTTTGGTTTTCCCATTAGTCCTTTGCCGCATTTTGGGCATTTTCCTCTGAAGACCCATGCTGTGACTTTGCCTTTGCCTATGTCTCTTTTTGTATAGTATACGCATTCTTCCATTGATTTTGGTTTTCTCAAGGTCATGGTTTCCCTCCTTAATGTGTTTTTGTTAAAATGATAATGAGTGCTACCAGTATGCCTGCTAATAATGACATGTAGCTGTGTTTTTTGTGTTCTTTGCTTGCTTCTGGTAATAAGTGAGCTGCGCCTACATAGATTAGTGCTCCTGCTGACATTGCTAACAATGAGCCTAATGTTGTTGTGCCTTTTAGTTTTGATATGAAAGGGTATGAAATTAAGGCTCCTATTGGTGTTGTTATTGCTGCTGCTGTGAATGAGTATATTGTTGCTTTGCTTTTTTTGTATCCTGCTTTTGTTAGGAATACAAAGGTTACTATTCCTTCTGGAAATTCATGAAACACCATTCCTATCGCAGCCAGGATTCCTGTGAAAAAGCTTACGCTGAATGTTATTGAGTATATTATGCCGTCCACGAATGAGTGGAATCCTATGCCCCACATTGGTATTAGGCCTATGCTTTTTTTTTCTCCGTAATTACTTTTTATCAGCTTGTCAAATGCGTAGAACACAAAGAATCCGGTTAGCAGGAATATTGATGCTTGTTTGCTCAGCTCAAAAGATTCTGGTAGTATGTGCATGAATGATACTGTTATTAGCACTCCTGCTGCAAAACACATGAAGTATGCTACGTTTTTTAATCCTGTTTTTTTGAACTTGTTTATTACAAAAATGCCTATTGTAGTTACTAGCGCTGCTATGTTGCTCACAATCAATACGCTCCAAAAAGATTCTATCATTTTTTTAACCTCTTTTTATTTTCTTTTTACTTGCTTTATTGTTCTTTTTTATTAGTTTTGGTAATAATCTTTTTATTCTTTTTCTTTTTTTTGTTGGCTTATGAATTATTATGATATAATTGCTGATGGTTATGATGAACTTTATGCTGAAGAACAGAGAGACAAAGTTAGAAAGATTAAGAAGGTTTTGAATTTCATTGACGTAAAGCCTTATTTTAGATTGCTTGATGTTGGTTGCGGCTCTGGGGTTTCTGCTGAATTGTTTGACTGCGATAAAACTGGAATTGATCCTTCAAAAGAGTTGCTGAAAAGATGCGGTTTTCCTGTTGTTCTAGGTGTTGCTGAAGATTTGCCTTTTCTTGATGATGAGTTTGATATTGTTATTTCTTTTACTGCTATTCACAATTTTAATAATGTTGTTAAAGGACTTAAAGAGATGCGTAGGGTTGGCAAGAAATGGTTTGTTTTTTCTGTTCTCAAGAAATCAGTTAAATTTGATTTTATCAGGGCAAATATTTTTTCTTTATTCAGGGTTGTTAAAGAGGTTGATGTTGGTAAGGATGTTTGTTTTGTTTGTGATAAGTTTTAAATAGCTCTTGTTCTTATGTGTTTTTATGGTTCATTGGCTCTTAAAAGAGGTTATTTGGTCTTTTTATCCGCCCAGGTATAAGCAGTTGTGCAATCAGAAAGTTCGTTCTAGTCTTAAATTTTTAAGCAGTATTCTTTTTGTTTCTTTTATTCTTGCAAGTGTTTTGTTTCTTCCTAAGATTGTAACGATTAGGTCTGCTATTGAGCATGAAATTGATAAGTTTAGTGTTTTTGACATCAAAGCTGATGTTTCTACTTCTGCTCCTGTTGTTATTCCTTCAAACAATCCTTTGTTTGTTGTTGATGCTTCTTCTGACAGAAATATTTCTAAAGAGTTTTTTGTTGTCACTAAGGATAGTGTTAAGTATCGTTTGTTTGGCAGGCATTCTGTTCCTTTGTCTGGTTTCAAGAACATTAAGGAGAGTAAGCGTATTGTTAGCGGTTTTCTTTCTGTTCTGGCTGTTTTGATGCTTCCGTCTGTTTTTATCTTGCTTTATATTAAGTTTTGGATTAAGTATTTTCTTATTGTTTTTTTTGTCAGTCTTGTTCTTTTTATTTTGTTTGAATTGACTAGGTGGCGTTTGAAGTTCAGGCAGGTTTTTAATATTGCCTGCCATACTGTTTTGGTTATGGTTGTTCTTGAGGTTGTTTCTGCTCCGTTTGGCACGCGTTACTTGTTTCCTTTTCTGAAGTTTTTGGGAGTTAATGTTTATGCTGTGTCTCTTGCTTTGTTCTCTGTTTTTACTGTTGCTGGTTTTGTTTTTGTGAATGTTAAAAAGAAAAAATGAAGGCTGTTTTGTTTGACTTGGATGGTGTTATTGTTGATTCAAGAAGGGCTCATGTTCTTTCTTTTCAAAAAGTGCTTAAAGAAAAGGGTGTCAGTATTTCTTTTTCTGAGCTTAAGAAGTTTTTTGGTGTTCTGGATGTTGATATTTTTAAGAGATTGATTAAGAAGAAAAAGATTAAAGCTTCTGCTCTTGAATTATCTAAAAAGCGTAGAAAGATTGCTTCTTCTTTTTTTAAGAATATAAAGCTTTTTTCAGGTGTTAAATCTTTACTAAAAAAATTAAAGAACAAGTATTTGATAGGCCTTGCTACTAGCAGCAGTTTTAGTAAGACTGAATTTATTCTTGAAACTTTCAAATTAAAAGAGTATTTTGATGCTGTTGTTGTTCGTGAAGATGTCAAAAAGCACAAGCCTGATCCTGAAGTGTATCTTAAGCTGGCAAAAAAATTAAAGGTTAAGCCAGAGGAGTGTGTTGTTATTGAGGATTCTGTTGCAGGGGTTGAAGCTGCTAGGCGTGCTGGTATGTTTTGTGTTGCTGTGCTTAATAGTTTTCCTAAGAAAATGCTTCACGCTGATTTGCTTGTTAAAAAATTGAATGATAAAAGATTGTTGAGGTTATTAGGTGTATGAGTGTTGTTCTTACGTGTAGAGGAAATTTAAAGGTTTTTGGAGTAGATAAAGAAAAGGACTTGGCTGTTGTTGTTGATTTTCATTCTTTTGCTTCTAGAAACCCTTTGCAGTACGCTGTTTTCTTGAAAAAATTTTCTTCTGCTGTTGATATTATCAGAAATTCTAATTGTTTTGCCATTAACTTTGCTTATATCAAGGGTTTGCCTGAAGAATTTGATGAGTTTGAAAAAACTGAGTGTGAAAAGCTTGACTGCCCTAGGCTTAAGGGTTCTGACTCTTGGCTTGAATGCGAGGTTAAGCACGAGCTTGATCTTGGTGATTATGTTTTGTTTGTCGGCAGTGTCTTGTTTGAATCTTAGTCAAAAACTAAATCTTTTTATATTCTGATTTTCTTGAATTTTTATGCCTAAAATATCTATTATTGGTGCTGGTGCTGTTGGTGCTCAGGTTGCTTTTTTGTTGGTTAAGCAAGGGCTTGCTGATGTTGTTCTTGTTGATGTTGTAGAAGGTCTTGCTAAAGGTAAAGCTCTTGATGTTTTTCATTCTTTGCCTGTTCTTGAATCTAATGTCAGTGTTTCTGGTTCTTGTGATTATTCTTTGATCAAGGGTTCTGATATTGTTGTTGTTACTGCAGGTTCTCCTCGCAAGCCTGGTATGTCTCGTGATGACTTGGTTCAGACAAATTCAAGAATTATCAAGGCTGTCATTCCTGAGGTTGTTAAGTTTTCTCCTGATTGTGTTCTGTTTGTTGTTACTAATCCTCTTAATGTTATGACTCAGTTAGCTTATAGATTGAGTGGTTTTCCTAAAAACAAAGTAATAGGAATGGCTGGTGTTTTAGACTCTTCCAGATTTAGAGCATTTGTTTCCAGAGAGTTGAATGTTGATCCTGTTAGTGTTGATGCTTTTGTTTTAGGCGATCATGGTGATTTGATGGTTCCTTTGATTAGTCAGTGCAGGGTTAACAATAAACCTTTAACAGAGCTTTTGCCTTTGGAAAAGATTGATGAGATAGTTCAGAAAACAAGGGATTCTGGTGCTGAGATTATTAGGTTGTCTAAGCAGAGTACTGTTTTTGCTCCTGCTGTTTCTATTGTTGAAATGATTGATTGCATTGTTAATGATTGTAAAAGGGTTCTTTCTTGTTCTGTTTTGTTGCAGGGCGAGTATGGTTTTAATGATTTGTTTGTTAGTGTTCCTGTTAGGCTTGGAAAGACTGGTGTTGAGGAAGTTATTGAATTGTCGCTTTCAGCTAATGAGAAGATTTCTTTGGAGAAGGCTGTCAGCCATATCAGAAAGATGTTGGATAATCTTTAGTTGTCTTGAAAAGTTTTTTAAAGAAAAATGTTTTACTTTATTTTGTGAAATCTGTTAAAGAGGTGAGTGTTGAGAATAAAAGGGTTTTAGTTAGGGTTGACTTTAATGTTCCAATTAAGGATGGTGTTGTTGTTGATGATTTTCGTATCAGGGCTGTTTTGCCAACAATTAGGTTTCTTATTAAGAACAAGGCAATAGTTATCTTACTCTCGCATCTTGGCCGTCCTAAAGGTAAGGTTGTGCCTGAGTTAAGGCTTGACCCTGTTGCTGACAGGCTTGGTGAGCTTTTGCAAAAAAAGATTGTTAAGACAAGGGACTGTGTTTCTTTGGATACTGTCAAGATTGTTTCTGACGCGTCTCCTGGTGATGTTGTTCTTTTGGAGAATCTCAGATTTAATTCTGGTGAAGAAGATAATAATTTAGGTTTTGCTGAAAAGCTTGCGCAGTTAGGTGATGTTTTTGTTAATGATGCGTTCAGTGTTTGTCATAGGAGGCATGCTAGTGTTGTTGGCATTCCTAAGTTTCTTCCTTCTTTTGCTGGTTTTGAATTAGTCAAGGAGGTTGCAGAGCTTTCTAAGCTTTTATCTCCTAAAAAGCCTTTTGTTGTTGTTTTAGGCGGTGTTAAGATTGAGACTAAGCTTGGTGTTATTAAGAACTTGATTGATAAGGTTGATTTTGTCCTTGTTGGCGGTGCTATGGTTTTTACTTTTTTTAAGGCAATGGGTTTGGAAGTTGGCAAGAGTATTGTTGAAGACGACAAAATTAATGTTGCTAAGGAAATTCTGGATTTAGGAAAGGGTAAGCTTGTTTTTCCTGTTGATATTGTTGTTGCTGAAAATTGTGAGTCTTCTTCAAGAATAGTTTCTTTTAATGAAATTCCTGAAAGCTTGGCTGGCTTTGACATTGGCCCTGATGCTTGTAGTGAGTTTTCTCAGGTCATTTCTGATGCTGGCACTGTTTTTTGGAATGGTCCTATGGGTTTATTTGAGAAAAAACCTTTTGATAAAGGTACTGAAAGGATTGCTAAAGCTATTGCTGGTTGTAAGGGTTTTACTGTTGCTGGCGGCGGTGAAACTGTTTCAGCTATCAGACGCTTTAATTTAGACCGCAAGTTTTCTTTTATCAGCTCTGGCGGCGGTGCTTCTCTTGTTTTTCTCTCTGGGAAAAAGCTTCCTGGTATTGATGTTTTGAATTCTTAGATGATTTTGTGTTTCTTTAGTTCTTTTTTTAGTTTTGCTATTTCTTTATCTATCTCTTCTGCTTTCATTTCTTTTATTTTTTCAATGTTGTCAAAACTGGCTCTTTCTTTTTCTTCTTTGTTTTCTGCTTGCTTCTTTTCCCAAGCAAATTGTTGTTTTTTGTATTTTAGTTTGTTCACTTTTTGTTTTCCTTTTTTTTAGATTTTTTTTATTTGTTTCATTAGTTTGGTTATGTCTTTTTTGATTTGTTTTAGTTCTTTGTTTTCTGTTTTTTTTGTTGGTGTTTTTTGTGGTTTTGTTTTTTCTTTCTTTTCTGGCTGTGTTTTTTGTGGTTGTTGTATTTGTGTGATTTTTGTTTTTAGTTTTTTTAGTTGTTGGTTTATTTCGTGGATGGTTTTTGGGGTTTTGGTTTGTGGTGTTGGGTGTTTGTGTGGGTGTGTTAAAAGGATTATTGTTATTATTAGTATCAGGATTGTTAGTATTATTGTTTTTGTGTGGCTTTTTTTTGCTGTTGTTTTTGTGGTTGTTTTTTGTTTTGTTGGTTTTGTT
>Ga0164318_10001275_pt1 | contig 22138 bp, 28 predicted proteins | sample GuaBasSedimGuay9_FD_113734 | JGI IMG/M metagenome (GOLD analysis project Ga0164318, IMG submission 113734) | Subseafloor sediment microbial communities from Guaymas Basin, Gulf of California, Mexico - Guay9, Core 4571-4, 0-3 cm | ecosystem: Environmental > Aquatic > Marine > Hydrothermal vents... | reverse complement strand
TGAGCAGGCTGATAAGTTTTTGAAGTCAGGCGGCAAGATTTATGCCTGTGGTAGCTGTATCAAATCAAGAGAGCAGGACGGCTCCGAGATGTGCCCTATCTCCACGATGAAGGATATGTATGACATCGTTAAGGAAAGTGATAAGGTGGTGACATTTTGAAGAAAGATATTGCTGTAAAGCCTATAGGTGTAATCCGCACTCCTTACAAGGAGTCGAACGGTATCCCTATCCAGGGAAAATTTGAGAAAAACGTCATTGGCACTGCGGAGGTCTTTCCTGAGTATCAGGAAGGGTTAAAAGATGTTGAAGGGTTTTCTCATATTTACTTGGTTTATTTTTTTGACAGGACTAAGGAAGAGAAACTTTTAGGCAAGCCGTTTCTTGAGGATGATGAGCACGGGATTTTTGCAATCAGGAGCCCGATGAGGCCGAACCGCATAGGTATCTCGATAGTGAAGATTGAGAAGGTGGAAAACAATGTTGTTACTTTTTCTGAGGTTGATATTCTTGACGGAACGCCTTTGCTTGACATAAAGCCTTACGTGTCGCATTTTGATTCGAGGGAAAGCGTGAGGAACGGTTGGATAGATAAGCACTTCAGCAACGGAACAATTCCCAAAAGAACAAAGCTTGATTGAATGCTGCGACTCATAACCTCTTCATTTTCTGACTAGAATATTAAGCTCCATCTTTCTCCGTTTTTTAGGTTGTTTCGTCCTGCGTATATGTTGATTGAAAAGTTCGGATTTTTGGGGGTGTCGGGGAGCCAATACAGTACGGCTGTAAGAACTTCTAAATGAGGGTTCTTGCAGCCGTTTTTTTATTTCCGGAGGAAATAACCCCGCAACTACAGGGATGTAGTGCTTTATGCGGGGGGCGTGCCAGTTTTCACTTGTTTATGCGCTTAACCCGTTGCAGTTCAAATTTTATGCTTTGTATTAACTAACGTGGTACAATGAACAAACCGCACGAATATAGTATGAAAGGGGAATAGTGAATGCGTGAACAAACAGTAGAGTCGTATGATAAAACAAAAATTGCTTTTAACCATTTTACTCGTGATGGCAGAGATGCCGTGATTGTTCTATGCCATGGGTTTTGGATGAGCAAAGACGCAAAACCTTTTTTAGACCTGTCAAAGGACTTTTTCAACTACTATAATGTTATTACCATGGACCAAAGGGGGCACGGAAATAGTGGCGGTGCTTTCAGTTTTACTTCACAAGAACATGAAGATATTAGAGCGGTAATCCAGTATGCCAAAAAAATCTATACGCGTATTTACCTTATCGGGTTTTCCTTGGGTGCCGCATCGAGCATTATTTATGTGGCGCAAGAAAAGGATGTACATGGTTTGATGGTTGTCAGTCCGCCGATGAGTTTTGAGGAGATTGAAAATCGTTTTTTGGACAAAGGGGCCCTTATTCCTGCTATCAAAAAATTCGGCCCGCATGTATTTAAATTGCGCCTCGGCCCTGTTAATTCCGAAAAGATTAAGCCAGCGGATGTTATTGACCAGATAGCGCCTATTCCTCTTCTAATCATGTTCGGGGAAAAAGATCCCATTATTTCGAAAAAACATGCTGAAACTCTTTATGAGCGTGCGAAAAATCCTAAACAAATTATTATGATAAAAAATGGCCTGCACGCAGAAGATTTATACAGGCTGAATCGAAATGATTTTATGCGCTATTCTACTTCATGGGTTGATGAAATTCAGCATGGTTAACTGTAGGCCGTGCGAGCACAAAGAAATGAGGGGATAGAAAGAGGTTGTTCAAAGCATAGTTTGGATCAGGGATTGAATGATATCGCGCAATTCCTCAGCAATCTGATGGGACACAGCTGAGGGATTTTTTTTGTATGATTCAATATATAAAGAGAGGTCAATAGGATTGCCGATACGCACGGAGACCATTCGGTTCCCAAGAGGGTGCGGCCTTTTTTTCTTAAAGGCTTCGCGTTCAAGCTTCATAACCGTTTCGGCTAACCGCTCTTCAGAAGGATCAAGCTCGAAGTATTCGGGTTGCCATCCGGCCATTTGAATAGTCTGTTTTAGACCGGTAAGATCTTTTTGAATCTGAATGCGGGTTTCGCTCGTGAAAAATTTTTTCCGGTTCAACTGATCGCGCAAGAAAAAAATCATTTTTTGAGCACGTTCAACGAGGTGTGGTTTCAGGTCCGGTAGCATCTGCCCGTATTTTAATTCTATCTTCGAAAGGAATGCCGTTCGAACTTCTTCGACCGTCCTTTTTAGTTTTGTTAGTTGCGTGGAAATAGTTTCAGTCCGGGTGAGCAATTGTGGACGTTTCAGGAACTTTGCCATTATGCGCATAAGCTGTTCCTGAATAGGGAGATACTGTGTGCGGAGCGAGAGACGTTTTTCTATCCTTCGGATTCTTCTGTTTAATATCGAGATAATGCTTTTATGGTAATGATACTTGATTCCGACGGGGACGATATAGACCGTCCACCGGGGAGGCGGAGTTTGCGCTTCGGTGAGAGCGTGCAAACCAATATGCACGGCACCCGTTTTAAATGGTTGTACCAAGTCATTTAAATAATAAATTTCTCCTTCGGGAAACATTACCAGCGCGTCATGCCCTTTTTTGACAATGTCACCGGCGTACCGGAGTGCTTCTTGATCATTCCCTCCTCTTTCCACAGAAAAACCTCCCAATCGTTGAAGGAACCATCCGGCAATGCCGTGCCATTCTTCAAATGCTTCAGTGTTAATCATATAGGTAAAACGGCGGTTTGAGCGGCGAGAGAGTTCTAGGCATATTTTAATGTCATTTTCGTCGGAATGGTTAGCGACGAGTATGAGCCCTGAATTTTTGGGAATTGTTTCTATAGTGGCGAGATTGTGTGCATCAAGACGCAGGCGGTTATGCCAGAAAAGATCAAGCGCATTGCCTAGTTTGGCTATCTGTAAAATGCACGTATTGTGCTTTGCGGGATGAAATTTTATCGCCATAGACAACCCCTATCGCATTGTGATTATAACAGAAATACTTCTTGACATACAGCTAATAAAGCGCCTATTATTTTTATGCTAGGTGCGCTATGCTAAGCGGTTTGATACTATATTTTGACAATAATAACCTTATGTTGAGCGTATGCTACAGTAAGCCTTATGACAGCAAAGAAAATAAAAGCAAAACGGAGAAAACGATTAATCAGTAAACGGAAAAAAGAAGTTTCTGATTTATATTTCAGCCTGAATGGGGGCATGGAACATCAGGAACTTGAAGCAATCATTGCTGACTCTAATGACGCCATTGTTGTATATGACTTGGATAAAAAGATTATGTCATGGAATAAAGGGGCAGCATTACTCTACGGATACACGCGAAAAGAAGCTCTTCGTATGCATTTCAATGCCCTTGTTCCAAAGGGTTTTTTAGAAGAGAATGAAAAAAGTTTTGAAAATATTGCAAAAGGGATTCCCGTGAAGTTGTTTGAGACAAAGCGCATAACAAAAGACGGGCGCGTCTTAGATGTATGGGTGTCAATCAGTTGCTTAGTCAATTATCAGGGGAAAACAGGAGCTTTCGTAACGACCGTACGGGATATTACGGAGCAAAAACTGATCATAGAAAAGAACCGGTATTTGACCCAAGAGATTATCCGGGTTCAAGAAGAGGAACGAAAGCGTATTGCGCAGGGTATTCATGATGATTTGGGACAATCGCTCGTTGCATTAAAGATGCTTCTTTTGGCGCATGCTTCCGATGTCATTAAAGAGAGTCCTGTGCTTAAAGAAAAAGTCGGGGAAATGCAAAAGAATATTGACGATATTATTGAGAAAGCACGGAGGTTATCTCACGAGTTGATACCGCCGAGTCTTAAATATGTCGGCATTTCACGTGCTATCAAGGGATTAATAAAGATGTATGAAGGGAATCAAGATATCACCATACGGTTTATTCACCGAAATATACGAAAAATCAAGCTTGATTCAGTAGATGTTATTTTGTATCGTATCGTTCAGGAGTCTTTGAATAATAGTATCAAACATGCTAGGGCGACGCGCGTTACTATTACGTTATTGTATAAAAAGGGAAAGCTTATGTTGCGGATTCATGATAATGGCAAAGGAATACCCTTGCTATCAGGCAAACCAGGACGGGAAGGGATTGGCATTGCTATAATGCGTGAGAGAGCACGCTTAATCAATGCAGAGTTTCGTATTGATTCATCGCCCAAGAAGGGTACAGCGGTCACGGTAACGGTGCCTATTACCGAGAAAAATAGCTCATGAACACATGTAAGATTATTATAGCGGACGACCATGATGTTGTCCGTAGAGGATTAAAAGCCATTATCGAAAAAGAGAAAGATCTTAAAATCGTTGCTGAGGCGTGTGATGGTGAGGAATTGCTCGTTGCTTTAAGAAAAAATGCGTGCAACCTTGCTATTGTTGATATTACCATGCCCCACGTTGACGGTCTTGCGGCTATTAAGAAAATCCGAAGAGAATATCCGCGTGTAAAGATTCTTATTTTCTCTTTTCTAAAAGATTATGATCATTTTCACGAAGCCATACGTCAAGGTGCTCACGGTTATCTTCTCAAAGATGATGTTGGCGAAGAAGTCATTAAAGCGATACAAACGGTGTTGGTAGGGAAGCGATATGTTTCTCCGTCCGTTACGACCATGTTAGCTGATAAGAACGTTCGCAGTATAGACGATGGAAATGTACCATCGTCTGAAATTTTGACAAAGAGAGAAAAGGAAATTCTGTGCCTCATTGCCAAAGGACTGGCGAACAAAAATATAGCCGCCAAGTTACACATTAGTATCCGTACCGTAGAACATCATCGTTCCAATCTTTCCGATAAATTAGGGCTTAAAAATACCGCTGCCCTTGTTACCTATGCTATATCAAAAGGACTTGTCTAAAGGGAAAACCTCAATCTTTCTTTCCCCTTTCTTTTGTGAAACACGCCCCAGTACATTTTCAGACACATACCTTATCTCCCTGCAATAGGATATGAAGTAAATATAGGTAGTTCATCCTATTAAATCGGGTATATCAGCGACTATGCCTTTTCTACGCAAAATGGTACAAATTAACCACTATGAACTGCGCACCAAAAATTAAAAACAAATCATGACAATAAAAGATACGTCTTCGATTCGAGAAGAAGTACTCAAAGCTAATCCAGAAGGCGAACATATGGAAAAAGGAAATAATGCAAGGTGCCCTGTATGCGAAGAAATAATTTTTCTCGAGTCTTATCTGCATGCAGGAAATACGACAGCATGCCAGGGATGTGGTGTCGTGATGGAAGTCATGGAAGGTATTCCTTTGCGAATAAAGGAAGCGGAGCTTGTAGGCAGTTAGGTACTGATAAAGAGTAATGTTTCAGAAGTTAAATGAACTGATTGCGTATCGATGTAAAAAAGGAGGGAAAAGATGGTAGTCAACACTATGAAAAACAGAGAGCGTACGCACGCACGAGAGAGAACAGGCTTCACAGGAAATGAGCACCATAATGTAAAAAAAACCCGTGAAGAGATGGCTCATGATGAAGAACTATTAAAACAGAAAATACGGGAGCGGGCATATTTTATCTGGGAAGAGAAAATGCATGCAGCGAATAGCGCATGGGATATATGGTTCCAGGCAGAAAAAGAAATAAAATCCGGGCGAACCGATTGGTAAATAAATATTTTATAAGCACTATGAATAACCACGGGTACGGTTGCGTAGAAGGTACAATTAATTCCGGAGGGAAAAATGAAAAATGATGTTGCGACACTGAGAGTCAATGACAAACTATGTTCGGAAGAATGCAGCAGCGTTTTGTTAAACGAAAGAACGAAAACGGTGCCAGATGAGAACGCTTTTCTATCGTGCATTACTGATCAACAGGGTGCTCAGCGTAATCAAGACCGGGATACCTTAGATATAGAAGAGAGGATGAATGCATTTGACAACAAGGTATTTGATACACGTGTTGCTGTTCAGCAATCTTCAAATGGCGATAGCGTTAAAAATCATATCGGTATTATCGCGCATGAAATTAACAATCCTTTAGATGCGGTAATCCGTTATGTAAATTTAGCTTCTCACAGTCTCAATGGTGAGCATGGTTCGAGGAGTATAGAATTCTTGCACGAAGCAGGAAAAGGGTTACGGCGTATTACGAAGATTATAAAAAGCCTCTTACATTTGTCACAGTGCTTCTCACAGAATGTGCAGACTATTGATATTAACCGGGAGATAGAAGAATCATGCGATATGCTGGATAATTATATAAAGCTGCGGCATGTAGATATTGCGTATTGTTTAAACCCCCAGTTGCCAGTAGTGGCTGATTTTGGATTGCGGTTAGCGTTTAATAATCTCATTACGAATGCCTGTAATGCCATGGAAGAGGGGGGCACGCTTACGATTACGAGCGTCAGGAAACCAACCATAGCAAGGATTATTTTTAATGATACTGGTAGCGGGCTTCCTCCTGAATTACTGGATAAGATTTTTGATCCATTTTTTACCACGAAAAAAATTGGCGAAGGTTCGGGCCTTGGGTTGGCTATTACCTATGAAATTATTCAAAAGTATCATGGTGCCATATCAGTATCAAGCACGTGTGGGCAAGGGACGACCTTTATTATTGATATTCCTATTACATGAAACGGAGAAAGGCTATGAAACCAAAGGTAGGTCTATGGATTGACCATAAAAGAGCTGTTATCGTAATTCTTGCAAATGAACGGGAAGAAATAAAACAGATACGCTCGCATGTTGAAAAGCATCGCAGCCGTTCAGGTGATTCGCCGCTTAAGGGGCCGTATGAAGCTCAAGCAGTAGCGGCGGATGACTCACAGCAGAGAAGCTTTACAGGCCATCTCAATGTTTATTACGATCACGTGATTGACGCTATAGGCGATGCGGAGGCACTTCTGATACTTGGCCCGGGCGAAGCAAAAGGAGAGCTTAAGAAACGCATCGAGGGGAAAAACCACAGTGAATATTTGGTTAGTGTTAGAGCTGTAGGCAAGATGACTCATCATCAAATCGCAACGGCCGTTCGCGAGTATTTTGATGTTCCGACAGCCAGTCAGGCAGTAGCAAATACTTCCGCGTCTTATCAATTAAAGAAGACACCATCGCTTAAATCACTGCTTTCCGGGCTGAGGATGCTTTAATATGTCACTAAATCGTGTTGTAGAGAAGAGAAAAACTTGGGCAGAAAATGCTCGCTTTTAAAATGCATAAAATAATAGAAAAATATAAATCTGTGACTGATGATAAAGGAGATTTAAGATGAAAAAATTACTTGTTGTGCTACTCATGGGCACGTTAGTATTTGCTGCTGTGCCATTAACGTTGTTTGGAGCTGACAAAGCGAATCCGCAAAAGGAACTGGTCATTGCCGATCTTAATTCCGGGGGTAATCCCAACAACTTAGGGGGAGATTTTGGTACGTGGAATAAAGAACCAATTGATACAGATGCAGGCAGTGAGATGTCATTTGTGAAGGATGATGCCAAGGGCAATCCTTCGGGTTACTCTGTCCGTTTGGATTATAAAGTTAATACTTTGAATCAAACGTACAGCGGATTTTGGATGAACTTTAACGGGTACGATTTTACGTCCTACAATACGCTGAATTTCTATATCAAGGGTGATGCCGACGCAGGTTTTACGAAGACTGTCAAAATCGAACTCAGAGATACTCGCAACCAGCCGTTTAATTCTTATATGGTGCGAGGGATTACCGATCAATGGCAAAAGATTTCGATTCCTTTCAATAAGTTTCGCGGTATTGGCGACTGGGCCCATGTTGACCGATTCGTTGTTGTATTTGATGATCAGAATTCCCGTCCAAAGACAGGCAGTATTTATATCGATCAGATTAGCATTTCAAACTGGTAAACTGATTGAAAAGTTTTTGCATGAACCATTGCTTAATGCAGAGATAGACCACCGTTTAGGACCTCCGGTTGTTGAGAGCAATGATGCAGATAAATCGAATGAACCCGAGAAGAAAGAAAGGAGACACAATGAAAAAAACGATAATGTTAATGTGTGTTGCGTTATTACTGACGGGGTGTAGCGGGGCGTTCTGGACTGGTGCTGGCGGTGGCGCATTAGGGACTGGTGCAGGGTATGAAATTAACCTCGAACGGCAAATGCGCAAAATTGACAGTGACCTCGAAGACGGAAAGATTACGCAGGCTGAGTACGACATTCGTAAGAGCCAGATAGAACGCGATTCACTTATTAAATAAGGGGAAACCCCATGAAAATTATATTTATAGAGCCCCGCGCGAGCGAGGCAAATGTGTACAGCAAATTCCGAATGCCGCTCTTAGGGCCGGTCTATTTGGGGACTATTTTGAAACAGCGGGGACATGATGTCGAGATCTATAACGAAAACATTCATAAACCTGATTATTCGAAATTAGATGCTGATATCGTCGGTATTTCTATCTTAACATCAACGGCAAAACGCGGCTATGAGATTGCTGCCAAGTTTCCTCGGGAAAAAGTGATCCTTGGCGGTGTCCATGCAAGTCTCCTCCCCTCTGAAGCGCTCCAGTATGCGCGGCAGGTCGTGGTTGGAGAGACTGAATCGGTCATGAGTGATGTCGTTGAGGGTAGGGTAAAAGAGGCTATTGTGTATGGAAAACCTGTTGATGATTTGGATAGTTTGCCCTACCCCGATTTTTCGTTAATTAAAGAGTATTGCCCCTCATCCTTAATTGTTCCTATTTCTACCTCGCGTGGTTGTCCGTATGATTGCAGTTTTTGTTCTGTTACCAAAATGTTTGGCCGCACATACCGTTTTCGCAGAGCTGATACTATTATTGAAGAGTTGATGTCACGAAAAGCAAAATCAATCTTTTTTTGCGACGATAACTTTACGGCTCATCCTGAGAGGACAAAACGCTTATTACATCTCATGATAAAAAATAAGATTAATCATTGGTCTTGTCAAGTACGGTGTGACGTTGCGAAAGATAAATCGCTCTTAAATCTTATGGCCAAGGCAGGATGCAGAGCTGTCTGTGTAGGGTTTGAGTCGGTTAATCCCATGACGCTCAAAGCGTATCAAAAGAAACAAACGGTTACTGATATTGCAACAGCTATCCGTTCTTTTCATGAAAAAAGAATAAAGATCCATGGTATGTTCGTTTTGGGAGGAGAGGATGATACAAAACATACGGTGTGGGAAACGTTTAAGTTTGCGATAAAGCAGAAAATAGATACCATTCAGATGTCTATTCTGACTCCTTTCCCCGGGACAAAAGTTTATGACGAACTCAAAGAACAAAAACGTATTTTCACTAAAGACTGGAGCTTGTATGACGGCCAGCATATTGTCTTTAATCCGAAGTTATTATCGGCACACGAACTTCAGATTAACGTTATCAGGGCATATACAAAATTTTATTCTTTCTGGAGGTCGTCTTTTTTAGTTTTTAAGTTGAATTTCAGAAATGCCTTTTTTCGTTTCATGGGATATATAATTATCAAGGAATGGATACGCCGCAACCGTACCATGCGGTGGTTAATGAGACCCGAACGTGTGCGGGTATAAGCAGTAGATGATATAACGTTGATAAAGAGAAATATTTTTCAATATTTCAGATGAGCGGGTAAGGTGAATAAGAATGAAAAGAAACGATGGATGCATAAAGTCAAAACTTTTAATTATTGACGATCACCGCGAGTTTAGAAATACGCTGAGTCAGTATCTCAAGAAACGACTCACCACTATTAAGATTTTCAAGGCTGCAACTGGAGAAGAAGGCGTGGCGACAGCAATAAAGCACAAGCCAGGTATTATTCTTATGGACATGCAACTCCCTCATATGAATGGGATAGAGGCATCCGAGGAGATTAAAAAAGCATTGCCGCGCTGCGTCATTTTTGTGCTGTCGTTGTTTGCAGGGGGCATGCGAAAGGAAAATCATGTAAGTGCGGCGATCGATGAAGTCGTGGGAAAAAATGAAATAGAAAAAAAATTAGTACCCCTTCTGCGTAAGCATTTACGCACATAAGAAACGTAAGAACTGATTAAACGCAACTTAAGAAAGGACAGAATGTATGAAAAAACAGACACAAGTACTTACAAAGGCTGGTCAAGATTATGCGGTGGCGTATGCGGCGCATTATAATACCAAAAATGTAAAAGAAGCTTTCGAATTATACAGGGGTGTCATGGCCGATTATCCAGAGAGCCAGGAAGCAATGTACTCCCAACAACAGATAGAAAACATCGTGGCGACCGTCGTCCCAAAACAGGAGATCTTTGATGCCCATGTACAAATGGCATTGGCTCGTTTCGAGTAAGGAGAACGTGATAATCAGGGAGTCTAAAATTAAAGTATCTATCAATCGAATGAGAGAGAGGAGGAAATCAAAATGAAATCACATAATAGCAATGGCGGTCTAGGGGGTAGTGAGAACCAACCCGGTAATTATAATATTGAGGGTCTGGTTAAGCAGATCATGGGGAGTCGTAACCCACTCAATTTAATCATCTTTGCCGTTTTTATTGTGGCCGTCCTCGGCGTAGCAGGGACGGCCTGGTACACTGTGCAGAGCGACTCTGTCGCTGTCGTACAACGTTTTGGTAAATACCTCAAGAGCGTTCCGCCGGGATTGCATTTCAAACTGCCACTGGGCATTGATGCAGCAACAATTGTTCCCGTCAAACGGCAGTTGAAGCAGGAATTCGGGTTTACAACCCCAGGCGCCAGAGATCCGCACCAGAGTCCTCGCGATGGAAAACGGGAAACGGAGATGGTGACCGGGGACCTGAACGCCGCCCTGGTGGAATGGGTGATTCAATACCGCATTATTGATCCCGTCAAATTCCTTTTCGAAGTTCGCGAACCGAGTGCGACCCTCCGCTATGTTTCCGAATCCGTAATGCGGGAAGTTGTCGGCGATCGTACCGTGGACGAAGTGATTACCATCGGCCGGCAGGAAATCGAAACGGAAGCACTGACCAAAATGCAGGCGCTTTCAACCAAATACGCAATGGGGATTAGCATTGACCAGGTGCAATTGAAGAACATCAATCCGCCCAAACCGGTTCAGGAGTCGTTCAACGAGGTCAACCAGGCGCAACAGGAGAAAGAAAAGCTGATCAACGAAGCCCGGCGCGATTACAACAAAGTGATTCCATTGGCAGAAGGCGAGAAGGATCAGCGAATCCGCGAGGCCGATGGCTACCGGCTCAAGAGGGTCAATGAAGCGGAAGGCGATGTTGCTCGGTTCAGCGCTTTATTGGCGGAATACAATAAGGCCCCAGAAGTCACTCGTCGTCGTATCTACATCGAGACATTGCAGGACGTCATGCCCGGCATAGATTACAAGATCATTGTCGATGAAGAGATGCGTAGTATTTTGCCATTGTTAAATCTTGATTCCCAGAAAGGAGACCGGACATGAATAGAATCAAACAAATAACTATCTTAGTGGTCTTTGGTATCGGGACATACATATTGATGAGTTCGGTTTATACGGTGAGTGAAGTCGAGCAAATGATTATCACCCAGTTCGGCAAGCCTGTCGGCACTCCCGTAACTTCCGCCGGTCTGAAGGTCAAATTGCCCTTAATCCAGGATATCAATCCGATTGATAAGCGGGTTCTCGAGTGGGATGGAGCTCCGTCGGATATGCCAACCAAGGATAAGCTCTACATTTCAGTCGACCTCTTTGCTCGCTGGCGAATTACAGATCCCCTCCAGTACTTTTTGCGGCTCCGCGATGAACGCAGCGCTCAGTCCCGCCTTGACGATATTCTAGGTAGCGAGACCCGTAACGCTGTGGCCAAGCATGAATTGATCGAGATCATCCGCACCACCAAGGATCGCATACCGTTGCGCGACGCCCTCCTGACCGAGGCGGAACGGGAGCTGAATATGGGATCACTGGTGCCGATCCAGAAGGGACGTAAACTGGTCGAACAGGAGATTTTTGCCGCTGCTGCCGAGAAGATTCGGGTGTTTGGTATCGAATTGCTCGATATCCGGTTCAAGCGGATCAACTACAATGAAAGCGTGCGTCCGAAGATCTACGATCGAATGATCAGTGAACGGCGACAGATCGCGGAACGTTTTCTGTCCGAAGGTAATGGAGAGGCCGCCAGAATCCGCGGCAATCGTGTGCGTGACCTAAACAAGATTCAGTCCGAAGCCTACCGGCAGGTCGAGGAGATTCGTGGCGTGGCGGACGCGAAAGCGACCGAAATCTACGCGAGGGCTTACAACCAGAGCCCTGAATCGGTGGCGTTCTATGAATTCACACGGACCATGCAGGCATACAAGGCTATCATCGCCCAAAACACGACCATTGTCCTTTCCACGGGCAGTGATCTCTTCAAATTCTTGAAGGGTATGACACCAGATGGCGACACCCTTTTGCAGAAGCAGATACAATGAAGATATTGTTACCGTTGAGGCGGATGTACTTGCCACCCCAGAGGGAATGTACTGGAAAGTGAATGAGGAGAGATCAAGTGAGCAAAAAGATGCCGTAAAAGTCGGGAGTTAAGGAACCTGCTGAATTAACTCGGGCAATTGTGAAAGTTTTGCGAAGGAAGAAGGAAACGTTCAAAAAAATGGAAAGAGCATTATGAAGCCAAAAACAGTTGTGATTCTTGTTGTTAGTACATTGTTTCTCATTATTCTTTTTCAGAACACAGAGGTAGTATCTTTGAGATTATTATTTTGGAAAATTAGTATGTCGGGGATTATTTTGTTACCATTGATTATGGTTGTAGGATTTATTATTGGGTATTTCGTATCAAGAAAATAGTGTTAGATTACTGATATTTTTGTCCAAGGACCTATACACATGGCTAATATTTATGAGATTGTTTTCTATTCAATGATAGCAGGCGTGACTATATTTTGTGGCGGAGTATTGGCGCGAGTATTTGAGCGATGGTGTAACAGAATAATCGAATCGTACATTATTCATTTTTCTATTGCATTTGGCGGCGGCATATTGATTGCTGCGGTTGCCTTTGTCCTTACGCCGAAAGGCATTGAGGTATTCCCTATCCAGGTGTTTACACTTATTTTTCTATGCGGAGCTCTTTTCTTCTTTTTGTTAGATTATTTTATCGAACGACGGGGAGGAATATTGGCGCAAACAATGGCAATGCTGATGGATTTCATTCCGGAGTCTATCGCATTAGGGGCTGTTTTTGCGCGTGATCATTGCTTGGGAATACTGTTGGCATTTTTTATTGGCTTCCAGAATATACCGGAAGCATTCAATGCTTATTTTGATTTGCGTAAAAGTGGGCATGCGCCAGTACGCATTTTATCGGTTTTTTTTGTGCTAAGTTTTTTGGGTGTTTTTGCTGCTCTTGCCGGTGCTGTTATGTTAGCGAATAACGAGGCGTATGCTGCGGGAATGATGCTTTTTTCTGCAGGAGGTATTTTATATTTAATTTTTCAGGACATTGCACCATCGTCAAAAATGCGCAGACACTGGGAGCCTGCGCTTGGAGCGAATTTGGGATTTTTAGTTGGCATGATAGGGGTGAAGCTGTTTGCATAATAAGGCGATAGGTTAAAGAAATATATATTAAGGAGATTTCCACCGTGAAGTCGTTTAAAGAAATAATTGAAACAACGCGGGAGTATCCTATAAAAACACGTGCTGTAGTTGAGGCAGCGGACACAACAGTTCTTTCTGCAATAAAAATGGCATATGAAACTAAACTAGCGAAGACTGTCCTTTATGGGAGAAAACAAGAGATTGAACGAGCGGCGAGGCAATGTGATTTTTCGCTGATAGGTGTAGAAAGGCATATGAAGTTAAAAGTCGGACAGGTGAATTATTAATTTGTTTATAGGGGGTTGCTTATGAAAGTGCAAAACGTTGGAGAAAAATATCAATGTAGTGTTTGTGGTAATGAAGTTACCGTGACAAAAGTAGGTGGTGGTGAACTTGTCTGTTGTGATAAGCCGATGCAAAAGGTTTAACAGAAGACAGGACTCGTATGGTAAAGACAAAAATAATAGCAACGTTAGGCCCGGCAAGTGGTAACGAGACGACGCTTTGCAAAATGTATCGTTATGGTTTAGACGTGGTTCGGCTTAACTTTTCACATGGAACAAAGAGTGAACATACAGAACGCATCAAGCTTGTACGACATCTGAATAAAAAGATGCATCGCGCCATAAAGATAATACAGGATTTAGAGGGACATCGTATTCGTATTGGTGAATTGAAAGAACCAATACAACTGAATAAGAATAGCCGGCTTTACCTTGCTCAGGAACATATCATAGGCGACGCCGCAGCCGTCCCTTTTGATTATTCTGGGTCGTTAGAAGTAATGCAGAAAGGAATGTTGATTTACGTTGATGATGGAAAAATTGGACTTCAAATAGAAAATGTTGAAAAGGATAGATTGCTACTTAAGGCGCTCAATAGCGGCATATTAAAACAACATAAAGGAATGAATATTCTAGGAGCCAAACTCGAGTTCTGCGGTATTACGGGTAAAGATAAAGAAGATGTTCAGTCGGGAGTGGACTATAAAGTTGACTTTATTGCGCAATCGTTTGTAAGAAATGCGAATGACATAAGAATGCTGAGGAATATTGTAAAACGGACACATCCGGAATGTAAACTGATTGCTAAAATCGAAAATCAGGAAGCGGTAGACAATATTGATGCAATAATAGATGAAGCTGATTTAATTATGATCGCCCGCGGAGATTTGGGAATCTGCGTACCGATTTATAAAGTGCCGGTTATTCAGAAAGAGATAATTGCAAAATGTATTAAGAAGAACAAGCCAGTGATTGTTGCGACACAAATGCTTGAAAGTATGACAGAAAATGAGATACCTACACGAGCTGAAGTAAGTGATGTTGCAAATGCCCTTTTGGATGGAGCATTATATGTGATGCTTTCAGGGGAAACCGCTGTTGGTAATCATCCCCAGAAGGTAGTTGATATGATGAACAAGATTATTAAAAATACTGAAGATTATCAGAGAAAAATCCTGAAAGACTAAGGAGCGAAGCGACGAAGGAGTCGAAGGACAGAAACTCGAATTTCATAGTGAAGACTTCCCACCAGGAAGGGGAGTCTTTTTTATTTCAGGATACAATAACCCCGCAGAAATCAGGATGATCTGCTTTTATACGGGGTAAAGGGGCAGGAGAAAGAATCGTAATAAAAATGATAAAGGAATGTTATACTAAAAAAGAGAGTCTGAACAATGTACAGGAAAAGTTGACTTTTTCAAACCTTTAGTAATGCAGTATGTTGCAGGGGCCTTTTTTGTGCTTTAGACCGCTTGTTTTCCCTTACCGCAAAGAGGAGAATACGCAACCAAGGTTCTTAATGATTGAGAGGAGCTTAGATCATGCCTAAAGGAAAAGGTAAAAAAGGAAGGAAGTCTAAAGAAAAACTTCCTATTGATACAACAGAACACATATCGCCTGCGATGTACGAAGATATTCTCGTAACTGATTATGATGCTCATCTTTTTAAAGAAGGCAATAATTTTCGCATTTATGAGAAATTAGGCTCGCATGTTTTATCTATAGATGGACAAAAAGGAGTGTATTTTGCTGTTTGGGCTCCCAATGCGAAACAGGTTTCTGTTATGGGTGATTTCAATGAGTGGGATAAAAATACTCACCAACTTGGTATCCGATGGGATGGTTCATGCTTTTGGGAGGGGTTTTTTCCTAATGTATGCAAAGGGAATCTGTATAAATACCATATTGTTTCCGAACAGAATGATTATGAAGTAGATAAAGGAGATCCGTTTGCTTTTTATTGGGAATTATCGCCGAATACGGCATCACGTGTCTGGGATTTAAACTATAAATGGCATGATGAAGAATGGATGCGAAATCGCAAAGAAAAAAATAGTCTGCAATCCCCTATATCAATTTATGAAGTTCATCTTGGCTCATGGAAACGAGTATGCGAAGAAGGAAATCGTTTCCTATCCTATCGTGAATTAGCCCCGCTTCTTACTGGATATGTACACCACATGGGATTTACGCATGTGGAATTTCTTCCTGTTATGGAACACCCATTTTACGGTTCATGGGGGTATCAGACGGTTGGCTATTTCGCTCCGACAAGCCGGTATGGCGAACCGCAGGATTTCATGTATTTAATCGACTATTTACATCAGAACGGTATTGGCGTTATTTTAGATTGGGTGCCGTCACATTTTCCTACCGATGAACACGGGATTGGGTATTTCGATGGGACACATCTTTATGAACATGAAGACCCGCGGCAGGGTTTTCATCCTGACTGGAAGAGTGACATATTTAATTTTGGAAGAAACGAGGTTCGAAATTTTCTTATTGGCAATGCTCTTTTTTGGCTTGATAAGTATCATGTTGACGGCCTTCGTGTTGACGCTGTAGCCTCGATGCTTTATTTAGATTATTCCCGTAAAGAGAAGGAGTGGATTCCCAACCGGTTCGGTGGGCGTGAAAACATTGATGCTATACAATTTCTGAAAAAGCTTAACGAAGTTGTTTACGAGAATTTCCCCGACGTACAGACGATAGCGGAAGAGTCCACCTCGTGGCCGATGGTATCGAGGCCAAGTTATTTAGGCGGGCTTGGATTTGGTATGAAATGGAACATGGGATGGATGCACGATAGCCTTCAATTTTTTTCACGCGAACCGGTTCGCCGGAAATTTCACCATAGTCAGGTTACTTTCAGTATTTCGTATGCATTTTATGAAAACTTTGTGCTACCGCTTTCTCATGATGAGGTTGTTTATGGGAAAGGGTCACTGCTTGGAAAAATGCCGGGGGATGATTGGCAGAAAAGAGCTAATGTACGGTTGTTATTTGGGTACATGTACACACATCCAGCTAAGAAATTGCTTTTTATGGGGGGAGAATTTGGTCAGTGGAATGAATGGAATCATGATAAAAGTTTAGATTGGGAACTTCTTGATCACGCGCAACATAAAGAGATTCTCACGTGGGTTCGTGATTTAAATCATTTGTACAGAGAAGAAAAAGCATTGCATGAATTAGATTGTGAAATTGAAGGTTTTGAGTGGATTGATTGTAACGACTGCGACAGAAGCGTTTTGGTTTTTATCAGAAAGGCGAAAACGACAAAAGACCTATTTTTGATTGCCTGTAATTTTACGCCTCTGCCGCGGTTAAATTATCGCGTAGGCGTGCCAGAGGATGGTTTTTGGAAAGAGGTATTGAATAGCGATGCGAAACGATATGGTGGTAGTGGACATGGCAATTTTGACGGATGCAATTCAACACCTGTAGCGTCACATGGTAGATATAACTCACTTTCTTTAACTTTGCCGCCTTTGGGAATTGTTATTTTTAAGAAATCATGAAATTGAGAAAGGCCTTATGCAAGAAAGAAGAGTGGGAATTCTTACAGGAGGAGCAGTTTAGTGAGGAACCGAGGCCAAAGGGATTAGATAAGGTTAAGTAGTTCTATCAATTACCAGAAAAAAGTATATAATTAAAGACAAGGTGAAATAAATGGAAAGCAAAAAGAATAACCAAAAACCATTCGAGGGAATAATCAATTCGTTGCAGAAGCAGATAATAAAGCTGACATCTAAACTAACAAACAAAGAGAGGGAATTAAACGAATTCGAGAAAACTCTTGAGAAGCGGGTTGATAATCGCACGTCCGCAGAAAGAATTATTCATAGACAACTTCATAGTGAGATTGAACTGCGCAAGCAATTAGAGCAAGAAACTGAGGATGCCCTTGAATACGCCAATGGCATCATAAGTACCGTGCGTGACCCCTTAGTTGTTCTGGATGAAGATTTAAAGGTGGTTTCAGCCAGTCCTTCCTTCTATCAAATCTTTAACGTGAAACGTGAGGATACCGAGAAGCAACGTATTTATGATTTAGGGAATCGTCAATGGGATATCCCGAAACTACGAGAATTGCTGGAGGATATCCTTCCCCATGTCACCAGTTTTGATAGCTTTGAGGTTGAACATAATTTTCCTGATATCGGCAAGCGAACAATGCTCCTCAATGCTCGCAAAATTTATCGGAAAGCTAAACAGGTGGGGCTTATCTTGCTCGCTATTGAGGATATTACCGTGCGCAAGGAAGCAGAAGAGAAATTAAAAAACCTTGCGAGCCACGATGAACTCACCGGCTGTGTAAATTATAGATCGATAATGAAGCTTTTAGAAAATGAAATTGCCCGCTCCAAGCGCTATCAGAAGCAGTTCAGTATAGTCATGATAGACATTGACCATTTTAAAGGAATAAATGATGAACATGGCCATCTGGCAGGCAATGATGCCTTGGTAGCCTTTACCAATGTTCTTGAACATAGTGTGAGGACTGCAGATATTGTAGGGAGATATGGGGGTGATGAGTTTATAATCGTCCTTCCTGAATCAGATTCGCAACATGCTTCAGTAGTCTTAGAGAGAATCAGGAATAATTTAGACCAGACAAAGATAACCTCACTGCATGTAGAAAACGCAAAAGAGCTCACATTACAATTTAGTGCAGGAATAGCAGTTTTTCCACACAATGCAAAAGACCTTAAAGAATTAATTTGGGTTGCCGATAGCTCTCTGCGACAAGCTAAACAAGAAGGGAAAAACGGAACAGTTTTACGTTAGTGGCTCGTTAGGCCCTTTTAAGTAATTTCTTGCGCTTTCTTGACAAGAAATTACTTAAAAGGGCCTGATCCAGTTTATCTGGGTTAGGCAATACAATAGTACATTTCTGCGTGTCTTTGAATTTGTTGCATCCTTTCCCATTTGTTATATTCCAGTTTATTTATTTAGTTCGATTCGTATGCTGTACAGGAGGAGTTTCGTAATGTCAAATACTACCTTTGATGTGATTATACTCGGGGGCGGACCGGCAGGACTTGGCAGCGCATTACATTGTGCGAAAAAAGGAATTTCGGTTCTCTTACTTGAGCAGAATAAAATCGGTGAGACCCAAAAAACATGGCTCACGTTCGATTATATTTTAAATAAATATTCGTTGCAAGAATGCATACGAAACAGATTTTCGGATATTGTTTTTTCGTGCTATCTTGGCAGCAGTTATTTTTTTAAGGATAAAAAGTTTATGTGTCCTATTTATGGTGAAAGAGCGCTTGCCCTGCTTGCCGAGCGGGCGAGAAATGAAGGAGCTCTCATAAGGCATGAGGAGCCTTTTCTCTATTATTCATTCGAAGGAAAAAATAATGACATCACAATAACAACGTCACAGCATACCTACTGCGCGAAACTTGCCGTTGACGCAATGGGGAGAAAATCGGAGATCTTACGCAGTAACGGTCTTCAGAATGATATCCTCGACATGGGGTGCCTGGCTTTCTTTATAAAAGGTGTCAGTCACAAAAATGGAAATACGATGCATCTGTACGATTCGTATTTTCCCGGATCAGACTATTTCTGGCTGGTCCCGCTTGAGGACGATAAAATGATGGCAGGAATATTTTTCTTTTCACCGCTCACGGCAAGTAATATTAAAGAAAAAGAGGAGAAACTTGCCTTTTATATGAAAGCGAGAAATATAAGCGGTGAAATCTATGAGTCAAAAATGGGGAATATTCCGCTGGGCGGACAGACCTATGTTAATGCCAATACTTTTCTTTGTATCGGTGATAGTTGTAATACCGCGCTGCCTTCGTCAGGATTTTCATTCCACCGGTGCCTTGAGGAATCTGAGATTTTGGCGAATTTCATCGTGCGGTACTTGACTCATAAAGTATCAATCACCGATTACAAGAAAGAACTTCTCGGGCCCAAAATACCCGCTATAGAGATTCATTTAATGATTTCTGATATGCTTTCTAAATTCACTAATCCGATGCTCAACAAAGCAATTGGCAATATGAACAATTTAAGCGAAGAGTTTCTCGTATCGTTTTTAACGGGAAAGGACATGAGTATTAATTTTTCCATCAGTGCCTTACGAGCGATCGTGAGTACGTTTTCGCTTGCAGAGATTCGATCAATTTCATTAAAACAGAATTACTTAAAACAGCTCCTCAACTTGTACAACCTTCTTCCTGCAGTGACATCGGCAAAACTTAAAGAACAAATGATGAATGTTATCAAAGGAGTAATAAAACAGGACATAGAGACAAAAAACTGATTTTGAACAAAAAAAGGTTACTTTCTGTATCGTTCGTTTGCGAATGGAGTTAGAGAGCAGAAGAACTGCCTGGAAGTATTGTAATAAGGGGAATAAGGGAATAGAATAAGGGAATAGAGTTGCCAAAGAGGAGAAAGCAACCTATACTTCCTTATGTAGTAAATGAGGGAGTAACAATCTTGAGCCGTAAGGCAGAGAAAAACTTGCCTTACGGTTTTTTTGTTTCTGGATGAAACAATCCCGAGCAGTACAGGGATGTATTGGTTGCGAGGGATGTGGGATCGATGAAACAATCCCGAGCAGTACAGGGATGTATTGGTTGCGAGGGATGTGGGATCGATGAAACAATCCCGCCAAAAAACAGGATGTTTTGTTTTAGGCGGGATAAGAGCGCAGTGGAAAATCTCGCGCAGCGCAGGATCCCATTATTTACTATAATTTTATTGGAAGGAGGTAGTTTGTAATGATCACAGGAACCGTTAAGTGGTTTAATAACTCAAAAGGTTATGGATTTATTACTCCTGAGTCAGGCGAAGATGTATTTGTACATCACAGCGTTATTCAGGGTGATGGTTATAAAAGTTTAGACGAAGGGCAAAGAGTTGAATTTGAATCTCAACATGGCCCAAAAGGTAAACAAGCCATTAATGTAGTAAAGATATAACAGACGAAAGAAGCCCCGTTCGCAATCGGCGGCGGGTCTTCTTCGAGAAATAAATAGAATAGTACTCGTATTCGACAGTAATTAGTGGTATTCTTTAATATATAAAATAAGATTTTCTAACACCTCTTTTAGTATCTTTGATGCCTTATACGATAAAGGCGCATGAGACCTCCTAGGTGCGAAAGAAAGCGCGGAGGTATAAGGCATGTCAAATCGTTTAGCTCCCCTACATATTGGTGATGTAACCGTTCCCGTTCCTATTATTCAAGGTGGCATGGGCGTGAGGGTTTCGACCGCTTCACTCGCAAGTGCCGTTGCAAACTGTGGTGGTGCCGGAACAATTGCAAGTGTTGGACTTGGTTCAAAGGCCGGAGAAGCAGAGGAAGACTTTATCCGTTCATCTCGCGAAGGACTGGAACATGAGATTCGAGAAGCTCGCAGTAAAACAAACGGCGTTATTGGTGTTAATATATTAGCCGCTTTAAGTAACTTTGAAGACCTTGCTCGTACGGCATCGCGTGAGGGCGTCGATTATATTATTTCAGGCGCCGGCCTGCCACTTCGCTTGCCTGAATTTGCCGAGGGTTCGCCGGCAAAACTCATTCCTATTGTTTCTTCTGCCCGCGTTGCACAGATCCTTATTAAATCATGGGAAAAAAGGTATAACAGAATTCCGGATGCTTTCGTCGTCGAAGGACCGCTTGCGGGCGGGCATTTAGGATTTTCTTTAGATGAGATCATGTCAAAGCAGGAAAATGCACTTGAACATATAGTAGCTGATGTATTAAAAATCGTGCGCGAACACGAGCAGCGATGCAATGTAGCCATTCCTGTTATCGCAGCAGGGGGAATTTTTGATGGCAGTGATATCGCTCGCTTCTTGAAGCTGGGAGCACAAGGAGTGCAGATGGGAACGCGGTTTGTCGCTACTGATGAATGTAGTGTTCCCGACAGCTTTAAACAAAAGTATCTCAATGCCCGTGATGAAGATATTGTCCTTATTAAAAGTCCCGTGGGACTTCCGGGAAGAGCAATACGTACGCAGTTTATTGACAAACTTATACAGGAAAGGGGAGAAAAAATAATGTGTGCCTATCAATGTCTGAAGACGTGTGATATGAACACAGCACCGTATTGTATTGCAAACTTGCTTCTAAATGCGGTTGATGAGCATTTGACCGAAGACGCGATCATTTTCGCCAGTCGTAACGTATCAAGAATTAAAGAAATTATACCGGTAAAAAAACTCATGGATTCTTTAGTTAGGCAAACAGTCGCCTGTTTGAGGAAAGTAGCGTAAACGATGGCAAAGGAAGAAGCGATAAAAGTCAGTGGTGTGGTAACCGAGGTGTTGCCT
>Ga0164318_10001274_pt1 | contig 22145 bp, 16 predicted proteins | sample GuaBasSedimGuay9_FD_113734 | JGI IMG/M metagenome (GOLD analysis project Ga0164318, IMG submission 113734) | Subseafloor sediment microbial communities from Guaymas Basin, Gulf of California, Mexico - Guay9, Core 4571-4, 0-3 cm | ecosystem: Environmental > Aquatic > Marine > Hydrothermal vents... | reverse complement strand
CATGCGGTTTATTATTTGGAAGGTAACTATGTTTGCATCACATCTTGGAGAACTGGCCGCACTGGCGACCGCGATTTGCTGGACATTCACGTCGATGTCCTTTGAATCGGCCGGGAAGAAGGTTGGATCTCTATCGGTCAATTATATTCGATTGATTATCGGCCTTCTGTTCCTGAGTGTTTTTACTTTTATTACACGAGGATATATTTTACCGACGGATGCCGGTCGGCACGCCTGGACATGGTTGTTTCTATCTGGAATTGTGGGATTTGCGATTGGTGATCTGCTGCTGTTCCAGGCCTTTGTTGTGCTTGGTGCGCGTATTTCAATGCTGATCATGTCGCTTGTTCCGCCAATTACTGCCCTGATCAGTTATTTATTCCTCGGCGAGACGATGACAATCTGGGAACTGTTTGCTATGTTCATTACGGTAACGGGGATTTGTCTCGTAGTGTTGGAACGGGGGAAAAAACGGGGACAGGTGAAATTTTCCCACCCGATATCGGGAGTTCTGTTTGCCTTTGGGGGAGCGGTTGGTCAGGCTGTCGGACTGATTTTCAGCAAATACGGTATGGGCGACTATAATGCCTTTGCGGCAACTCAGATTCGGGTCATTGCCGGAATTGCCGGATTTACTGTACTCTTTTTCTTTATGGGAAACTGGGGGAAAGTATTCAAGGCATTGAAGAACGTATCGGCCATGAAAGGTATTACACTGGGGTCCTTTTTCGGGCCGTTTCTCGGAGTTTCGATGTCATTGCTGGCGGTTCAGCATACCATGGCCGGGATAGCTTCTACGATCATGGCCATTGTGCCAATCATGATTATTCCGCCGGCTGTGATCATTTTTAAGGAAAAGGTTTCTTTGAAAGAGGTGGTCGGCGCGGTTATCGCCGTCCTTGGTGTGGCGATCTTTTTTATACATTAAATTGGTTCCTTGACTGAAGTTTTGATTTCCCGTATGAATTCGGTGAATATTGATACTCATGCTTCCCGCTCATTGAAATGAGCGGTTAATCTTTGAAAAGAGATAAGGCGAAGAGTGACAGTGAAAGCTTCAACCACCGAATTTCCGGCGGATCAAGGTATCATACCGAGTTCTCGACTTCAGTGGGATAATAACCTAAAATAGTTGACAAGTAGAGGGAAGAAAAAATGGAGTTTCAAGAATTAATCAAGTATCGTGAAAGTGTCAGGAATTACGATCCGGGGAGACCGGTTCCTCAGGATGTTCTCGGTAAAATCCTGGAAGCCGGGCGACTGGCGCCTTCGGCTGCCAACCGACAGCCGTGGAAGTTTCTGCTTGTGTCTTCACCGGAAATGCTGAAAAAGGTTCGCGAATGCTATAATAAGGACTGGTTCAAAAATGCACCCCACGTACTGGTGGTAACCGGAAAGCGTGAAGATGCCTGGGTCCGGCACTATGACGGCTATAACTCACTGGAAACCGATTTGACCATTGCTATGGATCACCTGATTCTGGCGGCCGCCAATGAAGGCGTCGGCAGCTGCTGGATTGCGGCTTTTAAACCGACTGTATTGCGAAATGCCCTTGATCTGAATGATGATGAAGAGGTTTTTGCCATCACTCCGCTGGGGTATCCCGATGTTAATTATCAAGCCAAGCATACTAAGAATCGCAAAGCAATTTCCGAAATTGTTGAATATCTTTAAAAATCTGGTTCCATTCTCCCGCTATTATTATCAAAGATATTAAGCAATTGAAGAAATACCGGGAAAGCAGAGTCTGTCCCGTAAGGCAGATTGTAATTGCAACTATTGAAATTATTTATTAAAGTAAAACACTACTATGGCTTATATAACTTATCAGAGAGTTTTGCCGGGTTCGCAATGAGCAAAGCAGTATCGGGAACTCGCATACAGAACAAAAATGTGCAATATATTCAAAAAGGAATAAATATTTCTTGCAGGTGAATAATAAGCTTGAGAAAATAGAATCAGGGAGATATAACACATTAGAAAACTAATTGCTTGTACAGCACTTCTGATAACTTTAATAAGTATTGTTTTTATTCAATGTTGTGAAAAACCTACTAAGCCAAAGAATAATCCGCTTGATATATTAGCGGATACGGATACACTGACAGACATCGATGGCAATGTCTATAAAACAGTAAAAATCGGAAATCAGTGGTGGATGGCGGAGAATCTGAAAGTTACCCATTATCGTAACGGTGATGCAATTCCCAATGTGACCGGAAATTCAGATTGGAGCAGTCTTAGAACGGGCGCCTACTGTGATTACGGTAACAATCCGTCGAATGCCAACACTTATGGCCGCTTGTATAATTGGTATGCGGTAACTGACAGCCTGAATATAGCACCTGAGGGCTGGCATGTTCCAACCGATGAAGAATGGAAAGAACTGGAGATGTACATTGGTATGACTCAAGAAGAGGCTGACGATATTGGATATCGTGGAATGGACGAGGGCAGTAAACTTAAATCCACCAGTGGTTGGTACAATAATGGTAACGGCACCGATGAATACGGCTTTGATGCGTTGCCTGGGGGCTACCGGGGCTATTACTATGGCTATGGTAAATTCGGCTATCAGGGTTACTACGCCTACTTCTGGTCATCTACTGAATTAAATGGTAGCTACGCATGGGGCCGAGCATTGTACTACCTTTATTCAGAACTTAGCCGTTACAACCTCAATAAACGACGTGGGTTTTCGGTACGTTTGGTAAGAGATTAAACTATTTGACTGTTAATCCCGATGGAGTCGGGATCGGGAATAAGCATTAAATATGGCAAAATATGATGAATTAACGGCTTATAAAGCAATTTAAAACTTGTTAATTGAGATATTTCGCTTTTATAGTTTCGCTAGGTCCTTAAAACCGATGATGCGATGAAGAGTTGTGATTAAAGCACCGGAGCCAAAAGTCATTGGATTTAATTGGTTCTTTATAAGTTTTTCATTTAGATTTTCCATTATTTGGAAGCATTAAATGAAGAAACAATCGGTATACATCATTATTTTATTTTTATTGATGTCGATAGCCACCGGAAATGATAGAAAAGCCGAGCCTTTTTCCACCATTCAATGGGCCGCCGGACCTCTGATGAATGTTGGCCATAGTGACATAAACCGATATTGGCGCTACTCCGGCGGTTTCACAATGAATGCACGAACTCCGTTTTACTTTGGTTTTACCGAAGTCGGTGTTGCATTGCATTTCTACGACGAGTACAAGGCGCTTGAATTTACCCAGATCCACTGCTACCTGTCCTTTTTAAAAGAGTTTTCAATATTGAAAAAAATACCAACGTATTTAGGAGTGACGGTTGGAAACAGTCTCTTCTGCTTTGATGCGGAAGAGAATCAGCGACTTCAGAATGAAAGTGAATTAACCCTTGGTATAATTGGATGTATCGAAATTCCGGTTACCCGAAAACTTTCTGCGGCAATAAATTCGCAATATTCAAACGTATTTACATATCATATTATAGAAACAACCAATTTGGGACTGCTGGTTATGTATAAAATTACGACTCCATGCTGGATATCTGAACTATTAAAATGATTAAAATAATATGTCGAACAATTGTCCTCGTCTTCCTGTTTGTCTCATATTGTTATAGTGTCGGCTTTAACGATACTGTACATTTTCATGATTTACTGAATACCTCAAATTTCCGTTATGTGGATTTTCTGCAGTATTCGGCGAATATAGATATTAGCAGTACCGACTTTTATCATTGGCGGATCAGTATAAATGATTTGTCAGATTATCGGGAAAACGGCTGGCAGCTGATGGTTGATGGGCATCTGCTGAAGCCTCATATATACGGTGAAAAAGTTCTCAATCAATTAGCCCTGTCAAGCCTGCTGATTGACTCCATTGAAATTATCAATTACCCGGATGTAAGCAACGGCAATTTTTCTGACAAAGGGATCATTCATATTCATACAGTAAAACCGGACAGGGGATTTAATTGTTATGGGGCTGTATCGGCGGGGAATGAATCCGGTGATCCGGGACCTTATAAGTATACCGACCGTGGTTCGCCTAATGTGGATAAAATAGGATATGATAACAGTGGGATTATCGAGTATGCTTATCCCTCCGGGTGGTTACGATTATCCTGTTTTTATCAACAGCATACATTTACAGATTTGGCTGTCCGTAGTCGAATTAAATCCAAAACGACTGATTGGCCGGGAGCCAACAAAAGTGCCGTTGCTTTTGACTATCAATATCATGGGAAACGCTGGCAGCATTCCGTTTTATCATCATTGGGTTCAAGCCGACCTTATTTCTTATTTATTGATGCTATGGAGCAAGAATTCCCAATGCAATTTGGCTGTTTTCAATGGAGCTATTCCGGAAACAGATTGAATTCGATCCACTGGCACCTGGATTACAACTATAATCAGATCCGGCAGTGTGAAAATGCCATTGAATCACTGATGCCCTATGATCAGCACACGATCGATTTCCGTACGGAAATATCTCAGAAAAAGGATAAACCACTTCGTGTGAGTTACCACTTCAATGGAAATATTTATGAAATGAATGGTGGTGATGATTATGAAACAACCTATCATCAGATGAATACGGATATGACACTGGGCCGGAATCGCAATCCTGTAAAAATAAAATCATCATTTACGTATTTTAATCGTAAAGTTGCTGCCAGTCTGTCAATTCTGCATACACGAAAAACTTTGAAAAAATACACGCTTTCTTACAGTTTGTCTGTTTTACAACGGCAACTCAGTTTATGTCCTTTTTATCAATTTTGGAATGGACCCGGAAAATCCATCATTGAAGAATACAGGATTGTCGTTCCGGACTATCCTGACCGCTATTCTCTGTATTCCGGTGGAATTGGCATAAAAGGAGCATTATTAAAAACGGTTCGGGTAGCTGCGAATATCACGGCCAATTACCGACATGAGAACTGGTGGCGTAATATTGTACATCGGAATATGGCGGCGGGTGCAAATAATACATTCAGGAATGTATACGGCGGGTTACGAATAGTTCTTAGCCAACAAACGGATGGCGGCGTTAATCAGAAGTTCTCTTTAAGAATTAAATTTGGAGAACATGATGCATTTAACCGGTATTCTACGGTAAAAGCGGTTTATTGCCTGTCATATTCTGCAGACCGAAATTTCGTTCTTTTCCTGAATAGCATTTATCAGAATAGTGAAGTCTGGGATTTTGACGAATTTTCTTCAGAAACTGATGAACTTAATCCAAGCGAATATTCCGGTTTAGCCGGATTGGATGAAAGAATCTGGTTTGAAGCCGGCTTCAATAAATGGTGCTGGCAACGCCGTCTGTTGATTCGTGTTGCGATTCAGAACCTTACCAATCAGCAATACCGGTATCATCCCTTAGGGATGAATCGGGAAATGAGTATGATAGCCGGCGCATATTTCTGGTTAGACGGAAGATGACACAAACATCCTTAATACGGAATAGTTTTTTCTTTACTAATTTTGATTATATATTAATTCACTTTACGTTATTTCAAATATAGGCAAGTTGAATCGGACATTGAACACAATGAACGGGAAAGAATCAAAATGAATCTGTCAAAAATTGAACGAAACGATGATTATTTTATCCACTCGTATGAAATCGATCTTACGGCGCGTTTACGTTTTTCGGCCTTGAATCGCTATCTGCAGGAATCGGCCTGGAAGAATGCCGAACAATTGGGTTTTGGATTTGGTGCTTTATTCAAAAAGGATCTGGCCTGGGTACTGACCCGGATGGTAATTTCGGTTGATCATCTTCCCGGCTGGAATGAAACAATTCGTATCGCTACCTGGCCTTCGGGGAAGGATACGATCTTTGCCTATCGGGATTTTCAGTTTTTCGATACATCCGGCATAGAACTGGGACGGGCGACCACTTCCTGGTGTGTGATTGATCTGCGGACCCGAAAACCGGTGTTGATCAGCGATGCCTTTGATCATGATCTGGCTGAACTTGACAAACAGATGTTTGACGAACGTCCGGCAAAACTGGCAGAAATCACCCGAACAGACCTTCGCTGGAGCACAATAGTCGGATATCAGGATCTCGATGTTAACGAGCATGTAACAAACAGCCGCTATATCGACTGGATATTTGAATCCTTTGACCTTGATTTCCTGAAAAAACATCGGGTTCAAAACCTGGCGATAAACTTCCAGGCCGAAGCGTTGTATGGATATGAGGTTAACGTTCAGACCGAAAAACTATCCGATCTCGAATATCGGCATTTCATTATTCAGAAACGTAATAATCTGGAAATTTGCCGGGCTGAAACGGTCTGGAAGTAAACGGTGGAGAATAAAATGAAGAAATTATTTTGGACTCGATTAATACTGTTTCTCTGGGCGGCGGTTTCGGTCTTCTTCACATTCAGTTATTATCGATTGGCGACCGGCGGCGAAGTCCGGACCCTTCACAAACTTGCCGTCGTATTCTGGGCGGTTCAGAGTTTGATTGCTCTGGTTGCGTTTATCATGTCGCTTCGATCTGCAAAAATACAGGCAAAATCAAAGTAGACAATTCCGATTCTTTTTACAGATCACCATCCTTTTTCAACTCGCACAGACCATTCCGGAAATCCAGAACAAGTGTCCCGTTCCTGGCGACATCACTGCCGATAATACCGTCGAAATACATGAGATACACTTTCCCTTCACCGTGGGCATGAATCTTGTCGAAATTAAGACGGTGACTTCCTAAGATAAACGCCTGTTGATAAAGTTCGGTTTGCCTGATTTTCCGGGCGCCGCCGGCGCCGCCGACAATGGCAGTTTTATTTGTTGCATTGCTGGTATCGAGTTTTGTAAGTGACGATTTGAATAGACCGGTAGCGTTAGACCCGGTATCCAGAAAAAAATGGAAAGGCGTTCCCAGTGTGTCGGTCAGGCTGAGAAAGGGTACACTGATAAAATGAAAATTGCGGTCAGGATTAAATGACGGCTTCGGTTTTCTGATGGTAGTCTGACCATTTTTGTAGTCAATCTCAAGATGCATGTTCATGATTGCATTCCAGCCCAGGATGCCGTCGATTTTTAGAATGCGGATTAATTTGAAGATCTTAAATTCCAGGTCTTTTTTATCGATAATGATTGTCGGATGATTTTCAATCGTCAGGCCACCGATTTTCAGTTCATTGATGACTCCCGGCCAGGTGTCTATCATAATGTCCGTCGATGTACCCACTTTGATGATGTCGTCTTTGAATTCCCGGACATTACATTCTTTTGCAATGTCCGAAGCCAGGACGGTCATTTCGGCGCCGGTATCGATCCAGAACTTCTGTTTTTTTCCATTTACCATGACTTCAATAACCGGAGTGCCGCTGATGCTGAGTTTGGTTGGAAGGATTATAGCATCTTTGGGATAATTGTAATTTTCAGGTGGAAGTGATTGAAAAACCCTGGCAAATGCAATTGTGTTTAGCGAATCCAGTCCTTGGGGTAGTCGCCGATCGAGATCAACCAGCCTTTCCCATTCATTATTATAGGTCATCAATTCCGAAAGAACCTGAGCAATATTTTCCCGCATGAGACTGTCACTGGATTGTTGGAACAAGTTTGACAACAATTTTTCGGCATCTTCGTATTTACCTTCCATCGACAGTTTAAGGGCTCGGACAAAATTCCGCTGTTCTTCGTTTACTTTGTTGCGATTGATATAATCAAAGTCAAAATGCTGAACGGCATCCCAGTAGTTGTCGTAAGTAAAGCGGGGCTCCGGTTGAGTGATGATATCTTGTTCAACGGGCAGGATATCAACTTCACGGCTAATGCTGACGGAACAGCCGGATAAAAAAACCAGTAGTCCGGCGGTAATAAAGAATAAATATTTGAATCTCATTATTAATTTCCCTTTTTGTCAGCGATTTTCAGGAAAATATATCATTGTAAATTATCAATCGGTATAAATTATTTTATTGGAGATTCTGCTGAATTAATTTACAACGACTATTGAATTCTGTTTCCGAAACCATTAACTTCATTTAGCAATGGGCCATATAAACACACTATTTGAGGAGTCATCATGGATCTGAAAGCAACTCTCAGACAGTATTTCGACGATCATGCCGATGAAATCCGTCAGCGGGTGGTCGATTTAACTGTGGAAATGTGTAAAGAAAAGACCGTCAACGTGGTTTCGGAAAAACTACCGGAACACCCTTACCTGAAAATCCGGGGTGAAGAATGGCGGGTCGCGGAAATTGTCAAGCGGGAACTGGATAAAATGGGTGTGCCCTATGATGAGTTTGCCCGGATGGAAGGCCGTCCGAATGTCATCGGTAAAATTGGTAAAGATCAGAACGGTAAACGACTTCTGATGCCGGCTCACATGGATATTGTACCGGCCGGTGAGGGTTGGGATACCGATCCTTTTGATGTTATTGAAAAAGACGGTATGCTGATTGGTCGCGGAACCCTTGATAATAAAGGGCCGCTGGCATCGATCATGGCAGCGATAGAAGTTCTGAAGAAAACCGGCATTGATAAAGAGTTGGAGGGCCAATTGATGATGGCGGCGCTGGCCGATGAAGAGGCAGAAGATCCCGATGGAATCGACTACGGCATAGGTTATTTGATGGAGGAAAAACATATTTCACCAACCTATGCAATCATTCCGGATATCGGTGAAAACATGAAATCCATCGATATAGCCGAAAAAGGCCGCACGGTTTTTAAGATTACCGCTATTGGAAAACAGGCGCACGGATCGACCCCGGAACGGGGAATCAATGCCGTTTATATGATGGCCAAAATGGTCAATGAAATTGAAAAATTGAAGTTTGATTATGAAGTTCATCCGGTGTTGGGTCATCCTTCACTGAACCTTGGTGAAATTCACGGTGGCGCCGCGCCGAATATCGTTCCCGGAACCTGCATAATTTATATCGACATTCGTTCGGTGCCGGGTATGACCAAAGACGGCGTTATCGCCCAGTTGCAGAGCTGCGCCGACAAAGTCAAGGACGGAAAATTTAATATCGAAGTCATGTCCTGGAATGAGCCTCATGCCATCAGCCCGAAAAATGAACTGGTGGATGCCATTCAGTCCAATACCAAAGAGGTTTTGGGATTTGTACCGGAACCGGTTGGACAAGGCGGAGGAACTTATGCGAAAACACTGAATCTGAATAACGTAATGGCGGTTGGCTGGGGGCCCGGCGACGACGAGGCTTTTCATGTGGCCAACGAATACGTTGAGATCCAGCAACTGGTGGATTTTGCGTTGCTGACCTGTCTCTGCGCCGTTGATTTGTTGGGATAGAATATAGCGAATTTACTAAGACGGCCTTGCGAAGGTTTAAAACCTTCGCAAGGCTTTATTTTTATTGTCTCAGAAATTTATCGGCTTTGACCAATTGATCCGGTTTGCCGATGTCCAGAAAATCATCGGGGTTGTGCTCAAAGGCACGGATAGGATATTTAGAACAGTGGCTGATGTAGAGATCGATGATCGAAAAAACATCGGCAGATGGCAAAAGTTTCAAAAGCATGGGTTCGATTATATGGATTCCGCTGAATGCAAATTCCGTTATATCTTTAATTTTTGTTAAATTCCCGCGTGTTTCGCCGGTTTTTGTATTTTTCCAACCCACCATGCGGCCGTCGTTTCCAAACAGAAGCTTCCGTGAACTATCGCGCTTACTGACGGCGAGAGTGACCAGCGCCCCGGATGTTGCGTGTTCAATCAACATTGACTGGATTGGTATCTTTGATAAGACGTCGACATTATGTAGCAGAATCGGATTGTTTCCGGAGAGCAGGGTAGCGGCTTTTTTCAAACCGCCGCCGGTGTCGAGCAGTTTATCGCTTTCATCGGAAATATGGATAGTAATGTCTTTGTGGGGATGAGTGTCAAGATAATGGATAATCTGTTCACTGAAGTGATGCACATTGACAGTGAAATCACGGATGCCGAAGGATTTTAGTTGCTGAATCACATGCTCAAGCATCGGAACACCGGCAATTTCGACCAGTGCTTTCGGCAGACGTTCGGTATAGGGCCTCAGACGGGTTCCTAAACCGGCCGCAAAGATCATGGCTTTCATAAGGATAGAACTCCGTGGAAGAAAGTTATTGTTTCATTTCCAGCTCGAGATGCCGCAGAACCAGTTTGATACGGTATTTATTTTTCAAATGTCTGGCAAGTTCTTCGGCACAATACACCGAACGATGCTGACCGCCGGTACAGCCAAAACTGACCATCAGATTGGTGAATTTGCGTTTGATATATTTTTCAACCGACTGATCGACAATGGAAATAACGTTTTTCATGAAGAGTCTGATTTCCGCTTCTTTATCAAGAAATTCGATTACCTTTTTATCTTTGCCGGTTAAATCCCGATACTGCTCGTAGCGTCCGGGGTTGTGAATCGCACGACAATCGAATACAAATCCTCCGCCGTGTCCGGAAACATCGATGGGGATTCCCCGTTTATACGAAAAACTATTGATTGTGACGGTCAGAAGCTTCTGTTCGGTGCTGATCTGTTGCAGACGCTTCGACCGGATGACGTTTTCAAGCGCATCCAGCAGGGCGGGAATCTTTATCGGAAACCGCACTGTCGAAAGGATGGAAGCAAGGTTATTCAATGCATAGGGAATACTCTGCAGAAAATGCTCTTTCTTTTCATAGAAACCCCGAAAACCATAGGAACCCATGGCCTGCATGATCCGGATCAGCACATATCCGTAGAAGTAGCGTTTGAATTGTTCCGGTTCGACTTTAATATATTTCGAGACAGTGATGATATAAAAACCGAGCAGTGATTTACGGACAGAGTCCGGCATATCAGCTTTAGCATCGAAGAGAAGTGAAGCAAGATCGTAATGAAGTGCGCCGCGGCGACCGCCCTGATAATCGATGAAATAGGGCTTTCCGTCTTTAAGCATAATGTTGCGGGACTGGAAATCACGGTAGAGAAAATAGTCTATATCGGTCTGCAGAAGATAATCGGTAAATGTTTGAAAATCCTCTTCCAGCGCCTGTTCGTCGAAGTGGATTCGGGCCAGTTTCAGGAAATAGTATTTAAAGTAATTCAGATCCCACATCATCGATTGCTTGTCAAACTGCGGTCGGGGATAGCAGACATCGTAATTCAGAGTTTTTCCGGCTTTGATCTGAAATTTCGGTAGCTCTTCGACTACGGCTTTATAAACATCCACGATTTTACTCGTATAGTTTTTTCCCCGCCGGTGCTGGTTGATAAATGAAAACAGGGTGGTATCACCCAGATCTTCAATCAGGTAGATTTTCTCAGTCTCATTTTCCCGATAGATTTCCGGGACGTTTAATTTCAAGGAATGAAAATGTTTGGTGAATTCCAGAAACGCCCGGTTCTCTTTCTGATCGGGATTAAAGGCCCCGATAGCACTGCAATTGTTGCTTTTAATACGGATATATTCACGATAGGACCCCGAAGGGGGTAATAACTCCGTCGAAATGACGTTGTCACCAGACCATTCTTCAAACAGTCGAATTAATTCATTCTCAGTGTGTTTCTCCATAACTGAGCGATTTTAGTGTTCATTTGGCAATTTATCAAGGGGAAATTAAATTGACATGAATAGATAAATACAGTAATTTGAACTGATTTTTAAGAATCACGATTCATCAGGAGAATTGTTAAGCGTTTCAGGTAAAAAAATTGTTGAGTTTGAATTATGCCAAAAATTTTAATTGATCTTAGAAGTGATACCGTCACAAAGCCAAGTCAGGCGATGCGGAATTTTATTGCCCAGGCGGAGGTGGGTGATGATGTTTACGGTGAAGACCCGACAGTAAATATTCTGGAAGAGCGGGCGGCCGATCTGATGGGAAAAGAAGCCGCCCTGTATGTTCCCAGTGGGACGATGTCCAATCAAATTGCGATCAAGACCCATACGCAACCGGGACAGGAAGTGATTTGTGAAGAGAATTGTCACATATTTAATTATGAAGCCGGGGCTCCGGCCTTTCTGTCTCAGGTCCAGATGAAGCCGATCCGCGGCGAATATGGCGTGATGCCGATTAGCGAGATTGAGGAAGCCATTCGGGCGGATAACCTGCACCTACCGCCGACCGGATTGATTTGTATTGAAAATACGCATAATCGGGCGGGGGGAACAATCTATCCTCTGGAAGAAATCGCCAAACTGGCTGACCTGGCTGCCCGGCGCGGGATTCCGGTTCATCTGGATGGCGCTCGCTTACTCAATGCGGTAGTGGCAAGCGGTATAGAGGCGAAGGAATGGGCCGGTTTTGCCGACAGTGTCAGCCTCTGTTTTTCAAAGGGCTTGGGCGCTCCGGTGGGTTCGGTCCTTGCCGGTAATCGGGACTTTATCAATCGGGCGCGAAAGTACCGGAAAATATTTGGTGGCGGGATGCGTCAGGCAGGCCTTTTGGCGGCCGCTTGTCTATATGCTTTGGATCATAATGTTAACCGTTTGAAGGAGGACCATGAAAATGCCCGCTTGCTGGCCGACGGATTGAAAATGGTTCCGGGAATATACATTGATATGAAACAGGTCCAGACGAATATGGTTATGATTCATGTTCGTCACAGCCGTTATAATTCCGAAACACTTTCCAAAGCGTTATTGCGTGAAGGTGTGGCCGCAAATGCGGTCGATGCTGAACGAATTCGGGCAGTAACGCATCTGGATGTGAGCCGGGAAATGATTGAACAGGCTGTTGAGATTTTTTTAAAAATCATGAAAGACGGATCATAATGAAAGTTGTCATTGTCGGTGCCGGTGAAGTCGGCTATTATCTCGCAAAACGGTTGATTTCCGAGGACCACGATCTAACCATTATTGAAGAAAATTCCGAACGAATGAGCAAGGCTTCGGAAACACTCGATGCGATTGTGATTCATGGCAACGGTTCCAGTGTCAAAACCCAGATGGAAGCCGAAGTGAATAAAGCGGATATTCTGTTTGCGGTGACCGGTAAAGACGATACGAACATTCTGTGCTGTTCGATTGCCAAGAAGCTCGGCGTTGGCAAATGTGTCGCCCGGGTCCGCAATGATGAATTTACGAGTGAAGAGGCCATTATTACCCCGGAACGGTTTGATATTGACCTCATGATTCATCCGGAGCAGAGCGCGGCTGATGAGATTGTACGACTTGTGGAACGTTCTTCGGCACTCAAACTGGTGGATTTTGCCGACGGCAGGTTGCAAATCCTGGGCATTGAGATCAAAGAGAACAGTCCCCTGAAAAACCTCACCATCCAGGAAGTAATGCAAGCGAATTCGCAGCTGGAATTTCTCTGCCTGTGTATCTATCGTAATGAAGAAACGATCATTCCTCACGGTCCGAATTATTACCGCAGCGGTGATGTCGTTTACTTTATTGCGCCCAAGAAAAATATTCCGGAACTGTCGAAAATGGCAGGCTATCGCGAACATGAGCAGCAGAATGTAATGATTGTAGGGGGCGGTCAGTTGGGGTATCTGGTGGCCGATCAGTTGTCCATGGATATGAATGTCAAACTGATCGAGTCAGATATAAATCGTGCTGAGGAGATTTCTGAAAAGTTAAAAAACACGCTGATTCTGCATGGTGACGGTACCGACCTCGAATTACTTGTATCGGAACAGATTCAGGAAATGGACTGTTTTGTGGCTGTCTCAGGTAGCGAAAAGACCAATCTTCTTTCCGGTCTGCTCGCCCGGTATATGGGCGTGAAGCGGGTGATCATTCACCTGAATTCCAATGAATTTATCCCGATTATGAGTCGGATTGGCATGGATGCGGTTGTCAGTAAAAACATTGCAACGGTCAATGCCATCATGAAGTATACGCGCCGGGGGAATGTCGTTGCCGTTTCCCTTTTTGAGGATATCGACGCCGAAGCAATTGAACTGATTCCCAAACCGGGCAGCCCGATTACCAGACAGGCGCTGAAAGACCTGAAACTTCCGAAAGAAATGATTGTCGGAGCTATTGTCCGGGAATCGTCGATTATTATTCCTCACGGTGATACGCAGATAGATCATGGGGACAAAGTTGTTGTGTTTTTCAAACCGAACGTGATCGGTAAAATAGAATCCTATTTCAGTTAATTTAATTAGAGTTGCTTGTTCAATCCTTGATACTCGACATCACATATAAATAACTAACAGAAATTAAAAATCCTCAATTATGCCGATATTTCCAAATCCAAACAAAAATGGAATGTAATCGTACAATGGATATCATGTCAAAAATTTATGGGTTAATTTTGTTACTGAGCCTGTCCGCATTTGGTCAGTTTCACTTTGATCACGAAATTGCGCCGTCTTTCGGTGAGCGTATGGTCCGTTTCAGCAGCTTAACCGTGTCTCAATTCGGCGACTTCTATTTAATTGAATCAAAGGGGCATGAAATATATCGTCTAAACCCGACCGGTCAGATACTCAATATCAGTGGCGGCTTCGGCTGGGAAGAAGAACGTTTTGACACTCCCCTGGATATCACCATGGCTTCCGGACTTGACCTGCTGGTGGCCGATTACAATAACCACCGCATTGTGCGTTTTGATCGGGAATTGAACTATCTGACGAGCTATCCCGATCCGAACAGTGATATCGAATTGTCGTTTCCCCGCAGTGTCGCTATGACGAATCTGGGAGAAATATTTATTCTTTCCGATGAGAATGCCGAAATTATTCGCCTGAGTGTCAGTCAGAACAGTGTCCTGAAATTTGGCGGAATCGAATATGGCGCTTATGCCCTTACCAATCCACTGCTGATTCGCATCAATCAGTCCGGGATCATTCACGTAATTGAAGAAAACGGCCGGATTCTGCAGTTTGACCGTTTCGGCACACCGATAAAACGTCTGAGAGTTCCAATTGAGGCTGAAATTCGCGATATGGCAGTCGCCGGTGATGACATTATCCTGTTGGTTTTCAAGAAAGAACCGATATTGATGCAATATTCGGCGAAGAAACAGACATGGCTCCGGTTGCAGATTGAAGATTTACCCGAATCAAACTCATGGGTATCAATAAAATATCGGAATGACAATCTTTTTTTATTGACATCCGGCGGCAGGATTTTCGTATGTAATCGCATGAATAATAAATAAATTTATTATTAAGTGCGTCTCAGATACAGCATATCATTCATTTTTATTTTCGGGCTTGCATTGAATCAAACTCTTTCGGCCGCATCGCAGACCGATACGCTGACGGTGGCTCCGGGAGATACAGCCATTTATTTGACAAAGTCCCTGATTTATCCGGCTTCACTGTTGCTAAGGAAATCGGATGGTACCCGGATACCCCATGACAGTCTGCAGATTGATGCGCTGCAGAGCATTATCCGGTATGATTTTGAAAATTCCGATACACTTGTAGTCATTGCATCCTATGAATATATTGACCTCAAGTTACCTCGTCAACAGATTCTCAATCCGCCGCCCCGGCCTTATGTTCCTTCGTCTTCGGAATCTCAGGAAAAGAAACTATCCGGCGCTACCGGCAGTCAACCGGTGCGGGAAGTGGATTATGATTTTTTAAAATCCGGTACCCTCTACCGGGGGATTTCACTCCGGTCCAACAGTGGCATGTCTTTGCAATCGGGGCTGAATCTGGAACTTGAGGGTAATATCAGTGATGATATTGCAATTGTCGGATCGTTGTCGGATCAGAATATCCCGATTCAACCGGAAGGGAATACCCAGACGATCGAGGAAATCGATAAGGTCTTTATCCGGGTTCGGATGCCCCATGAGGCGATTACCTTCGGTGATTATGAATTTACCGGCCATTCGGGCGCGTTGAGTAATTATGAACGCAAATTGCAGGGTGTACTGATTGAAAGTAATCGAAATCATAATCAAATCAGAGTCAGCGGTGCTGTTACGAAGGGACAATATACCAGCAATTATTTTCAGGGTGAGGAATCCAACCAGGGCCCCTACCAATTGACCGGAAAAGAGGGTGAGACAGCCATTATTGTACTCGCCGGCACGGAAAAGGTCTGGATCAACGGCGAATTAATGAAACGGGGTGAGAATAATGATTATGTTATCGATTACGGTACGGGTGAAATCAGTTTTACGCCGCATCGTCTGATCACGTCGGATTCCCGAATCTCGGTGGATTTTCAGTATTCCAACCTGGTCTATCAGAAAAATATCTGGATTGCCAACAATTCAACCGCTCTGGCGGGAGGCAAATTGAAATTGTCGGCCGGACTGATCAGTGAAACCGATGACAAAGACCATCCCATCGAATTGACATTGCAAAAGGAGGATCGTCTGCACTTGAAATCAATCGGTGACCGCAGTGACGAAGCGTTCCAAAGCACGATTGTCGAGGATAGTGCGGGTGTATATTCTTTTAAAACGGTTGATTCCATTCTGGTTTATGTCGGTACCGGCGGGACACATTCGGCTTCTTTTTATAATGTGGGCGAAAAGGGCAGCTATCGGAAAGTTTACACCGCCACCGGTTGCTATTTTGAATATGTGGATAAAACCGATCCGTCAATATCATTATCGGCCAAAGAGGAAGCCGTCTATCTGCCGGTGAAACCGTTGAAATTACCCACATCGCAACAACTGTATCATTTTGCCGGTGAATGGCAGGCTTCCAGATATGTTTCCATCCGTTCCGAACTGGCCGGGTCGGACTTTGACAGGAATAGTTTTTCACCTCTCAATGATGGGGATAACCGGGGGCTGGCTTTTAATGTGAATACTGAAATCGGAATCCCGCTGTCGTCGAAAAGCAGGCTCAGCGCTAATTTGAAGTACCGGCAAATCGGTGATCGCTTTGAGCCCATTGACCGGATGCAGGAGGTGGAATACCGGCGGCGATGGGATTTGCCGTCGGATTCGACGCAGGGTGAAAGGGTTTTCGAATCCGATTTGAAAATTGATTTGAGTAAAATTGCCAAATTATCCCTTGATCTGGGTAGTTATGACCGGAATTCAATCAATGCGAACCGGTATAAAATCGGTGGCACTCTGCATTATCGCCGGGTTGACAATGCGGAAATATATCAGGAACAGATACATCGCGATTTTTCCGGATTATCATCGGACTGGCTCCGGCAAAAGATGTCGATTCGGTTAAAGGGTAAATATCTGAAACCCTTTGGCGAACTGTATCGTGAAGTCCGTAATGATAACAGTGAGGCGTCCGGTAATTTTCGGTTTATCGAGCAGCGTTTCGGATTTGATATCTTTGGTTCAGAGCGATTGACGGGGCGCTTTGAAAGCTACCATCGTGACGACGATGAAAAGGATAGTGACGTCTGGATTCGCGCCGGTTCTTCCCAAAATTATGTTGTCAGCGGTCAGATCAACAATTGGAAAACATTTTCAAGCCGCTTTTCTTATACCTATCGTATCAAAGAATATTATCAAGACGATGCAACGCCGAACCAGGAAGTTCAGTTAATGGATGTTATTCTGAAGCAGCAGCCACGGAAGTTGCCCTATTCCTGGGAAAGCAACATGAAAATTGAAGAAGAGCGGACAGTCATGAAAGAGTACCAATATTTTTACGTTGGAGAGGGTGAGGGACAGTACATTTACGATTCCACCTACGCGGATTACGTATCTCATCCCAACGGTGATTACATTTTGCGGATTGTCCCGTCGGAAATCCGTGAACCCGTGACCAGTATCCGGAATGGTTTGCGTGTTCAATTCAATGGTCGCCGTCTGCGAAATAAAATACCATGGGAAATTCCGACCAGAATCACAACATTGACGGATATCCGCCTGCAGCAACAGATTCGCAGTGAGGATAATCCTCTGGGAATTATGACGATGGATGACGCTAATATTGACGACCGTTGGGCATATTTTAATCGAATCTTTCAACAGGATATGCTTTATTATTTTAAGAACCGGCGTTCAAATCTGCGGCTCAGATATCTGGATAATATTACAGTTAGTCAGCTGGATGTGCGCGGCGCCGAGCATTCTGCTAAGAGAGCCGGCTCTTTGCGGTATCGCGGGTCCTTTGTCGGCAAACTGAACCTGGAATCCGAATTTGTTTCGGAATACACGTTTCGTGAATCGGCGTTCAATAATCTGCGTAACCGGGATATTCGGTCCTATCGTCTGGACAATACATTTTCCTATGCCTGGGACATTGTGCATCTCTATGAATGTGAGCTGAAAAGCAGCTATGATAAAAACCGGGGAGTCAATGGAATTAAATCATTTCTAATTGGAATCCGGAATAATTATGAACGTAAGGTTCAAAACAAAGGTCGCTGGAAGACGTTTATTGAGTTTGATCGGGTGGCGGTTACACCAAAAGGTTCACCGATTCCCTGGGAAATGAGTAGCGGTAAGAAAGAGGGAACGACATTCGGCTGGGGTGTATCGGCAGAGTATCGCATCGGTAAAAATTTGAGTATGCGACTGAATTACGAAGGCTGGAATGAACCGGAACGGGATGTCTATCATCTCGGTGGCGGTGAAATCAGGGCGCTATTTTAATGGACCGGGGAATTAACCATTCATTAATGATTGTAATGGCGGTTCTGAGCTTGCAGAGTTTCGCCGGTGAGGAGAAATCTGTTCAAAGTGATTCCCTTCTGTTTGGCAGTATTTCGATAACTTCATCGATCACTAATCCTCATCGATTTGATGAAATTCGGCAAAAATATAAGGACAGGAGAATCACATCGGACGAATTTTCGCGGTTCAGTAACGAGCTAATGGGGATTCCGGTCCGCGATGGATATCGTTTTCCGGTATTACTACTCAGGTCGGTGCATCCGGAAATTTCCGCAGGGCAAAGAACCCTGAATCCGAATTTCAGGCTTGATTGGGGCTCGATTACGACGATTGATACGGTTTTATTTCGGGGGAATACAAAGACGAAAGATGCTGTCCTGATCAGAACTGTCAAATCATTGTTCGGAGCGGTTTATAATTCCCGGCAGGAGCGGATGTTATCCCGGTCACTGCGGCGATTTCCATTTATAAAAATCAACGGTGATAATGAAGTTGTCATGACCAAAGAGGGCAAAACCGCAGTGCTGGTATCAGTCAGCGAAATCCGGGATAATGAATTTATGGGAATTGTCGGTTATGTTCCGGAAATGCTCAGTCGGAAAGGGTATTTTACCGGTGAGTTGGACTTGAAATTCCGGAATCTGTCGGGAACGGGGAGACAGCTTTTTCTGAACTGGTCAAAAACGAATCAATATTCACAACAGATAAAAATCAATTACCGGGAGCCCTGGATCTGGAAATCAAATCTCTTTGGCAGTTTCGGTTTTGAACAGATTTTAAGGGATACGTTATTGGTTCTTCGTGATTTGAAATTGGGGACGGGATTTTACTCAATAAGTTTTGGAAGCCTGGAATTTAATCTGAACAGAGAAAGTACTATTCCGACCCCGGCCGGACGAGAATTACTGAAAACCGGTGGAACGATAACAGATGCGCTCGGACTGAATTATTATATCGATCGGCGTGATAATATCGGTAATCCGTTCCGGGGATTTACATTGGGTATGGGGATTTACGCCGGAAACCAGAGACGTGATTCACTGAAATCGGTAAATCGGATTGAGATGAACCTGGAATCAAGCGGATTTTTCCCGTTGCGGGAACAACTGGTACTGGCTATATCGGCTCATGGAGCGGGGAAATGGTTGAGTGGCGAAGAATCCGGATATTCCGAGCAAATCTGGTTCGGCGGCGCCGGTAGTTTGAGAGGCTATTCCAACGACTTCTTCCGGGGCAGTCGGATAGCCTGGGGATCATTGGAACTTCGCCGTCTGATCGGAGAATACAGCAGTTTTTATGTGTTTTTCGATCAGGGCTATTATTACCGGATGGATAATGGCAATCCGGTTTCCGGGATGCCATACAGTTACGGAATCGGCATTCGTCTGGCGTCACGGATGGGAATCATCGGTATTGATTACGGGTTTGGTGAGAATGACACATTTTCAACGGCGAAAATTCATATTCGCCTAATCAGCAGGTTTTAATGAACAAATCACAGCAGAAATTAGAGCAAAAAATTATCGCTTTCCTGAAGCGACAACAGGGAACGGCTATCAAACAGCGGCGGATTGCCAAAGCCTTGAACATCAGCAGTGCAGGCTATCAGCATTTTAAACTACAGTTGCGTGACCTGGCCGATGCCGGAAAAATTGAGCGGCGTCCGAAAAACTGTTACTGCATTCCGATGAAAGGTCAGCGGATTACCGGTAAAATTTCCTTTTCAAGCAGGGGGTTTGCTTTTGTTACACCTGAAGAAGGAATGGATATATTCATCGGCAGCTATGATACCGGGACAGCATTTCATGGTGATATTGTCCGTGTTGAGAGATTCCGTAAACAGAGCGGAAAAAATCCGGAAGGCAAAGTCATCGAAATTGTTGAACGCTCGGAAGCGCCGCTGTTTGGGACATTAAAACAGAAAAAACAGGGGTGGGTGGCTATCCCCGAAATGCCGGCGCCGCCGGTATCGATTGTGATTATCAATCAGGTTGACAAAATGAAGTCCGGGCAGATTGTGGAACTGACCAATCTGGTCTGGGAACATCCGAAATTCGATCCAAGGGCGGAAATTAAACAGATTCTGGGTATGCCGGAAGATCCCAGAGACGATGTCCCGATTCTATTGAAAATGTTTGGTATTAAGCAGGATTTTCCGGCACCGGTAATAAAAGAATTGAAGAATTATAAAACAACCGCAAATAGGGGTGATCTTCAGAACCGATATGATTTCCGGAACTGGGAAATTTTCACCATCGATCCCGAGTCTGCCAAGGATTTCGACGATGCGGTTTCTCTTGAGATTTTGCCTGACGGCAACTGGAAACTGGGTGTTCATATCGCTGATGTCAGCCATTATGTAAAAGCCGGCAGTGCGCTTGATCGTGAGGCCCGTAACCGCGGGACGAGTATTTATCTGGGCGATACGGTTGTGCCGATGCTGCCGGAAAAAATCAGCAATGAAATCTGTTCACTGCAACCGGGAGTCGATAAACTGACATTGTCGGTTATCATGACCATTGATAAGTTCGGGAACGTAATTGATTATCGGATTGTCCCCGGTATAATCAAATCCGTCCGGCGGTTTAATTACCGGGAGGTTCAGGAAATTATCGATCGGAAAGACGGCCCTTACCATGAGACATTATTGAGTATGCACCGGCTGAGTGCGATTCTCAGAAAGAAGAGATTTGAGACGGGGAGTATTGATTTTGATATACCGGAGCCGATTTTCCGGATTGGTGAAGATGGTATTCCAACGGAAATAAAACCGTCGGAACGACTCGACAGCCACAAACTGGTTGAGGAATTTATGCTGTTGGCCAACCGGAAAGTGGCGGAGTGGATCGCTGTTCAGCGCAAGAGAGAAAAATTACCCTTTGTCTATCGGGTTCATCAGGCGCCTGCCGATGATGATATCGAATATTTATATGAGTTATTGCAGCGGCTCGGCCTTAATTATCGAAAGCCAAATCCGGTTACTCCGAACGATATCCGCAAGATTTTACTGGAGATCGAAAACCTGCCCTTTAAACTGTTCATCGAGCAGATTGCTTTGCGATCTATGTCAAAGGCGCGTTACTCTGCCCAGCCTCACCAGCATTTTGGCCTGGCATTCAGGTACTATACGCATTTTACCTCGCCCATCCGGCGCTATCCGGATTTGATGGTTCATCGTTTAATCAAACTCTATTCAAAACCCGTATCACCGGAAGATAAAACCTATTTTCGACGCTCGCTGCCAAAAACTGCGGAACTGTCCACGGAGAATGAGATTCGTGCGATGCAGATCGAACGGGCCTATATCAAAGTCAAGCAGATTCGGTTCCTGGCAAAAAAGGCCGGTAACTGGTACAACGGAATCATTACCGGCGTCATGGAATTCGGTTTCTTTGTGGAGATTTCCGATTATCTGGTGGAAGGACTGGTACATGTGCGAACATTGGAAGACGATTATTATGTTTTTGACGAACAGAACCATACTCTTAAAGGCCGGCGCAGCAAACGGACTTTCCGTCTCGGTGACAGAGTGAAAGTGAAAATAGCGTCGGTATCCGTTAAAGAGCGATTGATAGACCTGGAGTGGGGAGAGTAAGGAAAAAGTTCAAAGTTCAAAGTTCAAAGTTCAAAGTATGTCTGCGGTTTTATTTGAGACACTGTTATGTT
>Ga0164318_10001273_pt1 | contig 22146 bp, 15 predicted proteins | sample GuaBasSedimGuay9_FD_113734 | JGI IMG/M metagenome (GOLD analysis project Ga0164318, IMG submission 113734) | Subseafloor sediment microbial communities from Guaymas Basin, Gulf of California, Mexico - Guay9, Core 4571-4, 0-3 cm | ecosystem: Environmental > Aquatic > Marine > Hydrothermal vents... | reverse complement strand
GTCTGCATCACCGTGGTCTCGCCGAAAACTATACCCGCCTCGTTGAGGTAGAAATCGGCGCTCGAATGAATGCCACCAGGAAATGTCTGGTAGACGAGCCGATGGCCCGTACTGGGTTCGACATCACAGATGACATTCCAGTGCACCCCGGCGAAACCGCCCCACATGAAGATCTGGCCAAAGACGACTTGACCACCTGCAGTGGCGGGCCCTGTGGCAGCGAAGGCCGAGCACTTGTGCTGATCGAGATCAACCGCCATCTCCTCGTCAGGAGCAATAAACGCCTGCCCGGTCAGCGAGTTGGGCGTCGCCTTGAGGGCATTGTGCCACTGACCGAGATCTATGACAGAGTTGACGGTGACAATATCCCGGTAGTCAACGGTACGACCCCATGCCTCGGCGCCTGCCGCGGCGGCACCGTCAGCGATCCCCTTCATTTCCGTCAGGTATTCATCGTCGTACTTCCTCAGAAAAATCGCATCAGCCTGGAAACGCAGGCCTTCCCATCCCGCCTCGGGATCATCGCCGTTGGCCAGGACACCCAGCTTGCGGATATACTCGGCGATCTCGCCTGAGACCAGTGAGCCATACTGATGGCCACGATCAAATGGCTCGCCCTCGATGTGAACGAAGATCCAGCCCTTATCGTCGTACCGGAAGCCGGGTCCGGACCACCGGACAGTCTCCATCGGGATGTACTCGGTGATGTCATCGACCGGATCAACCCGAATGTCGTCAAAGAGGGCCGAGCCCCGTGCCGTACCGTTGAAACCCAGGTGAAGCCGCACCCGGTCCGACGCCTGGGTGGCAATGAACAGCGTCTCGACCCGGGTCCAGTCCGCATCACCGCCGACCGCCGGCGAGTGATTGGTGAAGGGGAAGGAGGCCATCGTCAGGCAGGCGGGCACCGCCGTCGGGTATTTCGTCATCGGATCGGACACCGCTCCGATGGTCCTGATCCACCCACTGAGGCGATAGAGTTTGCCAACCTCGAGCTCCACTGGGTCGCTTTCGACCGTGGCACGGCCTTGGGTGCCGACCTCGAGCCCTACGGCACCCACGCCCGTGTATACGCCGTCGGTCAGCGGCACGAGCCCGGCGGTATCCGTCGATCTTTCGGCGATCAGGCGCCATCCGACGATCGAGCCATCCGCACCGAGCTGTTCAAAGCCGGGGTTGGAGACCCCGATTTCGGCCCCAACCGCAGGGATCGACAGCATGACGATAACCAAAAAGACCGCGACCGAACGAAACAAAGAAGTCATCAAACCCTCCGGCCGAACATTGTAGCCGAGGGAGCTGGTAGGGTGGGCCGATTTTGAGGTCGGACTGTTGGGTGAGATTGGATTAAGATAATGGGTGATGTCGGAGAATCCTGATTCTGTTGCCGCGTTGATCCAAGAGAGTTACGAATTGGAGCGGAGCGGTGATGTCGGTTCGGCGGTGGCGGAAGCTCGTCAGGCCCTGGACCTCGCGGTTCGTTACGATTATCAAAGGGAACGATCCGCCGCTCTGGTGTGCCTCGCCTATCTCTACAATCACATGGGGAAATTTGAGCAGGCCCTGGAACTGGCCGAGGAAGCCGTGGGGCTATCTGCGTCTTTCCCCAGGGTTCATGTCGACGCCCTGATGACTCGAGGCGTTTGTCTCAGCGACATCGGCGATCTTGACCGGACCGAGGACTCCCTGCTCAAGGCCATGGAGTTGGCCCGTGAAGAGGGCTATCGGGAGGCCCTGCAGAAGTGTCTCCACGTACTGTCCGCGGGTGTCTATATTCCGCGGGGGAGTTTTGAGTTGGCTGTCGCGGCAGACGAGGAAAGTCTGGAGATGGTGGACTCCCTTGGGCTCGAGGATCTGCGATGGTTTCCACTAGTGACTCTGGGATGGGTGTACTGGGTCACCGGGAAACGGCAGAAGGCCCTCAAGACGCTCGATCGCCTGGAAAAAGCGGTTCAACCCTATTCGCTGGGCGAGGGCTATTTCTGCTGCCTGGCGGCTGACCTCGCCCAGGAAAGCGAAGACCCCGAGACGGCGATTCCCCTCTACGCCAAGGCTCGGTCCATTGCCGATTTGATTGGTGATCCGGGTTTGGGCGCCGAACTCCGGACCGGTCTCAGCCGATATCATCGCCGATTCGGGAGTGTTTCGACCGCGTTCACCTGGGCCTGTGATGCCGTCAGTGTTGCCGAGAGGGCTCATTCCAGTCCGACGCTCGGCTGGGCCCTGATCGAGAAGGCCCGGTGCCGGTGGGTTCTTGGTGATGTGGATGACGCCGAAAGGGACTTTCAAAGGGCCGGGGATCATACCCGAACACTTGGCGCCCGCTTCGACGAGGCCAGAATCCAGCTATTGTTGAGTGCCCTTCTCTTTGACCAGGACAACTCGGCCGCAGGTCAGATGCTTGCCGAAACTGTTCGAACCATCCGAAGCGGTGACTTCTGGTTTCTGGTCGAGACTGAGAGACCGTTGGTCTTCCCGCTGCTCGTCCATTTTGCAGCCGGTTCCGATCCGATTGCGGCCGATGCCGCTGCCGAGATGCTTGAGCAGCTTGAGAAATTGCCGCCACCCCCCCTACGGATTGTCACCTTGGGGTCCTTCGAGGTGCGCATGGGTAAGCGGCTGATTCCACCCAAAAACCTCAAGCGGCGCCGTTCCGGAGATCTTCTGGGGCTCCTCCTGATCAGTCCGGGCGCTGGGATCGAGATGGATCGAGCGATGGAATGGCTCTGGCCTGAGAAAGACCCACGAGCCGCCACGGCCAATCTCCACCAGGCGACGTCGGCTCTCAGACGGGCGCTCGAACCCGATCTTCCCGAGAAGTTTCCCTCCCGGTATCTCAAGGTCCATCAGGGCCAGATTTCCCTGCGGTTGCCGGAGAATTCATGGATTGATTTCATGGAATTCGAGGTCCTTCTTGAAAAAGGAGATTTTGTCCAAGCCCTCGGCCTCTATGGCGGCGACCTCTTCGGAGGGAACGCCCTCACGGACGATGCCGTCATCATGCGTGAGCACCTGAAACAGCGTGCCGTTCACGCGGCATTGAAGACTGCGGTCGGTGAGATGGAGAATGGGAATACCGAAGCCTCACTCGATGCATGTCTGATCGCACTGAGATTGGAGCCCTGGCAGGAGAACGCGGCCTTGATGGGGATGCAGGCCCTGTTGGCCCTGGGCCAACGGGCCGGCGCCATTCGTCTCTATCAGAAACTGTGTCGTTGCCTTGAGGAAGAACTCGGAGTCAAACCTCAGCAGGATCTTCAGCAGTACTATCGTTCAATTCTGTAGAAATCTATACCTCCACATGGCATCACCTCGAGCGACAAGAGCCGCTGTCAGTCATTTGTCAGTCCCCTTCGGTATCTTGGTTTTCGGATTGAGCCAATGAATTTCTTGGGGGAATTATGAGACAGATTCAATCCTGCGTACTCCGTCTTCTGGTCGATCCCGACCATCCGTCGGATTTGCGGGGAATGGTCAACCTCGTCGAGGATGATACCGAGTATTCCTTCAGGGATGGGCAGGACCTCGTCCACCTCCTGAAGGAACTGAATGCAGGCCTCATTTCCCGGGAACACAATGAACAATTGAAGGGGGATTCGCGATGAGAACGAAAACACGAGGGACCCGTCTCGCCCTTGCGTTGGCAGTATGGCTTTCGTCGCCCTGCGTTCTTCAGGCGACCGGCATCAGTGGAACGGTAACGGCCGAGGGCGCCTCTGGCATCGAAGGCATCGAGGTCCGAATTCTGAATACCGTCGGGACCTTTTTCAACCTGGTGATGACCGATGCCTCCGGCGCCTATGTTTTCGAGACCCTGGATGCAGACTCCTACCTGCTTTGGACGAAAAACGGCGAGGGATTCATCGACGAACTCTACGACGACATCCCCTGTGCCGGAGGGTGTAACCCCTTCGAAGGTACGCCGGTTTCGGTCGGTGCCGGACAGGATGTCACCGGCGTCGATTTTGTCTTGTCGACAGGGGGACGGATCGCCGGGACGGTGACCGACGAGGCAACGGCCGTACCGATCGAGGGACTGGAGGTCAAGATCTACGACACATTGGAGTCCCTGATTGCTCTTGGGACGACCTCGGCATCGGGCGACTACCTCTCGGCGACGGGACTCCCGGCGGGAGACTACTTCGTCCAGACCTCAAACGACGTCGGCTACTTCGACGAAGTCTACGACGACATTCCGTGCCCCGCTGCCTGCGACGTCACCGTGGGTGACCTCGTCACGGTGACCCTGGCCTCGACAACGACGGGCATTGATTTTTCGTTGTCCGCCGGCGGCCAGATCGCGGGAGTGGTGACCTCCAGCGGTGACGGTGCTCCGATCGACCGGGTGAGGATCGACGTCTACGATGCCGGCGGCGGATGGACTACCTCGGCCACACCTGACGCCGGCGGCGCCTACGTCACCGAAGCGGGACTCTCCCCCGGGACCTACTTTGCCCTGACGGACAACTGGTGGGGCCATGTCGATGAACTCTATGACGATCTCCCGTGTTATGCGGGATGTTCCCCTGTTGCCGGTACTCCGATCGTCGTGACATCTGGTACGACCTCCGGCATTGACTTTGCCCTCGATCCAGGAGGGTGGATCACAGGCGTCATCACCGACGGCACGACCGGATTGCCGATCGAGGATGCCGGGGTCGAGGTCTTCACCGAAGATGGACGCCGCATCATGACGGCCTTGGCCGATGCTTCCGGCATCTACTGGGCCTCGGGCCTACCGACCGGCAACTTCATCCTCAGGGCCTACAGTTGGGCGGGCTATCTGGCTGAGTTGTACGACGACGTTGTGTGCCTTGACGACTGTGATTTCTCGGAGGCCACACCCGTTGCCGTCATACAGCCGGCGATTACCTCGGGGATTGATTTTTCGCTCGAAACCGGGGCCGTGATCAACGGCACGGTGACCCACGAGGCTTCGGGGAGTCCGATTTCCAATGCCGACGTCCTGATCCTTGACGATGAGGGGATGCCGATCGTCGATGCAATCGTCGATCAATTCGGCAGCTTCGACTCGGGCGCCATACCTGCGGGAACCTATTTTGTTCTCACCGACTCCTGGGGTGACTGGATGGTTGACGAGGTCTACGACGACATTCCCTGTGCGGACTTCTGCGAGCCGGAGAACGGAACCCCGATCGTGGTTGCGGGGGGCCAGACCGCTACACTGATCATACAGTTGGGTCTTGGAGGAGCCATTGCCGGCTCGGTGGTTTCCCAGACCGGGACGCCTGTCGTCGATTGTGACGTTCACGTTTTTGACGACCAGGGAGTTCTGGTCACGGTTGCATTCAGCGACGAGAGCGGCGACTTCTCCGTTGGCAGTTTGCCTGGTGGAAACTATTTCCTCTTGACCCACAACTACGACAATCTGGTTGATGAGTTATGGGAAGACATCGAGTGTGTTCTCAATTGTGATCCAACCTTGGGAACCGCGATCCTCGCCGAACCCGAGGAGACGACCGGTGGTATCGATTTCATCCTCGAGTCGGCTGAGCTTTTCTCGGACGGCTTCGAGTCGGGAAATGTATCGGCCTGGTGATGATGGGCTGATGTCTCACGCGCTCCCAAACAACACACTCGATTACGCCGGTGCGGTGATCGGCGCCGTCTGGGGCTTCATCGACGGTGCGATCGGCGGCTTCGTCTTCGCGTGGCTCTACAACAAGCTTAGCGGCACGCAGTAGCGTACCTTCTCGCCGGACAACTCCAAAGGGGACAGATGTTCTTCCTGTTTTCTGTCGGGTGGAAAATTATAAGGTTTTCATTCTGTACGACATGCGCTCAGGGGTTGTGGTCTGACCACGCCAGGAGGTCGCCTGATTCGAAGCCGTCCGCGAAGAGCAGACTGTCGACCAACCCGGTGTTACGGGCCATCGCACCCCATCCGTCGCCGTCCTGAGCATCACTGCTCGCACCTGGAAACGGGCTCGGCGGAGGTCCCGTCGCCCATGCGGTCACACTGACGCCGGTGTCCGCCACATCGACCGCTGGGTAGACCTGGATACCATCAAGGGCGGTCATCGGCGCCGGGTTGACGAAACCGGTATTGATGCGAAACTCGGCGTTACGAACTGTGCCATCGGCGTTGTACTCCTCGGAGTAGACCTCCGACATTGCGTCGCACGCACCCGAAAGAATAGTACCAATATCACCGTCGGCACAGTCGCTCGCCACCGCAGGATTGACCTCTTGGAAGAGGCTCGACCAGCTGATCACAAAGCCGCCGCCGAGGCCGATAGCCACATCAGGGAAGACCTGCTCCGAGAGGATGAAACTATTCACCTGCCATGCGTCGCCTTGGGCATTACCATCGCTGTCAAAACGCTTGGCGTGGACGGAATTGGCTGAATCGTCCATCGTTCTCGAGGCGCCCGGGGGAGCAACACCGTCACTGCCGGCAGAATGCCAAGTGATCACAAATTCACCCCTGTCGTTGCGTGCGACCCGCGGCATGTCCTGACTGTCAATCGTATAGTCGTTGACACAAATCTCCTTGGTTGGGAAGATCAGCTCATCGGCGTTGCATCCCGGAACAGCTGTGGCACAGACGTCGAAACACTGGCCAGACAGATTGCTGACATCAATCGCTATACCCGATGCGTCGAAAATTCGCGCAAAAATGCCGGAGACATCTCCGTCCTGATACTCATCAGTTCCTCCGGCGCCCGACTGCCAGGTGATCACGAAGTTACCGTCAGAGTCGAACGACGGATCCGGAAAACGTTGGTTTCCGCGGGTCCACCAGTTGGCGATGACATCGGCCCCGTCAACCGGAGTTGAGTCAGCCAGAAAACGCCGGAAATGCACTTCTTTTGTGCCGGGAGTCTGGTCATCGATGCCGGAATCCCAGGCAATAATAAAGTCCCCGTTGTCCATCATATCCAGACGAGGATGTTCGTCCTTGTCAGCAATTATTGTATTGACCTTGAATTCAGCGAAGCGTGGACTGCCATCGGCCGTGAAACCAGATGCGAAAATCTCCAGGTTGCTGCCGGTCGGATCGCTCTCCCACGTGACCACAAAATCGCCGTCGGCATCGACCGCCACGTGAGGGTTCTCCTGGACACCTGTGATTCCCACATTGACCTGCATCTGGGCAAAGAGCCCGATGCCATCGGCCGTGAAACCACGAGCAAAGATGCCCGAGCCGTCACCATCGTACTCGTCAGTCCAGACAATCACGTAGTTGCCGGCGTCGTCTGTATCAATGGCAGGTCCCGCCGGATCATCCGAGGTGAAATTGACGATGTCGACTCCAGACGGAACCGTCTGGTTGCCTGTCGTAGTGCTGTTGACAATGAACTCATCACCCTGGAAGGGCAATCGATCGCCGGCCTCAACGGCCATATAGAAAAACAGGAACGTGACCACGACGACGAAACATAACCTCGATTTCATTCCAGCCTCCATCTCAAAGAGTATTCCCTGCTGAAGATACCATGACAAAATGGTCCTTGGCGTTAGATCCTCCTGGTACCACGAGTTCAGCTCGGCATCCGATCAAGAAAGTCGCTCCTCCAAAGTGCGAGACCCGCCCCTACAGTTCACCATCAGCTTCTGGGACTGAGTCAGCGCCAGAATGCAGAGGCAGATGGCAGCGTCCACGGGGCCGATGTCAGGGCGGTCTTGCCCCTGCCCCTACCGACCCGAGTAGCGCACCTCGCCCCCGACAATCGTCGCCACGACGGTAACGTCCTCGAAACTCTCCTCCGGAACCTTGAGGAGATCATCCGACAACACGGTCAGGTCGGCATATTTCCCGACCTTGAGGCTCCCCTTGTCGTTCTCCTCGAAGACTGCAAATGCTGCACCGAGAGTCATGGCCTCGAGGGCTTCTTCCCGTGTCATGCACTGATCGGGGTAGAACAAGGCGCCGTTCCCCATCTTTCGGGTCACGGCTGAAGAGAACGTCGCCAATGGATCAACCGCCTCGACCGGCGCGTCGGTCCCTGCGGCCAGCACGGCCCCGCTTTCCAGCAGATCACGCCAGACGTAGGCTCCGGCTTCGGCCCTGGCGTCCCCCATACGTTGCGGGACCCACGGTCCGTCAGAAGTGCAGTGGGTCGGCTGCATAGATGCGATCACTCCCATTTGGGCAAACCGCGGAATGTCGTCCGGGCTGAGGTGCTGGGCGTGCTCAATGCGCCAGCGAAGGTCTTCGGCTTCGGGGTGGTTTTCGAACTCAGCCTGGTAGATATCCAGGGTCTCTCGATTGGCTCTGTCCCCGATTGCATGGGTGCAGAACTGGTAACCGTGTTCCATCGCCAGACGCGCAGTCTCGGCCATCGAGTCCAGCGGTTCGGTATTGAGGCCGGCACTGCCCGGCAGATCATTGTAGGGCTCGAGCAACCAGGCCCCGTGGGAACCCAGAGCGCCGTCGATCCAACGCTTGATGCCACGAACGGTCAGAAAGCCGTCACCGGCGCCAACGACCCGAACGGCATCCAGATGCGATTCAATGATCTCGTTGGACTCGTGCAGCATCAGGCTCAACCGGATCTGCAGTTCACCAGCCTCGGCCATGGCCCGGAAACGCCCAGCATCTTTCAAGCTGGACGCAGCATCCTGGAATGACGTCAGTCCATTGGCCAGGCATTCCTCGGTGGCCAAGGCCACTTTTCGCCGGAAGAGTTCGTCGGTGTCCTGGCTGTCAATCACATCCCTCACCAGTTCTTCGGCGGTTTCCCGCAACACCCCAATCACCCGTCCTTTCGAGTCACGGACGATCTCCCCTCCCGGAGGATTGGTGGTGGCCGGCCCAATCCCCGCCAGTTCCATTGCCCGAGTGTTGACGATCGCCGCATGACCACTGGCATGGGTCAGCACTACCGGATTGTCCGGCGACACGGCACTGAGACCGTCGTGGATGGGCAACCCCTCGACAGCTCCCTCCGGCAACTCTGTCCACTTCTCCTGGTGCCACCCACGACCAAAGATCCACTGCCCTTTGGGAGTTTCTGATGCAGCCTGAGCCACCTGATCGACGATCTCCTGCCAGGTCTCCGCCCCCCCCAACTTGAGCTGCATCTGCGCCTTGCCGACACTCAAGAAATGGGCGTGGGCGTCGATGAATCCTGGATAGGCCACGGCGCCTTCGAGATCCAGAATTTCGGTATCCGGACCCATCAGAAGGCGAATCTCGGCCTCTGTCCCCACAGCGACAACGTGCTGCCCCCTCGCGGCCAGGGCCTCAACGGTCACGCCAATCGGCTCGAACGTGTGGATCGTGCCACCCAGCACAACAAAATCCGCAGGTTGCGGGGCCGGGGCACAGCCAAAAGCCAGAGAAATCAGAATCAGGGGAATGAATGTCAATCGTCGCATCGTAGCCACCTCTGGAACAGTTATACGCCATCCGAAACCGGGACCGCAAACCGGGGCCGGGGCCGCGTCCGATGACCGCATCCGCGTCCAGGACCGAGATCGGGGCCGGAACCGCGTCCGCCACCGCGACCGGGACCGCAAACCGTGGCGGCGTCCGCGACCGTGACGGCGACCGCGACCGTGACGGCGACCGCGTCCGTGGACCGTAGTGTGATCGGTGGTGAGCCGTGTCCATGATTTCCTCCTGTTCGTTCATTGAGTGAGGATGGATAGCTGGTAGAACAGCCGTGGTCAAGGGCAAGCCTCCGGTCGCTTCGCAACCCTTGACAACAGCTGTTCCACCAGCATTTGGGGGCACATGAACGAACAGGAGGAAATCATGTCTCACTCGCTCCCCAGCAACACTCTCGACGTGCACTCGGTAGCTCTTGAGGCTGCCGGGCTCTCAATCGCACTGGTAACTCGAGTTCCAGCGCCCCTCAAGAGTCTTGCGGATCAGGTCATTCGATCGGCAAGCTCGGTGCCCGCCAACCTCTCGGAAGGTCATGGCAGAACCGGCCGAGACCGGTTGTACCACTGGCGAATTGCTTACGGCTCAGCCAAAGAGGTCGATATACACCTTCGGCTTCTCATCCATGCGGGCGCGATCGACAAGACCCGTGCACATAAGGCCCTCGAACTCTTCGACCGCGTTCGTGCCATGACCTGGCGCTTGCTCAACCCGAAAGGGTGATCTGCCCGCCGATGCGGCTGCGGCCCCGGACACGGTTTCGGCCGCGGTCTGCCGACGCGGACGCTGCCCACTGTCGCTGTCGCGGCCAACTGCAGCTGATTCCTGTCGCGGACCCTGCCTTCTAACCCGACCAGGCAGAGGTGTCCCCAGATTCGAAACCGTCGGAAAAAATATACGAGCCGGCATCTGCGCCTTCAGAACAGGCGCCGACGTAGGTGCTTTCGACTGCACTGTCGTCGGCCTGGGGATCACCTCCTACAGCGCCTGAGCCGTCAAAAATCAGTGAGAGAGAAAAGTAGTACACATTGCCTTGGCGAATGCGAACCAGGCACGACGTTTGCAACGCCGGCAGCAGACCGTCAGTCGTATTGTTGCCACTGTCGTCAGTGATGTAAGGAACAGTGTCGTTCGCTGTTGCCTCCACCCGGGTGAACTGGCCCTTGTCCCCGGTGTTGACCGGGCCACCACCAGCGGATGTGATGAAATATACGGCGTAACCCACATGGACCGTGCCGACATTCGACAGTGCCCATGTGCTCGGTGACGGTGCAGACCACTGCAACGTAATGTCAGTGAACCCTCCGAACCCGTCCGTCCCCGTGTTGAACCCGGTCACGGCAGGCAAGGGGATTGTCTGGGCTGAGGATTGAGTCCCGGCCTGGAGGTAGTCAATCTGGATTTCGGCGCCCTGCACAGCAACAATGGCAAACTTTCCGCCGTTCGCGATGGTCTGCGCCTCGACGAGAAGGGCGGTACCCTCAATGGCGCCGCTGCAGCTGTCCGAGTTGGCCCACAGGACGCCGGGGTTGACGGCGATTCCGGTGGCATCGTCAACGAGAAATGCCGGCGCCGTACCCTGATCGGACGGATTTACGCCCCACGCCCAGTAGTAGGACGTGAAGCCGGTCTCAGTGCTGTTGATTCCGTCAAATGCCGGTGCGGGCTGGCCTTCGGCCATATAGGCATAGTTACAGGCGCCGGCGTACGCGATGCCCGAGGCCACCATAATGCCTGCCGAGATCAAGACGAAGAGAAGAAAGCGTTGCATCTGTACTCCAAGCACTCTCAATGATGGGTTGGTGTCCACGTCCATGGGCAATCACCGCACGGAGCTGACAGGTCCACACATGACAGGTCGACGGCGTAGGCGCGGCTCAGCTCGATCTCGAACGGTGTGCCGTAGGACGAGCCTACCACCCAGTTTTCATAAAGCCCGGTGCTTTCGTTCCAGCGCCGGATTTGAAACACCTTGTCCGGTCCGCCCATGGCCCGGGCCAGGTCCTCGGCATCAAGGACCTCCGGGGTCCCAAAGGAATCGTCCACGTCAAGGTGGGGTGGAATCGAGATCCAGCGCATGTTGATGCCGTCGGGCGTGTGGCAGTCGTCGAACTCGAACGAGGGATCGTGGGCGCCGGCCAGGTTGATAGTGTGAGCAGTGTCTCCGCTGACAGTTTGGAGTTCGAGAGCATAAGAAGCTCCGGCCTCGATCTCAAACGGTTCTCCGGTTGCAGCTCCCCCCGTCCAGCTCTCATAGACGCCTGTCGTCTCGTCCCAACGCCACACACGCATGACGGCACAATTAGGTTCAGTGCATGGTCTTGGAAGGTCGGTCGGTTGAAGGTCCTGCACGAGGTCTTCGGCATCCACCAGAGCGTTCACGTAGCTGTCAGGCGGGGTGTACATGTAAGGGATCGCGACCCAGTACAGCCCAGCAGTTGGGCCGTCGCTGACAAGGCCAAGCTTGTATCGGTAGCCGATGTTGCTGGCATCGGCGGTGGTTACAGCCAAAGTGAGGACCATCAGGGTTCCGCACAGCAGCGATGGGATTGGAGCGCGCATCAGCGTTGCTCCATCTTCTCTTCTTTGTCTTTTACCAGGCCCTTTTGCTTCAAGAAATCCAAGATCTCGCTTGCCATCTCTCGATGGGGCTCTTTGCCGTCCTCAGTAGCAAGACACCACGTAGATTTGGAAAAACACGACGTAGGCCAGGGTCTTGCCTGACTTCGTTTCATCGCCTCATATCCCTCTTGCCACTGGTGCAATACAAAATGGGCCAAGGCCAGACGTCGGGATATTACAGGAGTTAAGATATGATCTTCATGCTTGCTCAAAAAAGGCTCTGCCAAGCCAATGTACTTCTTCGCCTCTTCCTCTGGCGTGATCCATTTGAAATTGCCCTCGGAATCATGTCCACCTTGACCCCTTCTACCTGTTCGTTCCAAATGCGGCCTGTGCAGGTCCTCAAACATCTCCTCAACAGTCCAATGCCTCATTCTGGCTCCTGGGCTCATACGCCGAATCACCCACCCCGCGTATGTGGAGGTCGGATAGTGGGCGAGAAGGATATCGTGATTCACGATGTTCGGCTCCATGCCTCCTCGAGGAAAAAGACCCTGTGGCTTTGACGGATGCTGCGATCTCCACAGGTCGATGATCTCTGCGTCGATTCCTTGGGCCTCCCGGATCTCAAAGACCGCTACCTCTGACTCGACATCTTTTCGATGGCAGACCTCATAGGGAACGCGCGTCCCGCAGTACTTCATTGATACTCGATATTCACCTGGGTCACAGACTCCTGACAGAGCCAGCCTAAACTGTCGGGTGCTGTTGGCCGGAATGTCAACGGATGCAACCTGCCCCTGCAAGAGCCCATCTCCAGGCGTTGTGTCAGTGTATCTGCATTCGGGCGTGATCGGACCTTCGATGCGCACCTCCCAATAGGGCGAATGCAACATCCACCAATGGTTGCCTCCAGTGGCCAAGCGAATTTCCTCAGAGCTGGTGTTTTCGACGATGAGCTGGAACAGGGATCCGGCGCCTAAGGGAATCTCCCCCACCGTGACATCATGTACGGTCAAAGAGAAACGCAAGGGCCCCTCCTCGGTCGAAGCCTGACCCTTGCATGCCGGGAGGAACAAGAGCGAAACAACAAGAAAAGTACGGAGCAACATCAACTTCCTCCTACTTCGGATCCGTGGTGACTCGCAAACCCTCACCACACTGGGTGACATCACTGGAACAGAGGGTCGGGTCGGCCAAAAGGTTGTAGCAGCAAAACCTGTCGATGCCGTCGGTCCGGTTGGCCAGAGGCTCACTGTCTACATGCATCAGACACCAGGGGAGATAACCCCCGTCGCAGACGCCGCACCAGGCGTCGTTGAGGTTGTGATACGGGGTGGGCGGGGGTGTCGGGTTCGGACAGTTGACCTCGAACTGATGGGCGATCTCGTGGTTTGCGTTGCGCTGAAGGGCATTGGCCAGCTCTGTGGGGCTACAGCCCGTGCAGAAGTCCTCGATGGCCTGGCCGAAGGAAAACGAGGCGTCGCTCTGGAAGCGGGTCTTGCCCCAGTCCCCTGTCTCTCTCGAAGCCAGACCCATGAGGTGGAAGTAGTTCTGCTCCTCGTTGCAGCAGTTGTCGCACTCAATTCCGTTCACCTCGCACAAGAACGGACGCTTGTGGTCGAACCAGATCTGGTGAAAACGAAGGGCAGCCACCATGGGAACACCGTCACTCATGTCAAGCTCAGGGAAGTAGGGGAGAATCCCCGCCCCAGCCGAAGGCACAGCAAAGTGCACAAAGGCATCGTCAAAGGGGCCTGTCCGATCCCTGGTGTTGAGCTGCGAGGTGTCCGCCACGTAGTACGCGGAGCCGTCCACGCAGATGCCGGCGGACCTTCCGCTGTCGAATCCCCAAGGGTCATCTGGACCTCCGTTGTCATCCGCATCATATAGATCAGAAACCTGCAAAGTGTAAGCCTGTGTACAATTACCGACTTCGCCCAGATCAATGCGTACACGTTGGTCAGGGGTGTCCACCATCCTTTGTCGCACACATGCCAGATCGTGGATGCTGGTCATGGGATGACTGGCGTCGAAGATGTGGATGGTCTGCCCTTCAGAAGGATCAGGGGGAACAGAGCCATCAGGATGGAAAGCAAGAATAATAAAATCTTGGCCATTATTGGCATCCAGTTTCAATAAGGCGCCATTGCTGCACATCGCGTCGTTCTCAATATAGGCACGCTTCCACGCGGTGACGAGTGCGCTCATGATGATGCTCTTACCGCTCGGCTGGAAGAAATACACCCGGTAGTTGTCGCCGGCGTATCGTTGGGTGATCCGGAACTCGAACTCGCAAGCATCACCCCAGCTCATGCCACATGAGGACTCGCACTCCTTGAAGGTGTCTGTGTCGGTAGAGGTTCCCACCCCTGCGCTACCGTCAAACGGCTCCTGGTTGTCACAGATTCCGTTAGGCGTACCCGTTTGCGGGTCCTCCCAGGGGAGCCAGCAAGCGTCGGCAGTGGGTTTTGGCTCATAACCCGCAGTCGTGGGGGCGTCCCCGAGCATGGCGCAGATGTCCCGAGCGACACCGTCGTCCCACCATGCCTTGACCTTGAACGTCGAGTAGTCCGTTGCGGCAGGGTCAGAGTCCCGGACTACTCCCTGGTAGTCGGCTTTGTCGTCCGGGTCGGGAGAGGATATCCAGACATGCGCAGTCTCCGCATAGGGCTCGGCGTTGAGGGTGGGCGCCGGCCAGAGTGCGATATTACCGCCGGTGTTGTGGGCAAAGGTCACCCGATTCATGATGGCCGAGGCCCATAATTGGGTCGAGTGGCTGCTTCTGCTCCAGGTCACGGTACGAAGCAAAGATCCACTCGCAACATTGAGAGGGGCGCCGCCCGGATTGTCCAAGGAAACAGAGGTCACTACGCCCGAAGAGATGTCTGCCGCAAGCACAGCACCAAAGCTACCTCCTGGCTCATGCCACACGTCCACGCCGAAAAGTCTGCTGAAGCCTGTCTTGAAGGTCGACACGGTCTCGTTGGTCGCCACGACGGTGATTTTGGTCTTCTCCGGCACGTAGAGGTCCCCAGTGTCCTCGTCGACCGACATGCCGACCTGAAAGTCCCAGTTCCAGCTCCCACCGCGGTTTCCGTAGTCGTTGTCGGCTACGCCTGAGCAGCCGCCGGCAGTGACATTGACTTTCTTGATGTACTCGGTGCCGGCGCCCGCATCCTTGAATGCAAAGTAGACGACGTCACGACCACCGACGCCGTCTGGGTTTGGGTCTGGAGCAGCGCCCAGGACCTGGATGGAACCACTGCCGCCAAGGTTGACGCAGTTTGCCATGTTCGCCGGTGGGTCGGTGGCAATCCTCCTCGAGCCGCCGGAGGCGCCGATGGTTCCGTACCCCACATACAGATTCTGAAACCGGTCAGTCTTGGTACTGGTGTAGTGAATTCCGGTGTAGGGACCTTCGCGGGCTTCTCTGGTCCAGCTTCCGGAGGCAGGGTCGAAGTAGTGTCGGTACACATGGTCCTGTCCACTGACGCGAGACGTAGTCCAGTACTCACCACCGACGTCCACCCCTCCATCAGGCCGCGCGGCAAACCCGAGCGAACGAAGGATGTCTACACCAGGGCTCTCCAGATAGATATCTGCTGTGATAGCGGCGCTCTGGAGAATCCCGTTGCTCACGGTGAGGGAACTCGAGACAGCCCCAGGGGGGACAGTGAAGCTCAGTTGGGTCGTACGCTGGGTCGCGGTGTCGGGGGAAAGGCAGATTCCGCCTGCAAAACAGATGAGGTTGTCGGCCGGGAGCTCGGAGAAACCCGTTCCGCTCAAGGATGCGGTGGAGCCGATGACGAGTGCAGTGCCTCCCGGAAGTGGGTCCACCGCCGGAGGAGGAGGCGGAAGGCTTCCGCTCCCGTCCTCTCCGCGGTTGGTCTCTGTCTCGTCCGTGACGTCGAAGAACTCGAGGTCCCCACCGCCCGAAAACGCCCCAACATACGTGTGTGTGGTCGAGGCCTGCCGGCTCAGCAGAAAGGGATTGAGAAACCTGGCGGTGGTCGACCCGACTACGTCGTAGGTGACTCCTGTTGGCGCCCACGCCAGCACAACATCATCACCGGACCTGGTGACTGTGAGGGTGTTGCCGACCCGCCCTGTCCCTGGAGAGCGTTTGGAAACGAGATTCGGGCGTTGCTCCTTTGAATGTGAACCAGCCACACGGTCTTGGGGGGCGTCGCCCCCGCAGCTCTGGTCATCGTCTGTAGCATCGAGCCCATCCGGGCCGGCACTCCATACGTGAAACCCCGCCCGGCGCGAGTCGCATCGGTAGGGCCGACCCCATGGGTCGTTCACGACGGGCGTTTCCCAGTAGTCTTCCCGCTCCAAAAAGGCTGCCAGAGCAAATATGTCCTTTGTCTGGGGATATTGCCCATGATCGAGAAAGGCCATCCCCATGGCGGTGTTCCACACCCTTAGAATAGAGGCTGCCTTCTCCGCCTCACTCTGGAGTAATGGTGTCGTCTGGGCAGGCAGGCACGGCGCCAAGGTGACGCAGCCCATGGCCATGAGCAACGACGCCAGGCTACCGCGCAAAGATCCAGGTTTCATGAGGAACCTTTCTGATGCCTCAAAAGCCACCACCAACCATGTCGGCCCTCTTGTTACTTGGAATCTGGAGCGCTGAGGCGTAACGACTCAATACAAGATTGCCGACTCCCTGACCTGAGAGGCCGGAATGCCTCTCGTCTTCTCATTTTCAGGGCATCCCCTTCTCTTAACAGTAGATTACTCCCCGTGGGGAACCGGTGTCAACCAACCATTGGCGCTGAAGCGACCGGCTCATCAGCTATCAGCCCTTACCCTCATGAACGACCCGGTGGAAATCATAAACGGGTCACAGCTGGATCTGTCGCCTGTCTGCTGACCCGGCCGCGCCGACAACTGAAACAGCCAACGCCGACACCCAAAGTCAAGACCACACAAAACGCCAAAACGGGCGTGCCGGGTGCGCTCTCTCTTCACCGGGCAGAACTCTCAACCAATCCGTCGATGCGAAGAAGGGCGACACCGGGCACCCACGGCGAACACCTCAGCAATCGTTTGATGGCCGACGCCGTAGGCCGCCGAGGTCGTTTTCCGGAGGGGCGACTCCCTCCCGATTTCCGTAACCAAGCCCCTCCGGGAAATGCACCGAGCGGGGGCGCGAAGCGACCCCGAAGGCCGGGGTTTGGAACCCGCGACCGGGACCGAGAACATTGAACGAAAAAAAGCGGCGCCCCTCGGGGCGCCGCGTGACATTCGAAGGACTGAATCAGCTTTCTTTCTTCAGCAAGAAGCTCGACAGCGCCGGCAACAGTACCAAAGCCCCGACCATATTGACCAGGAACATGAAGGTCAGAAGGATGCCCATATCCGCCTGGAACTTCAAGGGTGAGAAGATCCACGTAGCAACGCCGATGCCCAGGGTGATACCGGTGAACAACACGCCGTTGCCGGTGATCGTCAGAGTATTACGATAGGCCTCGGACAGCGACTGCCCCTCCTTGATATAGCTGCGATACCTGCTGAAAATGTAAATCCCGTAGTCCACACCGACTCCGACCCCCAGGGCTACGACCGGCAGGGTCGAGACCTTGAGTCCGATCTCCAACATGGTCATCAGGGCGTAGGCGAGAACAGACACCAGGGCCAACGGGATGACGATGCACAGGGTGCCCCTGATCGAACGGAAGGTGATCAGGCACAGGAGAATGATTGCTGCAAACACCCACATCAGCATCGGAAATTGCGCTTCAGACACGACCTCGTTGGTCGCCCCCATGACGCCGACGTTGCCGGTTGCCAATCTGAAATTGCTCGTTTCCGAACCGTGCTCCGCCTGGTACGCCTTGACCTCGGCAACAACGCGCTCGATCGTTTCGGCCTTGTGGTCAGAGGTGTAGATGTAGACCGGCATGACGCTGCACTCGGAATTCAACAACCCAGTACTGGTGTCGATGTAGGTCACTGCTTGAGCCATCGTCGCCGGATTCCGCGGCAGCACACGCCACTTGAGGCTCCCCTCGTTCCAGCCCGCGTTGATGATCTTGGCGACACCGCCGACTCCCAGTACCGACTGTACTCCAGGCACATTGCGCATATGCCACTCGAAGCGGTCAATCGTCGTCATGATCTCGTAATCGGTGCAGCCCTCCGCTACCGACTCGACGATGACCGTGATGACGTCCACACCAATATTGAAGCGGCTTGTAATGAAATCAGTGTCGATGTTGTAGACGGAGTCCGCCCGCAGTTCGGGCACGCCGGCATGCAAATCGCCGATCTTGATCTGGCTGGCCTTCCATCCGCCAATGCCGAACAGGATCGCCGCGATGATGATGACAATCATTGCAGCACGCGGTTTGGCAACCCCGGCCAGGGCGTTCCATGCGCCGTCCAAATGGCTATGGCGCCGCCTGAGCTTGAGGGCGTAGATTTCGTCAAAATGCGTGTAGGACAGGAGGACGGGAACCAGGACTAAATTGGTCAAGATGATCACGGCGACGCCGAGACTGGCGGTGATCGCCATCTCTTGAATCATTCGGATCTCAATCAGCATGATCGTGATGAAACCGATGGTGTCGCTCAACAAGGCGATTCCACCGGGAATCAGCAGACGTCGGAAAGTATTGCGGGCCGCCGATTCGCTCTTGGCGCCTTCATAGACTTCCGCCCCGTAGGCACTGACCATTTGCACACCATGACTGACGCCGATGGCGAAGATCAGGAACGGAACCAGAATCGACATCGGGTCGATGCCGTAGCCCATCATTGTCAACAAACCTAACTGCCATATGACCGAGGTCAAAGAACAGCCGACGACGATCAGGGTCAGTTTGAAGCTCTGAGAGTAGATGTAGACGAAGACCGCCGTGATGAAGAAGGCAACCAGGAAGAACAGGACCACTCTCGATACCCCGGCAGCAATGTCACCGATGACCTTGGCGAAGCCGATGATGTGATAGTCAAAGTCGACACCAACCTCGTCATTGCCGTATTTGGTACGGATCCCCTCCAACTGGCCGGCGACATCGATGTAGTCCAGCCGTTCTCCGGTATTGGGATTGATCTCGAGCAACTCGGCGACAACGATCGCCGACGAAAAATCAGTGGCCACCAATCGACCCATGTAGACCGACTTGAAGAGGTTGGACTTGACCTTGGCAAAGCCCTCGTCATCCGGCTCAAAATCATCCGGAATGACGTTGCCCCCGGAGATGCCATCCTCGACCACCTCGGTGAAGCGAACGTTGGGAGTGAACAACGACATCACCCGGGTTCGATCAACTCCAGGAATGAAAAAGACGTCGTCAGTCAAATCCTGCAAAACCCGGAAGAAATTCGGGGTGAAGATGTCACCATCTTTGGCCTGGATGGCGATGACGACACGATTAGCTCCCCCAAAGTCTTCCCGGTATTCTAAATAGGTCTTCATGTACTCGTGTTTGAGCGGCAGCAGCTTTGCAAAACCTGCATCGATGCCAAGATGGGAGGCCTGATAGGCCATGAACACCGTCATCAACAGAAAGAAACCAACGACGAGAAGGCGGTTTTTAAATATCAGATTTTCGAGCCAGGCTGTCATCGCACTACCCGTCCTTTCTGTCGTTCAGTTTACTGAGGGGAAGTACTCTGACACCGAATTCTCCGACAAAGACCAACGTCTCACCGGTCGCGGCGGTACCCGCCGAGATTCCCCGCCTGTTGCAGTGCTGGTGGAATTCAAAAGTCTGTCCGCCGTCGGTAGACTCCAAAACAACCCCTCCCAGACCGGTGATGATGATGGTCCCGTCGGCCAACTTGAAGGAGCTGGTCAACATCGAAACGGTATGAGTCTCGAGCTCGGTCCAGGTCTCACCGGCATCGTCCGACCGGAAAAGATGTCCCCTGAGGCCGAAGGCCAGAACGCTGTCACCTTCTAAGGGCAAGACCCCGAAAAACGATCCGTGATACGGGGTGGGCAGGTCAGCCCATGTTGCACCACCGTCGTCGGAGCGGTAGAACATACCAGCCTCTGCCGCGATGTAGAGACGTTCATCGCCTGCCGGCACAATCTGATTGAGGTGGAAATCGTCCTCACTGATGTACCGGGAAGTCCAGGTCGTACCGCCGTCGGAGGTCTCAAAGAAGGTGCCATAGGCCCCAATCGCAAAACCCTGCTCGGCGTTCTTGAACCAAACATCCATCAGGGGGTTCTCGTCCTCGGGCGCCCAGTGGACCCGTTCCCAGGTCACTCCCCCATCCTGGGTTCGAACGATGACACTGTCATGGCCGACCGCCCAACCCAGATTACGGTCATGGAAAAAAACGGCATTCAAGCCAGACCGGGTCGGAACCTCCGCCTGATTCCAGGACTGACCCTGATCCTCAGAGAGCAGAATATGCCCCCTTGACCCGACGGCGACCAACAACCCGTCAACGGCTGCCACATCGATCAGCAACGACTTTGAGACGAGAGGCGCCTGAACGGCGTACTCCGGCGGTTCCTCATCTTGGGCGCCACCGGGCACAACCACGAGTAGGCAGATCGCCGCAACCAACGGCCAACGCCACGGGACTCTTCGATAATTCATTGCTACCATCTGTCCTCCTCCTCAGTCTCTTACCACCGAATTTCTATGCCAGATGGTAAGGAAGCTATTAGCTATTAGCCGTTAGCTTTTAGCTCGCAGCTTCATGGCTCTCAGAACAATAATCCTGAACTCACCGCTAAGATCTAACAGCTCAAAGCTCCCGGCCATACCGGGCCGGGACCGGACCTCCAAAAAAAAAAGGCGGCCGGGCCCTGAAAGGCCCGGCCGTTTCCTGGATGAACCTAGCGCCGTCCGGCGCGTCGCAGAGCCGCCGGAGTGTAGTCCTCCATCGTCCGCTTGATGTTAAAGGTGTACGCCTTGTTCTCACTATTGAGGCCGATCGCGAGGTAACGGCCGGCCTGAAGGTCGGTGTGGACCTCCAGTGCCGTCCAGATCGTCGGCACGTTGTAATAGTTGATCACGTGCGCCTCGGAAACCCGCCACAGTTGGTCGCGTTTGTCATACTGATCCATCGCGACGATCTGCCAACTGTCCTCGTCGAAGTAGAAGGTTCGCCTCTTGTAGACGTGACGCTCACCCTTCTTCAGTCTGGCATCGACAACCCATACCCGATGCAGTTCGTACCGCACCAGATCCTGGTTGATATGGAGCGGCGTCAGGATGTCCTTGATCTTGACCGTCGGGTCCTGCAGCTTGTAGGAGTTGTAGGGTATGTAGATTTCTTTCTTGCCGACAAGCTCCCAGTCGTAGCGATCGACGGCGCCGTTATACATGTCGAACTGATCAGATGTCCGCATGCCGTCGGCCGCCGTTCCTGGATTGTCGTAGGCGACGTTCGGCGCACGGCGAACCCTGCGCTGCCCGGCGTTGTAGAGCCACGCACTGCGAAGCTCCTTGACCTGATTCATGGACTCCTGCACCAAGAGGATGCCACCGGCCAGACGGGCGGGCGCCATCACTTCCTGTTTGAACATCAGGACCTTGTTGTTGAGGTCGGCTTCGGTCTTGCCCTCCATGCTGTAGGTCATGTAGAACTCATCGTGGAACTGGACCAGGGTGTACTTGCCCTTGCGAGTCGGCGCCGCCTGAGCGATGTCCCGTGCGGCACTGTCGGAACGATAGCGAAATATGTGGTTCCAGATCGCCTCAACACCCTGTTTGGGAATGGGGAAAGGAATACCGTTAATCGCGCCCGTAACACCGTAACCGTTATCGACCGTATGGGCCGTTACTGCAATCTCCTTGGTCTTGTCGTATATGCGCTGCGGGAACGCAGCACTGCGGTGGGTCGGATAGACATTCATTTTATAGGATGGATACGTCTTGAGAAGCGCAACCTGACTCGGTGTCAGTTTGCTCTCATACTTCGAAACATTCTCACCCGTGATGGTGAAGAGCACCTTGTCGCCTGCGTATGGATCGATGTAGTGCTCCCCCTTGACATAGCCCGCCGGCGGCTCGGTGATACCCCCATCCCACGCGGGGATCGTTCCGTCGGCATTGCCGGCCTTCTCGGCGCCCATCGGCGTCAGTTCGGCACCCAGTTTGGCTGCCTCCTCCGGAGTCACTGCCGCCCAAAGCGTCATCGACGTTCCGACGAGGACCGCCAACGCCGCCACAAAGATAATCAGATTCTTCCGTTTCATGGTCCTGCCTCCCTAGAATGAGTACTTGACGAATGCCCCGACAAAGTCGCGGTCG
>Ga0164318_10001271_pt1 | contig 22167 bp, 19 predicted proteins | sample GuaBasSedimGuay9_FD_113734 | JGI IMG/M metagenome (GOLD analysis project Ga0164318, IMG submission 113734) | Subseafloor sediment microbial communities from Guaymas Basin, Gulf of California, Mexico - Guay9, Core 4571-4, 0-3 cm | ecosystem: Environmental > Aquatic > Marine > Hydrothermal vents... | reverse complement strand
GCGATTTTTTGGAACAAAAAGTAGAGTTCTATTGCCGGCCTTTAATGGATCAATATTTTCCTGAAGTCCGGCAGATGAATGATGTATTAGGGCGTGATGCTAAAGGAATGGGAAAATAGACAATGCCCATTTAACCCATTACACTTTTAACATACTGAATGTCAAACTCATTTCATTTTTCAATACAATGGTATAAGTATAAAAATGAGTTTTAATCAAATAGAGTCTTAATCCAAATGGATAAAATTGTTCAATTAATCCAAGGCAATCCTCATTTTGTCGCAGTCAATTATAAATTTATCATCAGTTTAGGGCATGGTTGTCAACCGGGAATACATCTGAAAAAGAATGCTTTAAAACAAGCCAGTTTGCCGTTAGATTGGCTGTCGAATCGAGAGAGCGCGTTAATTTCTTTATTTGAAACGCATTTCGATAAATTTCTGGATAAAGATTATCTCGTGGCTCGTGAACACCGTGCGCCCTTCCACGAAAAAATTGTTAACACGTTCTATAACCTCACTTTCTTTCATGATTTTTCCGTGGGTGGTTTAGCGACAGAATTGCCGGCTGTTCAGGAGAAATATGCTAGGAGAATCAAGCGCCTGTATTCCATATTGGCATCAGAAGGCCCCGTGCTTTTTATAAGAACTAAGCTTGATGAACAAAATGCACAGCAATTGACGCGAATATTAACCACGCAATTCCCTAAACTGCTGTATACCCTCTTAGTCATTAATCGGGAAACGGAAGAATTAAGCGAATGGGATATTCCAAACACTATCAAAATAAACACCTCATTTGCAGAAGATACCTATGCGATGAATCCGACTTATGATCCACTTTGGCAAACCATTTTCTCCTGCTTTTCGTATGAGTTAGAAGATAGCCCGTAAAAAACGCTTCCCAAAAATCATGCAGAAGCTTTTTAAATAGACTGTGCGTTTAATATTTTCACCTGAATCAACTCAGAAAGCTTTTCAAATGAAAAAACAAACTTGTCGTATAAACTACATCACATCGGCTAATGCTCAACAACTAGAAGAAGCAGCCGATTTGCTTGATGAGGGTAAAGGTGAAATTACCCCTTTACCCATTGATCGCGTTCGTTTTAGACGATCACGAAAGCACTTTTTAGCGATTGATGAAAGTAGCCATAAGGTAGTCGGTGTGGCGGTTTTGAAGGATGATCAGGATGATGCGGTTGAGATAGGATATCTGAGGGTTGAGCCTGCCTACAGAGGGCAAGGTATTGGCACGGAGCTTATGCGTATTCAAATAATGGAAGCCCGTCGATTAAAGCTTAAGTTGATTTATGCTAATGTGAAGCACGATAATCAAAATAGCATTGCTATTCTTAAAAATATGGGGTTTCAACATTGGGCTTCTTATACGAGCGGCAAGGGCAGAGGAACCCTTTATTGGCTTTGTTTTTATCTGATTTTTGTTCCTGATGTGAACGTCAAAGCTATTATGTCTAAAAAGAATACTAACCTGACTCTCATAGACTCTATTCCTAAACTTTGAGCGTTGTCAATAAAATTGCTGACTTGGCAACCCCACAATGCTACCTTCGCCTTCACCTGGGCGAACACGCAGGTTCGCCCCTACAGCCTGTTATTTTACTGTATTTTATAGGGAAAATCCGCGTGTCTGCCCGATACGATATATAGACGTTCAGAAAAATAACTTTTGAAAACCTGAAAACCTGACAGGTTTGCAAAACCTGTCAGGTTTGGCTCGTGAAATTATTTTTATGAAAAACTATAGCATTGTGGCAACGCCACCCTACCTCATTCCAAATTAAATCAACACTCTTCGGATTTTATCCGTTAATTGATGTTCAATCCCCCAAATATCATTCGTTATTTCAATAAATTGCCATTCATCATACCCATATTTATCACGCACGACATTGACTGCGCGCAGCCAACAGTTTTCAACTGTCCATTTTTTCGCGGCTTTGTCTTGCTTCATGTCGGATATTTCAATGATTAAATGAAGGGTTTCACCATTCTGTTTTTTGCATTTTGCAATAAAATCAGGATAATACAAGTGATCTGTTCCGGCCTTCACGTAAGGAATGGCAAAACCTAAAAAGCTATTGTTGACATACGACATAACGAAATCGTCCAAAGCTTCCAGCGTTTTGGCTGTGATGTGTTCCCGACTATCGGTATTATCCGCGACAACAAAATTAACATGGCTTTTTTGAGTGGGATACACCGCTTTGGAAGTAATGCCATTCACTTCTTGCGTGCTCCCAAATGGCTTTTCAGGGTTAAACACGGGTAAAATGTTATCGGTGTAACGGTGTTCGGCATCAATGCCACGCATAATGTGATCGCATATTTTTTGAGGTTCTTCAAAATAAAGTAGCTTTCGATAAGCGGGTTCGGTGAAACCAATCACGGTGACTTTTTCAAAATACCACTCTTCCACAATTTTTTTCAACGCGTTGAATTGATGAAATTTTGGATTGCCCCCTTCATCAGAATAATAAAACTGAATCAGTGCTTTAGTGATGTCATAAATCAGGCTTTGATCACGTTTTTCTTTGACATCTGCCACTTTGAGCATTTCTGATGAGAAGGCGTTTCTCATTTCGCTTTCAATGGCAAACTTGTCAGCGTCAATTTCAAAATGCTCTAGGCGAGAAAAATCAGCCTTGATCTCATCATCCAACGATTCAACTCGATAGCCTACCAAATGAGGAAAACGGATTTCAAAATCAGCTTGTCTTTCGGTTAGCGCATAAATCTGTTTAGTTTCAACAGGTTCGGCTAAAATCGTCGTACCCCCCTTGAACAGTTTAAACGGCACGCCGATGATATGAGCATATTCAGGTGGCAATTTGCCCTCTTGATCTAAATCGTATTTTTGACGACGCAAAGCGCGCCCTGCGACTTGTTCACAAAGCAATTGCGAATTAAATGCGCGTAAACCCATGATATGGGTTACAGAATTCGCATCCCAACCTTCTGTCAGCATGGAAACGGAAACGACACACCGAATGTGAGCGCCTAATGTGCCTTGTTTGCCAACCGTGTTGACGACTTCTCTTAAAATGTCGGCTTCGGTAACGTTGTCATAAGATTTATCGGGATGGCGAATGCGATAAGCGCGCTTAAAGTTTTCCAATTCAGGGGCAAACACTTTTTTAAAATCAGTGCTAACCAGATCAGCATTTTCTAAGACATTAGAATCGATCAGCAAAGTCGGTGGTTTGGGCAAAGCCTGTTTTGTCACGACATCAAAATTGGAAAACAAGTCATATTGCCCAGTCACGGTATCAATCACATTACCCGCGTCATCAATCAATTCATAACCCGCAATGTATTTATACACTTCTTTAGAAACCAAGGTATTATTACAAACGATGATAAACACGGGGGGATTGTCGAATAACCCGCTTATCCGATTAAAGTCTTTTTGGTAATGACTATAAAATTGTTCTAATGCCGTTTTAACTAAAGACGGCAAATTTGGCGACTGTTCGACGACTGGCTTACCCGCTTTTTTAGCGAGTGTCACACGCCCCTTTTTAGGCAATTCGTTTTTAACCTGTTCATATAAATTTTTTAAGACAGGCAGAGAAAGTGCTTTCGGGTTATCTGATTCAGGCAAAAAGGGGATTTTGACTAAACCCGATTCAATCGCTTCTATCAAACCAAAATCGCTGACAACCCAAGGAAATAACTGATAAGCTTGGTAACCCGAATGACTGAGATAGTAAGGCGTAGCCGTTAAATCATAAATGCTTGACACCTTAAATTTTTGAGCGATTTGAACTAAGCCGTTAAACCAAATGGCAGCATAAGCGTTTTCAGCTTTACTGTTATCGTCATCGTTTAGTTTGCCCTTTTCTTTGGGCCAATAACAGTGATGGGCTTCATCATTGATGATCAGCAGTCGTGAATCTTTTTTGAATTTGCCCAAGACACGTTTAATCACTTGATTAAACTCTTCCTTGGCTTCCACCTTTTGGCCCGTCGCATCTTTTTTACCATCAAAAGGGCTCCTTTTATTGCCTTGCAAAATTTTAGGTTCCAAAGCATGATAATTAGTAATGATGATTTTAGCATTAAGCCGTTCTAATTCAGGCATTAACGTCGGCGGAACCAGCTGTCTAATGTGATAATAATCTTGACTATTGCTGCCCCGATTGAGCGTATCAACGAATAAAACGCCTAAACGATTTTTAATCGTAATGCCCGGCGCGACAATCAAAAAGTTGTCTGCAAAGCGCATATCCATACGATATTCTTGCCGATTAAAAAAGTGATACAAAATTTGGGCGGCCATCACGACAGTTTTACCCGTACCCGTTGCCATTTTAAAAGCAATGCGCGGCAAATTATGCGTCGGAAAGGTTTTGCTCACTTCTCTCGCGGCTTTCAGTTCATTTAATATCAATTGCCCGACATTAGACTTTTGGGTTAATTCGTTTAACCAAATAGTTGTTTCAATGGCTTCCTGTTGCGCGAAGAATAATTTATGACAATTCGCCCTATCAGGATTTTTAAACCAAAAATAGAGTAATTCTTGAGAGACTCGTGTCGTGTTAGGATAACCTTGCACTCGCCAAGCTTTTACTTCTTGCCGGATTAAATTAATCAGATGTTCGTCATGTTTCTGTTGAGCGTCTTGAGGTTGCCCCTGAATATCGGCAACACGTCGCCCTTCTCTCACATCTTCGTAATTCAATTCCCCGTTATGGGTGGCGTAATGAAACAGAGGCTCTTGATAAGGCGTGTTTAGAATCGGATTGATTGGTGACATACAAAACTATAAGGATTAGTTACAAGAATAACGACAAGGATTAGTTATAAGAATAACTACAAGGATTAGGTATAAGAAAGGATAAACATACGGCCCTGATTAAATCTGCGTGAAAATCAGGCCATAATCAGCGTTCTATCCCTCAATTGGGGTATAATCAGCAAATAGAATGTTAAACGGAAAATGAATGGGCGTTCAAATATAAAAATCAATAGAACGCAGATTGCACTGATTATGGCCTGATTTACGCTGATTAAATCAGTGAAAATCAGGCCATAATCAGCGTTCTATCCCTCAGCAATAATTAATAATTAATAATTGATAATTGATAATTGATAATTGATAATTGTTCATTGATAGATTAAATTATTATGATTTGAGTATGATATACTGTTTTTTTTACAATTTGCGTTTTTGCCCGCTCAAAAAATCTCCAATATGCCATTTCCGACAGAATATGAATACACAAATTTTAATCAAAGAAGCCAATTCTTTGCCAGTAGAAGAACGAGCAATAATTGTTGACTCATTATTAAAAACCCTAAATACACCTGAATCAGATATTGATCAAAAGTGGGTTACGGTAGCCAAGGCGCGTCTTCAACAAATACGTTCTGGTGAGGTAAAACCCATCCCCGGCGAAGAAGTGTTTTCAAACATAAGGAGTCGCTTTTCTAAATGAAATATTCATTTCACCCAGAAGAAGAATTTCTTGATGCAATAGATTACTACGATGAAAAAGGCCTTGGTTTAGATTTTGCCTTTGAAGTCTATGCAACCATAGAAAGAATTAAATCTTTTCCAAAAGCATGGCAAATTATTGAAGGGAATGTTCGGCGTATTTTAGTAAATCGTTTTCCATATGGGGTGTTTTACTCAGAAGATGAAGAATTATATATTGTGGCAGTGATGCATCTTCATCAGCACCCTGAATATTGGAAACATAGAATCTAAAACAATGAATCTCTCATCACTGCCCATTCCATTCAAATAGATTACTCATTGCCCCCGTAGGCATTTGTACAAAGCCCCAAGTCTTTCGACAAGGGGCTTTTTAGTTTTATGGGGCATCCGAAAAAAATAATAGAAGGAGGAATGGTGGGCTTCCGTGCGGCTGAAATCTGGGTTTTCAGGCAAAAGTTTAGCTTCGCTGACCTTCGGTTCGCTTTGCTGTACTTTTGCCTGAAATTGAGTTCATTGCGGCCCGTTTACCCACCCTACAAATCAGGTGTGAAAAAAATCATCAAAATACCTGAAATTTTACACCACAGTATAAACCTGACAGGTTTTAAAATGTTGAATGCAACAAAAAAAATGAGGTGACTAGAAATATGCATATCAATCAAGCCGGAGACTACATTATACTGAAATTAACAGAAGCTGGAGAAGAACTCAATCATCTCAAGCTTCATAAACTGCTTTATTATACACAAGCATGGTATTTAGCATTTTACGGCAAAAAGCTCTTTTCTGACTATTTTCAAGCCTGGATTCATGGGCCCATTAATCGAACCCTATATGATCGCTTTGCTTCAACTAAATCGCTGTATTCTGATATAGAAAGGGATGATATTTCCCCAGAATTTGAACTCAATTCTTTGTCTGAACAAGATAGAAATCACATTGAGACTATTTTGGAGACTTACGCCAAATTTAGTGGTGTCCAACTAGAAGAGATGACACATCAAGAAACACCTTGGATTGAAGCGAGAAAAGGTTACCGCTCAAGTCAAAGATGTGAAGAACCGATTAACGCTGATGTGATGAGAGAATATTACGCGGCAAGATTAAAGGTGAATAATGGCACTTAAACCTGTTTTAAACTACCAACCCAAAGAACAACAGAAACCGGTTCTTCAAAACATTGAAAAGAAAAAATGGCGTTTTTCTTTTCGATTTTGGAGACAAATTGAATATTTCGCTTTAGATCGTTGTTCGCCTTCTTGGTTCGTTTCTTTTTTAGAAAGATTACAAGATTTATCGAATCAAGAAATCAAATCTTTTATATCAGACAGCACTACAAAAGAGGCATATCGTTATCACACGATTGATTGGAACCAAAAGAATATCCCTATACAGAGAAAAGATTTGATTTGGATCGATGAAGACTATAGAGAAAATGAAATGGATTTTCCACTACTTCAATTTCAAATTTCAAAATCTCTTGGCAGAATCGTTGGCTTTTGGGATGAATTTAATGTGTTCAATATTGTTCTTGTGGATCCATTACATAATATTCAACCCGCCAAAAGTCATCATTATAAAGTCAATGATTGTAGCCCCCTTTCTTGTGATTACTCATCATTGCTTTATGACATAGAGAAAATAAAAAACAAAAACCATTGTACAAACCCCAATTGCGGTTACGCTCAGCGCTTCAACAATTTACCTTCTAAAGCAAATTACACCAATGTTCTTATGCATTATATAGATGACACTGATTTGAAGGCTGCTAATCAACTGATAAAACAAAAAAAAGCCAATTCATTGACTGAAATATTCCAGTATGGCATAGCGTACTTAGAAGATAACGATAATTCAAATAACACTAGATAGTGGGGATGAATAGGTATAGTTGATAAGTATTCGACTGAGGAAATTAATCAGTGTCAATCAGTCGGCCATCATGACAAGCAGCGTTCTATCAATCACTCTATAACTACAAGGATTAGTTAGAAGAAAGGATAAACATACGGCCCCTTGATTAAATCTGCGTAAATCAGTTTTTCACGCAAAAGTTTTTGCGCGCAAAAACTTTTGCGTGGCGTCATGATAATCAGCGTTCTATCCCTCAATTAAAATATAATGAATAATTAATAATATGTCACAATATTATATATGCAATCTGCGAAAACAGCATCATCCTTGATTAAAATCCTAGCATTAACCAGCACTCGCCAAGACCGTGTAAAAATTTATAGACCTGAATTTCATTATATGGTATAAATGCGCGGGTCTGTGGCGAGCCAGTTGAAGTGGAAGAGATCACACAAATAGTTAAAGGCATTTAACATCAAATGTACTCTATTTGGTACTTCAATGCCATATCGTATCGGGCAGACACGCAGGTCGGCCCCTACAAAACCCTGTAAAAGTAAGGGCTGTAGGGGCGAACCTGCGTGTTCGCCCAGGCTTATGCGATGACCGTGCTATGCCAAATTGTCTGCAACAGGTTTGCAATTTGAGCGCATTTTCCAAATCATGATTGTTCAACCGTTCATAACGGTATTATATCATACGAAACAATGACTTAATCCGTCATTCCTTCAAATTCTGAATGGCACTCGCCAAGACCGGGCAGAAATTTGTAGACCTAAATTTCATTATATGATATAAATGCGCGGGTCTGTGACGGCTGATTTTAGACACCATTGACTTTTATTAATCGGCTATTTTTCTGAACATCGGTTTACAACTGACAACCGACACAAAGACTACAGGAGAATTAAATATTATGAAACAACCCACCAAAGCACTTTTGGTGCTATTACTTGGCATCATACCCTATTTGGGCTATGCCGAAGTCCCCGGCACAATCAGTTTCCAAGGATATCTGGAAGACGATTCGGGTAATCCAATCAATGGCACAACCGAAATCAATTTTTCGATCCCTGACACGGTTTGGAATGAGTACTATTCAGCAGTGCGCGTTAATAACGGCGTGTTTAATGTTGTGCTAGGTAAAAAAAACAGCTTAGCGGAAATTGATTTCACTCGAATCCTTCAATTGCACATTGAAGCGAATGGCATTTCCCAACCGATACCGATTTCCAGCGTCCCTTATGCGTTTCATGCGAATACAGTAGAACATGACAGTGACACCTTAAAAAGCTTGGCTTGTACGAGTGGTCAGGTGGCAGAATGGAATGGCAGTCATTGGGGGTGTGCTGATAAGGCGAGTGGACAAAAAGGAACACCGGGGGGAAAAGGTGACAAGGGCGACAAAGGTGATCAAGGCGACAAAGGTGATCAAGGCGACAAAGGTGATCAAGGAGAACAAGGGCCTTCCGGGGAGAGTGGCACACCAGGTGGCAAAGGTGACAAAGGCGATAAAGGTGATCAAGGAAAACAAGGGCCTTCCGGGGATAGTGGCACACCAGGTGGCAAAGGTGACAAAGGCGATAAAGGTGATAAAGGGCCTCCCGGGGATAGTGGCACACCAGGTGGCAAAGGTGACAAAGGCGATAAAGGTGATCAAGGTGATAAAGGCGATAAAGGTGAACCTGGGCCACTACGGGTTTGCAATGGAAGCACACCAATAGGCAGCACAGCTTGGGTACAATATTCCGCCACTGGAATTTATGTCGATGTCAATACTAGCCAATGTGGATTCACTTCGACACCAACTTATATATCAAGCATAGGTGGAGATATGTGGCATTGGTATACTACTGGAGGAAGTTCTATATACACGCCAAGTGCAAATAGTTTTCGTATATATATTTATTATTTGGAGGAAACAATCACACCAGAAAAAGCCAATGAAGTAAAATGGCACATCAACTGGGTGGCAGTCGAAAACTAATCTCCGCAAATTTTTCCTCGTTTCCATGCTCTGTTTGAAAACGAGGAAATACGCAACGAACACGAGGATTAACCCCATGCTTAAACTCTCCAATAACCCCCTCCCCTTGATGCTACTATGCACACTACTCTCCTGCCTCAGCACCATTATCAACGCAGATACACTTGATAGCCAAGTTATCTCAGCAGGTGGTGATCGGATAGTAGCCAGTGACAAAGTCATGACTTACACCATAGGGCAACCTTTTGTTTTCCCTAATCCTTCATCATCACTACAGGTTGGATTTTTGACAGCCAAATCAGTTCGGATTCGGGAGGGAAGTGGATGTGATACGACTCAGGCAGAATGGGCTTGTGTTGAATTTAAAGGAATCAAAGATTCCTATCAAGTGGGTGATATCATTAAGATAGATACCTCACTCAACGTTAAGTGGGTTGTCATTCAATTTCCGTCAGGTGATCTGTTTTATCAAACGGATTTGCTTAACAAAATCGTTGGAATACGTCAACCTTTTAAGGAATCTTTAGATATCTTGGAAGTTTCTCCTAACCTGGTAGATTTGGAACTGAGCCCAGGTTTAGGCGGCACTTATGTTTTCTACGCGCTTTATGTGACAGAGGGAACCAATCCATTCGATTATCTGGATGATCTGACACCTATTCAACGTTCTGAGTTGCTGATCAAGACGACAACATTGGCTAATGAATAGCGCGTTTAAAAAAATAACGCAAGAGACGCAAGAGACGCAAGAGACGCAAAAGATAGGTATTTATTAAGGCCCCTTTTGCGCCCTTTTGCGCCTTTAGCGTCTCTTGCGTTTATTTTCAGGTTTTGAGTAACGGCCAAAAGCTCATTCAAACTCAAGTTTGGACTCCATTTCAATATGAAAATCAGTCAAATAGACATTACAGAATATAACCCTTTTAAAAACCTAACACTTGATTTAACTTATCCCAAAGGCCATCCAAAAGAAGGTAAGCCTTTAGATAAGGTTTGTTTTCTGGGGCAAAGTGGTACGGGAAAAACGAGTTTGCTAAATCTCATCAGGGCGACTTTGACGGCTAATCTAACGACAGAGCATGATCAGGTTTTACAAGGCACCTTAAACCAAAACATATCCCGTGCTGATAAGACTATGATAGTGATAACGGCCTTTTTTAAAGACGTTAAAAGCATTATTGAAATCAGAGAGGGGGGAGAAATCTCATGGGAATGGAAAACGTCGCTGCCAACACCTAAACAGTTTATTGAAACATTTTATCAGGGTAAAAATAAACTGATCTCCTTTCCCGCCGAAATCATCACTAACCTCAATCAAATTCTACAAGAAAAACCGGTGTCTCCCGTTTCTTATTTAAAAACCACTGTAGAATTTGAACAACCAAAACGATCTCAAAAACCGCAAATATTTGATTTTGAAACGGATAATGTCTTAGCAATCTGGAATGAGATTTTAACCGATATCAACGCTTATAAAATCAAAGAACTCAAATACAGTCAGCAGATTACCAAAGCCCTTGACATCAGTGCTGCAGAAGGTGAGCGTGCTTTTCAAAATTATAAGCATTGGAAAGCTGAGCATCCTAATCCGCTTGAAAAATTAGCCCAACAATTGGATATCATTTTGAATAAATTTTCTTTAACCGTCAAAACGTCATTTGATTTTGAATCGGTTGAAGACTTGAAATTCATTGAAATTCAATCGGTGGATGGCACAGAAATTCCCTATAGTGGTTGGAGTACCGGCACCAAACAAGTCATATTAACCATGACACCGTTGTTTAAATTGAACACGGATGAGAGTATTATTTTGCTTGATGAACCCGAAAGATCATTATATCCTGATATTCAAACAGAGATTATCAACTATTACACAGCATTAGCCCCTAACGCGCAATTCTTCTTTGCGACACATTCACCGATTATCGCCTCCGCCTTTGAACCTTGGGAAATTGTCGAATTGAAATTTAATCAGAAGGGTACGGTTTATCAGGAAAAATACTATGAAGGTGAAAGACAAGTCGATAATTATTTTATCGATCCGCGTTATTTCTCCAAGACATTAAGATTCGCAAGTTGTGCAAAGGCTTGAAGGCTCAAGGTTTCTGCACGCGCTTGTGGATCAATGCCTACAGCTTCTATCTGTACTGCATCCAGTAGAGTTTTTAAGGTATTGCGTAATGTTTTTCGCCGCTGTGAGAAGGCGAGTGTGACGATTTGTGCAAATCGTTTTTGATTCAGCACCTCTACTGGCGGGCTTGTATGGGGTATCAATTGAACAATACTTGAATTAACTTTCGGGGGCGGATAAAAAGCGCCTGGACTGACATCGAATAATTTCTTGATCTCACAATGGTATTGCAACATGACGGATAAACGGCCATATTCAGATGATGCGGGGGCCGCGATCATACGTTCTACCACTTCTTTTTGCAACATGAAAAACATATCTTGAATTTGGTTAGCATTCTTGAGCAAATGAAACAATAAAGGGGTAGAAATATTATAGGGCAAATTACCAACAATGCGTAAGGGTTGGTTATCGGTGATTAACTGTTTGAAATCATAACTTAAAACATCGGCTTGATGGATGCGTAAGTGTTTGAATGATAAGGTTTTTTGTTTCAATAATTCAATCAAATCGCGATCAAGTTCTATGACATCCAGTGGATAGCCATATTGAAGTAAAGGTAATGTCAAGGCCCCTTTGCCTGGCCCGATTTCAACTAAATGTTGTTCCGGTTGAGGCGCAATACTGGTGACAATGCGTTGGATAATGTGCTGATTATGGAGAAAATGTTGTCCAAAACGTTTTCTGGGAATGTGTGTGGTTTTCACAGGTTGTTTTCGGTATGATGGTTATAATGAAATTTTTGCAATCTAGAACATTAAAGTTGATAGAACGCTGATTGTACTGATTGTCATGATTTACGCTGATTTTTTTTAATCAATCCTTATGTTAATCAGTGTTAATCATGATAATCAGTCAAATCAGCGTTCTATATAATCTATGATTTGTAACTTTAAGATTCTGTCTGGCGCTGGGTAAATCAAATAAGTCACTTGTCAAGACTTGATCGATACGCCACCCTTTGATCAGTTGTTCGTTATTATGAATGATGACGTGATCGCCTTGCCGTTTGAGTAAAACAATATTAGCCTCTTCAGGGGCGGATTGCACGATAAGTGGGCTATGTGCCGTCACAATAAATTGCGTCTGTTTAAAAATACCGCTTAGAAACGTGCACAAAATAACTTAGACAACTTGTTATAAAGTAGTCTCTTTAGGAACAGCAGTATCAATTAGTTATATAACTATTTGTCGTTAACAATTAATAATTAACAATTTCACTTAGAGTTGCCCAGAAAAATTTCGTGCCAAACCTGCCATGTTTGCCAAACCTGGCAGGTTTTTTACCTCTGACAAAACTTTTCTGGATGAGTATAACAAGTTTTTGCGCGCAAAAACGACGCTAAGAAAAACAATTAACAATTTTCACAGGCCCAATTAGGTTTATCCTTTCTTATATCAAATCCTTGTAGTTTCCGCGATCCCACCCTACATTTAAATCAATTTAATTCTCACAGCTATTCCCTCTCGCGCCTAAACTCAAATTAGTCAACGGGGCACCAAGTCGCTTTTCTCGCAACAGTGACATGACTTCCATTTTGGGTAAGCTACTGCTTATCACTAATCTGGCGCGGCCTGTCCAACTGGTTCCTGCTAACTCTTCTAATTCTTTGGCCATCAATCGCTTGGTTTCATTCGGTTTAATCGCTTCACCATCAAATAAGGGCGTACCGGCTTCGATGAGTTCTTGTCCGTCCATATCATACAAGGTGCCCGTTAACTGGCCTGCTTCGTTTGAGTCGTTTGTGATACGAATTGAAATGGATTCGGTGGCCTTGGTATTGGGTACATTAAAGACGTGACAAGTTGTCCCATTTTTCTTAATCCATCGTAAAACGGAACTGGCCGTTATATCAGTCGTTTTAGGATCGTCAAAATCAAGGGTCAATGTGGCTTTTGGTGGCAAATCGGGTACATTTATCGCGGTTTGACCATTTACCTTGATTCGGAAAGTGATGTGATCGGTTTCGGTTTCGGCTATTTTCTGTAAGTCGGTATTGTTGAGATGCCATGTTGCCGTCGTTTCTGTGACTTCATCAGCGATTAACGCTTGTTGCCCTTTGATATTCAGGAACACTTTCCCTGGTGAAAAGAGCGAGCCTGCAAATTGACCCTTTTCTATCAATAGTGTCGATTTATCTGCCTCCGCGCCCAGTTTTCCGATTTGAAAAGGGGTTTCGCCATCGGCCGTCTTCGCCAGATAGGCACCAGAAGTATCATTATCCAAATTGAGATAGCCGATTTGCACTTGATCTGTGGCAAGAAAAGCATAATCTGGTCTTAAAAAGGGGCAGGATACAAATTCTTTGCTGTCAGCAAAGACTGAAATTTTGACTTCCCCAGTTTCTAACACTCTCATTTCCGGCGTGACGAGGCCTGGTTTAGAACGGGCTATCGTTATTGTTCGCCTTGGATTGAGCTTGATTTGGGTCAACGGTGTGATTAATCCCACTGTCATCTCAATTTTTTCATCTAGCTTAGCTAATATTTTAGTATTCCTCAATTTGTATAACAACATGAGTCGATCACTGGTGTTCAAATTGAGGGCCGTATCTTCACCTGCGGGTACGAAAAATGTGGCTTTCTGCTGTCCAGAACCGCTGCCGGATTTGGGTTTGAGGGGTAAAGCGGGTTGCTTTCTTGTTGCTTTTGTAGTGATTGAGGTGTAACTACCACTGTTTGTCCAGTTTTCGTTTTGCGTGGGTATAAATCCACTGAGTCGATAGGCCTGTGTCTGACTGCTCACATTATGAGTCAATCCACCAGAACCTGTGGTGTTTTGAATCGTGATGACATTATTACCATTCGTTTGATCACGCTTGGTGACGGTATAGACGCTAGGATGATTATGAAATTGGTAAAGGTTTCCGACTTGGAAAGCGGCAACATTGCCAACGTGGATTGCGGTATCACCTACATGGTGGTAACGGGTGATAGCGGCCTTTGTGGTATCACTGCCAAAATGATTGTGTAAGCTAGGCGTGATCACGATATTGCCATCAAGCGTTTTTCCGGTTACCTGATAAATGTTTTCGGCAGTCTTAGTACCAATCTGATAATAAGCGCCTATTATCAGTTTGTCGATGCCAGTATGCACGTTAGCGATGCTATTTGTGCCCACATTGGCAGGATAACCGATATTAGCGAGTTGAGCAGATATGCCCCTTTGCCAGTCGCTAGCATCAACGACAAGGGCCCCATTATCCGTGGTTTCAAAGGCTTCTGGTTTGTATTTGTAAACCTTAACAGGTATGGCCGTGCCATCGACAGGCACTTCAAGGCCTTTATTGGCAATCTCGCTGAGTACATTTTCGCCTGTGCCTAATTGACGAAAACGGATTTGCATTTGACCTGCCATTGTGGGTTTGTTTTCCACGACTTCATATAAAGTACTGTGGGTATTCAATTGGAAGATATCACCGATAGAAAAGGGCACTTTGTTCTCAAGAATGACTTGACATTCTCCTGCTGCTAAGCTTGAACTGATATTGGCATCTGCCAGATTCTTGACGATAGAATCATCTATGCCTAACCAGGGTTCGCCATCAAACAGAGCCCCATTGGATAAGGTAAATGTGATTTCAAAATCTCTATCAATTTGACCATCTATGGTATAAATAGCGGCTGCAAAGGTGCCAACTGAAGGATTGTCGCCACTGGGTAATGTGCGTGATTCGCCAAATAATTCTGTCGCATACATAACACCATTGACTTGATCAGGTATTTTAATAACGGTTTCACTGTCAAAATCAAAGGCGGCCACAGGCCGCCGTGGCGTATAAGCAGTATCCAGTACGGCCGGTACCATACCATCACGGGCATTTTCAAAACTCAATGTCGTTTGTGATCCCATACCTATTGTGGTTGTAATAGCTAGTGTTAATATTTTATTGTGGTACATCTGTTTGCTCCCTTGAATTGATATGCTCTAAATTTTGAGATAGGTCGATTCATAAAATTTATGGTTTCAAGCATGGTTATGTCATAATAATGCCTACCAAGAACGGTGTTTCAGACAGGTTTACCAGATAAATGTATTCAAGAAATGCCTACCAACATGGCAATGAATGAGTTTTCGTAGGGTGGGTTAGCGATGCGCCCAGCGCATTGCTATCCCACCATCCTTGGTGTACCATTCAAATTAAAAATTGAAAATTTTGTAGGGGCGCATTCCCAAAAAAAGGTCATTCTCAATCAATCTTGGCCGTCGCAAAATAAATTTTGCACTCCAATTGCAAAATAAATTTTGCCAATCGCAAAATAAATTTTTGCCAATCGCAATCGGGCTTCAAGATTTATCTTGATGACGCTTTTTTTTAAAATGCGCCCAGGCAAGTGTCAAAATGCTTCTTAATTTGAGATTTAAATAATTTATTGAGGTACGCACTTTCAAAACGCTTCTCAATTTAAAACGCGATAAGTTAAACGGATGAAAAAATATCGCTAATGAAACACCGCAATTTTGCATTGTTACAATCTTGCGTGAATCGGGGTAAAGCCGATAGGTTGCACCCCTTTAGTTGGTGCCTACCATGAAAAAATCCGACTGAATCGGTTTGTTTTCAGAGTAGAGAAGACATTGTGATAGAGTTAGACTGCAGAATAACGAAATGAGCAATTCTGTGTTGAAATGATTTATAGCACCAAGGTTTATTCGTTTATCGGCCCGTCATTCGTTGTACTATATAGCCATACCTGTGACACGCAATTTTTATGCAAAGTCCAATTCCATTGGAGCAATTCATGTTATGTCTCACTCTACAAAAACAGTTCACTGGGCTTTAGTGATTCCGACTTACAAACGTGAAGCGGTATTACAACGTTGTTTATACTTTGCCGCTCGACAAACCTTGCAAGCGAAAGAAATCATCGTCGTTGATGCCAGCCCTGATTGGGCACAAACACGGGAGCAGGTTATGCAAACATTAGCTGTACAGTACCCAGGCATTGATTGGCAATATGTACAAGCAAAGCGGGCTTCTTCTGCGGCACAGCGTAATCAAGGTATTGCGCTGGCTACGGCTGATATCGTCTTTTTGATTGATGACGATTCTTTTATGTATTCCGATTGCGCTGAAGAGGTGTTACGCATTTATGTTCAAGATACGGCACATCAGGTTGCTGGCATTATGCCTAACTTGGAAGCTTTACCACCTGATAGTCAACCACCATCAAATGAAAATGCCGAACATCTCAACGCGCATTTGAATTTATCAACTCAACTTAAATTGATTCAAGTTAAATTACGAGGCTGGGCTAAACGCTTGATTAAAGACGATGATATTTTTATACCTTACGATTTGAGCTTTCCAAAATACACTTTACCGGAAACCCTGAAAGAAATGGCTGTGCATCCGGTGCCGATGATACATGGCGCACGTATGAGCTATCGCCGGGAGATTTTGGAAGAAGTGCGTTTTGAAGAAACGTTAGCGCGTTATGCTGTCAATGAGGATAATGATGTGTGTTATCGTGCTTCACGGCTGGGTATGTTATTACAAGCTTTAAAGGCCCGAATTTGCCATGAGCAGACTTCAGGAGGGCGATTGACGCGATTAACGACAACGGTTTTATGGGGATTAAATCAAGCGGTTTTACACCGTTTTCACAGTGTTGATATCGATCAGTTTAAAAAGCGGTTTGTCAAATTACTCTGGCAACGTTTATTGACTCAAACGATTAAAGATGTATTAGATCGTCGTTGGACACTGCCATCAACACGCGGTATTGTGTTTGTGCTACGCCATTACCAAGAGATTTTGTCCAAAACGCCAGACGAATTACGGGCTTGGTATCCACAATTTCAACACACTTTGATTAGTCGAGATGAGCAGGATAAAGTGAAGGGGTAATTGTTAATTGTTAATTGTTAATCGTTAATGGTCAATAAATATTTATTAATTACTGAATGATTTTAAGACTTATGATTTTTAACCTCTAACAATCTAAAGTGTGTATTTTGAAGCCTTTTTTGATATTTATGCTGTTGACTAAAATCCGCCAAAATCGTTTTGAGACGCACCGACGTGAGAAGTTAATTAAGTGATTGTTTTTTATCATTTTATTATTTTTACCTTTTCAAATGAAATTTTTAAATATATTCAAAAAATGGGATATTTTGACAAACTTATCTTATAGAATTGAGGCTTTTGGATAAAAAATTGGATAAAACGGTATTTATTAACAATTATTGTGTCTCAATTTAGAGCAAAATTAGGGGTATCCAGCCCCCTAGGAACAGTTAATTAAGTTATTAATTATTAAGGATATTTTTTTTTGCTCAATAGCGACATTTCGACAGGCTTTTTGTCTTTATAAAGTTTAGGGCACTGCTTAGGGCACATGCCCTGTGTGCCCTTCGCTGGGTGTGTCAGATGTCAGGGTTTAAGTTGCCTCGTGCCCTCAAAAAAGCCCTCAAAAAATAACGAATGCAAAAGTAATATTGAAAAATGAACATTTTACATGTCAATAAAGTTTTTGCGCGCAAAAACTTTGGCGTGAAAAACTGAACAGTCAATGTTCACACCATTTTTGAGTTTTACTGATGTTAACATCTATATATCTCAAAAAGTTGACTTTTTATTTTTCACTCACTAAAATTCAGAATTTCAAAAATTCTGTTCAGGTACTTGTAGGTATAATAGCTTACGAGGTAAACGGGAAGTCGGTGCAAATCCGACACTGCCCCCGCAACGGTAAATAAGGTTAGGTCAATCATTCATGTCACTGTGTTGATATAACATGGGAAGGCGATTGACTGAGGCGTATGCCTACTTATGAGTCCGGAGACCGACCTAAACAGCATGATGATACATATCGCGGAGGGCGATGAGCGTACAAGATCATTCGATTTATGACAGATATGATTTGTTTTTGAAACAGGTTGTCTCTAAAAATTGTACCCACCCCGCCTTCTTTGTTATAAATTGAACTCATTTCTATTTATTCCTTTATGCATATTTCAGAAGGTATTATCACCGGTTTGCCGGCTGTCGGATACACCATCGTTGCCGTTGGTTTAACGGCTGTTGGTGTCCAAAAAATGAAGGCTTTCATTGCTGAAAATCCAGAAAAAAAACCACTTTTGGCAATGGGGGGGGCGTTCATATTTCTTCTCTCTCTTATTCCCATTCCCGCATTTACTGGCACCTGTTCGCACCCGGCTGGTTCTCCGTTGGCAGCGATATTACTCGGCCCGTGGATCGCTTTGACACTGACTGCTATGTCGTTGTTTCTTCAGGCAGCCTTTTTTGCTCATGGTGGTTTTTCAACTTGGGGAGCCAATGTGATAACGCTCGGTGTCGGTGGCGCATTTTGTGGTTGGCTGGCATTCAAAGCTGCGCGTCAAGCTGGATTATCTCTGGTCGTTTCCGCAGCTTTAGGTGGACTTATCGGTGATATCATGACTTATGCGACTGCCGGTTTCAGCCTCAGCTTAGTGATGGCTTTTGGCCCAAATCCACAATTGTCATTTAGCCAGTACTTGGTTGCGATTTATGCCGCTTATCTGCCAACACAGGGGCCTATTGCTATTGGTGAAATGTTTCTGACTGGCTTATTAATTGGCTATGTTTTTAAACAGCGTCCAGAAATACTCCAAGAACTGAAAGTGGTTTTCACTAAAGCCGCTATTATTTTGGCTGTCTTTATCACACTGTCTATACCCTTCTCTGACCGTCTCTACGCTGAAGATTCCGTCTTGCCAAGTGTTTCATCCGAACAGCCTGCCATTACCGAAGAGGAAAGTGGCATGGCCGGTATGGATGAAGCTGTCAATGAAGCCATGGCCGAAGCTGCTGGTTTAGCCGCGCGTGATCCCTATATTAATCTGGAATCAATGGGTGATGTTTGGAATGCCGTCATGTTGTTAGCCGGTGCTATTTGCGGATTTATCTTCGGTAGATACTGGCACATGCTTGTTGGAGAGGACAAAAAGTCTTGAGTGCTGGACTTGATATCAGTAAGGTTTTTGACTCAGAAAAACAGCTTTTTTCCCAGCAAGGCCAAGGCTTTTTTCTCTTGGATGCGCGAATCAAGATTGGACTGTTGTTTGTCGTTATCGTCTTAAACGTTGGTGTGGCAATTAATACCCTCAGTGCAATCTTGCTGTTCATTGGTTTACCCCTTGTTTTATGGTCAAGACCGCCATTAGGTAGAACCCTGCTTTTTTTTATTGCACCATTTTTCCCAACCCTGATTGCAGCGATTGGTATTGCCATAACAAGTGGCATCACGCCAGTTCTAAAAATCGGGATGATCACTGTTTATGAAGAGGGCTTGATCCATAGTTTGGGTGTTATTCTACGAGTGTACTGCGATATAACGTGGCTGGTATTGACGTTTATAACCACCCCTTTTAACACTATTCTGAAAGCACTACGCTGGTATTATATGCCATCCATTTTGGTCGATACACTGGCTCTGATGTACCGATATTCATTCCTGTTATATGAAGAGTTTACCCGAATGAACACGGCTGCCATTTCACGAGGAGGCAAAAATGGTCAGTGGAATACGATAAAAACACTTTCTAGAATAACGGCACAGGTTTTTATGCGTACTTATGATCGTTCAGAAAAGATATTTTCTGCGATGGTTGCTAGAGGGGGCGAACAGTTCAATGCAGACAAATAAGATTTTGAAAAACGAAGTACTCAAATTTGAACAAGTGAGTATCCACTATGGGAGCGGTATCAAGGCACTTAATAATATTTCTTTGCGTTTTATTGAAGGTGAATCAGTTGTGATCTGTGGCCCTAATGGTTCAGGAAAAACGACGTTACTTAAAGCTGCAGCCGGATTGTTGTTAGCTAAGGAAGGTAGAGTATTCCTTGCCAATGAAGAACTGAACAAAAAAAATCGGAACAATGCTTTTAAAAAAATCGGTTTTTTGTTTCAAGATTCAGAAGATCAGCTTTTCTGCCCAACTGTGCGCGAAGATGTTGAATATGGTCCCATTAATCAAGGACTCAGTGTGGATGGAGTCAAGCAACGTGTTGAATATGCTTTCCACGTTATGGATTTGGAGTCTCTGGCGGATCGCCCTATTCATCACCTGTCTGGCGGACAGAAAAAGAGAGTGGCATTGGCCGGTATTCTGGCGATGCAGCCTTCTATTTTGGTTTTGGACGAACCGATTAATGGACTGGATGGACAAAGCAGTCATGAACTGCTTAAAACGCTGAAACATCTGAATCAAGATCAGGGATTCACACTGATAGTGGTCACTCACGATTTGAATTCGATTTCCCAGTTTGCTAAGCGCATGATCATTCTCAAGGAGGGCCGTATTTTTAAGGATGGCCCACTTCGTGAGGTACTGACCAATATTGAGGCATTGGAAGAAGCGAATATTGAACCGCCGATCATCACCCGCTATTTTTATATGAAGAATAAACTGAATAAAGAAGAAAATAAAAGACTTCCAGTGAGTATTGATGAAGCTATTTATATGAACCCTGAATTAATGTAGAGACGCGATGCCTCGCGTCTCTTTCCGTGCGTCTCTAGTGGATGTCAATGCTTACCACCTATCAGTATATAGTACAACGAATGACGAGGATAAGCGAATAATTCATTGATTTTGTTATGTTTATTCGTTTAGCACCAAAATTAGCGTGGCTTTACTTCGTTTCAAAATACTCGTTTTTCAATGACTTTTCACTTCAGAAGTTTTTGCGCGCAAAAACTTCTGAAGTGAAAAACAAAACTGATAGGGGATGTCAATGATTAATTATTGCGTTTCCCGATTGAATCGACTACACCAAATCAATCTTGAAATGAATCAATCATTAAAGCGCACAACATAAAAACGTTGTCGGGTGGGTAACGTGGTTGCCCACTATCTACAAGTATGGATTTATAACGAAGTGCGCTTTAATAAGTGTGGCAAAGTACGAGACAAAATAATCTATATAGGAGAAATAAAATGGCAAGTGTGACTACTAAACGCGGCGATGCTGGTGAAACCAGTCTCGCTGGTGGTATTCGTGTATCTAAAGCGCATATTCGTGTGGAAACATACGGGACGATTGATGAACTCAATTCGGTGATGGGATTTGCGCGTTCTATCTGTGAAGATGCTGAAGTACATGATCTGGTAAAATCTATTCAACGTGAACTTTTTGCGGTAGGTTCTTCGCTGGCTACGCCACCTGAAAGTAAAAAATCTCCGCCTCATGTGACACCTGAAATGGTGGATGCACTGACTGAACAAGTTCATCGAATTGAAAATCTTGAAGGGATGTTATTTGACTGGTCAATTGCTGGTGAACACAGCGTTTCTGCCGCTTTTGATATGGCACGTACCGTTTGTCGTCGTGCTGAACGTCTTTTGGTTGGTTTAATAGAATCTGGTGAAGAAGTTAATCCTAATATTCTACCTTATCTCAACCGCCTCTCTGATTTATTATGGTTACTGGGGCGCTTGGTTGAATTACGCGCTGGTGTGAATGCCAGTTTACGCGATGATACTCAAAAAAAGGCACGTTGGTCTAGAGCTTGGAACTGAAAACCTGACAGGTTTTTAAAACCTGTCAGGTTTGGTCTGTCACTTTAAATTGGAAAAAAGGAAAACCGAAAACCTGACAGGTTTTTAAAACCTGTCAGGTTTGGTCTGTCACTTATTTATAAATTGGAAGAAAGGAAAACCACTTGAACGCACTTTTACCTACCGAGATCGAAAAACGTAGTTTTGAGATTATTGATGAAAAACTTTTGCAAAAAGGTTATG
>Ga0164318_10001270_pt1 | contig 22168 bp, 22 predicted proteins | sample GuaBasSedimGuay9_FD_113734 | JGI IMG/M metagenome (GOLD analysis project Ga0164318, IMG submission 113734) | Subseafloor sediment microbial communities from Guaymas Basin, Gulf of California, Mexico - Guay9, Core 4571-4, 0-3 cm | ecosystem: Environmental > Aquatic > Marine > Hydrothermal vents... | reverse complement strand
TTGTTTAATAAAACCGTAAATTTTTTCACTGGACTTTGTCAGCAACAATGCTATCTTTCTTAACTTGTGCCAGCCACATTTTAAAAGGCAAAACGACCAAATTACGAAAACGCTTTTAACAAATATATAACGACTTTAATATATTTACGACTTACGCGTTTCATTTCGGAATGTAGAACGAGCAATAGCGTAGTTCTACCTGAAAGCGGAAGTTAATTGTTTTTTAAGGTCAAACTCCGCTATCACTTGTTTGATATTCCAAATGTGCAAGCCCTAATATTTCTAGTTATAGATAATCATCTGATCAACCACCGTGTTCGTCTTATAAATTGACCCAATATATTTCCTTGTTGTGGAAAGATAGATATTCGCGCCGCTTTGACCATTCCACATTACGGGATCGTGGACAATATAGCCTTTAGAATCTTTACTATGGATAACAACATAATGCCCCGCTCCCCTACCGAGTGCACGAATAAAGACAATCACGGGATGTCCGCCTGCTATTTGGCGATCAATCGTATTCCAGTTATCTTTTGTTAATCCGCCGGAGACGCGCCACGGCGATCCGATCAAATCCAAAAATCTCCATTGTTTTGGCCAAACGATTAAGTCATAATAATAGATTGGTTGTTTGGCAAGTCGCGCGGGATCTATATCTATACCATAATATTTATAAACCATTGCCACCGAAGAGATAGCGCAACCGTAATCATCAATTGAAGAATTGGAAAATCCGATTGTATTATTTTTCCATCTTGGATCATTCTGAGAAAAATACCAGCTTGCTGAAGCAAGATTTCCTGACGGTCTTTCCGCCAGTGCGGAAATTCGGGCGATCTCCGCTTCTTTGTCTCTCCGCAATTTATTTATATCGCCCAAGATCGTTTTCTTCTGATTTTTAACATTGAACAGCAAATCCTGATATTTATATTCCTTTCCCTTTGTCTCTTCAAACAAAGTTTCTTTGGCAGTTTTTTGCGAATCGGCCAGTTCTTTTTTATCCAAAAGTTTTTTGCTTAATTCTTCCAATTCTGCTTTCTTATCCTGCAAAACAATTTTTTCTTCTTCAAGTTCTATTTTTATATCTTTTAATTTATCAAGGGCATTCTTAATCTTCTCTCCAACCGTATCCACATATTCAGCCTGATTAAGAAAATCAGAAAGCTCCTCGCTTTTTAGAAGAATTTCCAAAGCTGTTTCTTTGTCATAATTATTTATTTCTCTCAACAATGATTTCAAGATCTCTTTCTGCTTTTTTATTTCGCCTTCTTTGATTTGGATTCTAATGATCAGATTATTTATTTCAAGATTTGTTTGGTCTATTTGCGCTTGTGTTGCTTCAATTTCCAAATCCAACTGTGCGATCTGCGCGTCAAGAAGTTCAATTTCGTTTTCCAAACTTTGTTCTTCTATCCTAAGATTATAAATGATATCTTTGTACAATTCCGCTTGATTTTCCAAATTTTTTACCTGATCGCTTTTCTCTTCAATCTGATCTTCTATTTCGTTCACCAAATCTGCTTTTGTTTGTTTCGTGTTCACACCAAAAAACGGTGTCACAACGAAAAACACTATTAACAATAATGTGATGATTAGTTTTTTTCGTTTAATTATAACCATTTTAACAGCATAATTATTTAAGCTATTTTTATTATAGCACATTTTTTAGGATTGATTCAACCCCTGTGTGTTTTAAAAATTACATTCCGGTTTATAAAAAAGAAGTTTACCAATTTGGCAAACTTTTATTTTTTGTGGTAAACTTTCCAAATTTCTCCGTGTTTCAATAATCTCAAATCTTTTTCTTCAACGGTAATGTGCCAATGTGAATTATCTGGCTTGTCGGATATATTATAGGTACAATGACCATTGCTTAGATAATTAACAGACACAACAAAAAAAATATCAAGGTCAAATTCAGGTTCTTTACCAATGTCAATTCCCAAACAAAGCATTTGCGGTTTTCTATGACTGTATCCTTCTATCACTTCTCCGACAAGATTGCGTATTTTTTCAAAGGATTCTAATTTGACTTGAGCTTTGTCTCCTTCGCAAAATAGCGTTTCGGGAAATCTTCTAATAATTTTTCCCCCGCAATATCCGGTTGTTTTCTTTCGTTTAATGTATTCTCTGGAATCAACCACCTCAAGACAATTATAATACACATCCACCACTTTACTGTTTTCCATTCTTACCTGTGCTAATGCCGGATCTCTATAAATGCCAGGGAGACAATCACCAGTCCTAAAACAGGATCCTTCACTCAATACAATCTTATGAAAGCCAACGATTTTACCTCCCTTATTTTCATTAACAAAAACTTCATCTCCGATTTCAAGCAACAAAATATTTACCATTTATCATTCCTCCTTTAATTATTAATGGCATATTAACATAAATTGTTTTAAAAAACAAATATTATAACTATTCGCGCTTTCAAACTTCTCCCACATCATCTCCTCCGCAAAACGGGCAAATGTACACACTGCCTTTACTTTCCTTTTTCTTACTTGTTGCTATGACAACTTTCTTATAGACTCTTTTTATATATATTTGCTTTGCAAAATAATAGAATGCTTCATGCTCGCTGATTGGCATTCCTTCTCGCGGACATTCCGGATTTTTGCACTGTAGAGCGTCAGTTCTATATCTGTCCGGATGCTTGTCTCCGGACGGTGGATTAAATTCATCCCAGTCCTGATATGACTTAAAGTGCTTTTTGAAAAGCTCTCTTTTATACCAAATTTTATGGCGTTTCATAGAATTGATTTATATACTGATAGGTAACATTGCTAAGTGACGGGTATCCTTTAAGGTGCCCGTCACTTATTGTTAATAGAATTTTACTCAAATTTTTTTAAGATATGATTAATAACACACTCGTAATAATATTTTTCTTTACTAAGAATCATTTTTTCTATCATCAAAAAATCACTTGGAATAATTTTATTTTTTATTTTAATAATATACTCTAGGTCAAACCACTTCGATTCTCCTTCAGAACTATTTGATATATTTATTGTTTTCGGAAACAGTCGACAAATATGCAAAAGAAAATGCTGGGCTATTATTTCATTTTCAATCAAGTGCTCCGACACTAACCCGCAATAATCCTCAAATTCCGATTCAATACCAGACTCTTCTGAAATTTCTCTAACGGCCGCTTCTGAAAAATGTTCATCTTTTTCTATTTTCCCACCCGGCAATCCGAAAAGTCCGACATAGTCTCCTCTGGTCCGCTTAATAAGGAGAATCTTATTGTCTCTGATCAAAACCGCTATCGCGACTGAAAGAGGAAATTCTTTCATATTTATGGTTTAGTTAGTTGACTGTCATCCCAGAAAGTAAAACTTCTTTACGCTCTAAAAAATTTTCTGGAATGACAGAAAAATGAGACAGTTCTTGTTTATTCTCCCCATAATAAAAGCATACCAAACAGGCATACTTTTATCAAATTCTAAACCTACACTAATATTATTTTTTCCCCTTCTCCCCAATAACTTCATCCGCGACATTTTTCGGCACTTCTTGGTAATGGTCAAATTCCATTGTGTAATTTCCGCGTCCCTGAGTCATAGACCGCAACTGCGTTGCGTAACCAAACATAGAAGCAAGAGGAACCAGAGCGGTGATAACCTTTGCCTGTCCCCGTTCTCCCATATTCTCAATCTGCCCACGCTTAGAACTCAGATCACCAACGACATCACCCATAAACTGCTCTGGCGTAGTTGCTTCCACTTTCATAATCGGCTCCAATAGAACAGGGTTTGCTCTTTTAAACGCATCTTGAAAAGCGAGAGATCCGGCGATTTTGAAAGCGGATTCGGACGAGTCAACTTCATGATAAGATCCGTCATAAAGCGTAACCTGCACATCAACGACCGGATAACCGGCAATGACACCTTTACTGATCGCTTCTTCAATTCCTTTTTGTGTTGGTTTGATATATTCTTGGGGAACTACGCCGCCCTTAATTTCATTAACAAATTCAAATCCTTCACCGCGTTCCAACGGTTCAATGCGAATCCAAACATGTCCATATTGTCCGCGTCCGCCTGACTGGCGAATATATTTTCCTTCCGCTTTAGCATTATCTTTTATCGCTTCTCTATAAGCGACACGCGGTCTTCCAATATTCGCTTCAACTTTCATTTCACGCATCATCCTGTCAATAAGAACTTCCAAATGCAGTTCTCCCATTCCCGAAATAATCGTCTGTCCCGTTTCTTCATCGGTTCTGACTTGAAAGGTCGGATCTTCATCAGAAAGTTTTTTGAGCGCAATCCCCATTTTTTCCTGATCCGCTTTTGTTTTCGGTTCAACAGCAATAGAGATAACCGGCTCCGGAAAAGTAATCTGCTCAAGTATCACTAAACTTTTTTCATCGCATAAAGCATTCCCTGTTGTGGTATTTTTCAAACCGACAGTTGCCGCAATATCCCCCGCGCAAATTTCGTCAACTTCTTCACGATGATTCGCGTGCATTCTCAAGATTCTGCCAACTCTTTCTTTCTTGCCGGTTGTTGAATTAATAACATATGATCCCGCTTTTAACACTCCCGAATAAACTCTGAAAAATGCTAGCTGTCCAACAAACGGGTCAGTCGCCACTTTAAACACTAGAATCGCCAGCGGTTCATTGTCATCAGCTTTTTTTTCAATTTCTTCTTCCGTCTTTGGATCAATTCCCTTGACTGGAGGAACTTCAATGGGTGAAGGCAAGTAATCGATAACGGCGTCAAGAACAAGCTGAACACCTTTATTTTTCAAAGCTGTTCCAATCAAAACAGGAAAAATCTTGTTTTCTATAGTTGCTTTTCTAATCCCTCTTTTTAATTCTTCTTCAGTTATTTCCTCACTCGCCAAATATTTTTCCATTAGTTCATCATCGTATTCAACCACTCTTTCAACCATCTCGCTTCTCCAATCTTCAACTTTTTCTTTCATCTCTTCCGGTATTTCTTTTTCTACGACCTCTTCTCCCCGAGTGCCTTCAAAATAATACGCTTTTCTTTTTACTAAATCCACCACTCCCTCAAAATTTTCTTCCGCGCCAATCGGCAGTTGAACAACAACAGCATTTTTATTAAGTCGTTCCAGAATAGAATTGAAACTTTTGTAAAAATCCGCTCCCATTCTGTCCATTTTATTTATAAAGCAAACTCGTGGCACTTTATATTTGTCCGCTTGATGCCAAACAGTTTCGCTCTGTGATTCCACTCCCGCTACTCCGTCAAAAACGACTATTCCACCATCAAGAACTCGCAGGCTTCTTTCTACTTCCGCCGTGAAATCAACATGCCCGGGAGTATCGATAATGTTTATCTGGTAATCTTTCCACATACAAGTGGTTGCCGCCGAAGTAATGGTTATTCCCCTCTCCTGTTCTTGTTCCATCCAGTCCATCGTCGCCTCGCCTTCGTGAACTTCGCCGATTTTATGGGTAATTCCGGTGTAAAACAAAATTCGTTCGGTAACAGTTGTTTTTCCGGCATCTATATGCGCAATAATTCCGATATTGCGAATTTTATTTATGGGGTATTGTCTGGGCATAGATTTTTATTAGTTATTAAATTTGTAGGGGCAGACCTATGTGTCCGCCCTGTTTTTTATAAAATTTATAAGGTTATAAAGTTGAAAGTTATTTTTTATTTTTTTACCACCGTCATTGCGAGAAACCCGAGTGAACACAGTGAATGAAAAGGCGACGAAGCAATCCCGTAACTATACCGGAAGAACTTGATTATAAGACTACTTTAATGATCATAACTTTCAAAAACCTGCGGATTCAGAACCAGTCTTTTAAATTGCTTTCGTTTTTGTATTTAACGATATAGACATCATAATTGTCAGCTATTTGAATTATCGCTCCTTCTGGAATATTTATTGTTTCCGCAATTGACATCGTAGAAACCAGAAACATTCCCTGCAACGCAAAAAATAAAAAACTTGAAAATTTTTTGATTCTGGTTTTCATATTTTTAAAATTACAATAAATCAAAAAATGCTTCCCTTTATCTCACCGCAAGCATTTTTTCTTATAATAATAACATCCTATCATAAATTGCCTTTCTGTCAACATTAAGACGCTCGCCCTGTGCATTATATCCTAAACCAGAAAATAGTATAGAACAAAAAAACAGTAAATTATTTTCACATTTTCTTCAACACATCAATTCCCAACAGATCCAGTCCGTTTCTGATTACAATCATCACCGATTTGGATAAATAAATCCTCGCTTTGGCAAGTTTTTTTTCTGATTTTAGGATAGGAACGGAATTATAAAAACTGTTATACAAAGAAGCAAGTTCATAAATATACAGCGCGATCAAATGAGGAGAATTTTCTCTGGCGGAATTTTCTATAACTTCAGGAAATTTAATGAGCTGTCGCATAATATTTTTTTCCACTTCCTTTTCCAATAAACTAAAATGTGGTTTGTTAAAAACATTAACTCGATCAAGTTTATAGAGTTTGTCATATTTTCTTTTGAGGGATTTTATTCTCGCGTAAGTGTATTGCAGATACGGCGCGCTATTTCCTTCAAAAGAAAGCATTTTATCCCAATTAAAAGTAATGTCCGTCATTCTATTCTGCGACAGGTCATTATATTTGATCGCGCCAATGCCCACTGTTTTGGCTATTTTCTTTTTCTCTTTCTTGCTTAATTTCGGATTTTTTTCTTCAACTATTTTCTGAGAAAGCTTGATTGACTTGTCTATCAGATCCTTGAGTCTCACTGTATCCCCTTTTCTTGTAGAAAACTTTTTGCCTGTTTCTCCCAGAACCATTCCGAATTTTATATGTTTCATTTCAACATTTTTATTCAGTCCGAATAATTCAGCAGAGGCAAACAGTTGTTGAAGATAAAGTGTTTGCTCGTTCGCGACAACATATAAAATTTTATCCGCGTTAAATTTTTCTTTTCTGTATTTTGCCGCCGCCAGATCCGAAGTCGCGTATAAATAAGCGCCGTCGCTTTTTCTAATTAAAAATGGCGGAAGATTGTACCTGTCAAGATTGATGATAATTGCGCTTTCGCTTTCCGAAGCGATTTTTTTATCCAAGCCCTCCTTCACTATTCTCTTGAACATTTCATCATAAAAACTTTCTCCCAGCGCATAATCAAATTTAATATTCAATATTTTATATATTTTCTTAAAATCTTTCAAACTTTCTTTAACCAAAAATTTCCAGATCTTTATATTCTCGCTATCTTTGTCTTGTAGCCGTTTCGTTTCGTTTCTTGCAAATTCTTCCAGTCCTTCCCTACTTTCCACTTCTTTATGAAACCGCACATAGAGTTTCGTCATCTCTTCAATCGGATTTTTACTAATTTTTTTCTTATCGCCCCAGTTTTTATAAGCATAGATCAATTTTCCAAATTGTGTTCCCCAGTCACCGATATGGTTATCACCAATAACTTTATATCCCAAAGATTTATAAATATTATAAAGCGACTGACCGATTATCGTTGATCGCAAATGCCCAATATGCATCGGCTTGGCAATATTTGGCGCGGAATAGTCAATCATAACAGTTTTATTTTCTCCTATGTCGGAAGTTCCAAACTTGTATTTTTCTTTCAAAATTTTACAGAGATTTTTTTTGAGATATTTATCAGCTATTCTGAAATTAATAAACCCCGGTTTGGCAATTGCTATTTCAGCAAATAAATTTTTGGGTTTGTCATCTTCATCCCTTTTATTATTATTGTCTTTTTTATTATTACCATTATTACTTTCCTTATCCCAATCCTGCCTAGATCGAATGACACTATCTAACTTATCCTGTTTCCCGCTCCGCTGAAGTCTCTCAGCAGAGGACTGCGGTGAACTCTCACCATTTTCGCAAATTCCACTAATTCTATTTTTAATCTCCTTGGCAATTTCCATTGGATTTTTATTCAACTTTCCAGCCAAAACCATCGCAATATTAGAAGCATAATCGCCAAAATTCTTATCTTGCGGATATTCCACGACAAAATTGGGGATTTCCATATTTTCATACAAATCCACCACCGCTTTAGATATAATTTCTTTTATTTCTTTGTTTAGCATATTTTTAGAATAGTATATTGTTGGAGATTTTTCAAATAAACCTCTTATAATCCGTTTTATAATCCGCAATGTTTTGACGCGTAATAATTAACAGGAGCAAAGTCATCAGTCAATACTTTTATATCTCCTGTTTCCACTTCATATTTCCAGTAGCCGCTTAACAGCTCACCGACTTCTCCTTCTTGATTGTTTTTTAGAATATCGTTAATATCAAGTTTTTTCTTTGACGCGATAATAACAATATTCTGAACTCGCTCGGATGAATTTTCATCTCTTGATCTTACCGGAAAAACAAATATACTTTCAAATTTCTCATTCAATGTTTTATATTCCGCCCTGAAAAAACCGGAGTTTTCTCCCGAAAGCGCTGAGATCATATTCATTATATACAACCCGTCGTCGTTTAAAATATTGGATATTTTTCCCACAGCCTCTTTTGTCGTCAAATGAAACGGCACGGAACAAGCAGAGTTAAAAGCGTCATTATAAACAACATCATATTGACTTTTTTTATTTTTGTCAGCATTGTTTAAAAATATTCTTGCGTCCTCGTGATAAATATTCATTCTTTCATTATCTTCAAGACGAAAAAATTTCTTCGCAAGCTTCGTTGTTCTCGGATCAATCTCGACAACATCAATTTCTCCTTCTTTATTTTTTGCCAAGTATTCTTTTGGAATTGAATACGCAGCCCCTCCAAATATAACAGTTTTTTTAATATCTTTTTTAAATGCTTTATCCAGCATAAAATATTTAGAGTAATCAAAAACCAGTTCATCGGAATCCAAAAACATTCCCGAGTCAAAAGAATTCTCAAGAGACATAACAAGAACCGCTCTTCCGTTCTTGTCCTCCGTTTCCCAGACTCTAATATGACTATAGGCACTGTCTTCGTCAGCAAGAAGCTCTCTTTTATTCATAGCGTTAGAACCAACAGAAAGCCCAAAAAGCGTGAAGAGAGCTACTATTATTGGAATAGTTCTTGCTTTGTTATTATAAATAAAAAGAGAGATCAGAAACAACATTATTGCCAAAGCGTATAAAATATTTGTGCCTCCAAAATGCGGGATTAAATAAAATCCCGCTAAAAATGTTCCGAAAATACTACCGAATGTTGAAATAGCATAAAGGTTGCCAACTGTGTTTCCCGAACTTTCAACTTTTTTCATTGATAATCTCACAGCGTATGGAGAAACAGCGCCCAGAAATAATGCCGGTATAGAAAACAAAAAAATCGCGGCGAAAACCGAACCTGCTTTTAATCCAAAAAACATACTTAGATCAAGAATTGGATTTTTGAATATTATGATCAAGAAAATGAAAATGCCAGCGGCAAGCGTTAGAGATGAAAAAACTTTTAATGTTGGTTTTTTATCAGCTAATTTTCCTCCCAAATAATATCCCAGACTCATCGCGCCAAGTATTATTCCGATCAAACTTGTCCAAACGAAAACTGAAGTTCCAAGAACAGGCGCCATTAGCCTTGATCCGACCAACTCCATAACCATAACAATCGCTCCTGTCAGAAAAACAATTATATATAATTTTTTATCCGGTATTTCCTGCATGTTTGTAATGTTAATAACTTAAAGATGTATTTTATAAGCAGTTGTTTTATTTTAATATATTTTATTAAAAAAATCAATAATATGTGAGTAAACTTGTTCAATACTTTATTTATCATCCCCGTAGGGGCAGACCTATATGTCTGCCCTAAATACGGGATAAAATATGTTTTGTCGCGTTTTCTGGGTTGACACACGAGTTTCTATCCCTATGATATACGATTCGCTATTTGTGATTTTATGAAAATTTGTAAATTATAAATTAATAAAAATTATAAACACGCCAATTATTGTAAATAACATACTGATAAATACTCCCCCGATCCAAATTCTTTCTATTAGTCCGAATTGCTCACCAACAAATTTAATCGCAAATTTAATATTTTTATTATTTTTAATATTTTTCTTTAAATCATTTTTACACTCTCTACTATTGGTTTGCTTTAATTCTTTTTCTAATTTTCTTATTGTGTCTTCACAATGTAATATCATTGCCTCATGAATATCATCAGTTTTTGATTTAGGATGTTCAAAAATTTTATACGCTCCGTCCAAACTAACTAAATGATGTGAATAAAACCATTTTCTCTCTATATAAAAATACACATTTATAAATATATAGCCTATAAAAACACCAACCAAAGACAAAAAAACACCAAATTTAAAACAGTTATTACTATAATGATCTGTTTGCAAAATGCCAGTCGCTCCTATTAGAATAAATATTAAACTAAAATATTTATGTAGATAATTACGCCATGAAGCAAAATTTTGCATAGATAAATTGTCTAATTCTTGCGCTTCTTTTTTTTCTTCTTTTAAATGTTCGTCAATTTTGTTCATATTATTTATTTTCTTTTTTAATTAAACCCTCCTCACCTTCCCAATCCCATTCCAAACCAACACACTGTCCGATAGACTTCTTTGCGTTCGTTTTCAGCAAGCTCTAACACATTAAAGATATTATTTATAGAATATTCTACTTCCCGATTCAAAATAAATATATTCCAAGTTGTCTATTTTATTTTTACCAGTTCCTTTCAGCAAAAAATCCTTTAGATATTTCACCTGCAGATCTACGTCTTTTGTAGTGTTAAAATAGAGACGGGTATTTTTGTCAGTATAAGCGATCAGCTCTCTTGTGTTTGTTCCTTTGGTTTTATAAAATTTAATTTCTAATTGAGTATTGCGTTTTATTTCTCTGTCTATGTTAAGAGCAAAATCAATAAAATCACTATCTGAAACTTTGTCGTTTATTTCTATGGGATTTAAAACAACCCCCCCTAGCCCCCCTTTATCAGGGGAAGAATTTTTTACTTCCCCTTCATCTTTTATTTCTTCATCTTTTATTTCCTCTGTCGTCGTTTCTTTTTCTGTTATTTCTTTTTCTAATTCTTTTTCTTCTGTTAATTTCTCTTCCTTTATTATTTCTTCTTCAATTATTTTTACAATCCTTTTTCCGTTATCTGCCTTAAGATCATTATCGGCGCGCATAAAAACCACACCGTTATTATCTATGTAATAACAATTATCAAGACGACACCAAATAATAGTCGGCTCTTTCTCTGTAATTTTTACTTCCAAGCCATTCGGAAAAATTCTTTTCACCGCTACGGATTTAATTTCCGAAAATTCCTTTGTCAGTTTGGTTTCTACTTTTTCGTTTTTATCAAAAAGAAGATTGTTTCCGGGAATAAAGCCAAACTTCATATCTGATATTTCCGCCATAACAATATTTTCTATATTTTCAGAATTGATACTTTTATTTCCATTCACCTTTATTTCTTTTATTAAAAAGAACTGAGAAAAAAACAGAAAGTAAGCAACAAGAAAAACAAACCCGACAACAACTGCTGCTTTTAGATTCTTAACAAGATTATTTCTTTTTCTTGCAGACAATCTATTATTGCTTTTGAAAGTTCTTGGCTTTCGCCATATCCTTTTTCTTTTTTTTCTAAATAGTGACATAATTGAATATATAGTGGCAATACTTTAAATTTCCCGATTTTTGTCATTCTGAGCCGTAGGCAAAGAATCCCTTAAACATCAATATCCCACAGTTTGTCCCATTTTCAGCATTGAAGCGATTTCTTGTTCCACTGCGCTTCGCTCCGTTCCATTTCGAAATGACAAATTGGATTAAGAAATTTAGAATAATATCACTATAGATATTCAGACTCTGTCATTCCCGCGAAGCAGAAATGACAACAAACATACAATTTATAAAAACATCACTCTAAATTCAATATCCTCTCTTAATTTTTCTCACCGTTTCAATTGCCCAAGTAATAAAATATTTTTTGTTAAGCGGCAGATCTTGGCAATGCAACAATTCTTTTTTGTATCCGCCGAATCCTTTTTTAAATTTGGATAAGCCAAACCAAGGATGTTTTGGTTTATTCTCAACAATTCCATAAAAGTTAAAAATTTCTTTCCCCCGCTTCTTCGCTTCTTTGATCGCTTCCCACAGAACAAGATAGGACGCGGGAATTTTGCTATATTTTGAAGAGGATGCGCCGTGATGATAAAACGCTTGATTTCCATAGAACACAATTATGGCGGATGAGATTATTTCATTTTTATACTTTGCGGAAAATATATTTATTTGATTATCGTTTTTAAATGAATTAATTTCTTCTTTTATATAATCGTAAGAAAACGGGATAAACTTATGCCGCTTCACCGTTTCCATATGAATTTCATAAAAAGATTTTAGATATTTCTCATCAGCACCTTGAACAATTTCAATACCGTCTCTCCCGGCACGCCTGATTAGATTACGATGTGTTTTTCTCATTCCTTTGAAAATTTCATCATCACTTTTCGTTATGTCCAAAAGCCATGTTGTTTCAGGGTGCATCATATGAATCGGCGCGTTTCTAAATCCAAAAGATTTGAAAATATCCGAATTCTCAGAAGTATTTTTCAAGATCGGACTGATTCTGATAAAACCTACTTTTTCTTTTCTGCCTAATTTTTTTAAATAATCAAAAAATAATTCCAACAATTTTCTATTTTCTACTTTCAACTTTTTATTTATTATCGGTCCTTGCGGGACAAATAAAAATAACCCTCTTCTTGCTACAACTTTTATAACAAGCGCGGCGGCTTGTAATTCATCGCTTTCAAAAATTCCGATCCGCCAAATTTTCTCTCCCGTGTTCTTATTAAATTCTCCCCAATTCCAAGAATGTAAAAAGGTCTCCTCGCTGTTTTGCGAAATAAAATTTTCCCATTGTAATTTGTTTGTTATTTCTTTAATATTCATCATCTTGTTTTTTTATAATTCAATGCTATACTAAATAAACATAAAGTATATTAATACTATGACAAAAGGAACTAAAAATCAAGGTTTTGAAACGACCGAAAAGCTTCCACCGCAAAATATTGAAGCGGAGCAGTCAGTTCTGGGAGCTTTAATGATAGATAAAAACGCGATTATCAAAGTCGCTGATTTGATCAGCGAAGAAGATTTTTATAAAGATAAGCACGGTAAAATTTATAAAACAATGTTTTATCTTTATGAACATCACGAACCGATTGACTTATTAAGTCTATCAAATCGTTTAAAAGAAACAAATGATCTGAAAAAAGTCGGTGAACATAGCTATCTGGCATCGCTCGCCAATTCTGTGCCGACAGCGGCTAATATCGTCCATTACGCAAAAATCGTCGCTAAGAAGTCAATACTAAGACGACTTATTGATAATTCATCGCAAATTATCGCCAATGCTTATAATGAAACGGAGGAAATTGATAAGATTCTAGATGAGGCGGAACAAAAAATATTTGCTGTTTCACAAAAACATATCCGCCAAGACTTCACTCCCGTCAAACCAATTTTAGAAGAAGCGTTTAACAGAATAGATGAACTACATAAAAACAAAGGAAAGTTGCGCGGAGTTCCAACTGGTTTTAAGGATCTTGATAATATTCTGGCGGGATTGCAAAAATCAAATCTGATCATTCTCGGAGCGCGTCCCAGCGTTGGAAAATCATCACTCGCCCTTGACTTGGCAAGGCACGCAGCAGTTAAAGAAAAGATTTCCGTTGGAGTTTTCTCGCTGGAAATGTCAAAAGAAGAAGTGATCGATCGTTTAATTTGTGCTGAAGCTAATGTTGATCTTTGGAAACTGAGAACAGGCAATCTTTCCAGTTCGGGAGATAATGATGACTTTTCAAGAATCGGACATGCTATGGGAGAATTATCCGAAGCACCAATCTATATAGACGATACTGCCAGTCTTAATGTAATGGAGATGAGAACAATGGCAAGACGCTTGCAAGCGGAACGCGGACTTGATTTTATCATTATTGACTATCTCCAATTAATGGAAGGACGCGGGAATATAAACAACCGAGTTCAGGAAGTAAGTGAGATTTCCAGATCCCTGAAAGGACTGGCGCGGGAATTGAATATTCCTGTTCTCGCCCTTTCGCAACTCTCCAGAGGAATTGAGTCTCGTGGCAGCGGAGATCAAAAACCACGACTTTCGGACCTAAGAGAAAGTGGATCAATTGAGCAAGATGCTGATGTTGTCCTGTTTATTTACAGAGAGTCAAAAGATAGCCCGGAAAATAAAAATATTGCCGGTGTCACAGTCGCCAAACACAGAAACGGTCCGGTTGGAGAAGTAAAACTATTTTTTAATCAGCAATATACAAGTTTTAGAAATTTAGATAAAAGATTTGAATAACTTTATACTTTATACTAACTTATGCCCTATTCTCATTCCGTACAAAATCTTATCGCCGAATTTTCAAAATTGCCCGGTATCGGTCCGCGGACGGCGACGCGATTTGCTTTTAATTTATTGCGGCGATCAGAAAACGACCTGCGACTTTTGGGAAACGCAATCTTAGATCTGAAAAAGGAAACGAGAATTTGCAAAAACTGCTTTAATATTTCAGAAAGCGAGCTTTGCGAATTTTGCTCAAATTCAAAGAGAGACAGAAGCATTATCTGCGTGGTTGAAGAAGCAATAAATATTCCGGCAATTGAAAACACAAAGCAATTCAGCGGACTATATCATATTTTGGGCGGAGTTATAAAACCGAGCGAAGGGATCGGTCCGGATGATTTGAATATAAAAGTGCTGCTTCAAAGAATAGAGAATAGCAAAGTGAACGAAGTGATTATCGCTACTAATCCTAATACGGAAGGAGAAACTACCGCGCTGTATTTGGTAAAAACTCTCAAACCGCTTAATCTGAAAATCACTCGCCTCGCGCGCGGGCTTGCTACCGGAAGCGATTTGGAGTATGCTGATGAGATGACAATATCAAGCGCGCTGGTAGGAAGAAGAGAATATAAATAATATTCACCTCTTGAGAATTCTCCCTTTATCAAAAAGGGCTAGGGGAATTTTATTAGAGAGTGTGTTAATAAAAAATGGGAGCTTAGTTTAATGGTAGAACTTCGGTCTCCAAAACCGATGGTGGGGGTTCGATCCCCTCAGCTCCTGCTTGAAATGAAAAATAGCGATACCGGAGCCCTGACGAAAGTCAGGAAGAATTTATTATTATTCTGACTTTCGTCAGGGCTCCAGTTCTTGTTTAAAAAAATATAGTTATCCTTTACAAAACATCTTGTTTATTATAAGATATTTAAAGAGCAAATGCCCAGCTCGTTATAAGTTATTCGTTACAAGTTATTTGTTAATCTGGGTAGGTACCAAAGCGGTCAAATGGGACTGGCTGTAAACCAGTTGGCTCTGCCTTCAGGGGTTCGAATCCCTTCCTACCCACATTTTACTTTAAACGAAAAGAGGTTGAAATTTTCACAACTAAATTATGAAAAGTCATCTTGAAAATATCGGAGAAACAGTTTCAGGTTCATCGTCACTACATGAAAATGGTCCGTTTGGTACTGCTTTAGAAGATCCATTTGATAAAACGCTTAAGAAATTTGGAGAGGAAAAGAAAGATCTTAATTTACCAAGACAAGATAAAAAAAATTTCGAAAAAGAATGTGCATTAGAGTTAGTAAGAAAAAAAATAAATGAAATAGAAGTAGATCCGGAAAATCCAGTGGTAGCAGTTAGTGATATTATTGAATATTTAAAAGAAAGAGATATTGAAATTTCAGAAGATATAAAAAAATATACTGAATTTGCCATTAGTGAAAAAAATAATTTTTTACAAGATTTAAAAAGACTTAAAATCGACAGAGACAACCCGAACAAAGAAGAGAAGGAACTACTCAAGGAAATGGCTTTGAAAGACACTGAGTGGATGGGAGATGCTATTGAATACATAAGAAAAAATAAAGATAATCCGGAAGAGATTGAAAAATTTTGGAAAGAGTATGATAAAACTTTTTTGAGTTTTAAGGAGCACGAAAATAATAAAGATTTTACTAAAAGATATAGCATTGAACAAGGTCCAGAAGTTGTTAAAAGAGGAATTCTAGCGGAGATTGCCGCGATGGATTTGCTGAAAGAACTAGTAAACGGTTTTAAGGGGTGCAAAAAAGTTGAAATAGAATATTCCACTCCCGAAGAAGATGTCTATGATAAAATTGATTTTTTTTTGATTGTAACTCTTGAGAATGGAAGGATTAAAAGAATTCCAGTTCAGGTTAAATCGTGTAATATTTCCGGTTTCACTAATAATTATTCAAATATAAAAGAACTAGAGAGAAAAACAAGATTTGTTTTAGACAATGTAATCAATACTGACGAAACAAAAAACATCAGAATAGATAAAAAATATAAATACCAAGTAAGAGCGGGGAAAAGAATGAATGAATTTTTTGGTATTGAAAAGAATAAAAACGGAATTAAAATCAACAAAGGTGGGTTTTTTGTTATTCTGCCTAACGGGAAAATGAATCCAAAATTTCTTAACCCGCAAGACGAAAGCGGAAAAACAACAGAGAATTGCATAGATAAAAAAGGAATTCCGTCTGAGGCGCTTAGGAGTCATTTCCTATTTGAATCTCAGACAATGAAAAATGTAGAAGCAATTCTTAAAATTTAGCATGGATAATATTATTACAATAATACAAACAAAAGAAGGAGAACAATATGGAAGAAAAAAAATCAGCAAAATCTTTGCTTGAAATGAATTGTAAAGAAGCAGAAGGAATTATAGAACGAAGAAAGAATAATAAAAATTCTTTAGTTTCGCAAATTCAGTTTAGTAGATTTGTAAGACATTGCTTAGATTGCGATAAGTGCGAAGCAAAAGCAAAAAAAGCTAGTCTTTTGATTTCCAGTGAAGATTAAAAAGGGCTATGAAAAACACAACTCTTCATTTTTTTATTAGATATTACATTTTCAATAATGAAAAAAACAAAAAATCTCCCAAAACATATTGCCATCATTCCCGACGGAAATCGTCGTTGGGCGAGAAAGCATCAAATGGAAGTGTGGTTCGGACATAGAAAGGGAACAGATGGTTTGGAAAAATTAGCGGATGTCATGATTGAATTGGGAATTCCATATCTTTCCTTTTGGGGATCTTCAAAAGATAATTTAAAAAAACGTTCAAAACAAGAAGTAGCGTTTTTATTAAAATTATTTAAGGAAAGATTTTTAGAGTTATCTGAAAGCGAAATAGTTCATAAAAATCAGATTAGAATAAATATTTTAGGCGATTGGCGAGAACAATTCCCGGAAGATGTCAAAGCATCTTTGAATCAAGCGATAGAAAATACAAAAAACTATAGCAAGTTTTTTCTGAACTTTTTCATCGCCTATAGCGGAACCGGGGAAGTTTTGGATACAATAAAACAAATCGCGGAAAAAGCAAGAAAAGATTTATCACTGAAAATAGACAAAAATCTCTTAAAAGATTGTCTTCTGACCCGCGAATTGCCACCGGTTGATTTGATGATCAGAACCGGTGGCGAACCGCATTTGAGTGATGGATTTATGATGTGGGACACCGCTAATACCCAGCTTTATTTTTTAGACAAGCTCTGGCCTGATTTTAATGAGCGGGATTTAAGAGATGCGATTAAAAACTATTTGGAGAGAGAAAGAAGATTTGGAGAATAAATAAAAAGATGATTATCGCTAATCATCTTGATTGATTGTTCAGTTTAGTATCAGGACCACAATTTTTGGTCCAAGAATTATTATTTCAATAGCGAGAAAAAATAGTCCCGCCATCAAAACCCCTCCGGCAGATTTGTCTTTCGCCAATTTTGCCATTTCACTAAACTCGGGATGCAAGTCACTTAAGATATCCTTTCTGACTGAATTAGACATTTCTTGAGTAAATATACTTTTCAGCCCAAGTAAAGTTATTGCCCATTCAATGCTGTTTATCTGTAATAAAAATGAAAAGATAATTACTACAGAAGCTATAATCAAATGAGCCTTTGCGTTTCTCTCATTTCTAAAGAAATAAACAATACCATTTATCGCGTATTGAAAACTTCTTAAGAGATTCCCTGCTGTGAGCTTTTGGCTCGGCAATTTAAATTTATCGCTAATAATTATTTCTCCTGTTCATAGTAAATATTGAAGTATACATCATTTTAATAAAAAGTCAGTAGCAAAAATGAAAAATATATATCTTTCTTTATTATCAATTTCAAGCCTGTTGTCGGTATGTCTTTTTTTGGGGAAATAATTTACTGTTGCTTATACTATTATTGCTTATTTAGATTTTAATGCTTTTAATTAATAAATCTAAAACTAAATTAATTATTTTTCTTTTCTGCGGATTTTATGGAACTATTGCCGAAGCATTTGCAATTTATTGTGGCGCCTGGCAATACAATAATACTTCATTTTTAAATGTTCCTTTTTGGTTGCCTGTTTTATGGGGAATTGCCGCGATAAGTATTTTAGAGGTCGCGAATTTTATTATGAAGCTAGAATCAAAAAGATAAGTTCAATGTCAAACAAATGAATCCAGATGAAGTATTTTCAGTTTTAAAATTACTATAATGGTTGAAACATCAAAGAACATTACTTCTGACTTATTTATAGTACTTTTATTATAAAAACAATGATTGGCAATATTGTGTCCGGATTCCCGCCTCCGCGGGAATGACAGAGGAGATTATTGAATCATAAACCATGAGTAAGAAAAAAATAATCACAATACTTTTAGTTTCATTTCTATTCCTGTTCACAACCGGAATAGTAGGTTTTGTTTATCTCCAACATATGATCAATAAACCATATAACACAAATAATAATACGAGAAAGGAATTCACAATAGAAAACGGCGATAGCGTTCAGGAAATTGCCGCAAATCTGCAAAGCGATAATTTAATAAGCGAGATGGATCTTTTCAAATTTTATGTTTGGCAGAAAAAAATATCCGGCAAGCTTCAAGCTGGAAATTATGAGCTGTCGCCTTCAATGCCAATTCCTGAAATCGCAAATTTATTTATTGGAGGAAAAATAAAATCCAATAAAATTTCAATAACAATACCAGAAGGATTTTCCAATAAAGAAATAGATGCGCGATTTACTGAGAATGGTTTGATTGAAAAAGAAAGTTTTACAAATTTTAATAAAGCTGGTAACCCAAATTTTTTAACATACGATTTTTTACAAGATAAACCGGAAAACACAGGACTTCAGGGATACTGTTTTCCGGACACTTATGAATATTATAAAAATTCCACAATAGAAAATATTACAAAAAAAATGCTTGATAATTTCAATAAAAAATTATCACAGGAACTGAGAGAAGAGATCAGGAAACAAAATAAATCTATCTTTGAAACATTAATCCTTGCAAGTATTATAGAGAAAGAGGCTGGTTTCGCCGAAGATATGGGAAAAGTCTCAAGCGTTTTTCATAACAGACTGGAAATAGATCATCCGCTCGAATCAGACGCAACCATAAATTATATAACAGGATCGGGAAGATCAAAATCAACTTACGAAGATTTGAAAATTGATTCCCCGTATAATACATATAAATACGCAGGGCTTCCGCCAGCGCCAATTTGCAACCCGGGACTTGACGCTATCAAAGCAGCAATCTATCCAGAAGAGACTGATTATTTTTTCTTTTTAACACCACCGGACAGAAAAGCTATTTTTAGCGAAACCTATGCGGAACATCTAAAAAATAAAAGTAAATATTTGAATTAGAAGACAAGAGATTTCTGTTATTGCAAGAAATGAAGTGGAACGACAGCGGAACGGAATGCCAAAGCAATTTCGTAGCTATGCACAAAGAATTTAATTACGAGATTGCGGAGTTTATCCCGTACATAATATGGGATCGCCTTCTCGTTCACTGCGTTCACTCGGGCTTCTCACAATGACAAAAAATTACGCATTTTGTAATTTTAAAAATGCCAAAATTTAATTTATAATTTAATATTATGAAAGAGAAAAAATTGTACAATAAAAACATTCTGATGATAATCGCCAGCAAGAATTTCAGAGACGAAGAATATTTTATTCCCTTTGAAACTTTCCAAAAAGCGGGAGCAAGAATTACAACCGCAAGCTCCGTAAAAGGAGAAATAATTGGGATTGAAGGAGGAGAGGCCAGATCAACTCTGACATTGCCGGAAGTCAATGTAAGAAACTTTGACGCGGTTGTTTTCATCGGAGGAAATGGAACAAAAGAATATTTTGACAACAATGATGCTCATAAAATAGTTCATGAAACGATACTCTCAAAAAAAATTCTGGCCGCTATTTGTATCGCGCCGATCATACTGGCAAGAGCCGGAATTTTAAAGGGGAAAACTGCCACTGTTTGGTCAAGCATTGTAAATAAAAGCGGGGGGAAAGAGTTGAAAGAAGCCGGATGTACGATTTCTAAAAAAAGAGTTGTACAGGACGGAAGAATTATTACAGCTGATGGTCCTTCGGTTGCTGAAGAATTTGCAGAAGTCATTATTAAAGCTATGACTGAAAAAATTAAAGATGAAATTTAGTTCAGTTCCGAATATTTACAAGGTCAAACCGATTATAATAGAACTTACGCGTTTCATTTTGGAGTGTCAAACGAGCGATAGCGTAGTTCTACCTGAAAGCGGAAGTTAATTGTTTTTTAAGGTCAAACTCCGCTATCGCTCGTTTGACACTCCAAACGCGTAAGTCCCAGATAGAATACCAGACTAACACAAATTCTGAAACAAGGTTGACAAATTTATTGTTTGATATATAATAAATTATATAAGTAAAAATATCCACAGACAGCAGGCATTTATAAATATAAGTCCTTCCGAGGATTAAGCAAAACATCAAAGAGATTTTTGCTACGATCTGCGGAATTCGCAGTTTTTTATTTTTTAAAAAATAAAACTGTGGTGTACATTATAATAACTTTATAATTTAACATTTATGTCAATTACAAAAGAACAAAAAAAGAAAATGACAGAAGACTTAAGTGATAGATTTTCCAAATCAAAATCAATTATTTTTTTGGGTTTTCAAGGAATAACCGTTAAAGACAATATTGAATTAAGAAGAAAATTAAGAAGTGAAAATATTGATTTTAAAGTTGCCAGAAAAACACTGATAAAAAAAGGACTTCAGGAAGCAAAATTTGAAAATTCTGAAAATTTGGAATTAGAAGGTCCTGTTGCCGTAGCTGTCGGTTATGACGATGAAATTGCTCCGGCAAGATTGGCAAATGAATATTCAAGAGAAAACAAAAAATTAAAACTTCTGGGAGGATTCGTAGAAGCAAAATATATGAATGCGATTGAAATAAAATCCTTGGCGATTCTACCAGGCAAAGAACAACTTAGAACACAACTGGTTGGAACCATTAACGCACCAGTTTCAGGATTTGTAAATGTGCTGGCTGGAAATATACGCGGATTAGTTAATATTTTAAAGGATGTTGGAGAAAATAAAGATAAATAAAAAATGTTTCACTTTGTTTAAGGTTTCCTCGCCTTGCTGGAGTCTCTCAGCAGAGGACTCCAGCAGATTACGCACTTTCTTTTCTCACCGCAGTCCTTTGCTAAGAGACCATGATAGAGCAAGAAAAGCGAGAAAGTTCTAAGTTTAAACAATACAATTTAATTATTAATAAAAAAACATGGCAGAAGATAAAAAAGAAGAGAAACCAACTTCAACTGAAGAAAAAAACACAGAAGAGAAAAAGGGAGTTGAAGTTCCAAAAAAGTTTCAGGATTTGGTAAAACAAATTGAGGAACTTAGCGTTCTTGAGCTTTCGGAACTTGTTAAAATCCTTGAAGAAAAATTCGGAGTTTCCGCAGCAGCTCCAGCCATAATGGCAACGGCTCCTCAAGCCGGAGGCGCAGCGGGAGAATCAGCTGAGGAAGAAAAATCAGAATTTGATGTTGAACTTGTCGCGCCAGGCGACGCAAAGATCGCAGCCATCAAAATTGTTAGGGAAATAACAGGAAAAGGATTAAAGGATGCAAAAGATATTGTTGACGCTGCTCCAAAAGTTATCAAAGAAAAAGTGCCGAAAGCGGAAGCGGAAGAATTAAAGAAAAAACTGGAAGAATCCGGCGCGACTGTGAATTTGAAATAAGGAATTTTTTCTTACTAAAACACAAAAACAGGAAATTGAATTTCCTGTTTTTGATTTGATTATTATTGACGAACTCAAATAAAATTGCTATTTTT
>Ga0164318_10001268_pt1 | contig 22169 bp, 23 predicted proteins | sample GuaBasSedimGuay9_FD_113734 | JGI IMG/M metagenome (GOLD analysis project Ga0164318, IMG submission 113734) | Subseafloor sediment microbial communities from Guaymas Basin, Gulf of California, Mexico - Guay9, Core 4571-4, 0-3 cm | ecosystem: Environmental > Aquatic > Marine > Hydrothermal vents... | reverse complement strand
ATTCTCCATGGGGTTTGCCACCCGCGCGGCCATGAGCTTCGGCGGTCTCGAGCCCGGCGATTTCCGCAAGATCCTCATCTACAACAAGGACCGCATCTTCGCCTTCGCCATGACCTTCGGCGATGTCTCCGACGAGTGGTATGCCAACGGCCTGGGGGCGGTGAACTACGGCTTCCCGGTCATCGCCGACACCCCCATCCCCGAGGTGCTGCCCACCGGAATCTGCACCTACGAGCACGTGGTGTCCAATATCCCCTACGAAAAGCTGGTGTCCAAGGCCGTCGAGGTACGCGGCCTGAAGGTGACCGTCTCCAAGGTGCCGGTGCCGGTCTCCTACGGCCCCGCCTTCGAGGGCGAGCGCGTGCGCGGAGACGCCATCTTCGCCGAGATGGGCGGTCCCAAGGCGCCCACGGTGGTGGAGTTGGTGACCTCCAAGCCCATGGACGAGGTGGAAGACGGCAAGATCGAGGTCATCGGTCCCGACCTCGACGAGGTGGAACCGGTAGCCCGCTTCGGCATGGCGGTACTGGTCGAGGTGGCCGGGCGCACCATGCAGAGCGATTTCGAGCCCATCCTGGAGCGGCAGATCCACCACCTGGTGAACTACGCCAAGGGAGTGATGCACATCGGCCAGCGCGACATCGCCTGGTACCGCGTTTCCAAGGACGCCTATGACAAGGGTTTCCGCCTCAGCCACATCGGCTCCATCCTCCACGCCAAGTACCACCAGGAGTTCGGCGGCATCTGCGACAAGGTGCAGGTGAAGATCTACACCGACGAAGCCAAGGTCAAGGAGGTTTTGGACCAGGCGCATAAGATCTACGCCGAGCGCGACGCCCGCATCGAGGGCATGACCGACGAGGACGAGAACACCTTCTACTCCTGCACCCTGTGCCAGTCGTTCGCTCCCAACCACGTCTGCGTGGTCACCCCGGAGCGCAACGGCCTGTGCGGCGCCTATTCCTGGCTGGACTGCAAGGCCGCCTTCGAGATCAACCCCACCGGTCCCAACCAGCCCATCGAGAAGGGCAAGTCCATCGACGAGCACAAGGGCCAGTGGGAAGGCGTCAATGCCTTCGTCAAGCAGGCCTCGCGGGGCAACGTGGAGTTCTACAACGCCTACTCCATCATGGACAGTCCCATGACCTCCTGCGGCTGCTTCGAGTGCATCGCCGCCCTGGCGCCGTCCTGCAACGGCATCATGATCGTCGACCGCGACTACAACGGCATGACCCCCTGCGGCATGAAGTTCACCACCCTGGCCGGCACCGTCGGCGGCGGGGCCGTCACCCCGGGGTTCGTGGGTCATTCCAAGAACTACATCACTTCCAAGAAGTTCATCCGTGCCGAGGGCGGCATGAAGCGCATCGTGTGGATGCCCAAGCGGCTCAAGGAAGAGCTTCGTGAGAAGTTCGAAAAGCGCGCCGCCGATGAGGGCGTGCCCGATCTGCTCGAACGTATCGCCGACGAATCGGTGGGAACCTCAGATGAAGAGATCCTGCCCGCCCCCACCGAGAAGGAACATCCGGCGCTTTCCATGGACCCCATGATGTAACAACCCATTCGCGGGAGGATCGATATGGGCCTCACAGGTATTCAGATTTTCCAGTTGCTTCCCAAGACCAACTGCAAGGAATGCGGGGTGCCCACCTGCCTGGCGTTCGCCATGAACCTGGCCGCTGGCAAGGCCGAGCTCAGCCAGTGCCCCTACGTTTCCGAGGAGGCCAAGCAGAAGCTGGCCGCCGAGTCGGCGCCGCCGATTCGTACCGTGGAAATCGGCACCGGTGACGGCGCCTTCAAGGTGGGAGGCGAGACGGTGCTGTTTCGCCACGAGAAGACCTTCTTCAATCCCACCGGGCTGGCCGTGCTGGTCAGCGACGACGAGGACGAGGCCAGTATCGACGGCAAGCTGGAGCGCTTCAACGACCTGGTCTACGAGCGGGTGGGTTTGATACTGAAGAGCAACGCCGTGGCCGTGAAGGCCTCGAGCGGTGACCAGGGCAAGTTCGTCAACCTGGTGAAGAAGGTGGTGGAGAAGACCGATCGCGGCATCATTCTCATGACCGAAAACGCCGAGCTCATGACCGCCGCGGTGGAGGTGGCCGCCGCGCGCAAGCCGCTGCTTTACGCGGCCACCGCCGACAACGCCGACGCCATGGGCAAGCTGGCCAAGGAAAAGAAGCTGCCCCTGGCCGTCAAGGCCGAGGGCCTGGAGGCCCTGGCCGAGCTGACCAAGAAGCTCAACGATGCCGGCGTGGAAGACCTGGTAATCGATCCCGGCTCGCGCCAGATCCTGGCGGCCCTGCAGGACGAAATCCGCATCCGCGAATCCGCGGTCCAGAAGAAGTTCCGCCAGTTGGGGTTCCCCACCATCGTGCTGCCCTTCGAGATGACCGACGACTTCATGCTGGAGAATCTCTACGCCGCGCTGCTGCTGGCCAAGTATGCCGGCATCATCGTGCTCAGCGATTTCCAGGGCGAGAACCTCTTCCCGCTGCTGCTCGAGCGGCTCAACATCTACACCGATCCGCAGCGGCCCATGAAGACCGAGCAGAAGATCTACGAGATCAACAATCCCGGTCCCGACAGCCCGGTGTTGTGCACCTCGAACTTCTCGCTTACCTACTTCATCGTCTCCGGCGAGATCGAAAACAGCCGGGTACCGTCCTACCTGGCGGTGCTGGACACCGAGGGCCTGTCGGTGCTCACCGCCTGGGCTGCCGGCAAGTTCGTGGGCGACCTGCTGGGTTCCTTCATCAACAAGAGCGGCATCAAGGACAAGCTCCAGAAGCGCAACATCATCATTCCGGGCTACGCGGCGGTGATACAGGGCGACCTCGAAGAAGAGGTCGGCTCGGACTGGCAGGTGCACGTGGGCCCGCGCGAGGCGGCCAATATACCCGCTTTCCTGCGCGAGAAATTTGCCGGCTGATTGCTGATGCGGCCGGTTGGCAGTCAGTGGCAACGTCCCCTGGGAGGAAGACATGTTTAGGGTAATTGCGGAGAATATCAACGTCATGTCCAAGAAAATCGGCGCCGCCATGAAGGAACGCAACGCCGGCCCCATCCGTGAACTGACCGAGAAGCTGGTGGCCAACGGCTCCGATCTGCTGGACATCAATCTGGGTCCGGCCCGCAAGGGTGGTGAGGAGTTGATGCAGTGGGTGGTCAAGACCGTCCAGGAGGTGACCGACCTGCCGCTCTACCTCGATACTTCCAACGTCTCCGCCATCGAGGCCGGCCTGCAGGTGTACCAGGCCAAGAAGGGCAAGGCGGTGATCAACTCCATATCCGCCCGGCCCGAACGCATGGAGGCCCTGTGGCCGCTGGCCAAGAAGTACGACGCCGGTGCGGTGGCCCTGGTACTGGGCACCGAGGGTATTCCCCGCGATTCCAACGAGCGTGCCGCCAATGGAGCCATCCTCATGGCCCAGGCCGACGAGTTCGGCATTCCCCACGAGGATGTCTGGATCGATCCCATCGTGGTGCCGGTCTCCAGCCAGCAGCAGCAGGTGGGTTCCTGCACCGAGTTCATCGCCATGCTCGGTGACATGGCTCCCGACTACGCCAACACCTGCGGCCTGTCCAACGTCTCCAACGGTTCTCCCAACGAGTTGCGCCCGCTCATCAACCAGTGCTACCTGCTCATGCTCAAGCACGTGGGCCTGACCGGGGCCATCCTCGACGGCCTGGATACCGAGATCCTCAACCTGGCCAAGGGCGGCCGGCCCGACCTGGAAGAAGTGGTCAATGCCGTCATGGACGGCAACCCGCCCGACCTGGCCGGTCTCGAGGAAGAGAAAGTGCGCTTCGCCAAGACCACCAAGATGCTGCTGGGCCAGACGCTCTACAGCCATTCCTGGCTGGAGCTGTAGTCGTATTGTCGATCCTGGCAGTGATGTGACTTTTCACGGGCCGTGCGGTTGCCGCCGCACGGCCCGTTTACTTGAGTGCGCCCCGCGGAGGTGGCCATGCCAACAGCCAAGCGAAACGGCCCGGCCCCCGGAGTGTTCTTTGCCGACAGCGCGGCCTCCGGCACCGACGAGGAAGGCAACTACCGCATCGCCGAGGAGGAGGCCTGGCGGCGGCTAGTGGCCGTCGACTGGCCGGCCCAGCTCGCGCGTTGCGGGGCGCGGCGGGCCGGCGCGCTCGTCGAGTTGGATTTTTTCCACCTGGTGGCACGGGTGGACCTGGGCGCGCGACGCATCGAATTTGCCGGCAGCGGTACCGAGATGCCCATCTGGGAGCGCATCCTGGTGTTGCACTACCTGGCCGCCACTACGCCGCTGCCGCCACCCGGGGAACTCATCGATTTCAAGCAGGTGCCGGCCGGGGGCTTTTACTTCAACGCCTACCGGGCGCGCACCGGAGTTCCCCTGGCCGATGCCTTCGGCGCCGAGCCGGGGTTGCTGCTCGAGGCCGGGCGCAGCCTGGGAGGTGAGGCCGCCGACTTCGGCGATGCGGCGGTACGCCTGTGGCCGTTGCCGCGGGTGCCGGTGGTGGTCCTGGTCTACGGTGCCGACGAGGAATTCCCCGCCACCGGCAACCTGCTTTACGAACCCTCCGTCACGGCTTACCTTTGCACCGAGGACATCGCCGTGCTGGGCGGCCAGGTGGTGGGAAGGCTGGTGGGCCAGGTGCGGAGAAGGGAAGGTGAGCGGTGAGCGACAAGGGACTGAAGCTGGCGGTCAGCGGCAAGGGCGGGGTGGGCAAGACGACGTTGGCGGCCTTGCTGGCGCGGCACCTGGCGGCGGGAGGCAAGCGGGTGCTGGCCGTGGACGCCGACCCCGTGCCCTGCCTGGCCGCGGCCCTGGGCATCGCCCTGCCCATCGAGCCCATAGTGAACATGAACGATCTCATCTACGAGCGCACCGGTGCCCAGCCCGGCACCATGGGAGGGTTCTTCCGGATGAATCCCCGGGTGGACGACATCCCCGAGCGCTTCGCCACCGTCAAGGACGGTGTCCACCTAATCGTCATGGGCACGGTGGATCACGGCGGGTCGGGCTGCGTGTGCCCGGAGAGCGTGCTGCTCAAGAACCTGGTGCAGCACCTGGTGCTCTACGAAAACGATGCCCTGGTGATGGACATGGAAGCCGGGGTGGAGCACCTGGGCCGGGCCACCGCCAAGGCGGTCAATCTCATGCTGGTGGTGGTGGAACCGGGGGCTCGCTCGCTGGAGGCGGCGCGCACGGTAAAGCGCCTGGCCGCCGACATCGGTCTCACCCGGGTGGCCGCGGTGGCCAACAAGGTGCGCGGGGACGGCGACCTGGAGATCATCCGCCGGGGGCTGGGCGACATCGACCTGCTAGGGGGCATGCCCTACGACCCGGCCTTCATCGAGGCGGATCTCGCCGGCCGGCCGGCCTTTGCAGACGGCATTCCCGGGCACCTGGAAAGCCTGCTCCGCGACATCGTCGAGTTGGCCGGCGGCGGGTAGCATTCCCGCATGGTGTCGTTTGCCGTTGTCCCCGTTTGACACCGCGTTTGACACCGGGGACAGGCCCGCAGGAAAGACGTTGTAGATCAAAGTGATACCCGGAGAGAGACGCGTTCTTTCGATATTTGTCTTCAAAAGCAAGTAGTTGCCAGGGAAGTGCCCCTGCCGGGTACATTAATTACTTGATCCGTAAACACTTTTTCCTGTGCCTGTCCCCGTGGTTCGGGGGTTGACCGGTGGCCGGGGTATGATATAACATCATACCAGGAGGTTGATCATGCCCCGGGCCAAGGTAGCAATAACCATCGACGCCGAGATGCTGGAGCGCCTCGACACCCTCGTGGGCGAGGCCGTGTTTCCCAACCGCAGCGCGGCCATCCAGGCCGCGGTACGGGAGAAGCTCGAACGTCTCGATCGTGACCGCCTGGCCCGTGAGTGCGCCAAGCTGGACGCGGCCTTCGAGAAGAACCTGGCCGAGGAAGGCATGGGAGAGGAGCTGGCCGAATGGCCAGAATACTGAGGGGGGACATTCGCTGGGCCGATCTCAACCCGGTTCGCGGACACGAGCAGGCGGGACGGCGACCGGTGCTCGTCATCAGCCACGACGTCTTCAACGAGCGCTCGGGCACGGTGATTGCCCTGGCCCTGACCAGCCGGCCGCAGCGGGCCGGCTTTCCCTTGACCCTGGAGCTGGCGGGCGAGTTCCTGCCCCGGAGGTCCTGGGTGAAGATCAGCCAGGTGCGCACCCTGGCCGTGGAGCGTATCGGGCGCCGCCTGGGAACCGCCACGCCCGAACAGCTGGCCCGGGTGATTGCCGGGCTGAACGAGATCGTCGGTTGAAGCAGCCATAGACTTCTCCGACGGTACGGGAAGAAGACATGTGCGGACGCTTTGCGTTGTTTTCACTGGATCCGGAGTTCTTCGCCGGGCTCGGCGTCACCGAGCTGCCGTCCGGGCTGGCCCCGCGCTGGAACATCGCCCCCGGCCAGCGCGCGGCGGTGGTGCTGGAAGAAGGCGGGCAGCGCCGGCTGCGCCTACTGCGCTGGGGACTGGTGCCGCACTGGGCCCGGGAGGAGAAGATCGGCGACCGGCTCATCAACGCCCGGGTGGAGACGCTGGCGGAAAAGCCGGCCTTCCGCGATTCGCTGCACCGGCGCCGCTGCCTGGTGCCGGCCGACGGCTTCTACGAGTGGCAGAAAGCGGGCGGGCGCAAGCAGCCGTTTTTCGTCGGCGCCGCCGATGGCCGTCCCCTGGCCCTGGCCGGCCTGTGGGACAGCTGGGAAAGGGCCGGGGACGGGCCGCTGGAGACCTTCACCATCGTCACCGCCCCGGCCGGCCCGGCGCTCGCCGAGATCCACGGGCGCATGCCGCTCGTGCTGCCGGCGGAGGTGGGCCGGAGTTGGCTGGCGGCGGCTCCCGGCCGGGAGGAGCTCGCCGGGCTGGTCGACGCCTCCCGGCAGACTCCCCTGCAGGTGCGCCCGGTGTCCACCCTGGTCAACAACCCCGCCCACGACGGACCGGAGCTGCTACAGGCGCCTTCCTGAGCGGGCCGTCCCTACCAGATGGTCTTCACGTGGGAATAACGGCGCAGGCGCCGGTCCCGGGTGACCAGTGGCGCGCCGAACCGCAACGCCGTGGCCACGATCAGGCGATCGGCCGGATCGCCGTGCAGGCGGCCGGGTAGGGTTACCGAGCGCAACGCCAGCGAGTTGTCAACCGGTACAAAATGCAGGAAAGGCAGCGCCTCCACCCGCTTCAGCCACTCCTCGACGGCCATGGTGAGCACCAGCCTCTGCTTGGTCACCAGCATGGCCACTTCCCAGACGCTGATGGACGAGACCAGGATGCCGTCTTGTTTCCTGGCCGCGGCGATACTCTTGCGGGCCGGCGTCGAGAGCTGCTCCGGCCGCGCGACCAGCCACACCAGGACGTGGGTGTCGAGCACGATCAACGGCCCGACTCCCAGTCGTCCTCGGCCACCGGATCGCAGGGGCGCTGGTACTCGATCACGGAGTCGCGCAGCCAGGCCAGTTGCTCCTCCACGTCCCGGTGGTAGGGCACGATACGCAGCACCGGCCGGCCCCGGTCGGTGATGACGATCTCGCGCCCGGTTCGTTCCACCTCCCGGAAGTACTCCAGCGCCCGGGGCTTGAACTGCGACTTGGAGACCTGGAGACGTTTGTCGAACGGCTGCGCCATGATTGCCCCCTTTCAAATGACCATGGTCATGTTACCATGGTCACAATTTGCCGTCAAGGCGGCAGGGTGGTGGACGACCTGACAAAGTCGTGACATTTCGTTGCCGAACGGTGACAATCGCCTGCGCCCGGCGTGCTAGGCACGGAGCCCGGGACGGGAAACCCTCTCCGCCCCGAGGAGCGAGGCATGAACGCACGCGAGAGATTCCTGGCCGCCTGCCGTCGGGAGCCCGTGGACCGGCCCCCGGTTTGGCTCATGCGCCAGGCCGGCCGCTACCTGCCCGAGTACCAGGCCCTGCGCGCCCGGCACGGCTTCTGGGAGCTGATGCGCACCCCGGAGTTGGCCGTGGAGGTCACCCTGCAGCCGCTCGAGCGCTTCGGCATGGACGCGGCCATACTGTTTTCAGACATCCTCACCGTCCAGGACGCGCTGGGCTTCGGCGTTACCTACGACGCGGGCGGGCCGCGCATCTCCCCGCTGGTGACGGACGGCCGGGAACTCGACGGCCTGGCCCTGGGCGATGGCGCCTTCGCCTTCGTGGGTGGCATCGTCAGCGAGCTGGCGCGCCGGCTGCACCCGCGGCGGGCGCTCATCGGCTTTGCCGGCGCCCCCTTCACCCTGGCCGCCTACTGCCTGGAGCGGGGCCCGCAAAAGAGCGTGACCCGGGTCGTCGAGCTGGCCGAGCGGCGGCCCGCGGTTTACCAGCGCCTGCTCGAGCTGCTCACCGAGGCGGTGGAGCGGCTGTGCCGGGTGCAGATGCAAGCCGGCGCCGATGCCGTGCAGCTTTTCGACACCTGGGCGGGCAAGCTCGACGCCCGCTGCTACGCCGAGCTGGCCGCGCCCTGGACGCGGCGACTGTTCGAGCGGCTGCGGCCGCTGGGGGTGCCGCTGGTTTTGTACCTGCGCAATTGCCGCCAGCTGCTCGAGGCTGCGGCCGGCTGCGGCCCGGACGTGCTCTCGGTCGACGACTCGCTCGAGCTGGCCGAGGCGTGCCGGCGCCTGGAGGGCGCCCGGGCGCTGCAGGGCAATTTCTCGCCGGAACTGCTCAGGCGCCCGGCCGCGGAGATCCGCACCGCCGTACGGGCCGGCATCGCCGCCGCCGGCCCGCGGGGCTATATCGTCAACCTGGGCCAGGGGCTGACCCCGGACATCCCGCCGGACGGCGTGGCGGCCTTCGTCGGCGCCGTCAAGGAATGGCGGTCATGAAGCGGCCGGTAAGCTCCCAGGACCCACGGCGCATACCCGAGCAGCTGCGCCGCAAGTACGACGTGCGCGGGCCCCGCTACACCTCCTACCCGCCGGCCAACCACTTCGGCCCGGTGGACGAGCAGGAGCTGTTGCGGCGCTGGCGTGCCCGCAACGAGCTGGCCGATGACCCGGGCCTGTCGCTCTACTTGCACATTCCCTTCTGCCGCCGGCGCTGCCTGTTCTGCGGCTGCCACACCTTCGTGGCCAAGAACGCCGGGCAGGCCGGCCGCTACGTCTCGGCCCTGATCGCCGAGATGAAACTGGCCGCCGGCATCATCGACCCGGCCCGGCCCCTGCGGCAGATCGCCCTGGGCGGGGGAACCCCCAACTTCCTCGAGGCCGGCGAACTGGACCGTCTGCTGCGGGCGCTGCACGATACCTGGGCGGTGCAGGCCGATGCCGAGAAGTCGGTGGAGATAAATCCCCGTACCGCCACCGAGGAGAAGCTGGAGGTGTTTCTGGAACACGGCTTCAACCGCTTCTCGCTCGGCATCCAGGATTTCGACCCGGAGGTGCTGCGTGCGGTACGGCGCGACCAGGGGCTGATGGAGGTCGAGGAGGTGGTGTCACACCTGCGCGGCCGCGGTGTCGACCTGCTCAACTTCGATCTCATCTACGGCCTGCCCGGCCAGGAGCTGGCCGGCTGCCTGGCCACCGCCGACAAGGTCATCGAGCTGCGGCCCACCCGCATCGCGCTCTACTCCTACGCCCACGTGCCCTGGATCCATGGACACCAGCGAGCACTGGAGAAGCTCGGCCTTCCCGGGGCCGAGGCCAAGGCCGAGATCTTCCTGGCCCTGATGGATCGCTTCCTGGCCGCCGGCTACCTGCCCATCGGCATGGATCACTTCGCCCTGCCGGAAGATTCCCTGGCCCGGGCACTCCAGGCCGGCACCCTGCGCCGAAACTTCATGGGTTACACCACCGGTCGCGGTCTCGACCTGCTGGCCTGCGGCGCCTCGGCCATCTCGGCGGTGGGCTCCACCTACGCCCAGGACGAAAAACCCCTGCCGGCCTACCTGGAGGGCGTGGAGGCCGGCCGGCTGCCGGTGTTCCGCGGCTTTTTGCTCGACCGCGACGACGAGATCCGCCGCGAGCTGCTGCTGGAGCTGTTCTGCAACTTCCGCCTGGACCTGCGCGCACTGGGCCAGCGCTTCGATATCGACGCCACCGCCTACCTGGCCGGTGACATCGAGCGGCTCGATCCCCTGGTTCGAGACGGGCTGGTGGAGATCCACGATGAGACGATTCACGTCACCGACATCGGTCGATTCTTCATCCGCAACATATGCATGACCTTCGACCGCTACCTGGAGACGGACGGCGGAAAGCGGGTCTATTCGAGGACGATATGAACTCGGCTCCCGCGATCGGCGTGGTGTGGATGAACACCGGCGGGCCGGCCGACGAAGCCGGGGTGGGAGAGTTCATCCGGGCCATGCTTTCCGACAAGCACCTGATGCCGCTGCCCTGGCCGCTACGGCCCTGGCTGGCCCGTCGCATCGCCACCCGGCGTGCCCCGGAGGTGCTCCAGCGTTATCGCCGGGTAGGGCTGCCCAGCCCCGTCTACGAACACAGCCGCCGGCAGGTGGCGGCCTTGCAGGAGGAACTGGGAGATGGCTTCGCGGTGGAACTGGGTTTTCGCTATTCCCGTCCCTGCGCCGCCGATGCCCTGGAACACCTGCTGGAGCTGGGGGTGAAGCGGGTGGTGGGTCTGGCCGCCTATCCCCAGTGGTCTCGAGTCACGACGCTCACCGCCTACCGGTCGCTGGAGAAGGCAGCCGGGCGGCTGGGCATCGACGCCATCAGGCTTGATTCCTTTCCCCGGCTGGATGGTTTCATTACTTCCCTGGCCCGGGCGGCGGGCAAGCTGATGCGCGAGGACACGACGGTTCTGTTCTGCGCGCATGGTATTCCCAGGAGTCTGGTGGACGCCGGCGACCCGTACCTGGAGCAGGCCAGGGAGACGGTCCGGGCGGTGGCCGAACGACTCTCGGTCGAACCCAGGCTGGCGTTCCAGAGCAGGGTCGGTCGCGGTGAATGGTTGCGTCCTTACCTGCACGACGAGATTCGCCGGCTGGGCGGCGAGGGGTGCCGGAGGCTGCTGCTGGTGCCGGTGTCGTTCGTTTGCGAGAACCTGGAGACGCTTCACGAACTCGACGTCGAGGCGCAGGAAGTCGCTCAACAGGCAGGAATACCGGGATTCGACAGGGCGCAGGTGCCCGGCAACGACCCCGCATTCATCGACGGCATGGCGGCCGCGGTGAGGCAGGCGGCCGGCCGGGCCGGATGGGAGGACACCGGTGGAAGCTGAACGGCAGGCGGTGGTGGTGGGAGCCGGACCGGCAGGCCTCAGCTGCGCCTGGAGGCTCATGCAGGCGGGCATCGATGTCGAGGTACTCGAGGCGCAGGCCACAGCGGGCGGCAACGTGCAGACCATGGAGGTGGACGGTTTCCGCCTGGAGGGGGGCCCGCACACCTTCATGCCCTCGGCCGATGCAATAGTGGAAGTCGCCCGGGAAGCCGGCCTGGCGGACAAGATGACCGCAAGCCTGCCGGCCGCAAAAAAACGTTTCATCGTCCGCCAGGGACGGATGCGGGTGGTATTCGGCGGACCTCTCTCCTTCCTGGCGAGCCGGCTGCTTTCGTTCCGCGGCAAGCTCAGGTTGTTGCAAGAGCCGTTCCGGACCAGGCAGCGCGGCGATCCCACAGACACGGCCGAGCGCTTCTTCGTCAGGCGCTTCGGCCCCGAGGCGGCCCGGGTGCTGGCGGGGGCGTTCATCTCCGGAGTCTACGCCGGCGATATCTCCAGGCTATCCGCGCCGGCGGCCTTTCCCCTGTTCTGGCGCTTCGAGCAGGAGCACGGCTCGATGATCCGCGGAGCGATGAAGCACCGCCGGCAGAGGAGGGCCGAGCTCGCGGCCGCGGGCAGGAAGCCGCTCCCGGTGAAGGGACTGCTCAGCTTCTCGGGCGGGCTGGGCACCCTGACGGCGACCCTGGCCGCAAAGCTCGGCCCGCGCCTGCACCTGGACACTCCGGTACGGGGCCTGGCCAGGCAAGCCGGCGGCTGGCGGGTGGAACATGCCGGGGGCTCGCTGGACTGCCGCGCCCTGGTGCTGGCGGTTCCGCCGGGGCCGGCGGCCAGCCTGCTCGAGCCGCTCGACGCCGAGGCCGCCGGGGCGGTGACCGCGGTACCCATGGCCCCGGTGGCGGTGGTGCACCTGGGGTTCGAGCGACGTTGCGCCGAGATACCCGACGGCTTCGGCTTCCTGGCCCCACGCGGCCAGGGGGTGCGCAGCCTGGGGGTGTTGTTCCCCTCGCGACTGTTTGCCGATCGCACCCCGCCCGGCGGCGAGCTGTTGACCGCCTTCATCGGCGGGGTACACGATGCCGGGGCGCTGGCGCTCGACGACGGCCCCCTGGCCGACATCGCCCTGGCCGACCTGCGCACCCTGACCGGCCTGGGACGGGAACCGGCCCTGGTGCAGGTACGCCGCTACCCGGAGGCGATTCCCCAGCTGGTGTGCGGGCACCTGGAGCGGATGGAGCTGCTGCGGCAGCGGCTCCATGATCTGCCGGGACTGCTTCTCGCCGGCAACTACCTGCAGGGAGTGGGCCTGAAAGACGCCGTGGCCTCGGGAGTGGCGGCTGCCCGGGAAGTTGCGGTATACCTGCAGCAGCGGGGAGGGGGCGAAGGAGAGCGAGACCATGGCGATTGCTGAACAACTGCCGCTGGCGGTGGTCGGTTGCGATTTCCGCCTGGCCCCCAGCCGGGTGCGCTCGGCGCTGGTCTTGCCGGAGGAGCGGGTGGGCGAGCTGTTTTGCCAACTCGTGGCCGAGCAGGCGGCGGACGGCTTCGTCGTTCTCAACACCTGCAATCGCAACGAGTGGCTGGTGTCCACCCCCCAACCGGCCTGGACGGCCGAGTTGCTGCGCAGCCAGATGGTGGAGCTGGCCGGCCCCGGTGCCGCGGCCTGGTTCCGCCCCTACGTCTTCACCGGCCAGGAGGCCGCCCGCCACGTGTTCCGGGTGGCCATCGGCCAGGAATCGCTGGTGGTGGGCGAACGCCAGATCGCCGGGCAACTGTACGCGGCGCTGGAAAAGGCCCGCCAGCGCCGGACCTCCTCGCGCGTTCTCAACGGCCTGGGCTCGATTGCCGGCCGGCTGGTGCGCATTGCCCTGCGGCGGGGCTGCATCAGGAGCGCCGCGGTGGGGGTGCACTCGCTGGCCCTGGAGTACCTGCGCTACCACCTCGACCTGGACGAGCGCCCGCCGGTGGCCGTGGTGGGCACCGGACGTATCGGCCGGCGCGTCCTGGGAGTGATGAACGGCGCCCTGGGGATGGACCCGCTGCGTGTCAATCGTACCCTTCCCGCAGACGGCCAGGAGCGCTGGCTGTCGCTGTCGCGGCTGCCCGAGGCGTTGCGGCAGGTGCGGGCGGCGGTGGTTTGTACCGGGGCCCTGGAGCCGGTGGTGCGGGCCGAGCACTTTTCCGCCGGGCGCGACCGGCCCCTGCTGGTGGTGGACATCGGCATTCCCGAGCAGGTCGAACGCCGGGGCCTGCCGGCGGAAGTGCAGGTGGTGGGGCTCGACGATCTGGTCGATTTCCACCGCCGGCAAACCGGCGAGCAGGGTCCCAGCCCGGAAGCACGGCAGCTGGTGGACCGGGCGGTGGAGGAGTTCGCCTCCTATTGCCAGGAGCAGGCCTATACCGGCGTGCTCGACACCATCCAGCGTCACCATCGCCAGCTGGTGGGGGAGGAGATCCCCCGCCTGGTGAATCGTCGTTTCGGCGACCTGGACGAGAGGCTGCGTTACCGGCTGCAGGAGGAGTTTCGCAACATCGTGCTCGAGTACACCGGGGAGGTGTTCCGCACCGTGAAAGAGACCCTGTTACGGGAGCCCGACGCCGTCAACAACGGCACTGCTTGCCGGGAGGATGGCTGACATGAGCGAAGGCCAGGTGCTGAGAATAGCCACCCGGGGCAGCGCTCTGGCGCTGGAGCAGGCCCGGCGGGTGAAGCAGGGATTGTGCCGCCCGGCCGAGATCCTGGTGGTGAAGACCTCGGGCGACATCCACAGGGACGTACCCCTGGGCCAGCAGCAGGGAGTGGGCTTCTTCACCAAGGAGATCGAAAGGGCCCTGCTGGAAGGACGGGCCGACCTGGCGGTGCACTCGCTCAAGGATCTGCCGGTGGACCTGGCCCCGGGCCTGGAGCTGGCGGCGGTGCTGGAACGTGACGAGACCGGCGACGTGCTGCTGGTGCACCCCGAGGTGCACCGGCACGACCTGCCCTTTCCGGTGGCGCCCGGGGCCCGGGTGGGGGCATCTTCCATGCGCCGCCAGGCGCTGCTGGCCGCCTGCCGTCCCGACCTGCAGCCGGTGGCCATCCGTGGCAACGTGCCCACCCGGCTGCGCAAGTGCCGCCAGCACGAGGTCGATTGCCTGGTGCTCTCGCGCGCCGGGCTGGTGCGCCTGGGTCTGGATCCGACACCCCTGCTGGCCTACGATCTCAACCCGGAGCAGTGGCCCGGTGCCGCCGGCCAGGGAGTGATCGCCGTGGAGTGCCGGGCCGGCGACGACGACGCCCGCCGGGCTGCTGCCGGCCTCGACCACGGACCAACCCGTTCGTGCGTGGCCACGGAGCGGGCGTTGCTGCGTGCCTACGGTGCCGGCTGCCACGCTCCCTTCGGTTGCTGGGCCTGGTCGCCCGGCAGGGGAAGTTTCCGGCTCCGGGTCGCGGCCCCCGGCCGCGATGGCCGGTTCCGCCTGGCCCGCTATGCCGGTGCCGACCTCGAATCGATGGCGGGCGAGGCCGAGGCCTGGCTCCGGGCCGGTTGCCCGGAAGGCGAGCACACACGCGCGTGCGAGGAAGAACAATGGCTGACGCAACCGGCCCGCTGGTGGTCCTGACCCGCGAACCGGGGGACAACGAGTCCCTAGCCCGGCAGCTGGAGGCCCTGGGGGTGGCCAGCCGGCAGGTTCCCTGCCTGGCCACCGAGCTGGTGCGCCCGCCGGCCTGGCCCCGGCCGCCCTTCTCGGCGCTGACCTTCTCCAGCCGCCGCGGGGTGCGCGGCGTGGTGGAGCAGCGGTTGTGGCCGCAATTGCAGCGCCTGGCTCCCCGGGCGCTGGTGGCCGCGGTGGGACCGGCCACCGCCCGGGCCCTGGAGGAGGCGGGCATCGCCGTCTCCCTGGTGGCCGCCAGCGGCGACGGCGCCGGGCTGGGCCGGCAGCTGGCCGAGCTGCTGCCGGCAGCCAGCCGGGTGCTGGCCGTGGGAGGCAACCTGCACGCCGGCGGCCTGGACAGGGTCCTGGGCGAAGCCGGTTACCGGCTGGAGCGGCTCCAGGTGTACAGGAATATCGAGCCGCCCATACCCCGGCTGGAACCGTTTGCCCTGGCCGGGGTGTTGGTGGCCTCGCCATCGGCCGCCGGCCGCCTGCTCGACAGAAATCCCTGGATGCGAGCGGCGACTTTCTTTACCATCGGTGCCACCACCCGGCGCGCACTGGAAGAGCGGGGGGTGGCAGACATCGTGACCATCGGTGCGGATTCCCGGCGCTGGGCCGTTCTCATGGCCCGGGTGCTTCTGGGCCGCGAGGTCTTGGAGGACACATGAGCGAAGGAGCGAAAACGGTGAAGTCGCAGGAACTCTACGAGCGTGCCTGCCAGCTCATGCCCGGGGGGGTGTCCAGCCCGGTGCGGGCTTTCCGTTCCGTCGGCGGCAAACCGATTTTCTTCGCCCGCGCCGCCGGCGCGAACTTCTGGGACGAGGACGGCAACCGGTACACGGACTACTGCCAGTCCTGGGGCCCGCTCATCCTCGGTCACGCCCATCCCCGGGTGGTGGAGGCGGTGAGCCGGGCGGCCGCCGAGGGATTGAGCTTCGGTGCCTGCAGCCGCCGCGAGATCGAGCTGGCCGAGCTGATCCTGGCCGCTTTCCCCGGCCAGGACATGGTGCGTTTCGTGTCCTCGGGAACCGAGGCGGTGATGACGGCCATCCGCCTGGCCCGGGGCGCCACCGGTCGAGAGCGGATCCTCAAGTTCGCCGGCGGCTACCACGGGCACGGCGATTCGTTGCTGGTCAAGGCCGGCTCCGGCCTGGTGACCTTCGGGGTCTCTTCCTCGGCCGGGGTACCGGCCGACCTGGCCGCCCACACCCTGGTGGCTCCCTTCGACGACGAGGCCGCCCTGGAAGAGATCTTTGCCGGCCAGGGATCGCAACTGGCCGCGGCCATCGTCGAGCCGCTGCCGGCCAACAACGGCCTGCTGGAGCAACGGCCCGAGTGGTTGCGCCGGTTGCGCCAGCTGTGCACCCGGCACGGGGCGCTGCTCATCTGCGACGAGGTGATCTCCGGCTTCCGCCTGCGCTACGGCGGCTATGCCGATTCCCGAGGCGTCGAGGCCGACCTGGTAACCCTGGGCAAGATCATCGGTGGCGGCATGCCGGTGGGCGCGGTGTGTGGGCGGCGCGAGTTGATGCAGCGCCTGGCTCCGGTAGGAGATGTCTACCAGGCCGGCACGCTTTCCGGAAACCCGGTGGCCATGGCCGCGGGTCGGGCCACCCTGGAGTTGCTGCGCGACGGTCGTGTCTACGACGAGCTGGAACGGCTGGGCCAGCTGCTCGACGACTCCCTGCAGGAGGCCGCCCGGAAGATCGACTGGTTGCACTGGCGCCGGGTAGGCTCCGTCTTCTGGTTGCACCTGGCCCCGGGTCCTCTGCCGCGCCGGGCCGACGCCATCCGCCCCGAGGCCGCCGAGCGTTATTCGGGCCTGCATGCCCGACTCCTCGACGAGGGTATCTACCTGGCACCCTCGGCTTACGAGGTGGCCTTCCTGGCGGCCGCCCACCAGCGGTCGGACATAGAGCGCCTGGCCGGAGCCGTTGCCGCCTGGGCCGACGAACAAGGGCGATGAAGCGCTTGCGGGGAGAACACCTGCTGTTCGGCCTGACCCTGGTGGCCCTGGCCGCCCTGGCCTCGTGGTGGGCGGTGTTCTTCCTGCGCTCGGTGGAAAGCGAGGAGAAGGCGGAAAAGAGCGGCTTGCTGCACGCGGTGGTGGTTACGGCGTTGATGCTCGGGCATGAACAGCAGGATCCTCCACTGGGTCCCCTGGCCGGTCCCGCGCCGCTCGAGGTGGTTCCGGCGCCGCCCCCGCAAGCGGAGGGGCTGGTGGCGAGAATAGTGCCCAACCATCCGCGGCTGGCCGTGCGGGCGCGGCCCCGGGCCGTGGCCGCCATCGAACAGCGGGTGGCCCGGCGGCGGGCCATGCTGGTGGGGGAGGGAGCCTTCATGCTGCTGCTGATCGTGGTGCTGAGCTTCATGCTCTACCGGCTGGTACAGCAGGAGCGGCGGCACCTGCGCCACGTGGAATCGTTCGTGGCGGCGGTCACCCACGAGATGAAAACCCCGCTGGCGGGGATCAAGTCGTTGCTGCAGACCATGGCCGCGGGCCGGGTTCCGGAGGAGAGGAAGCAGGAATTGTTGGCACTGGGTTTGAAGGAATCGGAACGACTGGAGCACACCATAGAGAACGTGCTGCTGGCGGGCAAGCTGCGCGGCGGACGGCTGGAGACCCGGCCGGAGCCGCTGGAGCTGGCACCTTTCCTGGATGCCTTCCTGCGCCACCGGCGCCGCTACCTGCTGCAGCAACCGGACAGCCTGCAGCTGGCCTGGAAGATGGCCGGCACCGGCACCCGGGTCGAGGCCGATGCCCAGGCCCTGCGCACCATACTCGAGAACCTGGTGGACAACGCCTTCAAGTACGGTGGCGAGCAACCGCGGGTGGAGATAATCGTGGCCGCGGAAGACGGGGAAGTGAGCATCACCGTGGCCGACAACGGCATCGGCTTCACACCCGGACAGGCACAGGCCATGTTCAGCCCCTTTCACCGGGCGGTGGATCCCCGGAGCCGGGAAGCGGTGAAACACGGCACCGGGCTGGGACTGTCGTTGTCGCTGCAACTGGCCCGGTTGATGAAGGGACGTCTTATTGCAGAAAGCGATGGACCGGGACGGGGCAGTCGGTTTACCCTGGTGTTGCCGGAGGCGGAGCGACAATCATGAGTCGGGTACTACTGGTGGAAGACGAACAGCTGGTGGGCACCATGATCCGCATGAACCTGGAAAGCGCGGGTCACCAGGTGGATTGGCTGCGCGACGGCCAGCAGGCGCTGGACCGGCTGCAGGCGGAAACCTTCGACCTGGTGCTGCTGGACATCGGCCTGCCCAGGGTAGACGGCCTGGAGGTGTTGCAGAGCATGCGCCGGCAAGGCCTGCTGGCCCCGGTGCTCATGCTCACCGCCCGCGACGACGTGGCCACCAAGGTACAAGCGCTCGAGCAGGGAGCCGACGACTACCTGCCCAAGCCCTTCGACGTGGCCGAGTTGATAGCCCGGGTGGGGGCCTTGATTCGCCGGGCCCAGGGGGAGCGGGCCCTGCCGGCCGAGGAGGTGATCCACCTGGGCGAGTACTGGGTCAACCTGGCCACCCGGGAGGCCCTCACCCGCCAGGGCCGGCTGGTGCTGGGCGAGAAGGAGACGGCACTGGCGGCCCTGCTGGTTCGCTCGGCCGGACGGGTGCTTTCCCGCTCCGATATCCTGGACGAGGTGTGGGGCATGGATGCCACGCCCACCGAGAGGACCGTGGACAACTTCATCGTCAAGCTGCGCAGGTTGTTCGAAGCGGAGCCGGAAGCGCCCCGGCACATCCTCACCGTGCGGGGGAGGGGCTATCGCTTCGAGACCTAGGCAAGGAGGATCACATGTTTCCCACCCACAGAGCCCGGCGCTTGCGCCGCAACGAATCCATTCGCGACCTGGTGCGGGAGACGCGCCTGCATGCCGAGGACCTGGTCTACCCGCTGTTCGTCCAGGAGACTTCCGGCGAACCCGAACCGATAAAGGCCATGCCCGGCCAGTCGCGCCACACCGTGGACTCGCTGCTGGCGGAATGCGAGCAGGCGGTGGAAGCGGGGGTGCGGGCGGTGTTGTTGTTCGGCATACCCGCGCAGAAGGACGACGTCGGCAGCCAGGCCTACGCCGAGACGGGGATAGTCCAGCGGGCGGTGCGGGCGCTGAAGGAACGGGGCTTCCCGCTGCTGATCTGCACCGACGTGTGCCTGTGCGAGTACACCTCCCACGGGCATTGCGGGATCATTCACGAGGGCGACGTCGACAACGATCCCACCCTGGAACTGCTGGCCCGCACGGCGCTGTCGCATGCCCAGGCCGGGGCAGACCTGGTGGCTCCTTCCGACATGATGGACGGTCGCATCAAGGCCGTACGGCGCATGCTCGACGAATCGGGCTTCCAGCGGGTGGCCGTCATGTCCTACGCCGCCAAGTACGCCAGCGCCTACTACGGGCCCTTCCGCGAGGCCGCCGACTCGGCCCCGCGCTTCGGCGACCGGCGCTCCTACCAGATGGACCCGGCCAATGCCCGGGAGGCGCTGCGCGAGGTCAGGGCCGACGTCGAGGAGGGTGCCGATATTGTCATGGTCAAGCCGGCCCTGGCCTACCTGGACATCATCCATGCCGTGCGCCGGGAAGTGGACGTTCCCCTGGCGGCCTACAACGTCAGTGGCGAGTACGCCATGGTGGAGTTCGCCGCCCGGGCGGGAGTCATCGACCGCGAGCGGGTGATCGCCGAGACCCTGCTGAGCATCAAGCGGGCCGGGGCGGAGATAATTCTCACCTACTGGGCCCGGGAGGTGGCCGGCTGGCTCAAAGAAAAATAGCCCTTGCGGGCTTATGTGAACCCCCGCCGCTGTATGTGAACCCCCGGAACGGATGCCGCCGCTGCTTTTCCGCCGGCACCCGCCGTCCCGGTACCGGCAGGAAAGTAAGCACCCTTGCCGTCATGTCAACCCCAACGTTGCCAAAAGCAACGTTGGGGTTTCAGGATGACCCGGTGCTGGGACGGTAATCTGGAACATGCTTCGCAAAACGCAAGAGTCACCAGCAGTGAAATCCCGGGCCGTTGCGCGTAGCGCCGTGGGTACTCACCAATTCAACCAGCAAGACCACAACCTCGCAGTTGCTTTTGCAACTGCGGCGTCAAGGATGTTGGTGTTATGAGAATCTGCCCCGCCACCGCCGGGCACCCCTTGTCACGGCACGGGGGAAAGAAATCGCGGCCGAGGCGGGAAATGCCGGTGGTGTCAGCAACTGCAGTCGCCGCACCCCGATGACCCGGAATCGTCCCAGAGCGGCTTGACCGGCTTGATGCTGAAGCCGTAACCGGGGTAGCCGGAGGGCAGGTCGATGGTGATGCCGCCGCTCTGCTCCAGCAGTCCTTTTTCCACCAGGAAGGTCACTCCTTCCATCTCGAACTTCTCGTCGGTGTCTTTTGGTTCGTCCAGAACCAATCCCAGCGAGGGCCCCCCTCACCCGAAGGCGAGGTACACTCGCAGGGGATCGTTGATGCCTCTTTCCTCGAGAAACTCGACTATTTTTTCCTTGGCCTTGTCGGTGACCTCGAGCATCTCAGCCTCCCTTCCACGCCTTTCCCCGACGCACTCTATATAGTCTATTGATATTTCCCCGCGGGTCAAGGCATGGGGCGGTTCTTTTTCATGAAATGAAGTATCGTTCGGCCAGGGCGACGCGCGTGGAGCGGCGATCGAGCAGGCGCTCGGTGAGTCCGTCGTGCTCGTCGCTCTCGCCGGCACATACCGGGTCATCTGGTCCCAGGGGCAGGCCCACCTGGAAGGTGAGCACCGGCTTCCAGCCGGGCGCCAGCAAACCCCCTTCGTCCAGGAGGCGGGCGATTTCCCGCCCGGCTATCTCCAGGGGGCCGCTCTTGATGATGGAGGTGTAACCCCGGGCCCGGGCCAACAGGCCCATGCGGGCCACCAGGCGGCCGACCAGGCGAAAGCCGTGCTCGTCCTGCGCCTCCGGGCCCAGGGTGATCACGCCCAGCAGCGGGTGGGTGTTGCGGAAGCGCAGGAAGTACTTGCCGAAGGAACGGGTCACCAGCCGCACCAGCTTGAGCAGCCGGCTGCAGTCGAGCGGCCGGCCGCGCCGGTCTACCAGGAGGCCGGCCTGGGGACGGTACAGGCCCTGCTGTTCGAGACGCCGGCGCAGGTGCCCGGGAACGGCGACGGCGGGCAGGGCGGCGGCATCATCGGGGATGTCGGCGCCACCCATGCGGGCCAGCTGCCGCCGCAGCGATTCCGCGTCCAGGCGCTTCAGCAGGTCATCGATTCCCGCGTGCATGGCCCGGCCCACCTGGGCGGGAAACTCGTCGTGCCAGGTGAATACCGGCATGGCCACCTGCACGCCCGCTCCGCCACAGGCCCGCAATGATTCACTCCACATTTGCTCGAGGACCGCCGGGGGCAGTTGTCCCGCCGGGTCGGCCACCCGCTGGGTGGAGCGGGCCTCCACCAGGCGATCGAAGTCACTGGGCACCAGGCCCCCGGGAAGTTCGTCGTCCCGGGCCAGGTCGTCGCCCTGCCAGGCTTCCAGCAGGGAAAGCAGTCGCAGGCCGCCCGCCTCCAGGGCCGGGCGGATCTCCGCGCCTGCCGGCAATTGCCGGGCCAGTGCCGCGGCCACGCCGTCCGGCCCGTCGGCTTCGCGTGGCTCGAGCCTCCAGCCCCGGGCCCGGGCGGCCAGGCAGGCCACCTCCAGCCAGATGCCCGGGTCGATCCACTCGGCCCGCGCGGCCGGATCCAGCCCGGCCAGGGCGGCGATGTCCGAGAGGATGGACTGGTAGCGCGGCGGCGCCAGCACCGCCAGGCCGCAGCCGGCGACGGGGCGCCCGGCCAGCCGCGACATGAGCGCTGGCGGCAGTTCCACGGTGCGCACCGGCTGCCAGTTGGTACCCGAGGGCGACCACAGGCCGTCATAGGCACAGCGCAGCAGCAGCGGCCGGGCCCGGTCCAGGTCGGGGCAGGGACGGCAGGCCGGGGGACGTTGCCGGTCTGCCAGCAGCAGTTGCTCGGCCGTGGGAAAGGGCTGCAGCCGGCGCCGGCAGCGCCCGTCGGGCTGGACCAGCCAGTGATCGCCGCCGTTGGTGCCCGAGAGCCGGGAGGCGTCTATCTCCACCACCTGCTTTTCCGCCGCCGCGCGCCGGCGGGCCCGCTGCAGTTGCTCCTGCGCCCGGGACCGGGCCCGGCGGAAGAACGATTCCTGGGCGCGCGGCTGGCAGCCGGTCAGCTCGCCGAGGGTGCCGTTGCGGTCGTAGCTTTTGAGCAGTTCCTGACCGTTCACGGCACCTGTCTAGCAGGCCACGGCGCCCCTGGCAACCGTCTCAGGGCCGGGTGGCGTATTCCTCCAGGGT
>Ga0164318_10001267_pt1 | contig 22172 bp, 21 predicted proteins | sample GuaBasSedimGuay9_FD_113734 | JGI IMG/M metagenome (GOLD analysis project Ga0164318, IMG submission 113734) | Subseafloor sediment microbial communities from Guaymas Basin, Gulf of California, Mexico - Guay9, Core 4571-4, 0-3 cm | ecosystem: Environmental > Aquatic > Marine > Hydrothermal vents... | reverse complement strand
GGGCAATATTTATCAAACAGGAGTAACCACTCCTTTCAGTGATGCAGGACCAAGGATAGAGGAGGCTAATTTTAATGTGACCACTCCTGCGGTTGCCGTTTCTCCCATAGCTGATGCTCGCGTGGGAAACGCTCCGGGTCCGGTAGGAACCTCAGCTACGGTTGACAAAGATGTTGACACCGTTTATTTTGACGGCAGCACTTTTTCTTCAGATCTGGACGGATCAATAGTTAATTATGAATGGGATTTTGATGGCGATGGAACTTATGATTGGAATAATGCGGCTACTGGAATAACAACGCATATTTACACGATAGCTGGAACATATACTGCGCAGTTGCGAGTTATAGATAATGATGGAATGACAGATATGGATACGGTGGTTGTCACGGTTAATGCCGCTGCTTTAATAACAGCGTCAATTATTTCTCCCAAAGATGAAGACGCTTTTAGCAGTGGAGATTTAGTTTCTTTTGATAGTTCGGCTGCTGGTGGCACAGCTCCATATACTTATTCTTGGAATTCTAATTTAGACGGGAATATCGGAAATTTGCAAGCATTTAATAAAAACAACTTAAGTGTCGGGGATCATATAATTACTTTAATAATTACTGATGCCGCTGCCACGATAGACACAGACAGCATAGATATTCATATTCCTCCAGATTCTTTTGATTGGAGAAATGTGAATGGTCAAAATTGGATGACCTCAGTTAAAAATCAGATATGCAATGATTGTTGGGCGTTTGCTACAGCTGGATCAATGGAAGCAAAATATAATATAGAGCAAAATAATTCAACTTTGGATATAGACCTTTCAGAACAATATTTGGTTTCTTCTTGTCATTCTTTTTCAGATTGCGGAGGGGGGACATGTGCATTTTCCTTTATTAAAGATACTGGAATAGCAAGCGAAAATTGTTATAGTTATCTTGGTGCGAATAGTGTTTGTCCTGCCGTATGTGATGATGCTAGCCCAATTGATTTATGGAAAGTTAGTAGTAATATCCACATAACGACCCTTCCTCCGTTTAATAAGGCGAAGTTACAGAATGCTTTAGTCCACAATGGTCCTTTGTATGTGGAGATAAATGTTGGAGGAGGACCGCCTTCCCCCGGAAACGATAAAGATGGTTGTGCTATCTGGACTTGTGGCGGCGGATTTCCTAATCATGCTGTGGTTTTGGTTGGCTACGACAATGTAAATCAATATTGGATTATTAAAAACAGCTGGGGCGGTTTTGTTCCCTTATGTTCCGATGGTTATGAAAGTTTAGATTATGGAACATGTTTGCTTGGAACTGGTTTATATGGTGATTATGCAAAGGGAATTTTGTCTCCGTAATATTTTAGAAGTAACTATATTTTCCGCTTTGCTTAAAATAATAATAAAGCGTAAGAATGTTAAACACAATAATATGACAATAATAAAAAATAATAATATATGCAAAAAGATGGGATGGGGAGTTGTAATTTTTGCAATAGTAATGTCCTTTTCTTTGTCTTCCGCGCTTGCTTTGAAAAATCCTTCCGCGGTTTATTGCAAGGAAATGGGTTATGAATACATTATAAAGGAGAACGAGGCGGGGCAGATGGGTATTTGCAAGTTTTCTGAAACAGAAAGTTGCCCGGCTCAAGAATTTTTAGCAGGCAAATGCGGCGAGGAATATGGTTACTGTGAAAAAGAAGGATATGAATTAAAAACCATAAATAATCCCGAGAAATGTTCCGCTGTCCCATTTTCTTCGGAGTGCGCTGTCTGCGTTTTGGAAAAGGGAGAAGAAATTGAAGTTGCAAAATTAATGGAGTTGGATTTTAAAGGAGGTATTTGCGGGAACGGCAAATGTGTTTTGGGAGAAAATTATAAAACTTGTCCCGAAGATTGTCCATCAGGCTCTTTTGATAAATACTGCGATGGAATGGAAGATGGTTTGTGCGATCCTGATTGTGTCCCTGAAACGGATTTTGATTGCGTTGGAAAACTTATTATGGCAGATGTTGACATTTGCGCGGATAAAAACTGTTCTCAAAGAAACAAAGTATTTAATAAAGACGAATTAATTTATCTTAAACTAAACTTTATTCCTGCTGATTTGGATATTTCGTCAACTATCAAGAATCCTGACGGTGAAATTAAATATTTAGTTTTTGAAAATAATCTTGCCACTTTTCAGTCGAGCAAAGTTGGCACTTTCTCTCTCTGGGTAAATTTTTTGGAAGAAGGTGGTTTGAAATCAAGATTAGAAAAAGAATTTTCCTATATTGAAAAAACGGCGGAAATTCCTCCGGTTTCAATTTGCAATGTTGACGGTAAATGTGAAGGAGGAGAGAATGAACAGAACTGTCCGCAGGATTGTTCGCCTAAGGTGGAAAATAAATTTTTTATATACGCTCTTGTGATAGCAGCTTTGATAGTTGCGGGAATAGCAGCACTCATTATTTATAAAAGGGAAAAGAAAAACAATAGTGTTTATCGCGATAAAACAAAATAGCGCGCAAGGATGATATGTAGGTGGTATTTGGTTTTTTATATCGTACTTACGATAGTTAGTCAAACTTTTGTCCAGCCGTGAAAATTTTGATTTTGTTGTACAAGTAATATTTATTTATTTTTATGAAAACAAAAAATAGCATTCTATCAATAGCAGGGATTGTTTTTTCATTCGTTCTTTCTGTGGGTTTTACCGCTCAAGCCGGAATTTGGAATAAAACCATACCTACGCCATGTATGACGCCTAGCACGGAGCTGGAATGTTATACTGACGGAGCAATGACTCCCGATTGCTTTTCAAGTTTTGAATGCTGTATGGCTTGTAGCGGTAGAACTGGAACTTGCACGGTAGAATCAATAAATTCACCAATAATGAATGAATTGTTTTCAGAGTTTGAATATGATCTTATTGGTCCGGTAACATCTTGCGCTGATAGTGCTTCTGCAACGGATAGATTGGTCTGTTATCACGACAGGTGTCCAGTTGGTCTTTCGTCCGCATTGTTTGACGGAGGAATTTGTACCGTAAGAAAAATAAATCCGGTTGATATGAATGAAGTTTTTTTCAATTCGGGATTTTGGGACGCGAGCGAAGACAAATGTATTAAATGTTCCGGAGTATTTGAAAGAGTGGCAAATGGCAATTGTGGAAACGCAGCAAATATATTTCTTAATAATGCTGGAAATTGCAGTGGAAATGGTGATGGTCAGCTTGAATCCGCCTGCGGGACGACAGATACCGCCTGTGATGAAATAGCAGGTCCTGTAGCAGGTGTAGGAACTAGTTGTACAAACGGTTTGGCATGTGAGTTTACGGGAGTTAATTGTAGAGGAGGAGTTGATGCTTGCGATGTAAACGGGCATTGTTGCATAGATCCTAATATTATTGATCCTGTTACTGGAAATTGCGTGGGGGCGGTAGCTTGTAATTGCGGTGCTGATGGTTGTTGTAATGGAATAGGGTGTGTTGCCACTGGCGGTGATCCTGACTGTAATTGCGTAGCAGATTTTGGCGGTACAAATTGTGGACTTGCAGGAAGTTGTGATGTTGCTACGGGATCGTCTCAAATAATAAACCATAATGGATTTGGAGTATGTTGCACGGGAGCATGCGCGGGCGGCTGCACTTATTTTTGTCCCACCGGACTCTGTTTTTTATCTTTGGCAAACGCTACTAAAATAATAGGCACAGATTGTTGCGATGGAACTGATTGTTATGAGTGCGATAGCGGTTTTCTATGGGATGGTGTTTTAAATGCCTGTATGCCTCTTGGCGGAGGCGTACCTAGTATGGGACATAGTACTGATCATGGTAATTATTTTAAATATGATAAAGATATTGATTTAGTGTTTACCGAAGGGGCTGAGTTTCTTTTGACAATAGCCGGTGGGTTGGCGCTTTTTGTTCTTATTCTTGGCGGGGTATATTATATGGTTTCCGGTTCAAATCCTGACGGACAAACCAAAGCAAAGAAGGTTGTCACTTATACGGTAATTGGTCTCGCGATAATTTTGATTTCTTATATAATAATAATGGTGGTAGAAAGTATTTCGGTGTAAAATATTATTGAGGAATTTGAATATTTATTTTCTACTAAAGTCGGGCAGAAGAATGTATCATACTTTGCATCTGTTTGTTGTAAAGAGATATATTGCTGTTGGATATAATCTAAACGCATTATGAAAATTTTAATACTCGGATACAAAGGAATGTTGGGTCATGAACTTGTGGATGTTTTCAAAAAAGACAACGAGCTTGTTTTGTGGGGCAGAAATCAAATTGACATTTCCAAAAAAGAAGAAGTTGCCAAAAAAATTGGTGAGTTAAAGCCGGATATGGTGATCAATGCCGCAGCGTATACCGCCGTTGACGACGCGGAGTCAAATAAGGATTTGGCGTATCAAGTGAACGGTTATGCGGTTGGATTCTTGGCGACGGTTTGCAAAGAGATTAATGCGATTCTTATTCACTTTAGCACTGACTATGTTTTTGATGGGAAGAATCATCTTGGCTACAAAGAAAACCATTCCTATCAGCCGCTAAATATGTATGGCGAGTCAAAAGCGCTTGGCGAAAAGTTGATCTTAAATATTGAGCCAAGATATTATTTAATCAGAACTTCATGGCTTTTTGGGAAACACGGGAAAAATTTTGTGGAAACAATGCTTCGGCTTGCGAATGAAGGTAAAAATATAAAAATTGTCAATGATCAATTTGGAAGCCCGACTTACGCGAAAGATCTGGCGGAAAAAGTAAAGGAGCTGGTTGAATCGCATCAATTGTCTGGAATTTACCATATTACAAACTCAGGCGTTTGCAATTGGTATGAATTCGCTTTGAAGATTTTTGAACTGGTTGATTTAAAACCAAATATAAAACCCGTAAAATCCGAAGAATTTCCAACACCGGCAAAAAGACCGACTTATTCTATGCTGATTAACGCAAAACTTTCTCCGATGAGAAAATGGGAGGAAGCGTTGAAAGAGTATTTGAAATAAATTGTTAAATACTGTCGGAGTCCTGACGAAAGTCAGGCAGTGAAATATTAATAAACTTTTCATAGATAGGAATTGCTGATTTTACCAATTGCTCCTCTTTCAAGAGGAGAGTTATAAGAAAATCAGCAGAGCCTAAATAACACTTTGCGATATTTCACCCTTGCGAAGTTTATGCTGAATTTAGTTCAACGCAAGGACTCCAGCGAAATAATATAATTTATTAATTTATAGTATTATGAAAAATAAACAAAATAAAACAAACAAATTTGATGATGGGAGTGCCATATCCCTTTTACTTGTTTCCATACTTCTTCTTGCCATTGTTGTTCTCGGAAGTCTGGCGCTGATTCCCAGAATTAGCGAGAAGTATGGGGATAGAATTAATTTTCCCGGACTCGGTGGATATTCAGGTGAGGCGAAGATGAAAGAGTTCAGTAATTATAGTGAGTTGAAAGAGTTTTTAGCTGAAAGCGCGACCAACGCTTCTGGTATGCATAGTATGTATGATCAAGCATTGAACGGGATCACAAGAAAAGAGGCGATTTCTGACAGTTTCGGAATAGAGGCGTGGGGAGCGGCGGCTGAAGTTTCTTCGGGAGCTCCAACTCTGGATGGAAAGGGTGGCGGCGATGACTATTCAACGACTAATGTCCAAGTTGCGGGAGTTGACGAGGGAGACATTATTAAAACGGACGGCAAATATGTTTACGCTATTTCGGGAAACGATGTTGTAATTGCCAAGGCGTATCCCGCGGACGATTCTGAGATAATAACGAGAATTAAATTTGATTCAAATCCAAACGGAATATATTTAAGCGGAAATAAATTGGCGGTTTATGGGCAGGGTTATGATATTTATGAAAATTATAAAGACATATTACCGAGGAAAAAGAGCGGTCAATTTACTTTTTTCAAAGTTTATGATATTAGCGACAAAAGTAATCCGAAAGAAGAAAGGAGTGTTGATTTTGAAGGCGGTTATACTAATTCAAGAATGATTGGAAACTATATTTATTTTGTTACTTCAAACTCTGGCTGCTATTCTTATTATGATGATGACGAGTCGCCAATTCCGATTATTCTTGAAAACGGCAAAATCATCAGCGGAGGTAAAAACAGCACGGGACGCGCTTTCCCAAATATTTATTATTTTGATATTCCATATTACTCCTATAATTTTATGACTGTTTCGACAATTGATATTTCCAATGCAAACAAAAAAATTGGTAATGACATCTACTTGCTGGACAGCAGTCAGAACAATATGTTTGTTTCCAGGGATAATATTTACATTACATTCGTAAAGCGTGTTAGTGAAGAAGAGTTGATGATGGGCATTGTAAAAGAAATTATTTTGCCAAAATTGAGCGAGAGAAACAGAGAAAGAATAAAAGAGATTGAGAAAGCGGAAAACTATATTTTGTCGCCACAGGAAAAAATAATGAAGATAGAAATGATTATGGAAGCATATGGCGAATCATTGACTGAAGACGAACAAGAACAATTGGAAGAAGAAATGAAAGAAAAAGCAAAGCAAAAATATAAAGATATTTCCAAGGATTTGGAAAAAACGATTATTCATAAAATTGCCATTGATGACGGAATTTTAAGATACAAAGCAACGGGCGAAGTTCCCGGAGTTATTCTAAATCAGTTTTCAATGGATGAAGATGAAGGCTATTTCCGAATCGCAACAACGAAGAGCAGGAGCTGGTCAAGCTTTGATGATCAGTCGGAATCAGAACGAGAATCTTATAGCAATCTTTATGTGCTTAATGAAAAAATGAAAGTTGTCGGAAAAGTTGAAAAGCTGGCGAAAGGTGAAAGAATTTACTCTGTCAGATTTATGCAAAACAGGGCGTATCTGGTAACATTTAAGCAAGTTGACCCGTTGTTTGTAATTGATCTGAGTAGCCCGACAAATCCGAAAGTTCTTGGTGAATTAAAAATTCCGGGTTATTCCAGCTATTTGCACCCTTACGACGAGACGACTTTGATCGGACTCGGTAAAGATTCCGGCGACTGGAACGCAAAATTGAAATTGTCCCTTTTTGATGTTTCCAATATTAGCGACCCGAAAGAGATAGACACTTATATCTCGGGAGGCAAGAGAAGCGATTCAATTGCGTTATATGATCATAAAGCGTTCTTGTTCTCCAAAGAGAAAAATTTATTGGTAATCCCAGTGAGTTATGAAGAATTAATAATACGGGATAGTGCCGGCAAAGATATCGTTGAAGAGGAAGAAGCGATAACTCCAAATCCCAACAGATATTTTAAAGGCGTCGCGGTTTTTTATATAGACAAAAAAGGATTTAAATTGCAAGGAACGATTGATCATTTAGACGGTAATAACGAAGATAATTATTGGGGTGGATATGGAGGATTAAGCAGTGTTAAAAGATCTCTCTTTATAAAAGATGTTTTATACACGCTTTCTGGAAAATATTTAAAGATGAACAAATTGGACAATTTGGAAAATATAAACAGTCTGATCTTAAATAGTGCGGAAAAACCGAAATCGCCAATATGGGGAGATCCTGAACCAATGCCGATCCCAATGCCATTTCCGAGAATTGATGCTATTGAAAAATAGTTTTCAGTATTATAAAAAACACCTGACATTTATATAAATGTCAGGTGTTTTAAAACTCTAAAAAAGTAATCTTGTCATTCCGGACTTGTTCCGGAATCTTCATTTTATTAGGTACAATCTATTCCATTCGCAACAACGCCAAGTATAATATTACAACTATCGTGTTTTCAACCTAATAAAGCATTTGGTATTTTATATCCTCGCTTAACGCGGCAGAGGATAGATTCCGGAACAAGCCTGGAATGACAGATTAAGAAACACAAAGTTAATAAAAGTTTAATTTATCTTTTATGTCTGTTCTGCCGTAAGCGAAAACAAGTCCTGCCAGACCAACAATCAAATCGCCTGTTTTATCGGTCATTGTCTCCTGAAATAAATTTAAAAAAATCTCTTTTTTCGCCATAGCGATTTCCACGAATTCCCAGCCAATTCCTATTATGGCGATTATTAATATTGAAAGGAGAGCTTTCTTTTTGAATGTTTCCTTCGGCAAAAACGCGGCAACAACCATTCCGCCAACAAAATGATTCGGGATATCGATCCAACTGGCTAAACCTAAATTGAAAGAATGTGAAGCAATGGTAATTGCTGAAATAAAAAGAAATAAAAGGGTAATGTTCAACTTGTACTTATTTTTACTATTTTGCATTTGTAATTTTTAAATCTTAAAATTCAAAACATTTACTGTGATTTTGCCGATTTGTTCCGTCATAAACCCGCATTTCTTGCTACTGAAATTAATCTTTGAAATATCGCTTATGGCAAGATTATTTTTTCTCAACAATGAATCAATATTCCCTAGCAGTTTTTCGGATAAATCTCTTTGGTCGTTCCATTCCAGTTCTTTAAACCCCACTTCTGTTTTTTTATTGCTACCTGATATAAATAAAGTCACTTTATTATTTATTATTTTAATATTTAGCAAGTACTTTTTCATAATGACTTTATTTATTTCACTTTTCTTATATTCTATTATAACATAGTTAATCTTGCTGTAAAACAAAGGATTATTGCAATGCATTTCTGCCTTGTGGATAATTTATTTGACAATAGCGTTTGATTTGCTAAACTTTATACTGAAATAAAGATATATATGAATAAACAATTTTATTGCCAATTTAACGCAGACTTTCAATTTGCGACTTACAAAAACCTACTACCAGTGAGGCAGGTTATTTTTAGAGTATAAATAAAACGGAATAAGAAAACACGAGGATAAAAACCATAGTCTAAAAATAACCCACTTTACCAAAGTAGGTTTTTTTATTGTTTGATTTATTGCCATCCGTTTGGATTATTGCCTATAAAATAAATAATTCAAACGGTTAGCAACGACTAACGATAATAAAATAAACAGGAGGTGAGATAAATGGATATTACAGGAAGATGCAAGAATAAAGATGAATTCGCATCACTTAGAGCTGCCCTAGAAAGAGCAGGATATTTGTTAAGTTCCATACCGGAAAGGAACACAATTATCTCTCGGAACAATTCTGAAGCATGGAAAATTGTCAGAAAACATGCTCCTAGTGGTTTTACGCAGACAGGTATTGGTTTCATCTGAGAGGAAAAACTCCTCTCTTTTTTTATTGTGGGATTTGTATAATTTGGGATTTTCTTCTTTTTGTCATTCCTGCCTCCCAGACTGTCTAAAAACTCCTTTCCTAAATTCACTAATTTTTCTTTATCTTTAGGCAAAATATGGTATAACTAAGATATAAATAATCTTTAACTTTAATATAAATATATGCCAGTGAGGGATATGAGAATTAGTATAAATTATGTATGCCTTTTTAATACTTGTTACTAGCTATACCGATCTTTCTTCTTTAAAATTCTTCGGCTCGTCAAAGATCAAAATATTATCGGAATAAAAACTTATTGATACTTTATCCCCGACTCCGGACTTTACTGTGGTTCTTTTTAAAGCGCTGATCTTTGTTCCATCGGATAATCCGATAATATATTGCCAGCGATCTCCAAGAAAATTAACGAACTCAATAACACCTTGAATATTTTCTTTTTTAAGTTCCCTGTTAATATGAACTTTTTCAGAACGAACACCAAGAACAACCTTTTTCTTTTTTACATTTTTCGGGATTTCAATGATAGTATTTTGGAATTTGGCGTGATTTTTATCTACGACATCACATCTCAGAAAATTGCACCGACCCAAAAAGTAAGCGGAGAAGATTGAATTGGGCTTTTTATAAATTTCCTTTGGCGACCCAGTCTGAATGATCTTCCCCCTTTTCATTATAATTATATTATCAGAGATTGTCATCGCTTCTTCCTGATTATGCGTCACGTGAATAGCAGTCAGCTTATATTCCTTGACAAGTTTCATCAATTCATATCGCAAAGCGGTTCCGATTCGCACATCAAGCGCGCCAAGAGGCTCGTCCAAAAGCAGGAGTTTTGATCTAACCGCCAATGCCCTTGCCACTGCGACTCGCTGCTTCATTCCACCGGAAAGCTCTTTTGGGTACGCGTCAAAACGATCGTCCAGTTTCACCATTTTAAGAACTTTATAGATAAATTTGTCTGATTTTTCTTTTGGAAAATCCCTGATCAAAGGACCATAGCCGACATTATGCCAAACATCCATATGAGGAAAAAGAGAATAGTGCTGAAAAACAAAGCCAATATTTTTTTCCTCTGGCGGAAGGTTTGTGACATCACTATTGTCAAAAAATATTTTACCGTTGGTTGGCGTTTCTAGACCGGCGATCATCCGCAACAAAGTTGTCTTTCCGCATCCGGACGGACCAAGGATCGTGTTATAGCTGTGCGTTTTAATCTCAGCGCTAATATTATTAACAGCCGTGATTATCTCATTCTTTCCTTTATCGCTTATTGAAGTAAATTTTTTTGTTATATTTTTCAATCTTATATTTGGCATAGATTCTGAGTTAAAAGTTTATAAAGTTTATAAAGTCTAAAGTGCATATGTTCCCAGAGGAGAATGAGTCCTCCCCTTTTTAGGGGGAGTTAGAGGGGGCACACAGAGTCATAATTGTAAAAGAAGCTTAGAGAATGCTTCAGATTTTAGTTTTAGATGAGGATTCTATCATTTTTTCAGTACCCCACCCATTCGGCTTCGCTCAGGGCAGACTCTATCCTTCCCTAAAAGGGGAGTGACCGGGGAACTCAGGTTCTCCCTCTTTTAGGGGGAGTCAAAGTAGATATTAAGCAGACGCGCAAATTCTATACATCAAAAAACCTTCAAACTTCTTTCTTTGTCTTCTTCAATGCTATCAAAAACACAAATCCGATCGCGAACAAAACAGCGCATAAAAATCCCGCTTCGGATATTTGGTCGTTCTTTACCATGTCCACGATCAGAACTGAGATAGTTTTGACATCTTTGCTAACCGCCAGAGTTGCTCCTGTTTCAGATAAGCTTCTCGTAAAAGCCATAATGCTCCCGGCGACAATTGCGGGCATAACTAAAGGGAGGAGAATAGAAGTTAGAACTTTTTTTCGTTTTGCGCCAAGTCCCGTTGCTGCTTCTTCAATTTCGCGATCAACATTTTTTATAGCCGCCGTAATTGGTTTGACCAGCAATGGAAAAGTAAAACTCAAATGGCTTAGCGCCAGAATAAAGATCTCGCTAAAGTTCAATCTGCCCCAGAATAACGCAAGAGAAACTCCAAGAGCGCTTGTCGGCACAAGCAAAACGACATCGTGCAAATTTTTAAACAGCGCGCTGAGCTTTTCATTTTTACTCCGCGCTATAAAATACGCCATCGGGATTGCAAAGATCAATCCAACGACAGTGACAAAAAGAGCAACTCCGAAAGAAACCAGAAAACTTTGCAGAATTACAGAGTTAAAAACCGGATTGAAGTTCAGAAAATTATAAAAAATGATATAGAAAGTCGGAATAATGATTACAATGGAAAGAAACGCTCCCAGAAAATAATTTCTGATCTGCGATAGTCCGCTCAGTCGTTTTTCCAGATCAAAATAGATCACTTTGAATTTGAAATGCCTTTTCCTCGTCAGAATTTTCGCAATGATCAGAATAATAAGTGACAGAATAATCAGGATTATACTCGCTACGGCCGCCTGCGGAATATTCCCGCTATGTTTCAACTCAACGATAAAAACAGGCGCCGTCATTGAAGCCACGCCCGCAACCATCATTGTCGCTCCTGTTTCTGATAAACTTCTTGTGAAAGCCAAAACAGATCCGGTAATAACTCCGTCTTTGAACAATGGCAGGTCAATCGTCCGAAAAACCGTAACGGGATACGCGCCGAGAACCGCCGCCGCCTCGTCGTATGTTTCGTCAATTTGCTCTATTGCCGCGGCGACTGAACGAATCACATACGGAATTGTGAAAATAATGTGAAGGAGGATTATCAGCGCGACACCTCTGCCAATCTGCCAAAATTCTCCCCAAAACAGATAGACTGAAAGTCCCAAAGCGGCCGTTGGCACGATCAAGGGCAGATCAACGATGTTATCCAGCAAAATCTTATATTTGCTTTTTGACTTCACCAGCATCCAAGCCGTCGGAATTCCAACAAGAAGGTCAATGATCATCACCACAAAAGCAACAAAGAACGAAATTGCCAAAGCGTTTAAAAGCTCTTCTGAAACAGTAAAATCTCCTCCAACAGCGTAAGTCAAAACATAAATTGCCGGCAGAAAGATCACGCAAATAAAAAACAGCAGAGTAACAGCGTAAGTGATGTTTAGAAATTGTTTTTTAAGGTTAAACATAAGGTTTTCTATATTATGGCAATCTTATTTTTTGCTTTTTGTATTTTAAACGGTACTATTCCGGATTCGCTACCTTGTGTCATATAAAAGGAGGTACGGCTGAGAGATCTAAGAATTCTATAAATATAATCGTTTTGTTTGTATAATAACACTCAGAGATTTCTCACTCCACTACGCTTCGCTTTGTTCCGTTTCGAAATGATAAATTAATTAATTAATTAATTAATTGATTGCGTAAACTGTATTTATGGCTTATAATAAAGCTTAGAATAAACGCAATAACAAGTTAAGGATATTGGTATTATAGCATAATTTATATGAAGAGATAAATTGAATTCGTATAATAACAAATTGGGTGAAATAAATTTTTTATCAAAATTTTTAATGGGTTTTAAATAATATCTTTTTCTCCTTTCTGGCTTTCTTAATATCTTCATTTTAGACCCTTTCACAATATCAAACCATTCAAACATTCCCTCGGGAAGAATTATCTCAAGAATAGATTTTTCTACATTTCCCATAATGATAAATGCTAGCGAATTAACAATTATCATTATAACTTATTTTTTTAAATGAACTAAATTGTGTATGAGCTGTTACCTGCCTGCCGGATAAGCTGGCAAACCAGTTCCCGCAAAAAAATTGCTTAAAATTATTAAAACTTAGAATAAAAAAGCGGATTGTACATCTGTTCTTGCACTTATATCACCATATCCTATGAAAAACTACACCTATAAACCAATTGGCATAATACACTCCGGATATAAACAAAAAGAGGGAGTTCCTATTCAGGGTATATTATCAAAAAGATCAAAGGGATGGATAGAGGTCTTTCCGGAGTTTGAAGAAGGGCTGAAAGACATTGATGGTTTCTCTCATATTTTCTTGATCTACTGCTTTCACTTGTCAAAAGGATATTCACTTCTGACAAAACCGTTTCTTGAAAACAAAGAGCACGGAGTTTTTGCGACAAGAGCTCCGAAAAGACCAAACCCGATAGGCATTTCTATTGTAAAATTGGAGAAGAATGAAGACAATAAACTTTATATAAGCGAAGTGGATATAATTGACGGAACTCCTCTCTTAGATATCAAACCCTATGTTTCAAAATTTGACGCAAGAGACAATACCAAAATGGGCTGGGTTAAAAATAAGCTTGGCAACAAAGATAAGCACAACTCTGATAACCGATTTTGTTAGAAAATTTCCAGACCATTTTTATACGCGCAACTAAAAACAGCCTCAATTGCTCAAGACTGTTTTTTATAAAAAAGTATTAAGCTTTTTTAACATTGATCGCAGCGTTGCCTTTTGGAGTGCTTTCGGTTTCAAATGTAACCGTATCGCCTTCCTTCAGCTGATCAAATTCAACGCCGTCCAAATTGTTGGCGTGAAAAAACAGATCGTCACCGCCACCATCCTGAGCGATAAAACCGAAGTTTTTATCAGTCAGTCTTTTAATAGTTCCTTGCATATGGATGTAAAGATAGGATTGATTAAATAAATACTAAGAAGTAGAAATCCGACTTTATCTCTACACTTTTAATATTCGTCACTCTTCTTCAAGAGCGGTTAGTAATTAAACTAACAATTTAATACTATCACAAATAATTAATTTACGCAAGGGCAAAGTATGAATAGCAATATCTAAATTTAGATTGCTTAAATAATAGACAGAGAATGAAAACATCAATTGAAAATTGTGAGAATATAAGCGACGAAGATCTTGTAAAAAAGTCTTTGCGGAATGTTGATTATTTTGCTTATATCTATGAGAGATATGAGCAAAAACTTATCCGATATATTCTACGCATTTCCTCGCTTTCTCTTGAAGAAGCGGAAGATGTGTTGCAAGAAGCATTTATAAAAGCGTGGAAAAATCTTAATGAATTTGACGGGGACTTGAAATTTTCCAGTTGGATATATCGCATTGTTCGCAATACAACGATCACGGAATGGAAAAAAACACAGTCTAAGGGAAAAAATCAGAAGCAAGAGATTGATGAAGAACTTTTTCAAAATCTCCCTTCTTCACTGGACATTGAAAAAGAAGCAGATCAAAAATTCAACGAAAAGAATATTAGGAAAATTTTACAACTGATGCCGGAAAAATATCGTGAAGTTCTAATTTTGAAATTCCTGGAAGAAAAGGACTACAAAGAAATTTCGGACATTTTGAAAAAGCCGAGCGGGACAGTTGCTACACTTATCAATCGCGCTAAAAAGTCATTTTATCAAATAGCGAAGCGGGAAAATATTTCTTTTGTGATATAGGTGACGGGCACCTTAGATATATTAAGAAATAAAATGTGAAAGGTGCCCGTCACCGTGGTATATCACCGTAATAAAACCACCATGAAAAATTCTCAAAAATTATTAGAAAAAATTCAAGCGGAAAAAATTCCGCAAAAATCTCATTGGCAATTTGTTCTCAAAAACATTTTCTTTTGGGCGATCTTTATTTTCTCTATAATTATTGGCGCGTTGTCATTTTCAGTTATTCTTTTTGCCTTTAACCAAACTGACTTTGATCTTCTTTCAAATGTTCCTAACTCCGGAATTGAATTGTTTCTCGGACTTCTGCCATTTTTTTGGATTTTCTCTTGCATTGTATTTTTCCTTGTTTCCATCTTCGTAATTCGCCATACAAAAACTGGTTATCGCTATTCGTCTTTTTTGATCTTTGGTAGTAGCATTATTCTAAGTATTATTTTAGGAACCACTCTCTTTTTCATCAACGGAGCGGAAAAAATGGAACGAATCTTTTCTGAAAATGTTCCTGTCTATAAAAGCTTTGAAGAAAAAAAGATCTCCCGCTGGTCCAGACCGGAAGATGGATTTTTGGCCGGAAAAGTTATTGAGAAAGGAGAAGATATAATAATAATTGAAGATTGGGATAATAAAAAATGGGAAGTTGATTTTGAAAACGCTGTTGTCAGAGGAAAATTATTGTTAGAAAAAAATGAAGAAATAAAAATGATCGGTAAAATATCCGGAGATAATATTTTTATCGCGACACAAATTGGTCCGTGGGAAAAACAAGGAAAAAGGCAGGATATGAGATATCAGAAGTAAAATTAGAATTTTTTGAAAGAAACTTTTTTGTTTGAAGTATTACTAAGTGGAAGTCGACGATCCACTTTTTATTTATTTTTAACTTAAAAAAACTATGAAAAACTCAACAAAACTTTTGGGCGGAACATTCGCTCTTGTGATCGCGGCAGTCGCAGTTGCATCGCCATCGCTTGCCTATCGCGGAGATTCTTCTGCTGAAGGACCAAATTGTTCGCCAGAAAAACATACGGCCATAAAGGAAGCTTTCCAAGGTAATAATTATAAAGCCTGGAAAGAACTTATGAACGGCAAAGGACGTATCGCTCAAGTTGTTAATGCTGACAATTTCGCTCGCTTTGCCGAAGCTCATAAACTAGCAGAAGAAGGCGATCTTGAGAAAGCAAAAGCTATTAGAGCTGAACTTGGTCTTGGCTTGAAAAATAGCAGTGGCAGAGATCAAAGACAAAGAGAAAATGGCCAGGAAAAAGAATTTGGGCACGGAAACAAATCAGGATTGAGAGATAGCAACGGTCAAAAAGGCAATGCAGGTTATTACTCACACAACAACTGATCTTGTCAATTAAATAGAGGAAGCCTATTATATGAATAGGCTTCCTCTTAAAATAAAAATTTGTTTTAAGATAAAGGATTCTGAAAGATCCATTAATCAATATAAATAGTCTTTATGAAAAAAGTTATAATAGCAGCAGGGATATTACTTGTTTTTGCTTTATCGGGATATGCTTGGCAAAACAGTAGCAATCAAGATAAAAATGATAAAATATCAGAAAAACTAGTGATTCCTGATTTTGAAAGACCGGAGGAAAAACCGAGTCTCTCTGGGATCGTAAAAACTATTATTGGCAACGAGGTTACAATTTTAAAAATTGAAAGATCAATGAAACCTGAAAATGGAAATGGAAATATTGAGAAAACAGATAAAGAAAAAAAGGAGCCAAAACCAGCATCTGGCTTTGGCAAAGGTATGGATATGGGTAAACGAATAAATACAGGAGTAGGAGGTGATGCTGAAAAATTAGCAATGCTGAAAAGTATGAGTGTGGGAGAAGAAAAGCTCATTATTCCTGTTGGAATAAAAATGCTTAAAAGTGAAAATGGAAAAATGATCGTGGCTACGCTGGATGATATTACAAAAGATCAAATGCTCATGATCTGGATAGATGAAACTATTACCGACAAGAACATTGCGACTTTTGTGATGATAAAGTAAGCAGAAAATTATAAAGCACTTTATTGCTTTATAAACTTTATTAACTTTTAATTACACGCCTATGAGTTCTATTTTAGAAGAAAGCAGAAAATCCAGAGGGGCTGGAAAATTTAAAATAACTAAAAAGAAAATATTTTTTTTAATTATTATTTTTTTAGTTTCAACTTCTGCTTATTATTTTTTTAATAAAAAAGACACGGAAAAAGAGACTGCTTCTCAAGAAGAATGGACAGTAAAAAAAGGTGATTTAAAAATTTCTATTGAATCAGACGGAAAGGTCATTGCGGAAGACGGGGTTGAACTATCATTTTCAATTAGCGGTAATAATCTGGAAGTAAAAGAAGTGTTTATTAAAGAAGGCGATAAGATTAAAAAAGGCGATAAAGTTGCTACTGTAAAAACAGAGATTTTGGAACTTAATGTCCGCACTGCTTATTCAAACTATTTGTCAGCTTTAGCGAATTATAATCAAATGATGGATGGAGCAACGGAAGAGCAGATCGCTGACGCCAAAGATAGAATTACTTCAGCGGAAATTTCTTTAAATCAAGCTAAAATTAGTTTAGAAAACATTAAACAATCTGCTGAAGAAAATATTCAAAACGCTAAAGATAATATTTACGACACTGAAAATAATTTGAAAGACGCAAAAGATAATTTAGATGACAATCGAGACGAACTAAGTAGCGAAGCTGTGAGCGACGCTTATGAAAGTTTAGTTGACACAATAAAATCAATCAATATAAGTCTAGATAAAATTTTAAAAGAGTCTGACGAAATAGTTGGTGTAGATGATAAACAAATAAACGATGTTTTTGAAAATTTTTTAGGAGCAAAAGACTCATCTTCATTAAATCAAGCAAAAGGCAGTTATTCAAAATCTAAAAATGAATTAGGGAAACTTGATTCTTTGGTTGTACTATTAAATTTCAATAGTCCTTATGGCGAGATTGACGCAGCGGCGAATCAAGCAGTTTTAGCTTTACAGGAATTTGAAGAACATTTATATTATATGAATTTGACATTAGAAGCTACAATCACTTGCTCCACTTTTTCACAATCAGAACTTAATGCTTTTATTTCAACGATTAGCGCAAATAGGTCAATTGTTAATGCTAAAATTACAACTCTGAACACAAAAACTGAAGCGGTAGATGACGCCAAAGACAGTCTTGATGATTATATTACTGCTTATGAAGATGCTAAGAGGGATGTTGATAATGCCAAGAGAGATTTGGTAAATGTTAAAGCTGATAATGAACGAGATATTGAAAATTCAGAGGACACTGTGGAGAATAGAGAGTTGGATTTGAAACAAGCTAAGCGTGATTATAACGATCTGCTATCTCCGTTAACAGAAGCAGAAAAAGCTTCTGCAAATTCAAGTCTAACCGGCGCTTCTGTAAATCTTGAAAAAGCGCAGAACGAACTGGAAAACGCAACCATTTTATCTCCGATTGACGGAGAGGTAGCGCGGCTTAATTATAAAACGGGTGATATTATTGTGGACAACAGCAATAGCGATCCGGTGGCAGTTATTATAAATAACGATACGCTTTTTATTGAAGTGGATATTGAAGAAGCTGATATTAATAAAATTAAGATCGGACAAACTGTTTATGCTACTTTTGACGCCTTAGATGACCTAACGCTTGACGGAGAAGTAAGCTTTATTTCACTTACTTCAAAAACAAATAACAACGGGATTGTTACATATCTAGTTCGTATCATAATAATGGACAAGGGAGACAATCAAATAAGAGAAGGTATGACTGCGTTTGTTGATTTTGTGACAGCTGAAGCCAAAGATGTCTTAGTCATTCCGGTTGGCGCTGTTAAAAATGTTAAAGATTCTCCTTCTGTGTTGAATAGCAATGAAGAATGGATTCCGATAGTAACCGGATTTACAGACGGCAAAAATGTGGAAGTTATAAAGGGACTGAATGCCGGGGATAAAATAGTATACTAGCCTATAAATTAAAAAGTATGGAAAAATCAGCAATACAACTGAAGAATGTCCATAAGTCATATTATCTTTCCAATGATGAAGAAATTCCAGTTCTCAATGGTATTGATCTTGATATTAAGCAGGGAGAGTTTGTGGCGTTAATGGGAGAATCCGGTTGCGGAAAAACAACTTTATTAAATGTGATTGGATGCCTTCATTCTCTTTCTGAGGGAGAATATTTTTTAGGTGGAGAAAATATCGGGGAAGTGAGGGATGATTATACTTTGGCCTTTATTAGAAATAAAAAAATGGGTTTTGTTTTTCAGCAGTTTAATTTGTTCTCTCGCCTCTCTGCTTTAAAGAATATCGCTTTGCCGGCTCTTTATGCCGGAGAAGGAAAAAAGATCAGGGAAGAAAAAGCAATGAAGCTTATGAAAAGCGTTAATATGGAACACCGAGCAGATCACAAACCGACAGAGCTTTCCGGTGGACAGCAACAGCGAGTTTCTATTTGCAGATCTCTTATAAATGATCCTGATATAATTTTGGCGGACGAACCAACTGGCGCGCTTGATTCAAGATCAGGACTTGAAATAATGGAACTGTTTACTGATTTAAAAAATAAAAACAAAACGATAATTATGGTGACACATACGGCGGAAGTCGCGAAATATGCTGATCGGATAATTTTTATGCAGGACGGAAAAGTGATAGATAATAATTATGAATTAACTTCAAACTATTAGTATGAAATTAGAAATTATAAAAATGGCGTTTGAGTCTTTATTGGCGAACAAGACTAGAACATTTCTTTCAATGCTGGGTATAATTATTGGCGTTTCAACTGTTATTGCCATGTTCGCAATCGGACAGGGCGCGCAAAAAGCGGTGGATGATCAATTTCAAGGATTGTCCGCGAATTCCATTATAGTTATGGGAGCAAGAGGAAAAACTGAAAGCTCAAAGTTAAAAACCACGGACTCCAAAGTTATAATAGAAAATTGTTCGCATATTTCAGATGCAACAGCTGTAATACAAGGTAATATGCCTGTTTCATTTGAATCAGAAGAAGATTCTTTTGGTGTGCTTGGAGTTGAAAACAATTATTTTAAAATGTCTAATGTGGAAATTGACAAGGGAAGACTAATAACAGAAGAGGATGTTATAAATAATGAGAAAGTGGCTATTTTAGGAAGTAGTGTGGTAGAATCTTTATTTTCAGAAGAAGATGAAATAGTTGGTCAAAATATAAAAATAAATGGTAAAATCATTGAAGTAATTGGAACAGTTAAAGAAACTGGAAGAAATATTGGAAAAAGTTCTTTAGATGATGCTATTTTTTTACCAAATAGTACGGCAGAAAGAAGCATCTTAGGAGGTAAGGCGTTTATGATGATATTCACAATAGCCGATGATGTGGAAAATATTGAAATTGCGTCAAAGGAAATAGTATCTGCTTTGAGAGACGAACATAAATTAAGAGATAGCCAAGATGATGATTTCAGAATAATGGACGCGGGAGCAATGGTTGGCGCGGCGCAAGATGCTGCGGCGCTTATGTCATTGCTTTTAACGGCAGTTGCGGCAATTACCTTATTGGTGTCCGGAATAGGAATTATGAATGTTATGTTTGCTACTGTTGCCGAACGCACCAAAGAAATAGGTATTGCCAAAGCAATCGGGGGAAAACGCGAAGACATCTTAAGCCAATTTTTACTTGAGTCCATAATCCTTTCAATGATCGGCGGTATAATTGGGATTTTAATCGGCAATGGTCTGATTTATGTAGTTAATGAAACATCGTTAGCAGAATTAATTAAACTAGCGCCATCTTTGATGGGTATAGTTGTGGGTTTTGGTTTTTCGGTATTAGTCGGCGTATTTTTTGGATTCTACCCAGCACTAAAAGCGAGCCGTCTTGATCCGGTAGATGCGTTGAGAAGCGAATAGGTTCAAAAAATATATTGATATTATTATGACGAAAAGAATAATCTTCACTTTAATATTATCAATTTTAATTCCAGCAACAACTCTGGCATGGAATGATTGTCCGCATAATGAAGTGAATTGTCCCGCTCCGGGAGATTGCACCAGATATGTTGATGTAGATAATGATGAAATATGTGATCGTTCGCAACCAGCTCCGGAAAATGGAACTATTGCTCAAGCAGCAAACACGCCAGAGGTAAATGATAAAAATTTAACAACAGCTAAGCAAAATAAAATGACTTATCATCTTATCCCAATCTCCTTATTCCTGATTATTCTCTACGCAATAACACATATTTTATCAAAGAAGAAAATTATTAGTGTTGTGAAACACAGAAAGATTTGGAATGTATTATTACTAATTACATTTTTGTTTTCTGGTATCTCAGGTGTGTTATTAGTAATAAAAATTAATTTTGGCATAGCAATCCCATTGCTACCAAACATTTTATTTTTGCATGTTGAAACAGGCATCGCAATGTTTATGATCTCAGTATTTCATACTTTTTGGCACTGGACTTATTTTAAAAATTTGTTTAGAGCTAGAAAATAGACAAAACTTAAAAAAACTAAAATCACTTTGCATAATGTGATTTTTTTATTTATGAGTTTTCTATCTTTATTGGGTATATGCTATAATTAAGAATATTAAGAAATATCTTTTTGAACATAAAGTCCGTTTAATTTTTACCGGTGTTGGCTCAAATCTCCTAACTTAAACTAAATATTTCTTAAAACCAGTTTTAAAATAACTCCTCGGTTAGTTCGATGAAGTATGAAAAAAATAATTAAATATCTCCTTATCGGACTTGTGTCATTTATTATTGTTATCGGAACATTATCAATACCTAAAACCGCATATGACAAAAAAGATATGGAAGATATGAAGTTCGGTTATCCGATAACATTCGTAACGCAAGACCTTACCGGTTATGATTTCCCTTTTCCACGGAAATGTAGTTTCAGTTCGCCATGGGAAAATCCGTCTGATATTTTATGGTTTAATTTTCTGTCTTGCTATTTAATTATTTTTTTTATTACAAACTTTATAATTCTATGCTTGGTCCGGCATTTCCCAAGTCGGAAACACTGAACTAGCCACAAAATATTTTTTCAAGTCAAACTTTGTTAAAATGCAGTCTGGAATTTGGAAAAATCGGTAACAAGTGATAAGATTTAAATAATATAATAAATATCAAGATCTTAAGTTTTAAAAAATGAAAATAGCGTTCTATTGTACAAATGAATTCTCTTGTCCTTTGCCAAAGGAAATTGTTTATGCGCCGATGGGATTGGCGGAAAAGATTGTGAAAGGATTGGAAAAACGCGGACACGATCTTACTTTTTACACTCCGACCGACTCAAAAATTAAAATTAAAAAGGAAAATTGCGGAATGGTCTCATATTATCGTCTGCCGAATAGGGCAATGTCCGGTGGATTTCACGATCAGCAGCAACTGATGATTTACGAACAACTGATGGCTGCTAAAATGTATAAAGACGCGCAGAAAAATAAATACGATATTATTCACGCTTTTCATCTGACACCGAAAATATTACCATTCGTCAATCTGACAAAAACGCCGACAGTTTTCACTTTACACGATCCAATGTCAGCAAGCTGGAACAGATC
>Ga0164318_10001266_pt1 | contig 22186 bp, 30 predicted proteins | sample GuaBasSedimGuay9_FD_113734 | JGI IMG/M metagenome (GOLD analysis project Ga0164318, IMG submission 113734) | Subseafloor sediment microbial communities from Guaymas Basin, Gulf of California, Mexico - Guay9, Core 4571-4, 0-3 cm | ecosystem: Environmental > Aquatic > Marine > Hydrothermal vents... | reverse complement strand
GTCCATAGCAAGCGATGGGCTTTGTCAGTTATTAGCCTTGCTCTATTTAAGCACTTCTTCCTTACTTGGCTAAGGAAGAGGTAAGCTTCTAAGCTACTCCTGCTTAAAGAAGCCCTAATCCCAAGCACTTCCTTTGTTTTTATATCTATGGCAACCATCCCAACGCTTGCTTTCCATTAACCTTTAGCTTGAGGAAAGAACTAAATTATAGCAAGGTATGCAAGCTTTGCTCCGCAGAAAAATATTTAAGCAAAGCAAAGATGTATAATTGACGGAGTGGTTTCTCCTTCATTCCGTCATCTTATCTTAACAGTCTCTGTAAAAACATACCCATTTCCTTCCTTTTTTGCTCAGATATCCCATACTCGCTTGAATACGATGAATGTCCATGGAAAGCGGAACCTTTACCTGTAATTGGCTTTGCTCTATTCAAGCACTCTTCTTTACAAAAAACCTGTCTATATTCACTTTAATTTTTCTAAATGCTCTATTTTTCCCTGAGCTAGCTTGCCTTTCCCACCGCCAGCTCCACCACATTTATTAATTATATCCCTTAAAATAACGGCAGCATCTTCACTATTACTCATAACAACGATCTCTTTATTTTTGTTTGCAAGCACAACTGTTACGTTGCTCTTCTCTTTCAAAATCGATTCGGCAAGCGCTATCATACCCTTTCTATCCATATCAACAATCTCAATCAGCATGTGATTTTTTATCTTCTTTAATAGCTTTTCGATCAAGGCTTGAGAAGCATCACGCTTTAATTTTTCAATCTCTTTCCTTTGTCTTTTCCATAACTGAAAGATATAGCTTGCACCGTCGGCAAGCGTGTCAACATCCTTGCACCAAATGCTTTTCTTTATTGATGGGTTTAGCTTATTTATTTCATTGATATCAGCTATGATTGCATTGCAAAACTTCTTAAATGTCATTAATAGATGCTCTTTACCAACAGAAAATACATCACATGCGTTAGCTATCTGCCTTTCTATATCATCTCTTTTTTTAACCTTTACAAAATCCCTTATAGCTTCTAATATATTATTAAATAGCGTTTCATCCTTCTTTTCAAACTCTAACGCAGCCTCTGCAACACTGAATTCAAGCCTATTAACCCCATCCTGCACCCTTTCGCTTGCTATAATCTTTATTCTTTCTATCTCCCCTGTATTATTTAGATGCGTGCCACCGCATGCCTCAACATCAAATATCTCGCCTTCAGCGGGTATTCTTATAACCCTGACAATTTTGCCCGGCGACGCGCCCCCTTGATAGAGCACAAACCCGTATTCTTTCTCAGCTTCTCCCCTCTTCATAAACCTTATACCAACGTTCAGCTTTTGCTTAACAATATCGTTAGCAAGCCTTTCTATCTTTTTGAGGTCATCTTGCGTAAAGGGCTTGTAATGTGTTAAATCTAGCCTAGATAGCTTGTAACCTTTTTGCGTACCTGCTTGCCATACATGCTTTCCAAATATCTTTCTTGCAGCTCCAGCAATAATATGCGTAGCGGTGTGCATTTTCATTAACCTGTATCTCCTTTTCCAATCTATAGCCCCATGTACCTTCTCCCCCTCTTTAAATCTACCATCAACCCTGTGCAAAACAACACCACCTATTTTTTGAACATCCCTGACCTTTTTCCCATTAATAACACCTTTATCACATGGCTGCCCGCCACCTTCTGGATAGAATAATGTCCTATCTAACACAACCCACTCACCTATTACTTTTACCACAGTAGCATCAAACTCTTTTGCATACGCGTCCTCATAAAAAAGCAACTCCGTTTCTTTTATACCATTAACCTCAAGCCCTGCCTTTTTCTTTTCCTTCTTTTTTGTCATATGCATCTCCGTGAGCTTTGCGTAAAAATCCTCTGGCATGATTATACTTTTTTTCATTTCGCTTGCAACCTCTTTAATGAGCTCTGGTGTAACACCATTGGATGTATAAAGCTGTATTAGCTTTTTGCTATCAATTGTTTCATTCTTCTCTATAATCTTCTTTACTATAGCTTTTGCTTTATTCCTCGAACTTCTATACCTACTTCTCTCCACGGTTACGATATCCGAAAAGATATCAATAGCTCCCGATAGCTCAGGGAATAGGGGCTTGAGGAATTTAGCATGCATATCTGCAAGCTTTACTATATCCAGATCGAAATTGTATTCATCTATGAATGAAAATACACGTCTAAGCAATACTCTTAAATTATAGCCACCACCAACATTGCTTGGTATAGCACCATCCGCTATAGCAAAAAGAAGCGTCTTTGTGTGGTCAAGTATAGCATACAAAGCTTGCATTGGTCTTATGCTGGAGTCTATAGCGCTAACACTCACATTAAGCTTATTAGCTATTTCCCTTTTTACCCTTTCTATGTTTGATTCATCAAAACTCATGCTGCCTGCGAGCAATGCATATCTCTTAAAAAGCTTGCTCTCTTCTATGCCAGCTTGCTTTTTGGCCCATCTTGCTACAGGTCCAAAAACAGCTTCATAACCTGTAACACTACCTTGTGTAAACCATACTATCCTTTCATGTCCCCAACCTACATCTATAACCTTTTGCGAAAGCTCTGCATAGCCATTACCTTGTGCTGTAAACTGCGAAAACACAGAGTTTACAAGTTCCAAGGCTTTTGAAAATGTCTCCAAACTTGGACCAAATTGGCTAAAGTCAGGCATTGCCCATAAATCCTCTACATATATTATCTCTTCCTCTGGAACACCTAGCACCTTATTTATAAACTCAAAATTTAGCTCTATGCATTCATCCTTCCAATACTTACCGAAGGAATGCTGTCCAGACATTATGAATGATGTATGGTGCCTTCCTGTAACACCAACATTGGGTATGTCATTAAACCGCAAGCACACCTGTGGAACAATTAGAGGGTCCGCTGGATATTCCATAATGATTTGATTGTTATCTATTCTTTGAAAATCCTGTATGCTTGCTATGGTGAAGTATAGATCAGGACGCCAGCGATCAACAACTGGGTAGCGATCAACACTGGCATGGCCATGCTTAACAAAAAATTTTTCAAAGGCATGCCAGGCTTCGATATAATCGAGCTTCCTTTTGGTTATGGGTTTGCCTATAAAGCCGTAATTTTCACAGCTTGGTGTGCCACAAAGCTCACGTTCAGCTATACTCCAAAAAGCCTTTCCGCATCTCTTGCAGATCTTCCTTGTGAAGCCTTTCTCCCTGAATACCTCCACCTCGTAATGCCTTTTCCAATCCTTACTAAACTCAGCTTTGAGCTTTTCTTTCGTCAGCATAAATAAGAATAATAATAATAATATTTATTTTTTAGCCCCTTCATAGAACGGCATTCTGAGCTCTATACCCTGTGGCAAGTAACAAAATACCATCTCATTTAAACTTATACCTTTCCTTTCTGCTATTACCTTTAATTTTTCTTCATTTGAATCTATTACAGCTTCCAAAAATTTTCTATACTCGGGCGAGGGTTTGCTATTTCTTTCCAAATCCTTACATAGTTTACTGTAATAGGCATAAGGTGAATCCTCAGGGCTCATAACCCTAATGGTTTCCCACCTGCACCACTTATTTAATATTTCTTCATCTTCCCTCTCTCTTACTTCTAGGTTATAACCAATGAACCAAATGGTACCTGCTGCCATTGCGATACCAGCACAGGTCTTTACTGCATCAAAAACTCTATCTCTTATTCTTTTACCGTGATTTCTGTACCTTAAATCCCTATACATATAGCTTTTCATTATGCTCACCGTTTTTACTTAATAATGGTAAATAAATTTATAAATCTTTTGGTCAATATCTAATAATTTTTATAAATATTAAGATAAATTTTGAAGTAAAGACTAAATGGTGGAGATAATGGGAAAAAGGGGCAGAATGAGAAAAGAGAAAAGAGAAAATGAAAACACCAGCAACAAACCAAGTGATATTAGTGAGCATGGCGTGGGTCAAAGAAAAAATAATCTATGGATGTATTCAACATTTATTTTGCTTGCTGCGCTTGTTATAACAGGAATTGCTGCTATCTCTTCTCAAAAAAGTGAGGTTACAGGTGCATGTATTGCTGAAGAGAGCATAGTGAAGATACCTACCAGTGATGCCGCAAGAAAGGCAATAGACTATATTAATAATAATATTTTAAGTGGCCAAGAAGCGAAACTTGTTAGTGTAAGTGATATAGGTAATGGAATATACCGCATGGCTTTAGAGATTGGTGGAAGGAAATTTGAGTCATACCTAAGCAGCGATGGTAGACTGCTGTTCCCTTCAGGCATAAACCTTAGCAAAGCTATTGAGAAGCCAGAGGTAAAGACACGACGACAGCAAGGATTTGATGCTCCGGATAGAGAGAAACCAAATGTTAAGTTCTTTGTCATGAGCTTTTGCCCATTTGGTAATCAAGCAGAATTTGGCTTGGAGCCTGTTTATAGATTGCTTAAGGAAAAGGTGGAATGGGAGCCACATTATGTTATATACAGCAATTACATGGGCGGCAGCAAGAATTATTGTTTGGATAATGAGAGCAAGTACTGCTCAATGCACGGTATACAAGAACTTAATCAGGATGTTAGAGAGCTGTGTGTATGGAAGTATTACAGTGAGCCGGATCATAGCAAATGGTGGGATTTTGTTATAAAGGTAAATAAGAATTGTAATGCCAGGAATGCAGACACATGCTGGGAGCAATATGCAAAAGAGGTTGGCATAGATGTGGAGAAGATAAAGAAATGTCAGAAAGAAGAAGCATTGGATTTACTTAAGCGTGAGGTTGAGCTTAACCAGCAATATGGTGTAAGGGGTTCGCCAACGGTATTTATAAATGATCAGCGCTACTCTGGCTTAAGAACACCGCAGGCATACCTTAACGCTATATGCTCAGGCTTTGCAAGTCCACCAGAAGAGTGTAGCGAGCAAATATCATCTCAAAGCGGGAGTGCATCAAGAGGTGGCTGTGGAGCATAGCTGCCTTTTTATTTTATTATTATACCTTTCCCTCTTAACATAACAATCTTTATTCCTGTCTTTTTGCTAATATCTATAAGTTTTCTATCATGGGTGCACAGAAACATTCCGAGCTCTTTTGCAGCAACGATAAGACTTTTGTCAGCATCACTATTATACTTTAATACCTTAATGCCAAGCTCTTCTATAAGTTTTAATGCAGCCCTTGCATTCTTACCCTTGCTGCCTTTATTCTTCGTTATTTTCTTTATCTCATCCAGTACGGCCCTTGTAATGTAAAATTTTGGCTTTCCATACTCGCACAGACAGGAAAAGATATCTACCTTCTTCTCAACAAGGTATATAATAAAGTTCGTATCCAATACACATTTCATCTCCATTTTTAAATTTTCACTCCCTATATATTTATTAAAGTGATTGCTATGGATGAAAAGCCTGTAACGCTCAAGAGTCTTAAAAAGGGAAGTTACATAATAATAGATGGTGAGCCTTGTAAGGTAGTAAGCACAATTTTATCGAAGCCGGGAAAGCACGGTTCTGCTAAATGCAGAGTAGAAGCTATTGGGATATTTGATAACAAAAAGAGATCGTTACTTAAGCCTGCAGATTCAATGGTGTCAACGCCTATCATATTAAAAAAAAGTGGACAGGTTGTTTCTATAACAGGTAATATTGCGCAAGTTATGGATTTAGAGGATTACTCTATGTTTGAAACAAATGTGCCTGATGAGTTGAAAGGTAAGCTTGAGGCTGGAAGCGAGGTAGAGTATTGGAGGTTTGGTAATAGGGTTTTGATAAAAAGATTAAAATAGCTGATCATCCTATTCTACTTTATATGTGAGTCATGAAGAACTTAGTAACTAATTTATAAGTTAGAGTGAAATGATAAATATGAAATGTCCAAGATGTGGTAGTGAGGTAAAAAGTGGGTGGAGCTATTGTCCAGTTTGTGGATTTAAGTTAAAGAGGGTAGAGGAGATACCAACAGATATATTCTCTATAGTAGAGAGGGAAATGAAAGCCTTTAATAAACTTTTTGAGAAGGATTTCGAATTCTTTGATCTCACCCCTTGGTTTAGGAAAGGTAGGAAGGGTTTCACAATAAAGATAATACAAGAAAGTGGGAAGGAGCCAAGGATCACGGTTAAAACCTATGGTGATATAGATAGAGAAAAGGTTGAAAAAGAGCTCTATGACAGATTTGGTATAAAATCACCCTTAAAAGCACAGCCAGAGAGAAAAAGGGTAATTGATATCAGCACGCCAAAAATAACAGAGGAGCCCAGAAGCGAGATAAGAAGGGTGGGGGATAAGCTAATAGTTGATATACATCTGCCAGGTGTTAAAAAAGAGGAAGATATAGATATAAAGGTTTTGGAGAATTCTGTTGAAGTGAAGGCTTTCGCTGGAGAAAAGGTTTATTTCAAGATATTAACAAAGCCACCAGAGTTTGATATAGCTCGGTATGCATTTGAAAATGAAATCTTGCATTTAGAGTTCGAGGCGAAGTAGTGTTTCTATGAAAAAGGAAATAGAAAAAAGGATTAAAGATGGCTGGATAAACAGCTGGATGATGATAGAGGCTATGGCTATGACTGAAGCGGTTGCAAGAAATGCTTTGGAAAAACATATAAAGAAGATGGAAAATGAAGAGGGTGTCATCGTTTATGAAAAAAAGTTCGGAGAGGCAAAGAGGATTGAGAAGCCCTTCGCAAATATAAAAGAAGCATACTCCCAAGTTGTAGAGCTGTTGGTTTTAACAAGGAATTATGATAAGCTGTTATATATTGTGATGAACTACGCACCATCAGCGATAGAAATTTTAGAGCCAGCTGAAATAATATTGAAGGTTGGAGAGGCACAGGCTATAGCGAATTCGCTAGCGGCGCTCATACACAAATTCGCTGCTGCTGGTGCTGGTGGTATAATAGTTTCTTCTTAGGTGGTGCTAATGCCTAAGTTAAAGACATGCAACATATGTAAAAGAAAATTTAGGCCAAGCGAAGTTGGAAGGATACAAATAGTAAAAAAGCTTGAGAAGGGAAAGGTTGAGATATGGATATGCCCTGCTTGTGTTCCAAAAATAAAGGAGAGACTTAAGGATTTAAATATACTCTACTGATCTTATTTCTTTGCTTTACCTTCTTTCTTTGCTTTTGCCGAGCTCTTTTTAGATGCCTTCTTTTCAGGTTTCTCTTTCTTTTCCTTGCCACCTTCTTTCTTTACCTCTTTCTTTTCTTTTTCTTTCCCCTCTATTTTTGGCTTCTCTATCTTTAGTTTCTCATACACACCTTCCTTTTCGTAAGCCTTCATGATATCTTCATCACTTGCACCCTTGTTTATACTTATTTTTATAGGTATCGGTTCCAGATGCCTTTTATTGCATCTCCTTCTTTTAACCCCAGTTACCAATTTAGGGCCAGTTACAATGACGAAATCTTTATCAACTGTGTCAACAACAACACAATACTTCCCAGCTTCTCTGCCCGCTGTTTTTACACACATCCTTCCAATCTCGAACATACTTCACCCCTCTATCGTGCCTGTAGCTATTTTGATAGTATGTATTTTCGATTAAATAAATATTTAGTATAATTTAAAGTTAAAAAACTTTAGCCTGGCTAAACCTTTTTAATCTCGCAAGCGCTCTCAACTTTTCTTTATTGCCAATCCTTGCCTCTTCTACGATTTGCCTTAATATAGATATAGATTTATCGTATGTTTTTCTATCAACTGGATAAGGCACACCATCCTTACCGCCATGAGCATAGGTATATTTAACAGGATCGCTAATAGATACGGGTTTCTCATATATAACCTCTGAGATTAACGCCAGCGCCCTTACTATATTTGCTCCCACACCCCTTATGCTCACAAGCTCCTCATAGTTTCTTGGTTTTATATCATAAATATCATCCATAACACGCCAGTTTATTCTTCTTGGCATAAAGAGTACAGCAGGGCGCTCTTTTCCTAACCATTTATTTAATGTCGCTTGCTCTTTCTCTCTACTAACCTCCGCAACCAACCTCTTTACCCTTTTACTCCCTTCCTGGGCTATATCCACGCATACATTCCTTGCCTCCTCGCTTTCCTTTGCTGTCATATCAAGCACGAATTTTTTCTTAATATCTGACACTATAGCATTATGGGGCTCTTCAACAAAACTACTTAGTTTTGTGGATAGCCAATGGTACCTTCTGGCATACCTTGCGTTTTCATTTAATCCTTGCTGTATTACTGCCCATTTACCATCTTCACTTAATACAAAGGAGTGATGGTAAAGCTTAAATCCATCTTGCAAAACAACATTATCAACCTTCGCTGCCATCCTGCTTGCGTACTTGAGCCTGCTTACTGTAGAGGAATGTAAATTTAGGCTATCGCAAGCCTTCTCTATTTCCTCTAACGTTTTTCTCGCTACTATCCCTTTTCCACCCACGATCTTTATCCCAAGCTCCTCATCCTTCAAGGCCTCTTTTAATGCGCCCATCGTTACTGTTGTTGTGCCCGAGCTATGCCAATCAAACCCAAGCACACAGCTAAACGCTTGAAACCATAACGGACTGGAGAGCTTTTTAAGGAATTCATCAGCTCCTTGCTCCATTATAATAATCCTGACCATCTCTCTACCCAACTTTACCATTCTGCTAAAAAGCCATCTTGGAGCATGGCCATGATGCAACGGCAACTCAGCTATTCCAACCCTTTTCATATTTAAAACTTAGCAATAATCAATAAAACTTATTTTAAAACTTTGCCAGTCTCCATATACCATAGATACAGGTCTAGCTCAGTCAGAGTAATATTAAGCCTGTTAGCGATTTTTCTTAACAAGCCTTCAATCTCCAAATATTTTTTCTTTGTCATGGTTTTTGGCCTCTTAATTAATTCGTACCTTGCTAATAAATCAAGTATATGGAAATCTATAATAGCAAGATCGGTAAAGCCAATGTTGCGAAGGAAATGGCTGGCTTCTTTATAACCAATACCCTTTATATTCTTAACAAGCCATTCTCTTAGCTTGCACTCATTCTCAAAAGAATTTATTATCTTTTTCAGAGAGCTTGCCATTTCTCTCGCCTCTACAATGTATCTTGCCCTCGTATTAGGAAATCTGTGACCTAGCGCATGCAGCTTATTTGTTAATTCCTCCTCGCTTAAATTTAAAAACCCATTTCCTATTTCTTTCTGGATTTTTATGCTAGCCAAAGCTCTAAAATTTGCCGTTAGAATGCAAAAACAAAGCTCTTTAAATATTTCTTTGCTATCTTTCTTGCCCATTTCTTTAAACTCTTCTACACGCTTATTCACCGCATCCTTTACTCTGCTATTCTTTAATCGCTCTATCTCTTCTATCAATGCTTTCATAACTTGCATTAATTTTATAATATAAAATATTAGCATCTGGTTACAAAGAATTCCGTACGAAAATATTCAAATAAATTCTCAAGACATGATTTTACAGCATGGAAGGAAGTTGAATGTGCAGAAAAACAATTTTACGGCTTCACTTTCTTGAACTGAAAATTAGTTAGTGTTACAGTTAAATAAAGTGATGGGATTTCCTTATTTAAATATGAAAAACAATAATTAGTATATGAAAACGATAATGGTTGTTGATGATGAAAAAGATATAAGAGAGACATTGAGACTCCTTCTTGAAAAAAATGGGTACAAGGTTATTACAGCTGAGAATGGTGAAGATTGTATTAAAAAACTTAAGAGCGTGAAACCTGATTTGATACTACTTGATATAATGATGCCGGGTTTAACAACAAAGGAGATACTTGATGGCATAGAAAGTGATAAAAGTAACAGGAATGTAAAGATAATGTTCGTAACAGTTGTGAGACTTGCTGAAGCAGAAAAGGATGATATATTAAAAAGAAAGAACATAGTTGGTTATATTGAGAAGCCTTTTGATATAGATAATTTACTTAAAAAAATAAAAGAAGTACTGGGTGATCAAAATAGAAGTAGATGATTTGATTAAAAAATTAGAAAACAAAAATGTGATGATTGTTTTTGCTCCAAAGTACAACATTAGTGGTATTGGTGTAGAGCTTGCAAATAAGCTAAGCAAGAGGGGTGTAGTTTTTTATTTCTCATGCATAAAAACATGTAAGCACCTTTTGGGTACATTTTCTCAAATCGGTGCAAAAATTGAAAATATAAAGATAATAGATGGTATCACAAGAACCATAACCAGTACTCCACCAAAGAGCGAAGGTTGTGTTTACCTCTCTGCTCCATATAAATTTGAGGAGATGTTTATCGCAATAAAAGAACTCTCAAGGGAAAAGACTCTGGATTTTTTTGTATTTGATGCGCTTTCAACGGTAGCGATATATTATGGTTATGCGGTTAGTAGGGAAATAGGCATAACAGTAAAGTTTGTGAATCTACTTCAACTGATAAATGATAAATGCAAGATCATTTTCTTGTCCTCAGATGATAGCAAGGATGACCCACTCATTCAAGAGGTGTTAACGCTTGTAGACGAAGTTGTCGAATCCTAGGTGCTCTCATGCAAAAAACAGGCCCAAGAATGTTATTTTATGCTGTTTCCTCATCGGGTTTGATTTTAAATCTTGTTTACTTCACATTTATGACTATATATTGTGAAGAGCCTTTCTGCTTTCTTAAATTCCCATTTATCCCATTTTCGTTGGTTGTACTTTTAACTATACCCCTCTATATAATTCTTGGTTTTTATGTTAAGAAGCAATTTGAGACGGAAGAAAAACTTGTTAAAGCAATGAAGAGGATATTGAACTTAGAAAAGCTTGACAGACTTAAGACACTTTTTCTTACTACGGTTTCTCATGAAATAAAAACACCTATAACACCTATAAAGGCGCAGTTACAGATGATTCTTAAAGGATATTTTGGCAAGCTGAACAAAGAGCAAGCGAAGAGCCTTTATATTGTGTTAGATAATATAGACAGACTGGATGGTTTAATAAGCGATATACTTGATGTTTCACGAATAGAAGCTGGAACAATAAAATTTGTTTTTGAAAAGGCAAAAATAGGTGATGTAGTAAATGAGGCTTTCGAATCTATGAAACAGTTCGCAAAGAATAAAGAGATAATACTTGAGAAGAAAATAGAAGATACGGGCGAGATGGTATTTGACAGAGATAGAATAATGCAGGTTATTGTTAATCTAATCAATAACGCAATAAAATTCACACCAAAGGGTGGAAAAGTAAGTATTTATGTAAAAAAACATAAGAGAGGGGCGGTAGTGATTGTAGAAGATACAGGAATAGGGATACCGAGGAATAAATTGAAACAGATATTTAAGCCTTTTTATCAGGTTGATTCATCTTATAATAGAAAATTTGGTGGTGCTGGTCTTGGGCTAAGCATATGCAAAGGTATTATTGAATATCATGGTGGCAAGGTATGGGTTGAATCAAAGGTTGGAAGAGGTTCAAAATTCTATTTTTTTCTTCCAAGAAAACCAAAACCCAAAGATAAGAGTATAAAACTGCTTAATCCATAGAAGCTTTGCTACTCTACTATTAAGGATTTAATGAAACTAAAAGGAACAAAAATGGTATAATGGGGGGAAATTCAAGCGGCCTCGATATTAATTTATAGTTGATGATGGAATTAATATATAGGTGATTTAATGCCGGTTTTTGCAAGAACAAAGCTTGTTTTACAGGAGGATTGTTATAGAGAAAAGCCTGAAAGACCATATATAAACTACATTGGTCCAAATCCTGCAAAAGTATATGAGGTTGCGTATCAACTTATTAAGGATGTGTTCAATGCTTCTGATTCGGATATAGAGGAAGAGAATTATACATGGTCAAAGAGTGGGGATAAAGACAAGTTCAAGGTTAGATGGTTCTTGCATAAAGATTTGGATGTATTTACATATCTTTATATAAGGTTTGATGTTTCCGGTGAGGGAAGTGAAAAGGAGGGGAAGGTAAGTATTGTTATTAAGCCTGTAATGCGTACAGAGTATCCACAAGATACCTTGTGGCAGCGCTCTCTTTTTTATGAAATACTTCGTACCTTCTGGCACCGTGTATTTTACCATAAAAAAAGAGAAGAGTATGCCGAGGAATGCAGATATTTATGCTCTTTCTATCAGCAAAAACTTAAAGAGGCATTTCAAAAGTTAAGGGAACAGTATGGGTAAAATTATTATAGATGATGATTGCTTTGCACCAAGGAAGTTTATTTATTTGGAGTATAAAGGTCCAGATCCGTTTGCCCTTATCAAAGCTGGTAATAAGCTTTTTAGACGTATATTTGAGGTGGGATCATCAAAGATAGCAGAGCGTAGATTTATGTGGGATTGGACTGGTGATCCGATACAGCTTTATGAGCATTTTGTAATAAGGAAAGAGGTCAGTAACTATACAACATTTTATTTCAGCCTTAGGATAGTTGGTTTTAAATCAAAATCAAGGAACGAAGGGAGTATAAGGATAGAGTTTGAAGCTCAGGCAAGGCATCAATATGAAAGTAATAATTGGTTTATGACTAATCTATGGTGGTTATATTGGTATATATTTTACGCAAAGGCTAGACAAAACTATTTAAAGCTTTGTAAAGAGTATGCCGATAAACTTTTAACAGCAATCAAGGAGATGTATAAGATTGGGAATATAAATCCTGTGATATAGCCAGCTCCCTTACTTTTTGCTGTATGCATAATAAAATAGCAAGATCATTAGAATAAAAGCTAATAGAGATAGTAGCCTGTAATCCGTAAAAATGTCTCCGATGCCTAGCATGTAAGGAAGACTTGAGGTTGATGCGGAGTAGAGGAATAGTAAGGCGAGGGCAAGAATAACTATAACAACGTCTGTATCTGCTTTTGCTCCCCTCCCCTTAACAATTTTTAATACAAAGGCAAAGAAGAATACAAAAATGAAAAGAAGTGCTGTGTATGGCATGATTTGCCATATAAGTTCGATAATCTCGTAATTGCTTATTCCAAAAAAGGATATTACGAGTGCTATTACAATATTAACCTTTCTATTTTTGAATACGTTTGCAACCTCTAAACCACCGTAGGTTATAGCAAACAAAAATATAAATGGTAAAATAAAAGACAGGCTATCAATCATTTTTTTCACCCAACTTGCGTTCCATCTCCTCAACCATCTTTTCTAACTTCCTCAACTTCGCATCAAACACTTTACCCAATGGTATGCCTGCAATTTTTTCCATTTCTCTTAACTTTAATAATGTTCTTCTTACTTCTGGTTCAAGATCACCAAACGCTCTTATAGCGTCCGGATTACCTTTCTCTACCGCTTTAATAAGACTTTCAAGCTCTCTTATTTGAGCATCAACTATCCTTTCATAATCCTTCTTGCTTGTTATATTTTCCCACAGCTTTTCTCCAAATTGTCTCCCAAGGGTAGAGAAAACTCTACTTCTACCACCTCCTCCGCTTGATCCGCCTTTATGATGCTTGTAAACCTTTATCAGCATTAGGACAATTATTATGTATATCCATATATGACTCAGGGTAACTATAATTGAATAATAACCTTGTATTATGATAAACATGTACACCGCTATGGATAAAAGCAAGTTTACACCTTTGTGATTAATAAAATCTGAAAAGAATAGATAAAACGCAGTCAAAAGAAAGATTGTTGGCAGAAAGAAGATAAAGAATAATGCTTCAATAGGTCCTTTGGCAGAATATTGCTGCACGATGCTTGGACTTACTCTAAGCAATTCTGCAAGAATCTCTACTATATCTATCATGATTTAAATTTTTGTTTCTTATGTTTAAATTATATTAGGATAATACGCTTTACGCTCTTCCATCTAAACTATTGGATTCAAATCAGGGAAAACAAATGTTATCCCAATAGATTTTGCAAACTCTATTCTATCCCTCATCCTTCTAAGGTTCCTTAAAGCTTGAAATCCTTGAGTTCTCAAGGCTATAACATATTCCAAACCCCTTTATTAAACCTCTAACCTCTTGTACAAGCTGCATCTCCCGCCATTATCTGGTTTAGAAGTTTTTCCTTAATTCTTATGTTCTTTTCCTTTTTCACAAGTATCTTTAATTCTTCCTGAGAGATGTGTTTTACAAGCTTGCTATGTATTTCCATATCCCGCATTACAGCCTTTCGCAAATTTCAGCCTTTCGGTCAGGATTCTAAAAAATTATGTCGTTGATTATAACTTTCTTACCTATAAAACTTTTATATCTTATATTGAAATAGTAAAGCATGGCAAGAATAATAGCCATTTCTAGTGGGAAAGGTGGTGTTGGAAAAACAACGACAACGATAAATCTTGCAGCAGCTCTTACAGAGTTTAAATATGCTGTTATAATCGTTGATGCTAATATGACAACCTCCAATATTTCTCTTCATTTAGGGCTACACTTTAAGCCAATTACGCTCAATGATGTGTTTGAGAAAAATGCAAAATTGATAGATGCGATATATCAGCATGAGAATGGATTCAAGGTTATACCAGCGGACATATCCATAAGAAAAACCCCGAACCCCAATACGCATGAATACATTGATCTACTCTATGATCTCTCAGCCCATGCAGATTTTGTGCTCGTGGATACGCCTGCTGGTTTGGGAAAAGAGACGCTATCCATAATAGAGGCTGTAGACGAATTGATAACTGTAACAAATCCTGAGCTGGCTGCTATTACCGATGCCATGAAACTTTCAGTACATGCAAGTAAGCTTGAGACACACAACCTTGGGGTTGTAATTAACAGGGTTAGAAATGTTTCTCATGAGCTCCCTGCCTCGCATATCGAACGTATGCTCGATCTCCCCATTTTAGGTATTATACCTGAAGATAGAGAGGTTGGCAGAGCTATCGCACATAAAAAGCCTGTGGTTTCTTTTAGTCCAAACTCATTGGCAGCTCAACATTTCAAAGCAGTTGCAGCAAGGCTTATTGGTGAGCAATATACACCAAAAACGGGGCTTAGACAAAAAATTCTAAACTGGTTCAGATCTTAGCTTATGAAACTTAAAAATTGGAAGTATTAATTATAATTAGGTAGAAGAGTATGGCAAAGAGATTTTATAAGAGAGGATGGCAGCATACAAAAACAAGGGGAAAAGAAACAACCATAACCTGTAGTTTTTGTGGTAGAAACGTGCCTAAGTACAAAACATTTGTTGTGTACAAGAGATTCAGCATAAGGGATCCTGTGCTTAAAAAGGAATTGAAAAGAAATAACTTGAACCTTTCATACATGAAAATGTATGCATGTCCATCCTGTGCAAGGTTTCATAGGATTGTAAAGAAAAAGAAGTAAAAATGAACCTGAGAGGTTTGCTCTGGAAAAAAATAAAGGCGTTAAGAGAAAAATATAGGGTTAGGTATCCAAAGGTGCGTATAGAAAAGCCAAAGCATCTAATAATAATACCGAAATTTAAGGATATAAGAGAAGTTGATGCAAGGTATCCGCTCATTGAAATGTTTGCATTTGCACATATAAAATGGGATGATGAGAAAAAAAAGCTTATTTATGAGGTGATAGAGCCTGAACTTTCAGAAAAAGAAAAAGAACAGTTTGAAATAATAAAGAGGGGCTTGCTTGAGATAATAGACGTTGATTTTAATATTGTCAAAGAAAGTGGAAAGGCATTGGAGTATCTTGAAGATAATGTAAAAAAGGTTCTGGATGATGAGGGCATTGTATTAAAGCAAGATTCCTATGTAAAAATAATGTACTACATTTTTAGAGATTTTATAGGCTTCAATGAGATCGAGCCATTGATGCATGACCCCTATATAGAGGATATAGGATGTGACGGGCTAAATATATCACTTTTTGTTGTTCACCGCCTTTTTGGTTCCCTTGAAACAAACATAGTGTTTAGGGATATGGATTACTTAAATAATTTTGTAATAAAGTTAGCTGAAAGGTGTGGCAGGTATATAAGCTATGCTAAACCATTGCTGGATGGCACATTACCGGATGGGAGCAGGGTACAGGCTACACTGGCGAGGGATGTAACAACAAGAGGTCCAACATTCTCTATAAGAAAATTCAAGCCAAATCCACTATCACCCATAGATTTGATAAATCTAAAAACAGCATCAAGCGAGTTGATGGCATACCTATGGCTTTTGATAGAGAGCAGGGCATCCATGCTTATTTGCGGTGGGGTATCAACGGGCAAAACAACATTTCTTAACGCAATAAGTATGTTTATTTCACCCGAAAAAAAGATAATATCCATAGAGGATACGAGGGAACTTAATCTGCCCCATTTAAATTGGATACCAGCTGTATCAAGGGTTGGATATGGGATACCTGGCAAAGGAGGAAAGCTTTATGGCGAGGTAACGCTTTATGAGCTCCTTAAGGAATCATTCAGGCAGAACCCAGACTATGTTATTGTGGGTGAGGTAAGGGGTGAAGAGGCCTATGTAATGTTTCAAGGCATGGCCTCTGGCCATACTTCTCTTGGTACAATCCATGCCGGCTCTTTAGAGGATGTGATAAAGAGATTGGAAACGCCACCAATAAATCTATCCCCAAGCTTGGTTGAGACACTCGATGTCGTAATAGTAATGACCCATGCAAAAGATATAAGTGAATCTGCAAGGAGGGTTAAGGAAGTATATGAGATAGAGAGTGTGGATCCAAATACAGGAAATGCACAATCAATAAGAACATTCAATTGGTTGCATAGGACAGATTCATTTGAAAGCAATATAAACGAATCTTATTTGCTTAAAAAGCTTTCATATGAAAAGGGGCTAACGTATGAGCAGATTTTAGAAGAAGTGAACACGAGGAAAAGCGTCTTGGAATGGATGAGCAAGCATAATATAAGGAATTATGATGAGGTTACAAAAATCTTTAATTTCTATAGCAAGGAACCAGAAACCGTAAAGAGATGGGTAAGAAATGATGAAGAGCCTTATGATAAAAAGAAAAAGGGGAGAATAGAAGGCAAGTGGGTAAGTGCAAGTGGGCTTAGAATTATAAGCTAGAGATCAAACAAAACTCTGCACACAAACCTCCCGTCTTTCTTTTCTATACTCATTTCATGATACGTAACAGCTTTTACCTCGTGCTTTATCTTCATTTTATTATCTACTACCTGCCCACCTATAGTGCCATATAATATGTATTCTTTTCCTATCTCCTTTATCTTTATATTAAACTTGCTAAACACCAAAAACTCTGTATCAAAATATATGAGAAGTTCTTCTAGCCATTGATAAAGCAACGCAAACATATCCGTTGCATGCACCTCAACCCTTTTCTTTACAATATCTTTAACATCTTCCAATTCAACAATCAAGCTTTCCATACCTTTTGCGGCGTTTATGAACATTTCCTCTATGCTTTTACCATACGCCTCCATGGCAATGTCTGCAGTTGCGATATTAGCCAGATATTTGTATTCCTTCATTTTTATATATGAAATAGTACTGATTTTTATTTATAACAATTAATCTTTGAATATGGAGCTGGATAAGATAGTGGAGAAGATAGTGGAGGAATCCGGTGTAAAGAAGGATGAGATCTTAAGAAGGATAAATGAGAAGGAAAAAGAGCTTTCTGGATTGATATCAAAAGAGGGTGCAGCGTATATAGTTGCTAGTGAGCTTGGTGTTAACCTGCTTAAAGAAAGGGAAAGGCGCTTGAAAATAAAGAATATAATAAGCGGTATGAATAATATAGAGCTCGTTGCAAAAATAGCGAAGATTTCAGACATAATAAATTTTGAGAGGGAAGGCAGGGCTGGAAGGTTAATAAATATGTACTTGGGAGATGAAACAGGGCTTATAAGATTGCCTTTATGGAACGATGAGTGCAAGATAATAGAAAATGCTGGCATTAAAGAGGGGGATGTTATAAAGCTTAGCAATGTGTTTTCAAGAGAAAATAATGGTATTGTAGAGCTAAGATTGGGTAGCAGGGGGAGAATAGAAAAGGTTGAAGATGTAAGCATCGAGCTTAAGGATATGCCTATTATTGATTCTAGAGAATTTAAGAAAGCAAATATAGCTGATATAGAAAAGGAAGGATACTATGAGGTTAGAGCATCAATAGTGCATGTATTCAAAAAGAGCCCATTCTTCTATTTGTGCCCCCTGTGTAATACCAAGGTTGAAAAAAGCGAGGATGGGTTTTACTGCCCAACCCATAAAAAGATAGAACCTGTAAAAAGGCTTGTCTTATCTACTATAATAGATGATGGTACATCAAGCATGAGGTGTGTATTTTTTGGTGACGTGGCAAAGTATATTATAAAGGATGCGGAGCATGTTGATGAAGATAAGATTTGTGATAATGTTGAGGTTGGGAAGGATTTCATTATAAAGGGCAAGGCTAAGCTTAATGAGTTTAGTGGGGAGTACGAGATAATAGTAAGCAAGGTTAGTAATGTAAAGCATAAAGAGCTTATAGGAGAGCTGGAAACCATAGTCAAAGGTTTAAAAGAATAAATACAAAAATAAAAAGTGGTTAGTATGGATGATTTTAGTAAGCTTCGGGGTGTAGGGGATAAGACAGCTGAAAAGTTAAAGGAAGCCGGCTATATAGATTTGATGTCTTTGGCCGCTGCTTCAGCTGGCGAACTCATGGCTGCTATCAATGTTAGCGAGGAAACGGCAAACAAGATAATAGCTTCTGCCAGGGATGAGCTTAAGCTTGATTTCCAACCCGCAACAGAGGTTATGAAGAGAAGGGAGGAGGTAGGGAGAATAACAACAGGGTCCAAAAATCTTGATGCATTGTTGGGTGGTGGTGTTGAAACACAAGCCATAATAGAGGCACACGGCGCATTTGGTTCTTCCAAAACACAGCTTGCCCATCAGCTTGCAGTTAATGTTCAATTACCTGAAGAAAAAAATGGTTTAAATGGCAAGGCTATCTTTATAGACACTGAAAATACATTTAGACCCGAAAGAATAAGGCAGATGGCAGAGGCATTGGACTTGGATTGGAAAAAAACCTTGAACAATATATTCGTTGCCAGAGCATACAATTCGGATCATCAAATATTGCTTGTGGAGAAGGCGGACAAGATAATAAGAGAAAATAATGTAAGGCTATTAATTATAGATTCTCTTACATCCACCTTCAGGAGTGATTATACTGGCAGGGGGAGCTTAGCTGACAGGCAACAGAAACTTAATAGGCATTTGCACAAACTTCAAAAGCTAGCAGATATGTACAATCTTGCTGTTTATGTAACAAATCAAGTTATGTCAAGACCTGATGTATTGTTTGGTGATCCAACAGCTCCTATTGGCGGTCACATCGTTGGACATCAAGCCACCTATAGAATTTATCTTAGAAAAAGTAAAGATGATAAAAGAATTGCCAGGCTCATTGATTCCCCTTGCTTACCGGAAGGTGAAACGGTATTCAGGGTATTGCCAGAAGGTATTAGGGATTAAAGCCTTAACCTTTTTTTGTATGCAAGGTACCTAAGAATGGTCTTTAAATTTATTTCTGGGTCCTTAAGTTTTACAACCTTAAGCTGCATGCCAATGTCTTCAAAATGCTCTGGCACAAGAACATCAACAAAGTTTGACATATGCAAATCTATTGTGCGCGACACTGTCCATTTATGCAACCCCGTCATCTTCGCGATCTTTGATATAGTTAAAAGCTCGCCCTCCTTTTCGGCTCTTTTAAGTACCTTAAGTATTTTCACAATATTCCTTACCGTGTTTTTATAAAATAATCTTTTCTTCATGCTAAACTATCCTTGTCCCCACAAAATTTTTGCCCTTAATCAAATTCCTAAAGTTTTCTAAATTTGCGATATCAATCACATAAGTTTTTATCTTTGACCTTTCTATAAGCTTTGCTGCCACAATATCAATAACCCCTGATTCCCCAGCCAAAAAGCTATGGGTTGCAACAATTTTTAATAGCTCGCTTGCTTTTATCCTGTCAAACATCTTTGCATCTTCATACTTTTTTGGATCCTTATCATACACACCCTTCACATCTGTCCCTATTATAAGCATATCCGCGTTTATAAATTCTGCCACTTCAGCGCTTACAGCATCTGTTGTTTGTCCTGGCACCAAGCCTCCCATAACAACAACATCTGCCAATTTTAAAGCCTTTGCAAGCTCTTCAAAGCTTGCAGGTGGGAATGGGTATGCAAGCCCATAAAGAGACGCTATAATTATCTTTGCATTCAGCCTTGTTGCATCTATTCCTATCATGTCCAAATATGATTGCAAAGCTAAGAATTCCCTTGCTGCTTTTATATAATTCCTTGCAAGCTTACCGCCACCGACCACAATAACGATTTTATCTCTCTTCCCCAATTCCTTAATAAGCTTAGAGAATTCTCTTATATAGCATACATCCAGTTTTCCATTAGGACAAACTACACTACCACCAAGATCTATAACCATTTTCATAGTCATTCAAATTTTATAATAGGGATATATAAAACTAAGGATTGGCTAGGGCTTACCTAAAAAACCTTTCTTCGTGTACTATATCTCCTAACCTTTTCTTTGGAACATGCAAAATGCCTTTTTCATCAAGCCAATACCTCACATCTCCCTTAAACTCCTCCTCAACGGATTTTTGCTTTCCATAGCCTAAAGCTATTACCAATTCAATATTATAGTTTTTAGGAATGGAAAGATTTTTGGCAAGCCTTTCCCTATCTATTGAGCCTATAACACAACTTGCAACCCCTCTTTCAAGTGCTGTTAAAATAATGTTGCTTGCTGCAAATCCAGCATCATACTTTGCATCCTTGCTAACCTCTTTATTTGATATTATCACAATATAGGCCACGGGCCTCTCGTGCTGTTTTGGCTTACCATTCTTTAAATAGCCTGCCCATCTTGTACATTCGAAAACCTTGTCCAAGGCTCGGGTCACAAGTATATATTCAAGAGGTTGCAAATTTGCCGCTGAGGGGGCAAGTCTTGCTGCATTCAGGCAGTCAATAAGTATGTCTTTCTTGATTTTCTCTTGCTTGAACTTTCTTATTGTTCTTCTTTTAATAATCAGATCATAAACTCCCATATTTTTTATTAAAAAGATAAATTAATAATGATACTCTGAAATTTATTAGGGCTGTGCCGCGTAGCTTTCCGTTCCTGTTCTACTGAAAGAGCCTGGAGAATATCCTTTCAAAATATTTTGAATCTTCTCGTAGATATCTTCAGGATTTTTTATATAGCTTAGCTTAACCTCGCTAAATGGCGAGCCCGCTGTATTGAGTAAAATTGTTCCCGTTCCCCAGATCCTCTCCCAGACAGATTTATTAAGGCTAATATCCGTTACCCTATCGTACCTCACAATTTTCCGATTTACGTTAAGAAACCCTTCATAGAACTCTACCCTGTCAGAAAAGAATCTATATTCTCTTGCTCTTAAATTCATATAGGAAATGAGAAATGAAATGATAAATACTACAACAAATAGAATTGAGAAAATTGAAAGCCAAAAAATAAATGAGAATGGTTTAAATAACTCACGAAGCAGTGCAAGTAGTGCGTATAAGTAGCAAAGATCATTAATATGGTTGTATGAACAAGATTTGGTAGTACACCAGCAACTATTTTTGGTTTTATTACAAAATACGGTGTTTCAGGTGTTTTGTTACCATTCATAATTTATATTTCTCTTGACACATAAAAATATTTGCAACCTGTTAAGTCAACTTTCTAAGGTTACACCATAAACCCTTGCAGGAATGTCCATAATACCATGGTGAAACCTTGAATTATTATACCATTCCCTGAACTCTTTTATCCTGCCCTTTAGCCATTCAGGAAACTTTCTGAGATGATAAACAAACTCTTGATTCAAATTCCTTATAGCTCTTTCAACCTTTCCTTTATCCTAAGGATAATGGGGATGAGCAAACAAAGGCTTTATTCCCCTTGATTTGCACCATCTCAATTTATCTAGCAATGCTGTTATCTCCTCTGTTTCTTGGGTAATGGTTCTATATCCATTTATCCCATGCTTTCTAAGAACATGGTTTATTGTTTGTCTTGATAGCCTTACATGCTGGCAGCAAATGGCATGCAATCCTTTATGTATTTTGGAAATTGCAAAGCTTGCTGTATTCTTGCCGTTCCCCAGCCAAAAGTATTCCTTAATGCAAGAATTGATATCTCTACCTCTATGCTACCTTGCTCTTCTTTGCTCTTCTTGGCTTTATCTCCATAGTATTCCCTTCCAACATGTTTAGCCCTGTTTATCCATCTGTAT
>Ga0164318_10001265_pt1 | contig 22191 bp, 13 predicted proteins | sample GuaBasSedimGuay9_FD_113734 | JGI IMG/M metagenome (GOLD analysis project Ga0164318, IMG submission 113734) | Subseafloor sediment microbial communities from Guaymas Basin, Gulf of California, Mexico - Guay9, Core 4571-4, 0-3 cm | ecosystem: Environmental > Aquatic > Marine > Hydrothermal vents... | reverse complement strand
GGCACTATGACTTGTTTCGCCATCAACAACGATATTCCATTTTCTTTTATCGGCTTGATAATTCGCGACTTCCAGAACAATTTCGGATGAAATCGTAGGAGATTGTAAATGGAGCGTTCTAATCGGATTCGTTGTGCCGATGCCGACGTTGCCGTTGTGAAATGACATTTTTACTTCATCATTATCACTAGTTTGTTTGAAACTAAACACAAAAGGATCATCGTATTCAATAAAATTCAAATATGGAGAAGCATTCTCATAAGTCGAATACATCCTACCACCATCATCTTCTCCACTATCAAAGCGAATCAGATTATTCCAATTTCCACTAACAACATCTAATTTGGATATTGGACTCGTCGTCCCGATGCCAACATTACCCGCAGTGTAGTAGGCATTATTACCGTTTAATTGAAATACCCCACCACCTGTTCCTAAGCCTTGCAACTTCTCCCGTTCCGCTTCGCTGATAATCTTGCCACTCCCAGCATCCGCGACATCATCCAATTCAGTGACGTTATGTCCAAACAAATCAGCGATTTTATCACCGGTAATCGTTTTGGGTGCGATTTTTTCAGCTGTTACGGCACCATCGGCTATGGCTTCTGTTTCCACCGTTGCTGCTTTCACCGATTCTGCAACGGCTGCCCGTATGGCATAAAAAGCACTGGTGAGTTGTTGGCGCGGTGTCATTTCCGGATCGCTGCCTACCGTTACGCCGAAATAACGTTCACCGTCTAAACTGTTTTCATCAAACGGTGTGGTATTGCCCAGAATCAGACTGAATACGCCATGAGTTACCTTTACCTGTTGGTGGGTTTCAGTCCATAATGCATTGCCCCCTTGCGCGGTAGCGTACAGGGCAAAAGTCATATTGACAGTGGCATTTAATGGCTCACTGTCGGTATTTTCCAAGTAGCCTTGGTAATTGGTTGTCGTTGGAACAGCATAAGCTAGACTGGAAATAAAACCAGCCAATAGCGATGCGAGTAGTAATCGCCCAAGTCGTTGTACCCAGTTGGTACGTTTGTATTGAGTTGACATAATTGGAATGTCTCCTACTAAGTTGATGTTTAAGTGTTTTCGAGCTTGAAGTTTTTGCGCGCAAAAACTTTAAGCTCGAAATTTAAATACGCTTGCCCTTGCTACACTTAAACTTAAAACAAGGGGAAGTGTTCAGTTATCAGTTATCAGTTATCAGTTCAGTTAAACTGTGATTTCATTTAATAAAAAGAAATGATGGGTGCTTATTTTGATCAGGGGTTTTTATTATTGCCTTGATCTAGGTCAGTTTTTCGGTCTAATGCGCGAAAAAAATATCAAGATATCATTAATTATCAGTGTATACTCGGCGCGGGAATAAACTTAACTTTTATCATTTTTTTGGCAACCCCAGGTTGCCACCTGGGGCTATTCACGTTCAACCCCTACGGGGTTGTGCTTTTTAATCTTTTTCTGATCGATTTGCCTTTGTACTTTATGCCATCAAGAAAGCTTTTAAAAGTTTAAATTGTGCCCGCGTGCAGTATACTCAAGATAAATCTTCTATCAATATATTGGTATCAAGTACGATTCTTAATACGGTGGTGTTCATTTGTCCATTCAATCATAGTTTGTTCGGTTAAACCTTGGAATTCCCAAATGTCATCCATCGCATCGCTGGCTTTTTGGGCAAAATAGTGGGCTAACATTAATTTAATTTCAAATAATTGCAGTTCCGAAATATTATTGGCGTAGAGTTTTAATAATTCGAGTTGTAAATTGCTTAAAATGGGTTGCGTTTTCATCGTGTTCAATTTTGAACTCCAAAACAAGTTAAAATTCGTTATCCCCGTAATTAGTTGTACTCAATCAAATTTGAGAAGGGCGTATTTTATTCTTATTAAGATCAGATTGAAAGTGGAGATGTAACATTTCATGTACCACTTCTCATTATTAGAGTTGTCATTAATCCTATAACTTATTGATTTTGTGTTTATTTTTGTATACATTTGATGTTATGCGTTTTTTTAATGGATGAATTATTTAATGCTTAATTATTAATGATTAATTATTAATGATTAATTAAAAAAAAACGCGCTTTGACGCTAAAGGCGCTAAAGAATTAATCGTTAAGAGGTAATGGCTTATTTGTTATGCTTTATTTGTAGTTATTAATAGAACGCAGATTGTCATGATGAAACTGATTTACGCTGATTTTTAAAATCAGCGTAAATCATGAAAATCAGTTAAATCAGCGTTCTATCCTATCAAAATCAATAGAACGCTGATTGTCATGATTGAGCTGATTAACGCTGATAATTAGCCCAAATGTTAATTTAAGCGGATGGCAATGGTGGGCAACAATAAGCCGTTACCCACCCTACATATTAATTTAAGTGGATGGCAATGGTGGGCAACAATAAGCCGTTACCCACCCTACAAAATGAGAATATTTAACTAAATGCAAATACCTTTATTGAAAGATCATCATGCTCATCCTTTTATGGCGGCGGTTTTGAGAGATTGTATTAATTTAAAGGCGGTTTCGACAAAAACTGAGGCGCTTTCTTTGATCAAAATGGGGGAGGAGGAAATCAATCTGATTTTGGGCTGGCATAACGGTAGGTATACTTTTGAAGAAGGGGAGTTGGAGCAATTGCCGCCTGTTGTGATTTGTAATCAGTCTTTTCATAGCTTTTTAATTAATCATGCGGCGAGGGAGATGTTGTGGCTTTCTCATCCTGAGATTGCGAGGCATCTCGACGATAAGCTGTGGGTGGATAAAAATCTGTCGAAGATTCTGAATATGATGGCGAGTATTCACGCTTATACGCCTTACAAAATCAAGCAGTTTTTTTCTGATCTCTTAGAGCAATTGGGGGTTTGGTATTTTGATGAGATGTTATTGCCTAATGAACGGGCTATTGATGTCTTAAGAGAGTTGGGCTATTTGAATCGTATTCGTTTGTGGGCTGATTTGGAAACGTTTCATGATCTTACTCAGGTTGCACAAGATGCGGTTTATGGTATTAAGGTATTTCTTGATGGTGCGATTGGCAGTTTCACTGCGGCGCTGTCTGCGCCTTATTTGAACGGAAAAGCGGGGAGATTGGTTTATTCTGATTCGGCATTACGGTTGCTGATCATTCAAGTTATGGATATCAATAAAGCGGTTGCTTTACATGCGATTGGTGATCTGGCGATAGCACAAGCGATTTCGGTTTTGAGTGAAATCAAAAGGGAGCATGGGATGATTCCGATGACGCGCATTGAACATGCTCAATTGATTTCTCTAGATCAGGCTGTGCAGGCTAAAAAACTGGGGATCATTTTGTCAATGCAGCCTAATTTTAGTCGTGAAGTGGTTCAATATGAAGATAGGTTGTCAGAAGAGTATTTGAAGCAACATAATCCGTTTCGTATGTTGATTGATGAAATCGGTTTTGTGCCTGGAGAGGATTTGGTTTTTGGTTCGGATGGGATGCCGTATGGGGTACAAAATGCGTACAAAAGTGCTTTGTTTCCGCCGTTGCCGAGCCAAGTGCTGTCTTTGGATGAGTTTGTTCAAGGATATTGTTTGCCTGATAAATCTGAGGGGTATATTGATATTGGAAGTGATGAGAGGTTTGAAGTCGTGTTGTCTGATAACGCAATAGAGGCAACAGACACTAAGATGCCAGATTGATTTTGATCTGGAGCATCTTTTGCGTCTTTTGCGTCTTTTGCGTCTTTTGCGTTTATATTGATATCAATTCAGCGAAACAACCTAGTTACTTATTCGCTAATTTTGTTTGTCCGATGACAAGCTCTGAACGTTGGGAGGCTGGTTCTTGCAGGGGATTTTTCCCTTTATCAACATAAACGGCATAGAAGATATAGTTGCCGCCTAAACCAGGTGTGAGTTCAAAATCCAGTATAGTATGCTGAATTTCTAGCGTTTGTAAATTGGTTTTGTGGGCTTGCGCTTTTGGTTCAAATGCGTTTAAGCCGGAATGTGTTTTAAAGAAGAATGCACCGGCATGTTGCATGGCAACCCATAAATCAACGGGTTTCAAGCGGTTCACTTTGACATTGATCAGGATATCGACTTTAATCTTGTCGCCTATATTATAAGAGGGTTTGAGGTTTTGAAATTGAACACAGAGCCATTCTTTTGCGGTGGTGTCAACTTGACAGCGTCTGGTGTGCTTTTTCTTCGTTTGCGAGGGTGGCAAAAAGCCGATTTGTAATGCGGCTTCAGTGGTGGCAACAAAGGGTTGTCCAAAGCTGTAAAAGAGGGTATCGCTTCCTGCGTTCATTTTACCGCCACTGGCGGAGAATATGGTGCGTTCCAAGGTATCGGCATTGACAAGGTTGCTGAAACTGGCGATTAAGGTGCCTATCAGCATGAGTGTCAATGGGAGGTTTTTTTTGGGGAGGTTTGGCATAAGTTTAATTACTCTTGTTTATGAAAAGCTAGGGCGAACACGTAGGTTCGCCCCTACGGACGCTGTGTAGGGGCGAACCTGCGTGTTCGCCCTCAAATTTTCTGAACATCTAATATCGACTAGAAACCCTTGTCGTTATTGTCTATTTCCATAACAAAATTCTGATATAGCCGCTTTTCGATGTGGCGATGCCAGGTGGACAGGGATTGGCCTTGCCACCGCAATAAATCAATTCATCTTGACCGGAAAAGCCTATCAGCATTTGCGTTTTTGATAACCAAATGGTTTCAGGCGAACTCGAAGCGCCTTTTGAATTGGGATTGCTGACATAGATCCATGTCGGTTTATTGGAGTTAGCAAGCCAGATGGTGATTCGAGTCGGGATCATGCCTAAATTATGATTTAAGACATGCTTAAAATGACCGTTATTCAGATCAACATTAAGCCACCCTGAATCGTAATTGGCTCTGATGCCGCCTGTGAACTTGGCATCTCCGGCGACTTCCAACTTTGCGCTCGGTCTTGCTGTGCCGATACCGACATTACCCTGCATGTAATAGGTGTTTTTACCACTTAATTTAAAGGGAGACGCGCCTTGTGGGCCTTGTAAGCCGATCTTGCCTTGAGGGCCTTGAGGGCCTTGTGGGCCTTGATCACCTTTAGGGCCTTGAGGGCCTTGTGGGCCGATATTCCCTTTAAGCCCTTTTGCTCCGGCTAAACCTTGTGGGCCTAGTGGGCCTTGTGGGCCGGTATTGCCTTTAGGGCCTTTGGCTCCCACTAAACCTTGTAGGCCTTGTGGGCCGGTATTGCCTTGAGGGCCTTTGGCTCCTGTTAAACCTCGTGGGCCTAGTGGGCCGGGCTTGCCTTGAGTACCTTGCGAGCCAGTCTTGCCTTGAGGGCCAATTTTACCTTGTGGGCCAGTATTCCCTTGAGGGCCTTTGGCTCCTGTTAAACCTTGTAGGCCTTGCGAGCCAGTCTTGCCTTGCGGGCCAGTCTTGCCTTGTGGGCCAGCCTTGCCTTGAGGGCCTGTATTCCCTTGAGGGCCTTTGGCTCCTGTTAAACCTCGTAGGCCTTGCGAGCCAGTCTTGCCTTGAGGGCCAATTTTACCTTGTGGGCCAGTATTCCCTTGAGGGCCTTTGGCTCCTGTTAAACCTTGAGGGCCTTGCGAGCCAGTCTTGCCTTGAGGGCCAATTTTACCTTGCGGGCCAGTATTCCCTTTAGGGCCTTTGACTCCTGTTAAACCTTGAGGGCCTTGCGGGCCGCTCTTTCCTTGAGAGCCTTGTGGGCCTTGCGGGCCGGTCTTCCCTTGAGGGCCTTGTGGGCCTTGCGGGCCGGTCTTGCCTTTAGGGCCTTGTGGGCCTAGTTGACCCGTTTTCCCTTGAGGGCCTTGAGGGCCTTGAGGGCCGGTCTTGCCTTGAGAGCCTTGAGAGCCTTGTGGGCCGGTATTGCCTTTAGGGCCTTGTGGGCCTAGTTGACCTGTTTTCCCTTGAGCGCCTTGTGGGCCTTGCGGGCCGGTCTTGCCTTGAGCGCCTTGTGGGCCTTGTGGGCCAATCTTGCCTTGAGGGCCTAGTAAACCCGTTTTCCCTTGTGGGCCTTGTGAGCCTTGAGGCCCTTTCTCGCCTTTCTCGCCTTTAAAACTAATCCATTTAACACAGCGCCATTGTTTGCCATCCCACTGCACGGCGGAGAGTTGTTGACGACCAGTACAAGCTAAACTGCTTAAAGTCGTTTGCGCGACGGTTTTAGCATGAAGCGCATAAGGCACGCTGGCAATGGGTATGGTTTGTGAAGTGCCATTGACATTAATTTTCAATGTCCGCACTTGGGTGAAATTCACCTTGTTCAGGCTTTTTTGAGTGCCAAGTAAGACGCTAAACAAACCTTGCTTGACATTCACCTTTTTGTGTTCTTCAACCCAAGCTGTGCCGGGGAGTGAAAAGGTGATGGTAGTTGTGCGATTGAGGGGAGTACCTTGTCCATTCAACAAGTAGCCTTGAAAGGTAAAGGTGCCGGGGACATCGGCCGAACTTAAATAAGGCAGGATGCCCAGTAGTAGTACTAAAACCGCTTTAAAAATAGGGTTTTTCATTATTTCCTCTGTGTCTCATTGTGAAAGTCAGTCGCCTTTGTACTATATTATTGGTGTGAAATCAAGTCATAATTAGTGTAGAGACGCGATGCTCGCGTCTCCTCGAATCGAAGCATCGCGTTTCTACGGTAATCGGGTATGAAATAGAGACGCGAAGCATCGCGTCTCTACGGTTTGGATAGGGCTAAATCATGTTGGGTGGGCAAAGCCTGTTGCCCACCATACCGTGCTACTCATTTGCCAATGTGGTTTTCTGCATTACAAGCTCTGAACGTTGAATGACTGCAAAGTCATCTTTAAGGGGATTTTTCCCTTCATCAACATAAACGGCATAGAAGATATACTCGCCGCCTAAACCCGGTATGAGCTCAAAATCCAGTAAAGTATGCTGAATTTCTAGCGTTTGTAAGTTGGTTTTGTAGGCTTGCGCTTTTGCTTCAAACACATTTAAGCCTGAAGGTGTTTTAAAGATTAAGGCACCTGCATATTCAATAGCAAGCCATAAATCAACGGGTTTCAAGCGGTTCACTTTGACGTTGATCTGGATATCGACTTTGATCTTGTCGCCTATATTATAGAAGGGTTTGAGGTTTTGAAATTGAACACAGGCCCATTCTTCAGCGGTGGGATCAATTTGACAGCCGCTGGGCTGCTTTGTTTGAGATAGCGGAAAAAAGCCGATTTGCAATGCGGATGGGGTTGTGGAAACAAAGGGTTGTCCAAAGCTGTAAATGAGGGTAGCACTTCCTGCGCTCATTTTACTGCCAACGGCGCTAAATAGCGGGCGTTCCAATGTATCGGCATTGATAATGTGGCTGAAACTGGCGAATAAAATGCTTATCAGCATGATTGTCAATGGGAGGGGTTTTTGGGGTGTGTTTGGCATAGTTTAATTCTCTTGTGATATGTAGGGTGGGTAGAGCGGATTGGATTAGTACAACTAATTACGGGGATAAACGAATTTGGAGCAAAGGCTTATTCGTTTATCCTAGTAATTAGCTTCGCTGAACGAAGTTTCGTTGTACTCATTCAGTCATTCGTTGTACTCATTCAGTCAGTTGTTAGTGATCCCAATCATCCCAAACGCCAGAGGGGCCATCATCGCATTTAAATTTCATTTCCAAAATATCATCACTACTGACATCACCCACCAAATTCATTCTGCCAGAATGAGCACCATCTATCATTTTGGTACACATCATCCTTTTGCCAGCCTCTCCATGCACATCGGCATAGTAAATACAAATCCGGCATTGTGAAAAATCGCCCGCTGGCCCTTGCTTACCTTCAGGCCCCTGCGGCCCTTGTGCCCCTTGATCACCTTTAGACCCCTGTGATCCTTGTGAACCCTTATCCCCTTTAGGGCCTTGTGCTCCTTGCTCACCTTTAGATCCTTGTGAACCCTTATCTCCTTTGGGCCCTTGTGCTCCTTGCCCTGCAATTCCCTGTGATCCCTGATCACCTTTTGGCCCTTGCGGCCCTTGTGCGCCTTGTAAGCCTTTAGGCCCTTGCGGCCCTTGTGCGCCTTGATCACCTTTAGGCCCCTGCGGCCCTTGCTCACCCTTATCTCCTTTAGAGCCTTGTTCACCCTTATCCCCCTTCGGCCCTTGCTCACCTTTTTCGGCTTTTTCAGCTTTCAAGCTCGCCCAATCAACACATTGCCATTGACTGCCATCCCATTTAGCGGCAGACGCTTCTCTGCTGCAAACTAAACTCCCTAAAGTGGTTTGTTCAACCGTTTTGGCATGAAAAGCATAAGGGACACTGGACATAGAGACTGTTTGCAAAGTCGCGTTAAACTCAGTACGCAAGGCATGAGGTTGAGTAAAATCAACAAACTCTTCAAAGCCCATTTGTTCGCCTAGCACGACGCTAAAAACACCTTGAGTGATTTGCACTGGGTGGTGTTCAGTCCAACCGGTACCCGGTATAGAAAAGGCGATTGTGCTTTCGCCCTCTACAGGCCTACTTTCTTCATCTAACAAATAGCCTTGAAACGTGATCGTGCTAGGCACTTCGGCATAGGCTAAATAGGGCATGATACCCAGTAGTAGCACAGATAGTGTTTTTAAAATAGGCTTTGTCATTAAAACCTCCTCTGGTTATGATACGAATATGCAATGAATGTGTAAATAGACTTAGATTGCCTGATTCACAGGTCGCGTATTTATATCATATAACCAAAATGAGGTCTACAATTTTGGGGCGGGTCACGAAAATTTTGTGAGAAAGGGGCGGGAACAGATTTATAATAGCTTGATTCTATTATCTTTTTTATTTTGCAACTGAATTAGGAATTAGTCATTATGAATTTTAAATGGTGGGCAACAAAAAGACGTTACCCACCATTTCACGCGTGAAATACATTTATTGATGTTTGAATAAATCTAAAAACGGGATAGAACGCTGATTGCGCTGATTGACACTGATATCGATTAATCTTGATCAAATAGAGACGCGAAGCAGAGACGCGAAGCATCGCGTCTCTACGATAATCACCCAAGGACGAGTTTTTTTAAAACCCATCAGGGCGCGGCCTACCATATTTTTCGTCCAACTGAGTACGCTTCTCGTTGCATTCTTTATTCAAGGCTTTGATCTCCCTTTTCCAGGGTTCACAATCATTGGGCTTGTCTTCACACCATTGCTCTCGCGCTTGTTTGAGTTGTTCGCGCTTTTCTTTGCGCCGCTGGGCTTGTTTTTCTTTAAATTCCCGCTTCAATCCTTCACAACGATTAGGCCCTTGGGCTTTGCATTGTTCTCGTAAAACACGTCTTTCCTCTTGTAGTTGCTTTAACCAAGCACGTCGGCGTTCACACCAGTCTGAATCAGCCGCACAGTGTTCCTCAAGTGCTTTTTTCCGCTGGGCCCGCTTTAGACAAACTTCTCGGCTTGCTAGACAGTTGGGATCAATCATTAGCGTAGTGGATGAGGCAGATTGAGGGGAATTTTCCCAAGTGTTTTGGGCCGCCCAACTGGTTGGGGTAAAGAAGGGTAATAAGCCTATTACGGCTATTTTGGTCATTTTCATCATGTCGATTTCCTTTTTCAAGGTTTTCCATCTATAGGAGTTTAGATAAATATTTTGGCTCAAACCTGACAGGTTTTGAAAACCTGTCAGGTTTTTAAACGGCCTTGAGCAAACCAGTGTATTGCTTGTGGATAAATACGATGTTCTTCCTGTAAGACTCGTGCAGCTAAGCTGTCTTCGTCATCATCAGGCAATACGGGTACACGCGCTTGGATTATCACTGGGCCTGAATCTAATTCTTCGGTGACAAAATGTACACTGGTACCATGCTCTTTCATGTTTGATTGTAATACGCGTTGATGTGTATGTAAACCTTTAAAGGCCGGGAGTAGGGATGGATGAATATTGAGTAAGCAGCCTCGGTAGTGTTTGATAAAGTCGGGAGAGAGAATACGCATAAATCCGGCTAATATTACCAGTTTGGGTTGGTAGTGATCAATAGCGGTTTGTAATGCGGTGTCAAATTCAAGACGCGATTTAAAGGTTTTATGATCAATGATTTGGGTAGCAATCCCGGCTTGTTGAGCATAAAGTAGGCCGGGGGCTTGTGGGCGGTTACTGATAACTGCGCGGATTTCAATTAAAGGATCAGCTGCGTCAATAATCGCTTTTAAGTTGCTGCCGCGTCCAGAAATGAGGGCTACGAGTGGTAATTTTGCCATGTTTAAATTCAGGAGTTCAGGAGTTCATAAAATAACAGCCAACAGTTCAGTTTCGAGAAGTTTCGACAGGCTCAACGCTCAATTTTGAAATCAAGAACCTAATGAAGGGATTGGATCGTGGGGCACCCTGTTAAAATCCTTTTTTATATACAATCCTTGTAGTTAGGGTTTAAATCCTTTCTTATAAACAATCCTTGTAGTTATAATCTAATATTCATTGTGGGATGCGTTTCAATCTCACCAATCTGCCAAGCGGTTTCGCCCATTTCTTTCATATAAATCAATGTGTTATCAAGATGTGCTTGTTCTACGCAAATGACCATACCAACACCACAATTAAAAGTGCGGTACATTTCTTTATCGTTAATTTTACCCTGTTGTTGTAACCAGTTGAAAATAGGAGGCGGTGTCCAACTTTGGAGATCAATATGAGCGCATAAACCGGGGGGTAATACACGCGGCACGTTGTCTAATAAGCCGCCACCGGTGATATGGGCTAAAGCGTGTATAGGCACTTGCTGCATCAATTGCAATAGGGGTTTGACATAAATGCGGGTAGGTTCTAATAAGACTTCGCCTAGTGTGCGCGGATCATCCGTTTCAGTCAGCTTTGAAAAAGGGAATTGGGGGGAGATTTTTGAAATATCAAGCAGTTTACGAATGAGTGAATAACCGTTTGAATGTGGGCCGCTAGAGCGCAAGCCGATTAAGGCATCACCGGGTTGCACTTGACTGCCATCAATGATGGCGTTTTTTTCAACGATGCCAACGCAAAAGCCGGCCAAATCAAAATCGTTTTCATGGTAGAGGCCGGGCATTTCTGCGGTTTCGCCCCCAACTAATGCCGCGCCAGCTAATTCACAACCTTGGCTAATGCCTTCAATCAGTTGCGTTGCTATTTCGATTTCAAGCCGGCCGGTTGCATAGTAGTCCAGAAAAAATAGGGGTTCTGCCCCTGAAGTGACAATGTCATTGACACACATGGCGACTAAATCAATACCAATGGTGTCATATTGATTCAGCACAGTAGCGAGTTTTAACTTGGTGCCGACACCATCTGTGCCAGAAACGAGTACCGGATTTTGATAACGATCTAGGGGGATTTCAAACAGTGCCCCAAAACCGCCTAAGCTGCCTAACATTTCTGGTCGATGGGTGCGTTTAGCAATCGGTTTGATGCGTTCAATAAATTGGTTGCCGCTGTCTATATTGACACCAGCATCACGGTAAGTCATGGGGGGAAGTGTTTTCTCTGTCATATACTGAAGGGAGTTGGAATAGGTGAAAACGAAATCAGGTTTTTTTCAACACAGAGATACAGAGGAACACGGAGTGCCACAGAGAGTTTTTGTCTCTGTGAAACTCTGTGGTACTCTGTGAACTCTGTGTTGCGTTTTTAACGCAAAACTCTTTTTTGAACTGTTTGAGGCTGAGAATCATTTTCATTTAATTCCCAAATCTTCAAAAAGTTTATTGGTATTTTCAAAACGAGCGCCGTCGAAGGCTTCAGCATTGTTCAAAGCTTGGATTGTGGTTTCGTTCAGCATTTTTTTTGACTCAAACGGTAAACTTTGGCGTAATTGTACTTGCTGATAAAATCGGTTTACAGCTTGGCTTGCCGATAAAGCAAGCTGTTTAAAAACCATATCAGCGTTCCGTTTGAGTATCGTCAAAGTTTGTGTCATTATCAGTTCTCAGTGAGTTTGAGATTTTTGATTATGAATGTCACGCAAGGGCAAACACGATGAATTTTCCCTACATAAAATGGGTTATTGTAGGGCAATCCGTTATGGTTGCCCTGATGTTGATCACTCTGTGAAACGCTGTGGTACTCTGTGAACGCCGTAAAGCGTTAAAAACGCAAAACATTAAAAGGGAGAATCACAAGGCCCTATGCCAAATGGATTTTGCAGTGGACAAATTCCTTTTTTCGCATCAGCAGCTTCACAACCGGTGTTCACATAGAGAACATCCTGACTTTCACTACCCGCTACCGTTAAGCGTGCTGTGATTTCAGCCCTTACCCAAAAAGCATATTGTATTGCATACACCACATTAAAGTCGGCATAACCATTACTTCCCGTCTTGAGATTTAACTTATCCACAGTAATCACATTACCCGGATCAAGTTGGTTATTGCTATTCAAGTCCTCACTTGCGTCAAGTATACCATTGCGATTAATGTCTTCATTAAAGCAATAGTTACTCTGAATTTCCGGATCCAGAGTCACATTACCATCAGCATCAACTAGAGCCGCCCCTTTAATGTAAAGTACAGGATAAATACCCAAAGTCACTTCAGCATCACTCACTGGTGTACCATTGGCATCGGTGACTAAAACAGTATGAAACACATTATACCTTGTGCCATCTGTTTCGTCGTCTCTGGTCAGCTTGTTGCCAGAGCCAATAGCCACAAACAAGCTCTTTTTAGCAACGGTTAGGTTGGCAGAAGCCGAAATACTGGTATCGGCAACGGTAGCGGTTATTTTTACGCCATCTGAGGCACTAGACGATGGGCCGGCAATGTAGAGGGTACTGGCTCTGCCAAAGTCATCTGTTATCGCAGAACCTTGGGTCAGTCGTCCACCCGTAATATCTTCCAAGATGAAATTAACGCGCTTTCCAAAAACAAGGTTGTGTTCCGGATCACGTACCACCGCCAAAATCTCGCTTTGTTCAGTTTCCGTACCGATGGGATTGGTACCAATCACGGCGGGATTCACTTGAAGCGTGAGAAACATTGCTTCGGCGGCCACAAACTTGAGATTAAATTGCCGAGAAGGGCCACTTGGCTTTTCTGCCCTGACGGTAATAATGGCATCTCCCGCATCACCACTTGGTTTAATGGTAAATGTGGCATCGCCATTAAAATCAGTAATGGCTTCATTCTTGTCCAAGCGGCCACGCGTTGTGGACAGGATGATTTTTTCATTGACTTGAGCCACTCCGCCTTCATCCCAATGTATGTTAAATCGCTGACCTTCAGTTAATTGGAGAGGCACTCGACAACCTAAATCAAGTACACCGTTTTCATTCAAATCCTCTCCCAAATCAAGGATGCGATTGTTATTGCCATCTTCGTTTTCATCAATGGAAAGACAGAGATCGTTTGCAGAAGACATGGGGATGACGGTGAAATTACTATCGGAAATGGATATCTTCAAAACCGCTTTTTCTGCCCCAGTTTTACTGGCCGTGATCGTATCTTCGCCAGCATTGCTGGCTGTCATAGTCACCTTAGTTTGACCTAGCGCATTTGTCACTGGAGATGTGGTATCGAAAGTATTATTCAAATCAGACGTGATGCTTATCGTTTGTCCACCGATGCCTTTGTTCGCGGAGTCTTTAAGAGAAATCGTTAGGGTTGCCGATGTGTTGACAATCACGGCCGTCGGGCCAGACAAGCTCAGTGTCGTACCCACCACGTTAATAGAAATACTATCCGTTTTCGGTTCGCCCGTGGTTGTCGCGACACTTGCCGTGACAATAATTGTGCGATTATCCTGATTGCCTTGCGTCGTTAAACGCGCTTGAGCTCGTCCAGAGATATCTGTGATACCAGGTGTTGCTTGGCTGGCTTCTATGGCAATTGGTACAAGTTCTCCAGAATCCGCGCGAAAACTCACTTCAGCGCCTTGTACCAAATTATTATCCTTGTTTTTGACTATCGCGGTGATAATCACGCCTTCACTATTCCCTTCGGAACCGAGTTGTGGACTATCAGTGATTAAGCTGATTGTCGCGACATCTTTGGTCGGCCCATCTATGCCGGCTTTAAAAATCACATCTACCGAATTACTGTTTAATATAGGCACACCATCTCGCCCTAAGGCCGATGCGGTTACTTTAACAGTGCCGGCCTGACTGATAGTGATGCTGCTTTCAAATAGGCCAGTATTGTCAGCCGTTTGACCTTCAAATCCAGTTGAACCAAAGAAGGCCGATCCTGTCACATCAGGTGGTTCGTCACCGGGTGCGGTTGAAAATCTCACGGGCACACCGGCCATAGGGGTGCCACTGGCATCGCGTGCCAGTACTCTCAGTGTGACGGCACCTTGCCCCACTTCCACATTATTATTGAGTACGGTTAGCGTCAAAGTCGCGGGTATGGGTACAGCCACTGGTGTAAAAATGACTGGAACCGCATCTCCAGGGATGCCTTGGGCTACAGGCGTGACATTAACCACTAAAGTTGCGGTTAAGGTGTCGGTCAAATCAATTGCCGTTGTCGCTGTGGTGCGAAACTCACCTAGCGCATTCGTCGTACCTGTTGTTTCAGCAATCGCTATGTCGTCTCGATCTGAAATGAGTTTGATCTCAACGCCTGGTACTGGGGCACCTCTCGTATCACGGGGAATCGTTATCAAAGTGATTTTAGATTTACCATCAGCCGGCTGTGGTGCATTTTCGACAAGGAGTTCAACGCTACTTGTCGTAATACCGGGGCCACCCGCAACAAAGTTAACCAATACCGGCACACTAGAAATGTCAGTATCTTCTATAGAAAGCGTCACGGCAACTTCTCCTGCCATTGGAGAAGTAATTGTGGTTGTGAAGGTGCCATCGTCTAAGGTTTGGCCTTGAGCCGGATTAGCTATAGCTGATGTACCCGTGGGCATTTGCACAAACACAGGCACATTAGGCATAACCCGTCCACCGTTATCTCTTGCAACCACACGCACTGTAATACCGGTTGTGCCATCAGCGGGTTGGTTGTTATTCAGCACAGTGGGTTTAAAATCAACGACAGGTCGACCGATAGGTTCCTGTGGAACAAAGGTGATCGTTTTTGCAGTGCCGACAATACCTTTGACAACCGGAGTCACTTCGATGCTTTCCGCCACTGTACTGGTTACCGTGGTGCGAAATTCTCCCACCGCATTGGTTTGCCCGCCACCAATATCCAGATTAACAGAATTATCAGTTAATTCGACGGTTGCATTAGGTACAGCCTTACCGCTGGCATCACGGAACGTGACAATCAAGGTAATTGGGGAATTGCCATCGGCCGCTTGTCTATCATTTTGAACTTGTAAATCAATACTGCCACTGTCTACCGTTTTAAAGGTGATGAACTGATGTTCACCGACAAAACCGTTGACAACTGGCGTGACTTTTATGAATTCTTCTACCGTACTGGTTACTGTGGTACGAAATTCTCCGATGGCATTGGTTCTACCACCACCAATATCCAGATTAACAGAATCATCAATAAATTGAACCTCCGCGTCGGGTACCATATTACCCATGCCATCACGGAATGTCACTATCAAAATAATGGCTGATTCTCCATCGGCCGGTTGCTCATTATTGAGTATGTCTAATTGAATCCGATTGCTGTTGACGGGCTTAAAGGTAATCGTTTTCTCATTACCCACAATACCTTTAACAACAGGCGTGATATCCATGCTTTCCGGCACAGTAGTGGTTACCGTGGTGCGAAATTCACCCAAAGCATTGGTTTTACCCCCGTTTATCTTGACACGACTGGAGTCAGAAATGAGTTGTACATCGGCATCTGGAACGGGATTACCAAAAGCATCACGGAATGTCACGATTAAGGTGATTGCCGATTCACCATCAGCCGGTTGCCCATCATTTTCAACTCGTAAATCAATCGTACCGCTATCTATGGGATCAAAGCGGATTTTCTGAATAGCTCTGACACTGGGATCGGGAATCCCTTCGACTACCGCTGTCACTTCGATGGTTTGGGCCCTATCACTGGTTACCGTCGTGCGAAATTGACCCAGTTCATTCGTGACACCCGTACTACTTCCCATTGTCATTTGGGTTTCATCAGCGTCGGTAATCAATTTGATATTGACACCAGAAAGCGGAGTGTTTTTGTCATCACGGGGAGTGACAGTCAAACTGATCTTAGATTCACCATCCGCAGGTTGTGGGCTATTGAAAACTTCCAACTCAAGCTGAGTCGGTATAGGCGGTTCAGTGCCAGGTGGCAGTGTCGGGGTTATAAATTTAATCATTTCTGGCCGACTCACAATAGCTGTTTTATCAACCACAAGCGTCACGGCAACTTGACCGGCTTCCGTGGAAGTGATCTGAGTGGTAAAAGAGCCATTGTCTTCTGTATCCCCTTTAGAGGGTGTGGCTTTAGCCGCGATGCCAGCAGACATTTGTACAAAGATCGGTGCGCCGACCACAGCTCTACCGTTACTGTCTCTCGCAACCACATCAATTTGAATGGCATCAGTACCATTGGCCAGTTGGTTATTACTTACAACATTAATATCTAAATTAGCCACTTGGCTGCCAATATTAATGACTTCTTCACCAGTCTCCTCATCAATATCAATACTGACAAAGGTGAGTGACTGGTCAGCAGTCAAAGTACGGGTTTTCGCCAAAGCCTTCACCGTTACGGAAACCTTTTCAGCTACCGTATCGCTGATTTTAAACACTGCCGTTCCGCCAGCGCCTGTTTCTACCAAACTGCTATCAAAAATCACCGTGTTAGAAGTCGCTTCTATTGTCACGGGTACACCCGATACTGGGGTACCTGCGCTATCGCGCACCATCGCGGTTAAAGTAATTTGATCTGAACCCCCTGCTGTTTGGAACAAAGGATTGGCTAATAGAAGAATCGACTGAATAGTGGCTTCTTCCTCTTCCTCCTCCTCTGGTACTAAGGGTTTAGCTTTAAATTTGACCGTCACTTCATTACTGTTGATTTCTCCAATAACCGCTTTAGCGGTAAATTGTTCAACAACCGTATCTGTGAGGGCAACTGAAAAACGACCACTTTTATCAGTCGTCACACTATCCCCTTCTTCAAACTGGGCAGAACCGCCACTGACAATAATGCTAACCATTTGTTTTTCAATGGGATTACCGGCTTCATCCAATACGCGACCACGCAGATAAACCTTATCTGTACCATTAGCGGGTTGATTATTATCGATCGGGTTATCCAGTTCTATTTTAGCGACTTGAGCGCCGCTATCTGATACGGCCTCTTCAGGACTCGCAAAAATAATGGTTTGTGAAATGGTTTTGGTTTGTTCGCCGCTAGTTGCCGTAGCCGTGATATTCACCATTTCTTCAACATTATTGCTGATATTCAATTCAAAACGACCTTCATTCCCCGTATTACCGTTGATATAATTCCAGTTGTATTCTTCACCGATGCTTAATTTGCTGGTGTTAGAATCACTGGTAATGCGGATCGGTACATGAGGCACAGGGACACCAGAAAGATCACGTGCAATGACGATCATTGTTGCGACACTTGTCCCATTAGCGGGTACATTATTCTTTTTAACCACTAAATCAATGTCTTCTATGCCGCTGACCACTTCACTGGCAACAAAGCTGAGTGTCAAGGGGCCGGCTGCTGTGCCGCCCGCGAAAGGCGTTACCTTCGTTGTTTCTGGAACCGTATTGGTAATGCCCGTAGTAAATTCACCATTGAGATCAGTGTATCCAAAGGTTTCTGTTGGAACGGCGGAGGAATTGAGCGCAAAGGACAGACCGACAAGCATACCAGGAATACCGATACCTCCGGCATTACGTGCTCGAACTTGGATATTGATGGGTGTTGTGCCATCAGCTGGCACGCTGCCATCAGTGAGTACTTTCGCGCTCACTTGTCCCCCAAAAAAGAGCGTCATATTAAAGCCGCCTTTATAATTGCCTGTACCACTGATATTAATCGTCACATTGCCACTACCAGGATGACTGACCGTAAAGGTAGCCTCTCCATGACTATTGCTGCTACTTGGCACATTTTCCAAGCTGCCTTGACCCGAAACGAGAATGACTGCAATGGTCACATTGGGCTCAAGGACATAAGATGGGGTATCATCATTGGGATCAATGGCTTCATAAGTGGTCAATTTGACCGTCGTACTGCCCCCACTGGGCAAAATCTCTTGTGCGCTAGTAAAAACCGTCACATTCTGAGGGCCATCGGATAAAGAGGTAGAGGTATCTCCCCCCGTTTTGCCCCCAGTACCAACCACTAGCCCGCTGGGTTCATCGGAACCCCCTCCACAGGCCGTGAGCAAACTCAGTATGAGTGTAAGTATCAGCCCTTGGCTGAAAAATCGTATTGACATTGATTTAATCCTTTTTTTCAGTTATTGAAGTTATTGAATGTAGGGGGCCGGTAACAGGTTTTTGTTGCCCACCAATGTGCCCACTCGTGTTGCAATGTGGGATTGTTATTTTTTATTTAACGCAAGAAAGAGACGCAAGAGAATGTATTTCACGCTAAAGTTTCGCGGAGCGAAACTTTAGCGTGAAATGGTGGGTAACGGGTTTTTGTTGCCCACCAATGTGCCCACTCGTGTTGCAATGTGGGATTGTTATTTTTTATTTAACGCAAGAGACGCAAGAGACGCAAGAGACGCAAGAGACGCTAAGTGCCTTTTAGAATCCTGGGTGTGACAAAAATCAGGAGTTCCGATTTATCATCTCGACTTGAACGACGTTTGAAAAGATTACCTATCAGAGGGAGATCAGACAAAAAAGGAACTCTCGTTATGTTGTTGCTACTGGAACGCTCATAAACACCCCCTAACACAACCGTCTCACCATTATCAACGAGTACATTCGTTTTCACCTCGCGTTTGTCAATACTGACAATGCCATTAATGCGTGCTCCTACCGAATCTTTTTTGATCGATAATTCCATGTTAATACGGTCATCTGGCGTAATCTGCGGTGTCACTTTCAGTTCTAATACCGCCTGTTTAAACTGGACTTCGGCCACTGCACCGACTCCGGCTAATTGAACGTAAGGAATTTCAGTGCCTTGGGTAATAATGGCTTCTTGTTGATTACCCGTGATAACACGTGGACTGGAGACAATCTCGCCATTGCCTTCTGATTGCATCGCCGATAATTCCAATTGTAGTAAATAGCTACCAATTTTACCAATGGCTAATCCGAGAGCCGCCGGGGTACCGTCAACAATAGCTGGTAAACTCACAATAAAGTTTTCTCCTTGACCTTCCCCCGTCAAAGTATTATCGCTGGTAAATCCTGTCCCCCCCGAAAATAAGGTATCACCACCCACTTTACCGCCAAAAACCACGCCATTGCCTTCTCCAAGATCTTCATTGGCACTGTAACCAAATTTGACACCTAAACCTTTACTGAAATTACTGTTAGCAATCACCAGTCTCGACTCAATCAGCACTTGACGTATCGGCGTATCAAGTGAGTTGATTAAATTACGGATTTCAGAAATTTTGGATGCTGTCTCTTGAATGATAAGGGTATTGGTTCTTTCATCTGTAGAGACATTACCCCGTTGGGAAACAAATGAATGTTGCCCCCGAGTGTGTAGCAGATTGGCCAGATCATTCGCTTTGGCGTAATTGACCTTAATAAATTCGGTGTGAAGTGGTTCAAGCTCCTTGATTTTTTTCTGGGCTGACAATTCGCGTTGCTTACGCTCATCAAGATTTTTTTTCAAATCTATCATAACCACATTGCCGATCTTTCTCATGCCTAATCCTTTTGCTTCAAGGATAATATCAAGAGCTTGATCCCAAGGAAGGTTTTTGAGCCGCAAGGTAATAGAACCACTGACGTCTTGGCTTGCGATCATATTCATATTGACCCACGGCAAATCAAACAGCAACGATAATACGGCACGCACTTCAACATCTTGAAAATTGAAAGAAACCAGTTGACCCTCGTATTTGCGTTCCTCAATCTTGATTTTGTCCTGTTTAACTTTTACTTTTTCTTTAACCTCAATCACATATAAATTGTCTTTTTGGTAGGCATGATGTTCAAAATTGCCTTTGGCGGTGATCTTCATACGCACATTGGAACCACGCGGGAAGGTGTCTATGAAACTGATTGGCGTGGCAAAATCTAAGACATCCAAGCGCCGATCCAGTTTTTTAGGCAGAGCGGTATCGGAAAATTCCAACACAATATTCTGGCCCTTAGGAGACATATCCACCACAATAGCAGAATCCGATAAAGTGATAGCAATGCGTCCAGTGCCATCTGAGGTACGCTGAAAATCAATATCTTGTATGTGAGGGCCTCTAGGAACTGGCCGACTGCTTACCGGTGTTGGTGAAGTCCACCCCGTATACGATTCTTCATATCCGCTATGACTCGATGGCACGGGTGAAGTCCACCGTGTAGGTGATTCTTCATACCCGCTAGGAGTCGATGACACGGGTGAAGTCCATCCCGTAGACGAGTCTTCATATCCGCTAGGAGTCGATGACACGGGTGAAGTCCATCCCGTAGACGAGTCTTCATATCCGCTATGACTCGATGACACGGATGGGGTAGAGATCGTTGGGCTTCTAGGAATCAGCGAATCGCGAGTAGAGGGCATTGTACTCTTGGATGCCATATTTTCTACCGTTACCAACACGCGATGACTAGCCACCTGAATGTCATAAGGCACCATTGTTACCATTTTGAGAACAACGCGAGTACGGTCACGCGCTTCCACGGCACGGGTACTTTGTACCACGCCAATACCTATGGTTTGAGATTTTTTTTTCAATCCCAGTTTAGTATCGGGAAAGTCCAACACAATGCGTGCTGGGTTGTCTGTCGAAAAACTTTGAGGGGGTTGAACCGAATGGGCAAAATTTAATTGGATTTGTACGCGATTGCCTGGCATCGTAGAAAATCCAATTTTGTTTAAGCGATTGAAAGTGTCTAAGGCAACAGCGTTGGGCATCAAAAATAAATGAGAACCCATTAGCAAAAGGAACCCTGTCGCCATGATTTGAAAAACGCTGCGTAGTCTTTTTAAAACGAATAATGGGATCATTTTGATCAACCTCCCAATTCAATTAAAGAATGAAAAGAATGAAAGGCATTGTATTTAGAACCGATTCAATTCAACCCGAACGCATACAATACCGAGAAACACAAAGAATGAAAAGAAAGAATGAAAAGGCCATTGTATTTGATCAGATTCAATCCGAACGCATACAGAGATAAACACAAAGAATGAAAAGGCCATTGATTATAGAATAGAACCGATTCAATTCAACCAGGACGCATACAATACCGAGAAACACAGTGTGAAATGTTGCACATCAACTTGATGCCTAAATGAACGGCATACTTAACCATCCAACAATTGAATTGTTGATATTTTATCCTTCCAGCACCCTTCACCATCAGGAATCTGTTCTAAAACGTCGATTTCTGTTTCAGAAACATTGATAATTTTGCCGTAGTATTGGCCCATATAATCTCCCTGTTTGACATGATAAATCGTACCCTCGCTTTTTGAAATCACTAATGCCCACAAAGTCTTATTGGCTTCCAATGTTCCCACCATTTGTAGCGCATCAAGAGGCATCAGTTCTATGCCTACCCGCACCCTATTAGAATCTGGAGTTGGACAAGGCTCTTTTCCATCTTTTCCACGAGTTGTTGTTTTAGGTATATTGATAGGATTTGGCCCTTGAGTGTTGTCTTTTAAAGGTATAAAGGGATCACGCAAATGTTGTACTTCGTAGAAATAGGGATTAATTTGCTTAATATCTGGCATCGCGTCGACATGTGGGTTTTCTCTGGCCTCGATTTTGGCAAGCTCTTTTTTTAAATCTCGCATACTGCGATCACCGCATGCCGATAGAAATAGTGTTATCAACAGACTATAGAACCCAAAACGGTAGCGATATTTTGGCTGCCTAAAATTTGTCATAAAGATTCTCCTTTCATTACCATGAGTAATTGCTGAATTGGAGTCTTACCACCTATCCGTTTATCTATTGTATATAGAGACGCGATGCCTCGCGTCTCTGGTTCGTTGCATTGGTAGAGACGCGAAGCCTCGCGTCTCTGGTTCGTTGCATTGGTAGAGACGCGAAGCATCGCGTCTCTGGTTCGTTGGTAGAGACGCGATGCCTCGCGTCTCTGGTTCGTTGCATTGGTAGAGACGCGATACCTCGCGTCTCTGGTTCGTTGGTAGAGACGCGATGCCTCGCGTCTCTGGTTCGTTGCATTGGTAGAGACGCGATGCCTCGCGTCTCT
>Ga0164318_10001263_pt1 | contig 22204 bp, 22 predicted proteins | sample GuaBasSedimGuay9_FD_113734 | JGI IMG/M metagenome (GOLD analysis project Ga0164318, IMG submission 113734) | Subseafloor sediment microbial communities from Guaymas Basin, Gulf of California, Mexico - Guay9, Core 4571-4, 0-3 cm | ecosystem: Environmental > Aquatic > Marine > Hydrothermal vents... | reverse complement strand
GAAAGCGGAAGCTCCTGCGAAAGCAGAAGCTCCAGTTGAAGAAAAGACTGAAGTGAAAGCCGCAAAGAGCGAGGAGGCATAGATATGGCTGTTGATGCAAAATCAGTAAAAGAACTGAGAAATATATCCGGTGCCGGAATGATGGAATGCAAAAAAGCACTTGACAAAGCAGATGGCGACATAGAGGCTGCACTTAAGTATCTGCGGGAACAGGGCGTCAAGGTCGCTGCAAAGAGAGCGTCCAGACAGGCCAATGAAGGTCTTGTGTTTTCCTACATCCACGGACCAGGCAAACTTGGTGTTCTTGTGGAAATTAACTGCGAGACAGATTTTGTTGCGCGTACTGACGATTTCAGGAACTTCTGCAAGCTTGTGGCAATGCACATTGCAGCAGCAGCGCCGGAGTATGTATCGCGTGAGGAAGTACCTGCTGACAAGGTTGAAGATGAAAAACAGTTCCTTCTGAAGCAGCTTGCGGAATCCAACAAGCCTGAGAATATTAAAGCAAAGATTGTTGAAGGCAGAATGGAAAAATTCTACAGCGAGATCTGCCTCCTTGATCAGGAATGGATACACGACTCTGAAACTGGTAAAGTGGCGGATGCACTGTCAGCCATTGTTGCCAAAATCGGAGAGAACACAGTTATCAACAGATTTGCGCGTTTTCAGATAGGCGGTTAGTATGAATGACGGATCCGGTAAAGCACCCCGGGTTCTCTTAAAGCTCAGTGGAGAGGTTCTGGCAGGTTCTGTCGGAAGTGGATTTCACCGTGATACCGTCTTCAGAATTGCCGAGGTTCTGGTTGAAGTTGCCTCTGCCGGGTATCAGCTTGGTGTTGTCACCGGCGGAGGGAATTTTGCACGGGGCAGAGAGCTTTCCGCTTTCACCAGAACCCGGGCGGATTACATAGGTATGCTTGCCACGGTGATGAACTGTCTGGCAGTATCAGATTCAGTGGAAAAGCACGGCGGCAGGGCTGCTGTGCTTTCTGCTATTCCCGTACCGGAGGCTGGAGTTGAGCTGTTTTCTCCAGTTAGAGCAAAAGCTCTTTATGCTGAAGGGAACATTGTTTTTTTCGCAGGCGGAACTGGGAATCCGCTTTTATCAACAGACACAGCTGCCGCTTTAAGAGCGGCACAAACCGACTGCTCGGTTTTGTACAAGGGAACCAGGGTAGACGGGGTTTACGATTCTGATCCTGAAAAGAACCCTGATGCCCGGAGGTTCAGCCAGTTAAGCTACAGAGAGGTTCTGAACAGAGATCTTCAGGTTATGGATGCAGCAGCAGTTGCAGTGGCCAGAGACAATTCTCTTCCAATAGTTGTATTCGACATTACAGATCCGTACAATTTTGTGAAGGTCCTCAGGGATCACAGCCTGGGTACGGTTGTGAAGGGGGAATAATCATGTTTGATGAAATACTACTAGATCTGGAGGAACGCGCAGAAAAAACTACGCACAACACCTCCCGAGAAATGTCTGTTGTAAGAACAGGCAAAGCCAGTCCTGCCCTTCTGGATAATATCCGTGTTGAAGTCTGGGGAGACAAACTTCCCCTTAAGCAGGTTGCCGGTATAAGTGCTCCTGAACCAAGGCTTCTGGTTATTCAGCCCTGGGATGCTTCCACAGCACCTGCCATTGCAAAAGCAATAGAAGCAAGTGATCTGGGTCTTCGGGCGAACATAGACGGTCCCGTCATAAGAATTCCAATACCAAAGCTCAGTGATCAGCGCCGCAAAGATCTGATAAAACACGTAAAAAAGCTGGCTGAGGTGGGGAAAACCGCTATCAGGAACATCCGCCGCGATGCAAATGATTCCCTGAAGAAAGCGAAGAAGAGCGGCGAAATTACAGAAGACCAGGAAAAGAAAGCATTAACTGAGGTTCAGGCTGTGGTGGATAGAGCAGTAAGGGAGATAGACAGGCTTCTCAAGCTAAAAGAAGAAGACATTCTTGAGGTCTGAGACTGAACCAGGTTTAAGACACATAGCCATCATTATGGATGGCAACGGCAGGTGGGCACGTAAGCGGGGACTCGCCCGTATCAAAGGGCATACTGCTGCAGAAAAATCCATTCATGACGCTGTTGAGGTCTGTGGCGAGGAAGGTATAAAGTACCTTACTCTTTACGCATTTTCAACAGAAAACTGGTCACGACCCAGGGCTGAAGTAAACTTTATTATGAAACTGCTCAGCAGGTTTATAAAGGGAAACATAGATGAGCTTCATCGCAAGAATGTCAGGCTTCGAACCTCAGGTCGCCTGTACGATATTCCTGACGGTCCACGCAGTGATCTGGAGAGGGCAATACAGCGCACTTCGGCCAATACAGGGCTCAATCTTGTTCTGGCGCTCAGTTACGGTGGTCGCGCGGAGATTCGCGATGCGGTAGCCATTATTGCAGAAAAGGCAGCGTCTGGTGATCTGCTCCCCTCCGATATCTCAGAGGAAACAATTTCAAACAGCTTGTACAACCCGGATATACCTGATCCCGATGTTATCATCAGAACCAGCGGTGAGCAGAGGCTTTCAAACTTTCTTCTCTGGCAGTCTGCCTACAGTGAGTTTGTTTTTACACCGGTTCTGTGGCCGGATTTTCATGCAGAAGAACTAAGGGATTCTTTGAGTGAATTCAGAGCGAGAAAGAGAAGATTCGGGGGGCTGGAGTAGAATATGGTATTCCCTAAACTCTCCGGTCGTCTGCTAATAGCTATTCCAGGCATTGCTCTGTTTCTTGTTGTTCTCTTCAAACTTCCGGTTTTGTGGGGAGTGTTTCTGTTTTCCACCCTTGCCCTGCTGGCAGGGTACGAATCCACTGCATTGTGCGTTCCCCACGGGCTGAACGAATTTTCCAGAGTACTTGTGGCATTCTTTGCCGGTGTAAGCACATACTTTATAGCAGTGGAGCATGTTCTGCAGATACCAGCTCTCATCCTGCCCGGTGCGGCAGTTGCTGTAAGTATTCTTCACAGTTCAGGCCCTGTACACTCGAGAAGGCGCATAGCCGGTACTGCGGGGCTTGCCTCTCTATACGCCATGGGTTTCGGGCTTATGGGCCGATTGTTCCTGAGTATGGGGCCATGGGTAATTCTGGTGGTTCTAGCGATCTGCTGGGTGGGGGACAGTGCAGCTTACTTTGTCGGGGTTTCCATGGGGAAAAACAAACTTATGCCCAAAGTCAGTCCGAAGAAATCATGGGAGGGTCTTTTCGGTGGTCTTGCCGGGTCAATTGTCGGTGCTCTGGGAGCTGGATATTTCACAGAAATACCCTTTGTTTCGCTGCTTGTTCTCGGATTTGCCGGAGGTGTTGCCGGCGTGTACGGAGATCTGTTTGAATCCGCGCTGAAAAGAGATGCCGGAGTTAAGGATTCCAGCAGTATTCTGCTGGGTCACGGAGGAATACTTGACAGATTCGACAGCGCTGTTGTTGTAGCGCCTGTTGCTATGGTTGTGCTGCATCTGTTTGGACTGATTTCAAAATGAGCAGGCGGGTGGCCGTTCTTGGCTCAACGGGATCTATAGGCAGCCAGGCACTTGAAGTTATAGAGCGAAGCGGAGAGCTGGTACTTCACTCTATAGTGTGCGGTTCTTCTGTTGGCAAGCTTCTGCAGCAGACCGACAGGTATTCTCCTTCTTATTCTGCAGCCACCGGGTCAGGCATGGAGACTGATGTCCTTTCACGCGCGATGGATGGTGCCGACATGGTTTTGAACGCTATTGTCGGAAGTGCGGGGTTGAAGGCAAGTCTTATGGCCCAGGAGAGAAAGATTCCTCTCGCGCTTGCCAACAAAGAGAGTCTCGTTGTGGGAAGTGATCTGCTCCGGCAGCATCTGTCAGATGGTCTTGTTATTCCTGTGGACAGCGAACACAGCACTGTTTTCAGGTGTCTTCAGGGAGAATCAAGACCCGTCAGAAGAATAGTGCTTACCGCTTCTGGCGGATCGCTTCGGGACACACCCCTCAATGGCATATACAATGCTTCCCCTGAAACAGTTCTTGCTCACCCCACATGGGAAATGGGAGGGAGGATCACTGTGGATTCTGCGAGCATGGTAAACAAAGCTTTTGAGGTTATTGAAGCCAGAGCTCTGTTCCCGGGTATACCTGTGGACGCTGTTATCCACAGAAGCAGCATTGTTCACTCTCTGGTTGAATCTGCAGACGGGGCATGGAAAGCTCTTCTCGGTCTTCCGGATATGAAAATCCCCATTGCCTGGGCACTGCTTTATCCTGAACTCCCTGCTTATGCCGTTGCTTCGGAGAATCCTGTCGACTGGGGTAGCATTTCTTTTGTCCCAATGGATAAACACCGGTATCCGGCGTTCTATGCTGTTCTTGAAGCAGCCGATTCCGGAGGAACAGTTACAGTTGCAGCAAACGCGGCCGATGAGATTGCAGTTGAGGCATTTCTGAAGAGGGAAATACCATTTGGAGCGATTGCGGAGATTATTGAGCAGGTAACAAGTCTTACGAAGCCGGAGCCTGTAATAGATTTTGATCACATTATGCAGGTGGATTCCACAGCACGGAAAAGTGCCCGAAAGGCGGTAGATCGTCTATGCTCTCTGTTGTAGCGGTTGTTGTTGGTCTGGGAATGATTGTTTTTTTTCACGAGCTGGGTCACTTCTGGGTATCGAAGGCTGTGGGGCTTCCTGTGGAGAGATTCAGCATTGGATTTCCCCCGTTTGTTTTCCGGAAGCAGGCAGGTGAAACAGAATACTGTATTGGCTCCATACCGCTTGGCGGTTATGTGAAGGTTAACCTGGGTGTTGGTACAGAGACAGTGTCTTCGGTGGCGTGGTGGAAACGGGCGCTTGTTGTTCTTGCAGGTCCGGCGATGAACCTTGTTCTTGCCGCGGTTCTGATGTTTGTTGTTCTGGGTGTTGTCGGTACGGAGGTTCCCGTGGTTGCCACCACAGTGGGAACTGTCCACATGGCAGGGCTTGAAACAGGTGACAAAATCCTGAAAGTTTCAGGAACACCGGTGGAGAACTGGACGGCTCTTTACGAACTTGTGGAACAGCAGGGCAGTGGAGAATTTCTGGTTCAGCGTGGTGACGAAACTCTTTCTGTTCCCTTCGATCTGTCTCCCGACAGTGTTCCAGGGTTTACTCCCCTGCTGCCAACCATCGTTGAATCAACCATCGGGATGCCTGCCTACGAGGCGGGTATCAGATCCGGGGACAGCATAATCTCTGTTAATTCAGCACCGGTTATTGATTTTTCCGAGTTGCAGCACGAGGTATCTCAGTTTGATGGCTCATTCCTCGAAGTAGTCTTTGCAAGAAACGCGGTGGTGGATACTGCGTGGATAGAACCAATGGATTACGATGGAAGAAACATAATCGGTGTAACAGCTCTTGGCGAGACAGAAACCATGAAACTGCCGCCTGCCCGGGCTTTTACCGTAAGTATCAGAGCTGCCCTGGGGGGTGCCGGAACTTTCTTTACCAGTCTTATTCAGATGGCTGTTAAACCTGCAGAACTGATCAGAATGTCTGGAGGACCTGTCTTTGTCGCGGAAACACTTGGGCAGCAGGCCGGGTTCGGTCTTTCAAGGTTCCTTGAAACCATTGCCTATTTTTCACTTGCTATAATGGGTTTTAACCTGCTTCCTCTACCCATTCTTGATGGAGGACAGTTCCTGTTCATCCTCTACGAGGGGATAAGACGGAAGCCTGCATCGGCAAAGGTGGTTCAGGTGGCACAGCACATTGGAATTATGCTTCTGCTCCTGCTTTTTGCCGCGGTGATTTTCAAGGATATATCAAGGGTTGTAACAAGGATAAGGTAATATTTCATAAGAAGTTTCAGTTCTGTTTTCAGACAGAACATGCCTCTGCTGTTGTTAAAGTGCTGCTCTAACGCTATTCACAAGTTGCTACAGAAGGTCGGCCTGTGCAGCTTCCAGCCGGGACTGCTGTTCCAGCTGATCAAGTTTTGATGCTGTGTCTGCTGCAGCTCTGAAAAACACCGGCCATACTTCAGTGTGGGACTGTGCCAGATTTTCAAGTTCATCAAGGAGTTCCTGACCCGGCGGTTCGGACCATCCGGTGCTGTCCGGCATATAGGAAAGATTCCGTGCCAGCATTCCTGCTCCGGTTGTTATGACATTCATTTGTTCCACAGTGAGCTCTGAGGCAGATTTATCACTGCAGGAGGCTGCTGCAAGAAACAGTGTCAGAACAAAAACTGTTTTACTCATGGTGTTACCATGCCCTGTGTAATGAGACGGGCACATTCCCGTTCCACATTACTATAATACATGCATAGATTGTGAATGGTTTTCTTACCTGAAGGGGGAAACTTGAGGTTCTTTGTTCTGCTGCCTTTGCTTTTTTCAGTTACGCTGTATGCCACAGAGTATGGCCGTACCAAGATAACCGGAACTGATGAAGGCTGGTGGGTTATTCAATCAACCCACTTCGATGTGTACTTTGAAGAGGGAAGTGAGAGTGTAGCGGAAAGCACAGTTGTTATTGCCGAGAGAGAGATTCAGCTGCTTGGAGATACATTTAACTACCTTCCTTCAAACCCTATACCCGTAATTGTATACCGTTCACCTGCAAGATTCCGTCAGACCACCCTCAGTGCCGGTGACATGGGAGAGGGCGTAGGAGGGTTCACAGAGTTTTACAAGGGCAGAATCGCTGTTCCATACACGGGAATATGGAGTGAGTACAGGCATGTTCTGGCTCACGAGTTAAGCCATGCCTATGTGTTCGATATGATGTTCAGAAGGGAACTGACTGATATTATCAAGAGCAGGGCACCTCTGTGGGTGATGGAGGGTCTTGCAGAGTACACATCTCTGGGGTGGGATACAGCAAGCGAAATTGAGTTCAGAGATATGGTTATCAACAACATGATTGTCAGTGTAGGAGAGCTCAGCAGAAGAACAGATTACCTTGTCTACCGCGAAGGGCAGGCGATCTATCACTTCATGAATGAACGCTACGGTGAGCAGAGATATCTGGAATTCGTCCAGCATATGAAAGACAAAAATGGTATTGAGGGTGCTATTTCTGAAGCTTTTAACATGACTGTAGACCAGTTCAGTGAGAGATTTATAGAGTGGGCCAGAGAAACTTACTGGGCGGATGTATCTGATGGCGGGAGTCCTTCGGATATAGGTACACCGGTGATGCAGGGTGAAGGTAGAAGGGCGTCAAGACTGAACATTGCCGGACCGGTGATTTCCCCTGATGGTTCAAAAATTGCCGGGTGCGAATACTTTCACGCAAGGTTTTCAGGTGTTGTTCGCTCTGCTGTAGACGGAGAAGTGATTTTCCGGCCTGTAGACGGAGGGGGAGTGTTCGAAGAAGCTGTCTCGCCTATGTACCGGACAATGGCTTTTTCCCCGGGATCAGATTCGATTGCAGTAGCCTTTCACCTGGTGGAAAATGATGGCTTAAAGATCTCAGCCATAGATGGAGAGCCCCGCACTGTTCCAGTGGAATTCGAGATGATCCGGGATCCTGCATGGAATCCTGAAGGCGGGCAGATCGCTTTCAGTGCCCTTCAGGATGGCTCGCTTGACATCTGGCTTTACGATATTGATTCACAGCAGCTTTCACGAATCAGCGACAACGAGCAGGGAGAATACGATCTGTGGTGGGGTAGTAAAGGAATTCTTTGTGTATCCGAGGAGCCGTCCCAGGGAACCAGAACGCTGGAACGCTGGAATGTTGATGGAGATGTTGAAGTGCTGCATGTATGCAACGAAAATATTTCCTCCCCTGTGGAAACCCCAGAAGGAGTAGTTTTTATTTCATCTGAACAGGGAGAGCCCAACTTTTTTCTTCTCCAGGCAGATTCTCTTCCAATTGTCAGACTCACAGATCTTTACATAACTCCGCGCTTTACATCCTGGGCTGACTCATGTGGTATTGCTCTTTTTCAGGCGGCGGACTGGACAGGCTCCGGGTTGTTTGTCGTCAGTGATCTGGATACCAGGAGAATTGACCAACATTTTTCAGTTCACGAATGTGGGGACCGTCCTGTACCGGAAGATATCGGTCACTACACCCCGGAAAACTGGCGGATTTCTCAATACCAGCCGGAGTTTTCACTTGATCAGGTGTCTGCCAATGCCGGATTCGATTCTTATTCAGGTTTAACAGGGAATTCATTGTTTCTTTTCAGTGATATACTTGCCCTGCACCAGATGGGTATTCTGGCTAATTTCAGCGGACAGGTCAGCGATATGGATCTTGCTGTGGACTACAGAAACCTGCAGCACAGAAACCAGTATCATGGTGGGGTTTACCGTTTTGTGTCGAGATATATTTTTGAGGACTCTCAGGGTTACAGAGACTATGTGCGTGATATAAATCTTGGGGGAACCCTGGGGCTGAATTATCCATTTACAAAAGCACTGCATGCAGGACTTGCCGCGAATTACAGAAGGGTTTCAAGAGAAGGGCTCTGGTCCAACGATGTGCTTTTCAGGGAGAACATTTTTTCTGTTAGAACCAACCTTGTCTACGACAATGCCCTGTGGGGTGCGGTAGGTCCGAGAGTAGGCAGCCGGATGAGCGTCAGCTTTGATTATGCACCGGGATTCTGGGATAACGCCGAGTATTTTACAGCAATGCTGGATCTTCGTGAATACACATGGATATCGTCGGAGGTTACTCTGGCCGCCAGACTGGCAGGCGGTATAAGTTTTGGAGAAAATCGCCAGAGATTTTTTCTCGGCGGAGCACTGCCCCACAGAAGAAGCACCGGTGATGTTGAGGGTGTAGGGGATGTGTTTCAGTTTTATGCCAGTTATGCGGATCTGCTTCGCGGCTGGGATTACGTTTCCCTGAATGGAACGAGATATGGCGTGGCATCCGTTGAATTCCGTTTTCCTGTTCTTAATTATCTCAGCCTTGCAGCTCCGATTCCAGTTACATTTACCAGAGGCAGAGGAGTCATATTTACAGACCTCGGGTTTGTCTCTGATGACCTGAGTACATTCAAAGGAGCCAGTGGAGCAGATGGATACAGGCTGGAAGATATCAAGATGTCTTTTGGAACGGGATTCCGACTGAATGTTGGCTTTTTTGTGTTGAGAACTGATATTGCATGGCGAACGGATCTGGCCGGTGTAAGTCAGAAGCCGAAGTACTACTTCACAGTATCTACAGAGTTTTAAGGGGAGATAGTTTATGAGACTGGTTCTTGCAGCACTTGTGCTTTTTTCCGCCGGTGTTTTTGCCTGGCAGTGTCCTTCCTGCGGTACGGAGAACGAGGGTTCATTCTGTGTGCAGTGTCACCTGCCGGAACCTCCTTCCGGTATGGCTTTTGTTCCGGCAACAACAGTCCAGATCAATGGAAGCCCGGTTGATGTTCCCGCCTTTTTCATAGACAGTCTTCCGGTGACCTACAGAGAATTCCTTCCCTGGCTCAACGAATCAGGTTTTGGTGTTGAAGAACTGGGCATAATTATTACCGGTGGCGGTGATGAGTCCATGCAGTTTCTGGCTTTTACACCGTTTATGGGCGCACAGGAAGGGGGAATTACCGTTCCTTCCCAGTGTCTTGAAAATCCTGTTGCTTCAATAACCTGGAGTGGAGCCCAGTCTTTCCTCTCTGATTCCGGGAAGAGACTCCCGACCCTTGCGGAAATGGAGGCTGCTTCTTCCCTGGGTCTGATAGATGTCTGGGACTCTTACGAGGTAATGCAGATGTTTGCCGGACAGATGCAGGATTCCATGGGAGAACTACTTGGAACACTCAACCGGCAGGCCATGTTTGCAGGATACAGTACCGCGAATGAACGGATTATGTGGGAACTCACTGGCACCGCATTCGGTGGAGACCCGCTTGCCACTGCTGCATCTGTCGATGTGCACTTTGTAACCCTTTTCAAAGCTCTCAGTGAGCCGGTCCTTTCTTCAACTGAAAGAGAACTGGGCTATTTCAATGTGATATTCAGAGGGGCCATTGAGGTCCCGGGTGATTTCTGAAAGGAGTCAGATAATGAAAGTACTGCTTGTATCAGCTATTCTTGCTCTTGTTGCTCTTAGTGCCTGCGGAGGCAGGGAAGTTACAAGAACTGAAACGGACACAGTTACAGATCTCAGCGGATACTGGAACGATACTGATGCCCGCATCGTTGCCGATTCCATTGTTGACCAGTGTCTCAACGGCCGATGGTTTGATGTACAGGAAACACGTGACAGTAGAGTCTCGGACCTCCCCGTAATTGTTGTCGGAGGTGTGCGCAACCAGAGTACAGAGCACATCAATGTTGATGTGTTCATGTCTGAAATCGAAAGATCTCTGCTTAATTCAGGACGTTTCCAGATTGCTGCAGGCGGCCGCGAGCGAGACGAAGTTCGGGATGAGAGAGCGGATCAGTCTGTTTTTGCTTCTCCGGAAACTGCTGCTGAATTCGGTCGTGAAGTTGGGGCAGACTACGTAATGACTGGAACAGTGAACTCAATTGAAGATCAGGAAGACGACACAAGAGCTATTTTCTATCAGGTTAACATCGAGCTTATCGATGTTGAGACTGCTCTTAAGGTGTGGATGGGTTCAACAGAGATAAAAAAGATCATAGAGTGGTAGCATGAAGAGTCTCCTTGCTGCTGCGGGGTTTCTGCTTGTAATGTCGTGTGCGGTGGCGTACACAAACACCATGGTTCCTGTAATACGAGATCTTGGAAACGGGAACAGCCAGCAGGCCATATCAACGCTGAAAGATGTTTTTCCCGACACCACAGGCAGAGATCGCCTGTTGTACCTTATGGAGCTTGGGAATCTGGCCAGATATGCCGGAATGCAGAGCATAGCTCAGTCCGTTCTTCTTCAGGCAGACAGGTTGAGTGACAATCTTCGAGGAACAGATCTGGAACAGCAGGCTCAGTCGATGGTCACCAGTGATCTTGCACTGGATTTTCGCGGTGCAGATTACGAGAAGGTCTTTATCAACTACTGTCTTGCTTCAAGCTATGCAGAATCAGGCAACATCGAAGATGCAGTTGTAGAGGCGAGACGGGTGAATGAAAAGCTCAAGGAAATCAACACCGCGTACCAGAGAAACCCGAACCGGTATACCGATGATGCTTTCGTCAGGTATTTTATGGGCGTTCTTTACGAGATGGATGGTGACTACGACGATGCACTGATCAGTTACCGTCTGGCCCTGGCAACCTACGATTCCGTTTACGTGGAAGACTACCGGCTTCCCGCTCCCACTCAGCTCAAACTTGACGTCATGCGTCTGGCAGAATACAACGGTTTTGAAAGCCTTGTTTCAACCTTTGAAACCAGATGGCCGAAGTTGAACTGGGAGGGAACAGGACCATCGTCAACCATGGGTGAAATAGTAGCAGTGGTTGAGCTTGGCAGTATTTCGTCCAGAAGAGCCTCGGATTTCACTGTGTATGTTGATGACAGGGTATACAGCCTGGCTCTTCCAGTAATACCTGAATTTGCAAGGAGAAGAGTGACCGGTGCAATTACTGCAGGAAACGAAACTGCACCTCTTTTTCTTGTGGAAGATCTGAATGGAATTGCCAGGGAGAACCTTGAAGACGAAGCTGGAAGAAACATAGCCAGAGCCGCTGCCAGACTGGCAGTGAAGGCCGGACTGTCCAGCCTTGGAGAGAACATCACAGAACAGCTTACCGATAATGAAAATGTAAGTTCCGGTGTGGGACTGGTTCTGAGCATAATCGGTGCTGCCACAGAGCAGGCTGATCTCCGAGCCTGGCTGACCCTTCCGGCACAGATTCAGATGTGCCGTCTGCAGGTTCCTCCCGGTTCATGGCCGGTAACCATAACCGTCAATGGAAGGCAGTATAGTCACGCCCCTGTAACTGTCAGGCCGGGGGAAGTCTCCCTTATCTTTCTCAGAGAGGATTTTTAGCTTGAACATTGCTTCTATTATCGACCACACGCTTCTCAGACCCGATGCCACCGGTGAAATGATAGAAAAGCTCTGTGGTGAGGCTGTAGAATACCAGTTTTACTCGGTTTGCATAAATCCTCTGTGGGTACCTTTTGCCAGCGAACTACTGACTGAAGAATCCCCGCTGGTGTGTTCCGTGGCAGGTTTTCCGCTTGGGGCTTCACCGCTGGTTGAAAAGGAAGCAGAGTGGGCCGTGGCAAACGGGGCTGGAGAAATAGACATGGTTCTCCCTGTGGGACTTCTGAAACAGGGCGATAATGCAGGAGTTCTCCAGGTGATCAGTAAGGTCGTTAATGTCGTCCCGGATACACCAGTTAAAGTTATTCTTGAAACCTGTCTCCTCACCGATGAAGAGAAGGTAACGGCCTGTTCTATTTCAATGGATGCTGGTGCGGCTTTTGTAAAAACCAGTACCGGCTTCTCAAAAAGCGGGGCAACTTTGCATGATGTCCGTCTTATGAGCAAATCTGTGGGTCAGTTCATGGGTATAAAAGCTTCCGGAGGAGTCAGAAATTACGATACGGCGATTTCAATGCTGGAAGCCGGTGCGACAAGAATAGGAACCAGCAGTGGAATAACAATAGTTAATGGCAGTAAATAAAGAATTCAATACAAAGAAAGCGGGCAATCGGAGGGGTCGGCCGATTGCCCGCCAGAGAACCCGGTGCGACTGGTTAGGTTTCAATCCTCTCAGGCTGATCCGGGAGGGGGTTCAGACCGGCCATACAATAAGGATAAAAACAGGGAGTGCCGCGATCGCCACCGTCAGCATCAACCAGCTCCTGATTCCGGGTTTGTACATCTTGTATCCTCGTTTCTTTGAACCGTGTTTCCAACACTCATTATAGAAAGCAATAACCGTGCCAGAAAAACATCCTACCACTTTGAATAAGTCTCAACAGCAAGCAGTACAATATAATAGTGGGCATTTGCTTGTTCTTGCAGGGGCCGGAAGTGGAAAAACCAGAGTGCTTACCGCCAAGATTTCTCTGATTATTGACACCGGCCTTGCCAGCCCATGGCAGATACTGGCAATGACATTTACCAACAAAGCGGCGGGCGAAATGCGGGAAAGAGTTTACCAGCAGTTGAACGATCGCAGTATACGGCTTCGTATGGGTACTTTTCACAGCATTTGTGCATGGATACTTAGAAGAGAAGCACGAAACCTCGGTTTTCCGGAGAACTTTTCGATCTATGATGGAGATGACCAGAAAACGCTGATAAGAAGAATTCTGAAAACTGTTGATGTTCCCATGAAAGTTACACCAGGTGCAGTTCGGGGATATATATCAAACTCCAAGAATGACCTTGTATCAGTTGAAGAGGCTCTTTCCAGTTCGTCAACACCGTACGCTGAATCCATGGCAATTGTCTATCAGAAATACAACAGTGAGCTTGAAAAGTGCGGAGCTTTCGATTTTGACGATTTACTGACACAAGTTCTATTGGCGTTACGTCAAAATAATGACATCGGGAATTATTACAAAAACATGTTCACCAGAATTCTTGTTGATGAGTTTCAGGATACAAACAAAGTGCAGAATGAGATTCTCAAAGAGCTCACTGGAGAGAACACCGTTGTAACCGTTGTCGGTGATGATGATCAGTCTATTTACGGCTGGCGTGGAGCCAGAGTAGAGAACATTCTTCAGTTTCCTGAAGAGTATCCGGATGTTAAAACCATACGGCTTGAAACCAACTATCGATCTACAGGGAATATCCTCAAAGCAGCTTCTGCTCTGGTCAAACACAACCGCAGCAGGCACGGAAAAACTCTCAGGCCGGTGCTGGGATCCGGCGAAAGGGTTCAGATCAATCAGGCTGTTTCCCCTGACGATGAGGCGCACTACATACTTTCAGCAGCGAGAGATCTGAACAGTGACGGTACTCCCTGGAAAGAGATTGCGGTGTTGTTCAGAACAAATGCCCAGTCCCGTCCTCTGGAATCAATGTGCCGTCGGATGAGAATTCCCTACGAAGTTGTAGGAACCGTGAGGTTCTTTGAGAGAACAGAGATAAAGGATGTTGTTTCATATCTCAGGGTGATTGTCAACCCAACTGACGCAGGAAGTTTCAGAAGAGTTCTTAACAAACCCGCCCGGGGTATAGGGGCAAAGGGACAGTTGAGCTTTTTCAACTGGCTGGAACACAATGGAACTGATGTTGTTACCGCTCTGGAAAAGGGAAGCTCCATTTCAGGAATTATGAAGAGAGCGCAGGTTGTTCTTGAAACTCTTGGCAGAAATCTTCGTTCCTGCATGGATGGTGTGAATGCTGGAGACAGTGCCAGCGAAATTGTTGACCGCGTCCTCGATTTTACCGGTTTGCAGGATCTGTACGGTACAGGAGAAGTTGCGGACGAAACAAGGCTTGAGAACATCAGAGAACTCAGAAGCTATGCTGCAGAGTACGATGCAAGGAATCCCGAAGGAGGTCTGCCCGGGTTTCTCGCGGAGCAGAGCCTTCTTTCCAGCTCCGACTCTTATACCGGTGATGACAAACTGGTACTCATGACCCTTCACAGTGCAAAGGGACTTGAGTTTGACTGTGTATTTGTTTCCGGCCTTGAGGAAGGAATGCTGCCCTATATAAAACCTCAGGAATACTCACCACGTGATCTGGAGGAAGAGAGAAGGCTGTTGTATGTAGGAATAACCCGTGCCAGAAAGAGGTTGTTTCTCACATGGTGCAGCAACAGAATGCGTCCGGGCAGTTTTTCTACAGGTCCCAGCCGCTTTATTACTGAGGTTGCCGACGATGACGGTCACGATACACACCTTCCCCGGCGGGCGGCGGCAAAACCTTTAACACCAAAGCAGGATACGGAAGCTCCCGCAAGGTCTGCTTCAAGTTACAGCAGGGGAAATCTGGTCAAGCATCCCAGATACGGAAAAGGTATTGTTGTTTCGGCGAAGCGCAGGGGGACCGAATGGGAGCTGAAGATCAACTTCGGCTTTGACGCTCCTAAAACTCTGCTCACAGGTTATGTTCCTATACCGGTACTGAAAATGAAAGCTCAGATGTCAGATATAGACTAGAGGAGAGGTAACTGTGGAACTGTACATTGATACTGCAAATGTTGATGAGATCCGGGAAATTGCCGGCTGGGGAGTTCTTGCAGGCGTTACCACCAATCCCACGCTGGTGGCTCGGGAAGGACGCGACTTTCTTGAGGTGATCAAAGAGATATGTGAGATAGTTGACGGTCCTGTAAGTGCGGAGGTTATCAGCGAAGACATGCCTGGTATGATAAGAGAGGGCAGGGAAAAGAAAAACTGGCACGAAAATGTTGTAATCAAACTGCCTTGCACGCCTGCTGGAATAGGAGCGTGTTCCGTTCTTGAAGCAGAGGGGATACACTGCAATGTAACCCTTGTGTTCAGTGCTGCTCAGGGATTTCTTGCTGCCAGCGCAGGCGCCACATTCGTCAGCCCTTTTGTGGGCAGGCTTGATGACTCCGGAACAGACGGAATGCAGGTGGTGGAAGATCTTGCTGAGATCTTCGAACTTCACGGTTTCAACACAAGAATTATCGCAGCTTCAATAAGAAATCCCAACCACATCACAGCCGCTGCTCTGGCAGGAGCTCATATTGCCACAGTTCCCTGTTCCGTGATTAAAAAGGCGATTCTTCATCCTCTTACAGACAAGGGGCTTGTCTCCTTTAAAAGAGACTGGGAAGCAGCGCAGAAGGCATGATATCCGCAGGAGTCATCAGAGAAGACATTCTCAGAATGATTCACAGTGCAGGCAGCGGCCACCCCGGTGGAAGTCTGTCTCTGGTCGAGATTCTGATACACCTTTACTGGAAAGAAATGCGGATTGACCCGGATAATCCCCGTATGATTAACCGGGATCGGCTTGTGCTGTCTAAAGGCCACGGCGCGCCTGCACTGTACTCTGTTCTTGCCAGACGGGGGTTTTTCCCGGTAGAACAACTGAGAAGTCTCAGAGAATTCGGATCCGGTCTTCAGGGGCATCCGCATATGCAGAGTCTGCCGGGGCTGGACTGTTCTACAGGAAGTCTCGGCCATGGCCTGGGCATTGCCGCGGGCATGGCTCTGGGGCTTTCAATGAGGAACAATCCAGGAAGGGTGTTCTGTATACTGGGAGACGGAGAGCTGCAGGAAGGCAGTGTATGGGAATCCGCCATGTCTGTTCCTGCTCTGAAGCAGACGAACCTCACAGTTGTCGTAGACAGAAATCATGTTCAACTTGATGATGCCGTTGACAGAGTTATGCCTGTTGAGCCGCTGGCAGAGAAGTGGAAAGCCTTTGGCTGGGAAGTAGCTGTCTGCAACGGACATGATCCTGTGGATCTGGCAAGGGCTTTTTCAACGAAAACAGGCAAGCCGCTTGCAATCATTGCTGAAACAGTCAAGGGTAAAGGTGTTTCCTTTATGGAAAACAGTGCTTTGTGGCACGGGAGAGCCCCAGACGATACTGAACTTCAGAAAGCTCTGGAGGAACTGAAATGAAACCAACCCGCCAGGGATATGTTGAGGGTCTTCTTGAAGCCGGAGAAACAGACGAACGGGTGGTTGTGGTTGACGGAGATGTGAGCAGGTCAACGGGAACAATTGCATTCAAAGAGAAGTTTCCGGACAGGTTCTTTAATCTTGGAATTGCCGAACAGAACATGGCGGAATACTCTGCCGGTCTTGCCCTTGAAGGTTTTATCCCATTTTACAGTACATATGCGGTGTTTGCTGCTGGAAGAGCGTGGGAGCAGATACGAACTTCTATCTGTAACATGGGTCTGAATGTAAGGATCGGAGGAGCCCACGGTGGGACAAGTGTCGGTCCGGATGGAGCAACACACCAGGCACTTGAGGACATTGCGATTATGAGAGTTCTTCCCGGTATGACTGTACTTGTTCCGGCTGACTCGAACCAGACCAGACAGGCTGTTCTTGCCTCACTGAACATAGACGGCCCTGTTTACATCAGATACGGTAGAAACCCTGTTGCGGAAATCTACCACCGGGAAGACACAGTTGTGCCTGGCAGAGGCCGCGTACTGCGTCAGGGGAAGCACGCTTCTGTAATGGCTGTGGGAACAATGGTTTCAGCTGCTCTTCAGGCGGCAGAGATTCTTTCAGGTGAGGGAATTGAGGTTTCCGTGGCAGACATGGTAAGTGTAAAACCTCTGGATGTTCAACTGATAAAGTACCTTCAGGATATTTCCGGGATAATTGTAACGGCGGAAGACCACCAGATTGCAGGCGGTCTTTTCGGAGCAGTATCAGAGTATACATCGGAAAATCGTCCCTGCAGGGTTATTCCCGTTGGTGTCGCCGACAGTTTCGGCTGCAGCGGTACTCCTGAGGAGGTTATGGCGTACTGCGGGCTTACCTCGGACAGGATCGTTGAAAAAGTGAAAAGAGCACTTGAGGAAGGCTGAATCCATTGACTTGAGCCAGCTTGTTCAATAGCTTTTGCAGTCGGTGTTACCTTATTGTCAATTAACAAATTAACCGCAAAGCGGAGGGGTAAAGTGGCCAAAGTTCTTATTTGTGATGCAGTTGCCGATTCGGCTCTTGATATGCTCAGAAATGCAGGGCACGAAGTAACGGTAAAAACCGGTATGGATCAGGACGCTCTTCTTGAAACTGTACCTGCTTATGATGCTATGGTTGTGCGAAGTGCTACAAAAGTCAGAGTGCCTGTACTTGAGCACTGCAAAGATACTCTGAAGCTCATCGTTCGCGGTGGGGTTGGTCTTGACAACATTGATGTTAAAGACGCTGAAGCACGTGGAATCTCCGTCAGAAACACCCCAAGTGCAAGCTCTGTTGCCGTTGCCGAGCTGGCTATAGGTCACATGCTTGCATGTTGCAGGTACATTCCTGTTGCAGACAGAACAATGAAGCAGGGAGAGTGGAACAAGAAGCAGTACGGTAAGGGTCTTGAACTGTGGCATGGAACCCTTGGTCTTATCGGTTTTGGCCGCATTGCCAGAGAAGTGGCCAAACGCGTAAAAGCGTTTGATATGAATGTGGTATTCTTTGACCCGTTTATTGAGGACCCGGTTCTCGACGGTGCAAAAAAAGTTGATCTTGATACACTCTGCAAAGAATCAACCGTCATCAGTCTTCATATACCTCACAACGATGCCACCCACTACATTCTCGACAAACCTCAGTTCGACATGATGAAAGACAATGTTATAGTCGTAAACTGCGCCAGAGGTGGCACCGTCAACGAGGCGGCACTTGTTGAAGCTCTTGACTCGGGAAAAGTGTTCGCAGCAGGTGTTGATGTTTACGAAAAAGAGCCATCAACCTCTGAAAACAGTGCTCTTGTTGCTCACTCCGGAGTTGTTGCCACACCTCATATTGGTGCAGGCAGCAAGGGTGCTTCAGGCAGAGTGGGCTCTGAGGTCGCAAACATAATAATAGACTTTTTCAAGTAAAAACCTGTCTCAAACCGAAAGGTAGAAACATGCTCAAAAGGGTACCAGCGATGCTTTTTGCACTGCTGCTGGCCACCGGCTTCGCCTGGGCACAGGCAGAGGATCCACCTCCAGCAGCAGATTCAGAGGAAACTCTGTCTGCCGAAGAGTCGGAAATCGCGATTGATGCAGCGGTATTTCCGGGCGATGGTATGATCGCTCCGAGTAACATCGTTGTTTCCGACTGGCCCAACGATGCCGGTGATGCGCTTCTTGTGACATTTGACCCCGGCAGTGAAACAGAAAACGACAGCTTCATTGGATACACCATCTACAGAAGGATTCAGGGAACTGAAGAATTCCAGAAGGTGGGTCTTACAGAGCTCAACGAAGGAACAAGCTTTGTCGACGGATACGATCCCGACTTTGTTGTAGAGCCAGGTGTTCAGTATGAATACATGGTTGCTGCCACTTACCTCAGTGGCGCTGAAGTATCCAGCGAGGTTACAGTTGCCCAGGAAGTTGCCAGCGGCCAACTCTACCATTCCGGCAAAACCAGAGTTCTTCTTGGCTGTATTATCTTCCTCGGTCTGATCCTGTTCTACTTCTATGCCGCCCAGCGTGGTGTTGAAATGTACCTCAGGCCTATTGCCGGTATCGAAGCTATTGATGAGGCCATTGGTCGTGCTACAGAGATGGGAAAGCCTATTCTTTATGTACCGGGTCTTTCAACCATCAGTGATGTTGCCACAATAGCCAGCATCACAATTCTCGGCCGTGTGGCAAAGAAGGTGGCAGAGTATGGAACTCCTCTCCTTGTGCCCAACCGCGACCCTATTGTGTACACCATTGCGGAGGAAACTGTGAAGCAGGGTTACATGGAGGCCGGCCGGCCTGACGCTTTCGACAAGGACAGCGTTTTCTTCCTCACCCAGAGCCAGTTCGCCTTTGTAGCAGGTGTAAACGGAATAATGATGCGCGAGAAACCTGCGACCAACTTCTATCTGGGTATGTTCTGGGCCGAGTCTCTTATTCTTGCTGAAACAGGTTCTCTGTCAGGAGCTATTCAGATAGCTGGAACAGATGCTGTTACGCAGCTTCCCTTTTTTATAACAACCTGTGATTACACTCTTATAGGTGAGGAACTCTACGCTGCAAGTGCGTACCTGGGCCGCGAGCCCAAGCAGCTTGGTTCCATCAAAGGTCAGGATGCCTGCAAGGGAATAATAATGGCAATTATTACCCTCGGGCTGTTGCTTTCACTTACCGATCTTATCGCCGGCACAGAAACACTGAACTGGCTTAAAAACATTGTAACCATGCCTGTTGTGGATTAACCCACCGAAAGTAGAGGATGAAATGAAAAGATCTGTTCCTCTTGCGATAGTCATGGTGGGTGGAATACTGTTCATGATACAGTATTTTATTCCTCACCAGCATTCGCAGACGCTGTTCGATTACTACACCGAGTGGGCGCCTATTGTTGGCGCGTTTGCTCTTGTTCTTGGTGTGGGCAGCCTCACAAGACTTCACTCACACAAGATCAAGAGGAAGGCAAAGAACTGGCAGTACAGCTACGCAGTTCTTATTCCACTGTTCGGCATACCCTTCTTCGCACTTATCATGCCACAGAGCCTCGGTGGTGGTATGATGGAAAGCATGGGCGGAGACCGGCTTACCCAGGGTGTTTTTGACTTTGCATACATGAACATTCAGGTACCTATACAGGCCACCATGTTCAGCCTTCTGGCCTTCTACATTGCCAGTGCCGCTTTCCGTGCGTTCAGAGCCAAGTCTGCTCTGGCAACGGTTCTTCTTTTCGCAGCAATAGTGGTTATGCTGGGTCAGGTTCCAATCGGCGAGCTTATTGGAAAATGGTTTCCAAAGGTTGGTCTATGGATTCTGAGGTATCCCAATCTAGGTGCAAAGAGAGCCATCGGTCTTGGCGTTGGTTTTGGAGTTCTTGCAACACAGTTAAAAATAATCTTCGGCGTCGAGCGTAACTGGCTCGGCGGAGCCGGCGAGTAAGGGGGGTGAATATGAGCATCTGGGAAAAAATGTTAAATCTGGACAGACGCTGGATATTCCTCCTTATAGGGATTGCCTGCGTTGTGCCTTTCTTTACCCCTCTGGGGCTGCCGATCCTTCCTTCGCAGGAAGTTGTCAGTATCTACGACTACATGGAAAACCTCACAACAGACAACGCAATATTTGTGGGGTTTGATTTCGACCCTGGAACAGCCGCCGAGAACATGCCAATGGGTGTTGCTGTTCTCAGGCATGCCTTTGCCAGGCATATACCTGTGTTCATCACTGCGTATGGACCTCTCGGACAGGGCATGGCTGCCATGGCTCTGGACGAAATAACAGACGAAGAATCTGATGACTACTATGTATATGTGAACTGGGAAGACTGGGCATCGATTCGTGAACAGGGTATCACAGACAGAGCAGGTATTGAAGAAGCCTGGATTGCAGCAGGAAACACTCTTTCGGAGAATGCCCATGGATGGGTATTCGAGGGTAGAGATGTTGCGTTTCTCGGTTATCTTCCCTACTTCCATCTGGTTATTCTGGGGATGAGCAGTTCCATTGCATCTCAGTACCCAACTGATATTGGCGGAACTCCCCTTGAAGAAATGCCCATGTACCAGGAACACAAGAGTCTCCGTGATATAGATCTTGCTGTTACAACAGCAGGTTCAAGCGCCTGCGTTGCCTGGATTACTTACGGGCGAGAGAAGATTGGTCTTCCAGTGGCTTTCGGTGTTACAGCTGTTATGGCAACCGACTACTACATCTACATCCAGTCCGGTCAGATTATCGGGCAGATGGGTGGCCTCCGAGGAGCTGCAGAGTATGAAACGCTGCTTCTCCGCGACGGCTACACAAAATCTCCCGGCAAGGCCTTTGTTGGAATGGATGTTCAGAGTATAGCGCATCTGCTGATTATCTTCCTTGTTGTTCTAGGTAACATTGCCTTCTTTGCCGGAGGCTTCAACAAGAAGACTAAACTGAAAGGAAGGAGGTAGATCATGTCTGAGACAATAGGAATCTGGGTTGCTGCTATCTTTACAATCGGTATCTACTCTTTTCTTTACAAGGAGAACCCTCTGTACCGTCTTTCCGAGCATCTTGTGGTGGGAATATCTACCGGTTTCGGTATAGCTGTTACCTTTACACAGGTGCTTAAACCAAAGCTGATTGAGCCTATCGCCGCAGGAGAGCACGGAGCATGGTTGCTGCTGATACCGGCAATTCTTGGTCTTTTGTACATCACCCGGTTCTTTCCGAGTGTGGCCTGGCTTTCACGCTACCCCATGGCTTTCCTCATGGGAGCCGGAATGGGTATCGGCTTCCCGCTTTCGATGAAGGCAAGTGTTCTCAGGCAGCTTGAGGCGTCTCTCGTGCCTATTTACGAGGCTGGTATGCCGTGGGATGTTGTGGTAGGTAACGTCGTTATGGTCCTGGGTACCCTGGCGGCTCTGATCTACTTCTTCTTCAGCAAACCGCACAAAGGGCCGTTCTTTGGAACAGGCTCAAAGATAGGTATATGGGTTATCATGGTCGGTTTTGGAGCCACATTTGGCTTCACCGTAATGGGTCGTATCAGTCTTCTGATCGGCCGTATTCAGTTTCTTCTTGGAGACTGGCTGCATATAATCAAGTAGTACGATCTGTGCAAAACAGAGAAGCCTCCGGTGAAAATCGGAGGTTTCTCTGTGTGCGGTAACTCCGCTCAGGAACCGGCAGGAGCAACAGCGGTTCGGAGTGAGTTTGACAGAAGTTTAAGAGTTGGAATGAAAATAAGTCTCTAGCTAATGCTCTATCAATAACTTAGAGATCCAAGTTTTGTAAGACCCCTTTTTCAATTTCATAACCGAAAGTTTTCAGTATTTTG
>Ga0164318_10001262_pt1 | contig 22210 bp, 5 predicted proteins | sample GuaBasSedimGuay9_FD_113734 | JGI IMG/M metagenome (GOLD analysis project Ga0164318, IMG submission 113734) | Subseafloor sediment microbial communities from Guaymas Basin, Gulf of California, Mexico - Guay9, Core 4571-4, 0-3 cm | ecosystem: Environmental > Aquatic > Marine > Hydrothermal vents >... | reverse complement strand
CTCTTGTTCTTGTTGGGATGTTGTGTTCCAGTAAGTAAATCTTACATCCTCTCCATTGGGTTGTGCATTATTAAAGTTGAAGTTGGAGGAATCCAGGGATATTTTTAGCTGGTAGTTGGAAAGGTCTTGGGAGGAAGAAATTGTTAATGGTATTCTGTATTTGTAAGGGTGGTACCATATATTTGACTTGGTGGAATTTAAGTAAACGTACTCATAGTTTTTGTAAATGTCCTTTTGGGTTGTAAAGTTAAATCTGAGGTATGCGTTTATGTAGAAATGGTGAGAGGTGCTCTGATTTGATACTCCGTCTGTGTTGTTTGCAAAGATGTAGTAAGTGTAGGTACCAGTTAACCAACTATCTGTAAATACATATTGATACAAATCTCCACCTATATTTACCATCTCCTCCTCTATGCTAGTCCCGTTTGGATAGGTTAGGTTTATAAGAACCTTATCAAGATCTTTCTCATCCGTTACGTTTGCCGTAATGGTTACATTGTATCCAAAGCCTATCGATTGAGGTGTTGCCGTAATGTTTGTTATTTTAGGTGTTGATGAAACTAATATTGTGATAGTTGTAGAAGCGGGAAGAATGAAACTCTCTTCATTACCGGAAAATGATGCATTTAAAGTATGATAACCGAGATATGCATCTTGTGGTATTAAATAATCTATGCTTGCATATCCATTCGAGTCTGTAGTAGCGTTTCCTATTTCATAGCTTGTTGTTCCATCTCCAGTCTCATCTATAAACGTTATATTTTTATTTTTCATCGGTATTCCCTGATCATCTGTAAGTTTTGCTTGAAGCGTTGTTATCTCACCTTTTCCTACTGGGTCCAGCGAAGATGTAAATTCAGCTATACTTGGCTGCATCCATACGGAGACATTGCGAGGAAGTGAGCATGTAGAATTAATATTTGGGTCTGATGAGTTTGCGCAGATTCTGAGAGAGTAGTTTCCCACTTGGCGTGGCACAACGCTCCACGAAACATTGCATGTTGGATTGCTCTCGTTAAGCTCTCCGCAGTTTATTATTGGATTTGAGGTTGTTGTAAATATCGTATCGCCTGCAGGACCTTCCATGCCAGTCCAAGTGGTAGCGACAATTTGATAAGCTATCTCCATCTTATCAAATATGGGTGTTTGCTTTGAATTGCTCGTGTTCATAACAACCTTGTATTGAATGTATCTCTGAGGTGGGCATTGCACTTTTGAATTGTTTGCCTGTTCAAACCAAGAAGACCATTGCAGGTTGGAGGGATTTTGTGAAAATATTGTATAATTTTCCTCTCCATTGAAGCTAACGGTTGGTTCTGTAGATGCGAGCTTTCTGATTAAAACCCAATCGTAACTCGTGTCCTGAACATCATAGCTTGAAGCGCCATGGAAAGCTCCTAAAGATATATATGTTATGTTCTTTGTCCATCCGCATCCATAAGTATAGCTCGTTGTTCTATCCTTTGTTAGAGTTACCCCACTTGAATCGAATTTCGCTCCAAGTATGTACCACACATCATTTTCCGAAGTCCACACAGTTCCAGAGCCACAATCATAGCTGGCCTGAGAACCGCTGCCCGTCCATCTGCATACTGAAAGAGAACCGCTGCATCTCATATATAGACTTGTTGCATCCGAATTACCATTACCACCTGCCGTATAATGGGAAGATTGAGCGGAAAGAGTACCGCTGTAACCACCGGAAGTTGTGTGATACTTTATCCTTCCCTCAAGAATGTAGCCGTCTTGCATTCTGAAGGGCAATTTGTTAAGTATGCTAACGGCACCAATATTTATTCTCAGCACACCGTTGCTAACAGAGTAGTCGTTAGCATTCACCTGCCACTTGCTCGTGTTTATATCATTACCTAAGAAATCATCGAAAAATTCAAACACTTCATTACCATTAGATTGAGATTGAGCGTTATCGTTTCCGTAGTACATCTGGATTGAATTTGTTCCAGAAATTAAATCTGTTTTTATCCAGAAGGTGGTTGTTCCTGATGTGTTGCAGGGTGTTTCATTCCAATACGGCAACACACTCCACTGTTCTGTGGCTTCATACTTAACAAACCTTACATCTCCGCAATCGCTTCTTATCTTTCCTTGAGAGTAAAGCGTTCCCGTATCAACATCTATTTTAACCTGAAAGTTCGTGAGAGGCTGGGAAGAAGAAATTGTTACATTCTTTCTATATTCCCAATCCCTATCCCACCAACCCTTTACAGTGCCGTCAGAGCTTCTCGTATAAACTTCTATGCTCGTGTTTTCATTTGTTTGGGCAATCCAAGATATGTTTCCAAATTCTACTTCATTACTACCTAAATCGAAAATTTTTGAAATGTAATAACCGCTTGATGTTAAGTTTACCGTTTCTTCATTACCATAATGAACTATTGGCTCACTATCAGCACATTTCCTTACCATATAAACATCAACGTAAGCTTGACCAGAAGAAGTTAATACACCAGCTTGTCCGCTCATGAAATAGTTTACTCCACTTGTTGTCAAAGAATAACCGCTAGGTTCTTTTTCTTCCCAATACCAATGCTTTGCAATATGTCCACTATCAGTAGTTCCACAGGCTTTCCATTCTTGCCACTCCCATCTGTTAAATTCTATATAGTCTCCAGCAACGTTACCCAATCTCGTGGTGGTTCCACCGGAAGTTTGTTCATAATGAAAACCTTCATCAGTATCATGCTCACCCCATAATTTGTTGCTATCATCCATGTATCTTGCTATAAAACCAACATCAGCGTCGGGTGAACCTGAAGAGCCAACTCCTAGATCATAGACAAGCATCCTAACAACAGCATCACTTCCGAGAAAATAATTGGAATCAACAACAGCTTTTCCGCTAGTACCACCACTTCCTCCCACAGAAAGCACTGAATTGCCATAGTGAGAGGAAGTAGAAACTATTTGAGCATTAGTAAGTGTTGACCACTTGGAAATTCCTTGAGTAAAATCATCGAAGAATTCAAAAACATTCGTACCATTACTCTTTGATTGAGCATCGGAATTACCATAATACATTACTACAGTAATGTTGGAGTTCGCAGGTAAGTAATCTATCTTTATCCAAATCCTTGCTTCTTGCGCAGTTTCGTTCCAATATTCTATCCAATAGTGTAGTTCCTTTTCTAACTCACCTTCTTCAACTTTAATGAACCTTAGTGAGGAATTGGAAGTTGTCCAGTTAAAGTTAGGACCAACGTAACTTGAGTTGAGATAGATTAGTACTTGATAATCTGTTAAGTCATAAGAATTTGGATTTGAAATATTCAACACTTCTCTATATTTCCAAGAAGTGTTCCACCAAGGTGTCCAAGAATCTTTTTGTTGAAGTTTCAATGTATTTGAGACCGAAATATTTACCTTTTCCGAATAATTTTTGAAATCTTCATGAGTATCCTCAACGATTTCTTGCAAAGCTGAGCTTGTGCTAATGTATTCAGGATAAGCATAAACGTTTCCACAATCTCCTCTCTTACAATAAACAGTTCCGTTCAACCAAAACTCTTCATACCTAATCAAAACAGAATCTTCTGAAGGATGGGTTACTGTTGCGTTTAACCTACCACAATACTCCTCTTCTCTAACAACAAAGCTTGGTTCTGGAGAAGTCCATTCTCTTACTATATAAACTGCTATAAGAGCTCTTCCTGAAGCGGTATGGATTCCAACCTGACCAGCTGACGTTATACTTGGTGAACTTGCTATTAATTGGTAGGTAGTTGGTTCAGACTCGTTAATATACCAATGCTTGGCTTTATAAGTTCCACTACTATCACCCCAAGCTATCCATTCTTGCCACTCCCATCTGTAAAATTCTATGTAGTCATCAGCAACATTTCCAAGCTGAGTATAGCTTCCACCAACATATTGTTCATAATGAAAACCCGTATCAGTATCATGCTCACCCTCAAGATAATTGTTTGAATCGACATATCTTGCTATAAAACCAACATCAGCGTCTGGTGAATCTGAAGAGCCTGTATCGTTATCATAAACCAACATTCTTATAACAACATCCCTTCTGTTAACATAACTGCTACTTACCAAAACATCAGTGCTATCTACTAAAAACAATTGAGAACCATAAGGATCGAGAGTATCGTTCACATAAATACTACCACCACTCCACTCATCTATACCATCTTCAAAGTCATCAAAGAAAATAAAAGTTTCAGTACCATTACTCCCACTCCCGGCTTGCAGATTTCCATAATACATCAGAATCGTTTCATTTCCGTAAGTAATGTTCCTTATCAAAGGTACTTTTACCCAAACTTTAGTACTGGTAGTGTTGCAGCCAGATTCTATCCAATAAGGTATTTTTTGCTCCGAACTACTCGTGTCATTCCACCATGTAAAACGCATATCTGAGCAGTTGCTGTTCATTTTTCCTTCTGATATCAGAGTCTGGGTGTCTAAGCTGAGCTTGAGTTGGTAATCTGTTAAGTTACCTTCGCCCTCGTAGGTTATGTTTATTGGTTTCCTGTATTTCCAACTAACGTTCCACCATGATTCTGCAATACCGGAGTCGTCTTCTATTATGCCTATGGCTGGGTTTTCATCCCATGGGCCGTTATCTTCTATTGTTATTTTTATTGTGTTTTTGTTTATTATCTGGAAGGGCATGCGTTGCCATTTACCGCTTTTTGGATTAAATTTCCAGTATTCTGGAGCTTTTAGCGGTTCCGGATATTTTATGTATATTGAAGCCCTGCCCTCTGTTACGTTTTCCAATCTGAACTTTATGAGTTTGTATGGGAATTTCTTGTTTGGTTTGTTTATTGTGTTAGCTGGGTCTGTGATTTTTATATAGCTAAATATACCTGAGGTTGTGGTTGTATTTATTTTTACCTCTTTGTTATTTTCTATTATTGAGATTATTGCATTGTTTTTGGTTATGTTTGTTTTTATTTTGTACCTTGGTAGGAAGAGTTTGAGGGGGTCCTTTATTACACCATTTGCTTTGTTATCCTCATCTATTACACCATCTTGTAACTCAAGCATTATTTTGTTTCTTTGGCTATTTAGTGTGTATGGAATTTGTTTTGTTTTGTTGTTTATTTTCTTCCATAGATAGAGCTGGTAGCTTTGAGGTAATGAGAAAGGCAGTTCAATAGTAAGTGTTGCTATTTCATAAGGCTGTAGATTTGTTATCTCTATGTTGAGTTCGTTGTTTATGAGGGATGTATACTGTATAAAGCCTGCATCTGTTGATAGGTTCATCATACCAAACTCTGTTTGGATGGGTATCTTTGGTGATTGTGTAAACTTTTTGAGTATATAGGTTGCAAAGCTTGCATTGAATGTTACGGTATTATTCGCTTTGGTAAAGTTTATTTTGTGCTTATGCGTACAATTAGTTATGCATTCGTATATAGCTGAGATGTTATCTTTTATATGCACTTTTATATGGGAGTAAGGGAAATCACCCGAGATTTTTATTATATTTTTTGTTGAAAGGTTTAAGCTGGATTGTGAAATTATTGGGTCTATTATGGCTATAGTAATTTTGTTATGGGTTATTTGAAAGAGTTTATTTGTGATTATTTTTATATGATACGCTCCTATAGAGGTTTCTGTTGAGCTTAGTGGCATGAGTATATCATATCTTTCATTGTTTAGGTTTAGATATAGTATTCTTTCTTTTTCCTTTCCTGTTATTTTTATTGTTGATTTGTTTTTTAGTTGTGGTATTGTTATGAGGATTCTGTTTTCTCCTGCTATGGTATAAAATGGTAAGAATGGTTGCACGCTTATTATGTTTTCTGTGGGTATGGGTGTGTTTAGCTGTATGTTATTGTAGGAGGAGTTTGTTGTTAGTGTTATCGTTTTTTGCCATGTACTCGCATTCATGGTTGTGCTTTCTGTTATGAAGATGGGCGGGGTTTTGTAGGAGATATTGTATAGTGTGTTGTTGTATTCTATTCTGAGGAGCCATTCTACAGGTTTGTTGAATGTTATAGGCATGCGCTTATGTTCTATGACTTTTATATCCGATTCTATATGTATGGGTTTGTTTGGTTCTAGGGATTGTATTATTATTCCCTTATCTGGTTGTGCATAAAGGATTGGTAGGAATAGAAAGATTAGAGTTAGTGCTAGGGCTGGTGGTATGTATTTTTTGCTATATGAACTCTTCATGGATGACAAAGTAATCACCATCTTGGGTTATGTTAAGGAAATGTTTCCGATTGTTTTCTATTATGTATGCGGTTGGATTTGTTATTGGTTCATCAATTGATATATTTTTGTATGTATACGGGGAGTTTTGTTTGATTATGATTATCTTCTTTTTAAACGTAAGGTTTAGTGGGGGGGAGATGGTTATATTGAAGGCATCACTGGGTAAGAGTGATGTGACAGGCATTAGCTTTTCTTCGATATTTATTTCAACTGGTTGAGTATAAAATTCCAATGTAAATGTATTTTGGCCTGGGGTTAGTGTTATGGTTGTGTTTTTTGTTTTGTTTATGGTTAGATTGAATGTATTCTCTTTTTGTTTTAGGGTTATTGTTAGCGGTGTGGTCTCGTAATTCATTACGGTAAGTATTTGTTTCCACTTTATATAGCCATGCGCAGTTATTTGTTGTGGTGGGAGATAGTTCAGCTCAATATTTGCTTGTTTTTCTATTAGTTTCCATGTTCCAGGTTGGATTGTTAGTCTTAGCCTTTTGGTTTTTATCTCTATGCAATTCCATATATCATTGGTTAAGTAGCAAAGAGATTTATAGTATGAGGTGTTAAGGTTAAGTGTTATGTTAGATGTTGTGGTTATGTTGAAGGTTGTATTTGTATGGGAAAATATAAGGATAGTGGTGTTTTCTATGCGAAAGGAATGGTTAAAAAGGTAGAGGGTTATGTTAAGTGGTTCTGGTAATGAAAGGGCAAAGGTGTCCGGGGCGTAGAATTTGGTTTTTGTTATAGTTTTGTTGTTTAACGTTGCATTTATAGCTCTTGATAATACTAAGTATGGCTTGGTATAATATTTTGGGGTTTCATTTGTTGCATTTGCCATGTTTCTGTCTATATCTGCAGTTCGTGTTTCATTCAACATATATGGCATGGTATTTACTGATATTGAATAGTTCTTATAACCCTTTATACATATAACAGGTATTAACATAATAAATACAAGAAATAAAATCAATACTACAAAATTTTGCCAAAACTGCCTGGAAGCCATATAAAAATAATAATTAATTACTTTATAAAAATGATGGGATTAATAGAAAGCAAGGTAGTTTCTATTTTGTTTTGATCTAACTATAAGCGTAATATTTCTCTTATTACATCAAATATCCCTTTCTTTTTTATTTCTTCGCCCGTTAGCTTTGACGCCATGCTTATTATGTGATTTCTGAAGGTTGGTGAAATGTACAAAGCAGGTATTCTTCTCATCACAGCTTCATATACTCTAAAATCATAAGGTATTTCTTCAAATATTTCTGTTTTCAAAGCATCTTTTATTTCTTCTTTAGCAAGTTCGTGCTTATTTCCCATCACTTTATTAATAACAACCCTTAAAGGTGTTCTATGTTCCTCAGCAAACACAACAGCCTTGTAGGAGGTTAGAAGTGTTGGAGTATCCGGTGTAGTAACGAGTATGATCTCATCCGATATCTCAATTATCGATCTTACATCTTCACCCATACCCGGTGCAGAATCAAGCAATATATAATCATATTTCCTTCTTATCTCATTTATCAATCTTTTAAGATTTAGTTTATTTATTATATCCTTTTCATTTTCTATGGAAAGTGATGCTGGTATTACATGGAGTCCTGATTCATGCTCATATGTAACCTTCTCTGCTGGTAATTTCCATTTTATCATATCATTAAGTGTTATGGGTAAATGAGGCATACCTAAATAAAAAGAAAGATTAGCAGCATAGGCATTTGTATCTATTACTATTACCTTTTTGTATAGATACTTAACAAGTGCTATACCAAGATTAACAGTAATGCTTGTTTTACCGACGCCGCCTTTTGGAGAAACAATACTTATTACATCACCTAGGTTCATAGTTTCTAATTGAATTTTTTCTATATAAAAATTTTGGAGAGCCTGTTAAGTTAAGCCAATAAAACAATTATACAGCATAGCAAAACTTTAATCACATGTCCGTTCAGAAGAACAAGTGCACGCTTATCAGCAATCAATGCGTGCATCTTTCCGCTGTTCTTTATCTCAGCAATGATCTCTTGCAGTCTTTTATTGTTTATCTTCTCATGTGGTCTTATCTATACTAACAAAAACAAACTTCATGCCTTCATAGGCACCGTCCATCACCATTAAAGATTTTAGATAAAGCCAATGCTGTTTATTTACATATAACAACAACAGAAGTAAGAAGAGCTGCATGGTTCATTAAGCTCATGCATGAACGCATCATTCATAACAGGTTTTATAGAAGAATATTTTTTTAAAACTGTATGTTCATTTATAAACATTCTTTCTTCGGGAGGTAGTACGATGCCAGACCCTGATACATATCATGAATGGATGAAGGGTTTAACAATTCTCCTAGCGCTTGCAGCGCTCTTTATATTTCTTCCATACCATGCCAAAGCGGAAACGATATATGTGAACACAACAGGCTGGTGGGATGAGAGCACAAACACATACCATGAAAATACAAGCACACCGATACAGGCTGCAATAGATAACGCAAACAGCTATGATACAATAATAGTTAAAAATGGTTCGTACAATGAGCATATAGTTGTCAACAAGTCGCTTGTGATAATGTCCGAGTATGGTTATAAGAACACAACAATATATTCTGTTCCCGCGGGAGAAGGCAATTACGACACTGTACAAATCTTAACGGAAGATGTAAGATTCACCGGCATGGGTATATCAAACGGCTCCACTGGCATATATGTGAACAATGCGGATAATGTAACAATAGAATCGTGTTATGTGTATGACAACTACGATGGGATAGTTATCACATACTCATCGAATGTTGTTGTGAATGAAACAATAGTATATGATAATGATGAGGATGGTATAAGGATATCAGATACGCACGATACAAATATCACAAACAGCAACATAAGCTGGAATGGGTGGGTTAGTGGTATTGGTAGGGGCATTTCTCTTGGTGGCTACGGTAACTGGATCATAAATAATACCATAAAATCAAATTACAAATACGGGATAAAGATCAACGGTCAGGATAATATAATAAAGTGGAATGACGTTGAGAATAACACATACGGAATAAGCACATATACAAGCGGCGGAGGCAATATCATATACCTGAACAATTTCAACAATACGCAGAACGCATACAGCATAACCACAGCGACCAGCGATAAGTGGAATTCCACAGAGAAATATGAATACACATACAATGGCACGACCTTTAACGATTATCTCGGTAACTACTGGAGTGATGCTGGAGCTGAGAATAATGACAGCGATAACAACGGCATATGGGATAATGATTACATAATGAACAGCATTAATATAGACCATGCCCCTCTTGTTAGCAGAACGGAGTATTATTCAATAAATATAAACGCTGACCTTATACCGCCGGTGATAAACATCTTCTCCCCATTAAACGATATGCTTTACAATTACCTCACCCTCTGGCTCAATGTGACGGCTGATGAAAGCATAAGCGTGTGGTGGTATAGCCTTGATTCCGGGCAGAACACAACATTCGTGCCGAATACAACAATAAGTGTTAGTGAGGGTCAACACAACCTTCATGTTTATGCAAATGATAGCTCTAGCAATGTTGGTTTTTCGAGCGTAAATTTCAGCAATGATGTTACCCCACCAGCAAGCATTTCCAATCTGACATCACAGAACGGGACGACATGGATAAACTGGTCATGGAATAACCCGGACGATTCTGATTTCAATTGTGTTATGCTTTACCTGAACGGAATATACAAGGGCTGCACAAAAAATGATTTCTATTACATCTCCGGGCTTTCGCCCAGCACAACATACAATCTGTCAACACAGACAAAGGATAATGCAGGCAATATAAATACCACATGGGTAAATGGCAGTGCAACAACGCTCTACGCAAGCCATATAATATATGTGAACACAACAGGTTGGTGGTATGCTAACGGGAGCTATCAGCAAAGCTTAACTCCGCTAAGCGATGCAATAGCAAATGCTCTCGATAACTCTACAATGTTCGTGATGAACGGGACATATGAGGAATGCATAACTGTTGATAAGACAATAAACATGACAGCCAACGGAAGCGTGATTATGAAGGGCTGTGAGGCAAATGTTGTTATAAACATAACCGCAAACCACTCATCAGTTTCCGGTTTTGTTATTGAGCCAACATACTCAGCAAGCGCTGTGGTCATTGATCACGCTCATTACTGCAGCGTGTATAATAACAGCATAAAGGTTAATGTAAGCCCTGGCTCATCATTTTATGGTATAGATATACATTACTCCCCTTACGCGCAGATAAAAGATAATCATATAGAGGTTTACAACTTCCAGGCGATGGGCATATACAACTACTATTCCAATGGCACGCTTATTGAAGGAAATGTTATATTTGTAAGTGGGGATTACTGCGCTGGCCTGCACATATTTGACTCATATGCAACGGTAAGGAGAAACAACATAAGCATTTCAGGTGTTGTCAATGCAGGGTATGCATTTTACCCATATCTCGGTCAGAACACAACAGCTGAGAATAACATATTTGATATAAACCTTTCAGAGAGCGGGGCATACAATATTTACATTGTTGATCAATATACCAGCCTGTTCAGATGGAATGTGATAAATGGCATAAATATGTCGCTTGAGACAGCTGGTTATGTTAAGGTCGGGGTTATCAATGAGACAGACAGACCATCAGACCCTGCAGGTTACAAAAACATATCCGTGTATATGAAAATTGAAAATCAAGCTGCTACATGGCTTCAGCTAAATGTGAGTTATGAGGACTCCGCTATACCACAGGATATGGTTGAAGGCACGCTTGAATTCTGGCGTTATTCAACAGAATGGGAAAGAACGGGTGCATGGTACAGCTCAAAGCATCTTGATACGGAATCAAACATGGTTGACGTTAACATAACGGCATTCAGCATATTCGCGATTTTTGCAGAATATGCAGCAATTCCAAACATAACATTCTCAATTCCGAAGGATAACAACACATATTTCAATATAAGCAATATTAACATAACAATTGCCTCGGACATTGATCTGAACAACGCAACACTTGAATGGAATGGTGTTAATTATACAATGGGAGGTAGTAACAAAACATGGTACAGATTTATGGCATCGCTCAGCGATGGTATTTATGTTTTCAGGGCATATGGGAACAGCACAAAGGGAAAGAAGGGAGCAAGCGATGTATGGCAGCTTTTTGTTGATACCCACGCCCCACAATACACCGGCTCAGGACAGGATAGAAATGTAACAAACCCTGGTGTTGCAGTTCATGTGCATGCATGCTGGAATGACAGCCACATTGAATATGCATGGCTGAGATCAAATGTAAGTTTTGATGGTGTTAATTTCTGGCATACCATGGAGTACATTAAATTGAATGAAACATGCTGGAGCAATTTCACAATTACCCCGGGAGAGGATGATCTTAACAAACTTATATGCTGGCGCATATTCGCAAACGATAGCGCAGAAAATGTGAATAGCACACAGGTGCATTGCTTCAGGATTGTTCCTGCGCCAGAAATAATATCACATTACCCTGAAAACAGCACGGTTGAGAGTATTGAGCATACCTCAATGAAGTTCAATATAAGCACAGGACAGAATGGAACAATAGAATGGTTCATAAACGGGAGCAAGATGAGGCAGGATAATAACACATGCATTTCAGAATATATAAACACATCTGCTGTTTTTGGTTTCTGGAATGTGAGCGCTGTATTCAGCAATCAGAATGGGAGCGACATGTTCACATGGCAGTGGAATGTTGTGCACGATACAGAAGCACCGGAGATACATTTACTGAGTCCAGAAAATACAAGCTATGGAACAAACAACATAAGCATAGAATATGTTGCCACAGATGAAAACCTCCAAGCGTGCTGGTACTCTTTAGATGGTGGAGCAAATATAACCCTTGATGGATGTCAGAACACAACCGTATTTGTTCAAGCCGGTCATCATGTTATAACCATATATGCAAATGATTCCCTTGCCAATATAAACTCAACCAGTGTTTATTTCACAACAGACACCATTGAGCCGGAGATAATAGCAGCTTTTCCAGAGCAGAATTACACAACAACAATAAGGGCTGTGACATTCTCCGTAAGATGTGCTGATGATATAGGAATTTACAGCATCGCTGTGTATGGTAGCTGGGGTGGATGGGGCATAAAGGCAATCAATACGAGTGTTGCAAACAATACATGGTGGAATGTGACAATAAATGTGAGCGATGGCAACTGGGAATGGTTTGCAATATGTAATGATACTGCCGGAAATGAAAACTCAACGGCAAACAGAACAATTTATGCTGATTCTTTCCCGCCATTCATAAATATGAGTTACAATTCAAGCATTGAGATGGGCTCAGATGCATACCTGATAATCAATATAAGCGATGCAGGGAATGGATATTACAGGGTTTATTTGAACGGCACACTCATAAATAATGGAACATACAGCAATTCTGTTACGCTGAACATAAGCATTAACACAACATCTGCTACACTTCTCAATTACACGGTATGGGCAAATGACAGCGTGGGTAATGAAAATCACAGCACGGCAATGATAAGCGTGGTTGATACAACACCGCCTGCGCTTCAATACGTCTCCCCAACACCATCAGATGGTGCAACACTTTCATACACAACAACGCATGTCACAATAAAAACAACATCAAATGAGCCAATTTCGCAATGCACATTGAAATGGCTCGGAAGTTACGAAACATTCTCCCCGAGCGGGAATGTGTGTGAGAAGTCAAAGTCTGTTTCTCCAGGTCATTCATACACATTTGAGATGTTCGCAAAGGATGCGCATGGCAACGATGGGAGTGCTGGAGCAAGAAGTTTTTCCGTATCATCACAGCCATCCGGTGGTGGTGTGGTTGCTGAAAGCAATGAGAATGAAAATGAGAGTGTTAACGAAACTGTCAATGAGACTATAAATGAAACGAAAAACGAGACAAAAGGCGGTAATGTGTTGAATCTGAACAACGGGAAAAGGTTTAAAACCATATCGGATGCGCTTAATGATGGCGATACCATGCCAGGCAATACAATAGTTGTTGAAGGCACACATAAAGAGAATGTTGTAATATCAATGCCCATCATAATAAAAGGGAATAATGCAAGGCTTTTGCCTGCAGATGAGGGCAAGCCAACCATTGAAATAAAATCTGGATATGTAACAATAAGCGGGTTCAGCGTAGAGGTTGGTATGAAGGAGGCGATAGTGGTAGATAATGCCATTGATGTGCACATAAGAAAGATGGATATAACAGGCTCGGGGTATGATAATAAGGATATCTTTAAAGACAGAAAAATGCATGCGGAGCAGTATTCATGTATCAGCATACAAAACTCTGGAGGTATATTTATTGAGAAGAGCAGCATCCATAACTGCAACACAGCCATATATGTATACAATTCAGATGAGGGTGAGATAAGCTCAAACAGGATTTACGGGAATGGTGTTGGAGTGCATATGGTTGATTCAAAAAAATATGTGATATACGACAACTACTTTGAAAACGTGCATGAAAACGCAATAGACTCCGGCACCAATCAATGGTGGCATGAGATTGAGAAAAGTGATGAGCTGAATATCATTGGTACGTATGTTATTGCCGGCAATTACTGGAGTGATTACGATTCATGCGAGGACAGTGATCTGGACGGCATATGCGACGAACCGTATGGGATTGCAAGCGGTGTTTACGACCTTTACCCCCTTGCACTACCCCATGTGAGAAATGCTGACACCGGAAGGAAATACATTTCAATATTTGATGCGGTAACGGATGAAAAAACGAAGGATGGGCATACGATTGTGGTTGAAAAAGGTGTGTACAAGGAAAATGTAGTGGTGAACAAAAGGCTTACAATAGTCTCTTATGAGATGGCTACAGTCAAGGCGAGAGATAAAAACAGCCCGGTATTCAAAATAGTGGCTGATGGCGTCAGGATACAGGGATTTGTTATATCCGGTGCTGAAAAAAGCGCGGGCATATTCATCTCTGATGCTGAAAATTGTGTTATTTACAACAACACAATACAGAATAATCAGAACGGCGTAATGATGAGCTCAGCACTCAATAACAGGATTGAGCATAACTTCATCATTATGAATACAAACGGTATTGCTTTATATTCCTCAAACAACAACCTCATATTTGATAACTTCTTCAGCAATGAAAAGAATGTCGCCGATGATGGAACAAGCAGAAATAGATGGTTTGTTTCCAGAAAGCATGAAAAGAATATAGCAGGCGGAGCATACAAAGGCGGGAATTACTGGAGCAACTATACAGGCAAAGACACAAATGGGGATGGTCTGGGAGACACGAATACACCGTTTGTTGTGGAGAGCACGGGAAACGGAGATCTATACCCGATAATTTACAGGGTAAGCAATTACATACACATATTCAGCAATGATGACTTCACGCGTGAAAACGGGGTTATTTATGGTGATGGTAGTGAGGGCAATCCTTATGTTATAGACAGCTGTTCAATAGACGCCTACAAAATACGGGTAGATGATTATACCATATGGATTGCAAACACCACAGCACATTTTGTGATAAGCAATTGTGTTGTTGACCCATTGCTCGGCTATCCGGGAATATACCTTTACAATGTCAGCAATGGAGAAATAAGGGATGTTATTTTTGGTAATAGTAATGGTGAATTTAATGGGCTTTACGGCGTTCTTGTTGAAAAATCAAGGAACATAAGAATATCAAATATAGTTGTAAAGCAAAAGCTCATATTTTTAGATTCGGCTGTGCGTCTTGATGATTGTGAAGATATTGAAGTTAGCGGCGTTGTTGTGTCAAATACAAACGGTTTTATGTCAATTCCTGGAATACGTGCAGAATACAGCGGGATAAGCGTAGAGAGTTCAAGAAATATAAGGGTGGTTAACAACAACCCCAGAGGCGAGCTCATTTCAGGCATAAAGGTAAAGAATAGCGAGAATGTTGTGCTGAGGGGAAATCGTGTTGAGGGCAATCATGATGGCGTGGTTGTGATTGCAAGCAATCATACAAAAATTGAGCTTAACAACCTAACAAAGAATTTTTATCATAAAATACTTGCGAGCGGACAATCATTAAAAGCAGGCAGTAACATAAATGTAAAGGATTCATGGGACTGTGAGATCGTGAACAACATGGTATGGAATGTCTGGCGCGGTGTTGTGCTTGAAAACAGCCATGATTCGCTGGTTGCAAACAATCTTTTTACCGGAATCTCCGGTTCCGGCTTTTTAGCCATAGAGCTTGAAAATTCAGATAAAATTGAGGTAATGAGGAATACATTTGCCCGTGAAACATACCCTATTAAACTTCACGATTCTATCATCAATACGATATCTGAAAACACCATAAATGGTTGCGGTGACGGAATAACCCTGCTAACGAGCGATAAGAACAACATAACAGCAAATACAATAACCTCAAATAACAGAGGTATGGTCATGAAGATGTCAAAAGAGAACACAGTAAGAAGGAACATACTCAAAGATAATTATATTGGCGTTTCGCTTCAAAACTCATTCCATAATATTATATACGATAATTATTTTGAGAATTATATGAATAGCCTAAGCGACAGGGGAGATAACTGGTGGAATGTCACAAAGAGGAGCGGGAAGAACATAATCAATGGCAGGTATATAGGCGGTAATTACTGGAGTGATTATAAAGGTGCCGATATTGATGGAGATGGTATTGGTGATACAAACATACCTTACAAGGCAGCAGATATTATCAGGATGAATGGCATACCGGTGGGTGATTTCCTTCCACTTGTGGGCAAAAACGGGATATATATAACAAACGACAGCGAATTTACGCCCGAGAATAATGTGACCTCAGGTTCGGGAACGGCTGACGATCCGTATATAATAGAGAATCTAGTCATAGATACATCTTCAGGTAATGGCATAGTCATAGAGAACACAACAGCATATTTCATAATAAGAAATGTAACCATGATGAACGGTAAGGATAAGGGTGTGAGTGGGATTTATTTAAAACATGTGAGAAACGGCGCCATAATAAATGTAAGGGCAAGTGGAGAAGCATACGGGATACGCATAGAGCACAGCTCAAATATAATGGTTAATGATTCCGTACTTGCTGATAATATGTACGGATTATGGATTAACGACGCATCCCATGTAAAAATAGCAGGGGTAAATGCAGAGCTTAACGGTTATGGTATAATGGTGCAGCTCTCCAACGATATTGACATCGCAAATAGCACATTTTCTGAAAATAAATACAAAAAACACTTCTATGGGTACAACGAATGGGTTGGCAGCGGCATATACATGAAAGAATCAGCGGACATTGAAATAATGGATGTTGAGGTTAAGAGAAGCGGTAATGATGGTGGCATCTCGCTTAATAGCATTGAACGCGTTATTATAGAGGGGTGCAACATACACGACAATTACTTTTACACGGGTCTGAAGATATCAAATTCAGAGAATGTGATCATGAGAAAAAACACAATAAAAGAAAATTATGAGAAAGGTGCGATAATAAGCAGGAGCGCAAACATCAGCATAATCGGTAATGACTTTTCCATGAGCAGAGAGCATAATCTGTTTGTTTCAGAATCAAATGATGTGGATATAAAGTTCAATAAGTTCAACGGCATCCATGGGATAATGGATTTTGATCTTTCCCACTTCTGCATCATGATTGATAAATCGGGCAATGTGAATATAAGCGGGAATTATATAATACCTCAGGTAGCCAGTGGGATTGCAATTCATAGCTCATCATCATATATTGGCGGGAATTATATAATGTCCGGTAAAAGGGGAGTGGAGGTTTTTGACTCAACGGCTGACATTGAAAACAACTATATAGCTAGGTTCAATAAAGGTGTGTCCACAAAATGCCTTCTTGCTGGAGAGACAAAAACCATAAAAATCAAAGGCAATACGATAGCCGATAACAGGATGAATGGAATAGATATGATGGAATGCTTTGATTACACCATAACACAATCAAGGTTTTATGGAAGCAGGGTTGCAATGCTGTTCTATGATTTCAAACCAGAAAATGTGCATAATAATGCCATTTATAACAATACGATTGATGTTGATGTTGCAGGCAATCATGACCCTGGAACAATGAATGACATATACGCCGGGCCAATGAATGAAATAAAGTCAAGCATTGATGTTAATGTGGATTACGTGGAAGGTGATAACGAGGGATTCGGAAGCAGGCTGATGACAGCAAGCATAAAAGGCGTATCATCAACAATGTTCAACTCATCAATAATTGTCGGAGACATGGTGAGCATGAGGGTCAGGGCAAGCTCTTTGGATGGCTTTGTTCGCGAACGCGTGTATGCTGTTGATAACGCTACAGGGGCTAAAACAATCCTTTATGATTCCCAGCTTCCTAATGAGCATGAGATTGATAAAGCAATAGTGTTCTCCATAATAGAGCTTAATGACAGCGTGTACAATCTCTACTATGAGGCATCCGATGCTCATGGAGGCAGGGCGCTCGCATACACAATGGTTAAGGTCAAGAATGCAAATCTTAAAATAGAAAGCATTAATGCGACGCTCGCAAAGCGCATTTATTCGTACATAAGGGCGAGCACACGGACGCGTAATGTAAACATATCAAACATGTTCCCCGTGGATGAAAGAGGTTCGTTCGTCACAGTGAAGGTTAGAAATGATGGCGTGAGGGATGGTTACGCAGTTCTTGAGATAATACTGCCCGATTACCTTCAGGGTGTAACAAAGAGTATAAGGAAGTTCGTGCATCTGAATGCAAGCGAGGAAAAGAATTATACATTTTATGTGCTTCTGACCGAATACGACACAAGGTACGGATGGACACCGAGCGATCCATCGGTATTTCCAGCAAATAAAAGACTTCCCATAACGGTGAGATTGAGGAACATACCATCCTACACGACCGCTGATACAAGGGATTCGTACATACCCTTCAAACTTGGCCCGGTAATAAAAATGATTGAGCCGAAGTACACGAATTTCATAACGCTCTGGATTAAAGGCAGCCCGGATGCACCATACGATGGTGATGGAGATGGAGAGCTTGAGGCATCGGAAAGCCATCATTTCAATCTATATTTCATAAACATAGGAGATGAGCCTGCAAATATATCATTTTTCTCATACGATGAAATAATATTGTGCGACGCATCCGTCTATATAAGAAACCCGCAGGATTGTAGAAGCAGGCTTGGATATATAAGGAACTGGGCGGGATATTACTACTATCTTGCAGATCCAAACTACACAAAAACATACATCGGGGATGTTGACTATTACCTTCCAACATCCATGAGGGGAGAGAACAGAATAGGCTATACACTTTTTGGTGCTCTTTATCCGAACACAACAACAGAGGTGAATGGTCAGCAGATCAGCAGCAACAGCCATTATCTGAGGAAGAAGATATTCAACGGCTTTATAGGCTGGTGGCCAGACGATCCTTCAAAGAACATATATCCGCCTTCAGACTACACGGGAGATGTGATAGCATTTATACAGGTGAGGTATAATGTGCTGGGAGAGGAAGATTCATATAATTACTACACAATTTCCGTAAACAGGAAAAAGATAAGCGTTAAGGCGCTTGAAAAGACCTTCAGCAGGTCAACATATACGATAGGAAATGATGTTGATGTGACCATATATGCTGTTGATCAGGACAAAGGGAATGTTCATTTTGAGCTCAAAAACAACAATGAGAATGTATTCTATCAGTACAGGACGGATGGCTATTATGATCCGAATCCGGATGGATATGTCTGGTACCATGTACTCCCGCCGGAATACACATTCAACGCATTTGCCTACAAGGCAAGAGAGCCAAACAAAGCAATTCCTCACATGAAGGCGATAGTCGGAATAAAGTGGAGCATATGGGCAAACACACTTAAAGTTGCCATGATGTATTCAGAGTTTGCGATAAATCTTATACTGGAAGAGGTAACAGGTGGGGCTGTTGAGGTTGAATTTTCTGATCAGGTGATGGCAATGACAAAGACATTGCTTCAGCTGATGAACGCCATAGAAAGCATCAGCAATGGAGCTGCCTCTGTTGTTAAAATAAATGGAAAAACAATAGACGGCAACAAGGTGGCTGAACTCGCTGCCAAAGGTCTTAATGGCGAATTCTTCGATAAGGTGAAAAGCGGGGATATAAATAAGGATATGCTGAAGAAGTTTGTCAAAACTGTTATAAACGATGAAACATTGAGGGAGATATTTGCAAGGGAAGCAATAAAGGTTATCCTGAGGCAGTACGGGCTTGAGACAGTATATGCAAGGCTTGAAGATCCGCAGCTGGATGATGAGGAGTTCAAAGATCTTGTTGATAAAGCGCTTGCTGAGCTTGTGGAGAAAAAGAAATTAAAGAAAGAGGAGGCTGAGAAGATATCCGGTGCTGTGGATATAATTCTTGATGTGAAGGATATAGGGATGTGGGCAGTTTATAATCTTGATGCAACACACTTTGAGGAGAAGGTGTTTAACATAATGGATCCTCCGGGCAATTTCACGATAAGCGCTGAGAGCAGGGACATAGCATGCTTTGGAAGCGAGAATTACGGTATGCATGCAGATGGGAGGGGAAATGTGAGCATGGTCGTTAAAGGCAATGGTCTTGTTGAGATCACAGGCACTTACAGAGCGGATCCCAAAAGCACTGGTATGAGGTTTGATCTTTTCAAACGCGTTATCTCAGAAAAACACGGTAAGCGTGTCAATGGAACAATGACAGGAAGCATTAAGCTTGTGATGATACCGGAGCCGGAGCATGCGATGGACGCGATTATTGCATTCAGAGACGAGGAATATGCAAAAACGCTCATATCCTTTGCATTTGACAGGCTGATCAATTTCAGCGTTGTTAATGAGGGCGATAGGGTTGTAATTTACGGCTACGGCACGCTTATAGCGTCAAAGCGTGATGTTGAGATAAACAGCACAACCATCGCAAACGCAAGCGCTGTTGTTTCGGTCATCAAAAAGCTCGGGTATTATGTAGATAAAGACGGCAAGCCTGCAATAGAGTTCAAGCCTGTGGCTGGTATTCCGTACAACAGGACAAGCCTTGCTATCAAGCTGGAGGAGAATGCAAGCTTTAAACCGGTGCAGGGTTTGAGGAAGATCGGGAATACATATTATCTTGATTCTCTGCCGGAAAGTCTTTATGAGACCCCTGCTGGTGTGTCAGCAATAAATTATAAACAGATAGCTTTCGTAATATTACTTCTTGCCGTTATTTTAGCCCTTGCCGCTATATTTTCCGGTTACCTGCGAAGCCAAAAATGATGGAATTATAAAAACATCAAGAGGTGTGAGAATGGATAGAAACTACGTGAGCTTAGCAAAGAGTATGATCAATCCCGATAAAAAGAGATTAGACCTTGGTTACACCTTCCATGCTTTCCAGCTTATTCACAAATTTGTCAGCTCTTCTGTATTCTTGAGCCATGTTTCAGAAGGCATCATGTGGTCGCCAGTGGTTGGGAAAAGGCATACAACATCGTCCATCTTCTCGAGCTCATTTATATAACAGCTATATAACGCTCTGGAGTTTCATCCGCACCGATAAGGGGATGTTAAGACAGCTGAAGAAGAGTAAAGCAATATAATTGCTTTGATTGGTGGTTCTGCCACAAAAAGTGAATAACAGTAGACTGATAGAAGTTATGCATGCAGTGCTGGGCAGCTTGTCTGCTGCGGTAAGGGGATGGAGCTGCTTGAGGAAAAGACGGAAAAGAGCAGGGAATGGAGAAGCGTGTACCGGTGTGGAAACATCACGCATTATATCAATGCTACGGCTTTCTGTCAGAATCTTTGAAATTCCTTTCCCATCAAGAATTCCAGGCTTTCTATTTTTATTTTCAGCATGATTAAGATTTTCAGATGCGGAATTAAATTTAAATCTTTAAGATCATCTCATAAAGGGCGGTCATATGATGCCAAGCGATAATTTCTGCAGACGGGTATTCAAAACCATAGAGAAGTACAGGCTAATAAAGAATGGGGATGTTGTGTATGTTGGAATGAGCGGAGGGAAGGATAGCGCCGCTGCTCTTTATTGCCTTAAAAGGTACGCCGAAGAGAATGGTATTGATTGCAGGATTATCGCATTCCATCTGAAGATAGGTCAGCCAAAGGTTGTGGAGGACATAATAAACGAACAGATTGATATGGTCGGCGTGGAAAAGCATTTTGTTTCCTTTGAGGAGCTCGGAATTTCTTTGCCTGAGGCTGCAAAAAGAACGCACAGACCAATATGCAGTGTTTGTGGTGTTGCCAAACGGTATTTAATGAATAAGATTCCGAGAGAGTGCGGAGCAACAAAATTTGCCACGGGTCATAACATGGATGACTTTCTCATGTTTTTCTTTAAAAATTTGCTCGGCAAAAACTATTTCTGGATTTCTAAATTCAAACCGAAGCTCAAATCAAGCGATGAAAGAATGCTGACAAAAATAAGGCCGCTTTTCCATGTAACGAACAGCGATGTTAAGGCATTCTGCGATGATATTGGCATACCCCTATTGCCTGCAGAGGCAAATAAATGCATATATCTGAGATCAAAGAGCACGGATGACGGGACAAGGGCGGGATGGTATGAGATGCTTGAAGCCATGGATGGATTTAAAAGAGGTTTCAGGCAGCAACTGATAAGCTCCGTGATTGATATGGGTAAGTTTTTTGAAATGCCAGAGATTGAGCTGAAGTCGTGCAAAATATGCGGAGAACCATCAAGCAAAGATGTGTGCACATTCTGCAGTATTTTCAGAAATCCGAGTACTGAATAAGCATGATAAATGATATGCACATAGCAATTCAAACGGGCTCTGCAAATTTAATTCTTGATGGAAATTCCTCTATCCTGCCAAGCTGTATATTTTCTTTCGAGAAAGAAGACTCGGGTTTATGGATGTAAATCCTGCGGAAGAATATTTGG
>Ga0164318_10001261_pt1 | contig 22215 bp, 21 predicted proteins | sample GuaBasSedimGuay9_FD_113734 | JGI IMG/M metagenome (GOLD analysis project Ga0164318, IMG submission 113734) | Subseafloor sediment microbial communities from Guaymas Basin, Gulf of California, Mexico - Guay9, Core 4571-4, 0-3 cm | ecosystem: Environmental > Aquatic > Marine > Hydrothermal vents... | reverse complement strand
GGACAGATAAAGACCGGGTCTCTTTGCAGAAGCGAACGAATCGCTAAGTACAACCGTTTGCTGGAAATAGAGCAAGAACTGGGAGACGCAGGTGTCTTTGAAAATCCGTTCGTTATTTAAAAAATGACTTATGTAAGAGGAAAGAGGGGGCAGTTCTCTGAGTTGCCCCCCCTCGATACCCATCAGCGCAGTTTTTTGATAAAATAATGGTGAGGCTTAACAAAGCTGGAATGTATTTTGCTCTTCGTAGAAAAAAGTAAAAAAAGCCATAAGCGAATTGAAGGGGTGGAGATATGAGCCGGCTAGTAATGAACACGCTGATGGAGTTTTTCTACGAAAGTCTCCAGCAAGCCTTAGCAGAACAGAAAATACAGGTTGGCCAGGCCACGGAATATTATCTTGTTGATCTTCTTTCAAGATATTCAAAGGCTGAAAGCCTGCTTCAACCGACTCATGAGCAACAGGAAAAAACATACGGTGAGCTGTACCTTGAAAGCTACCATCTAAGTCCTTCGGAGAGATCAAAAATTTTAAAATATATTGGCGACACCACTCTGTTTCTCTGCGGTTTTTTCTCCGAGAGCTTTAAAAGGAAGCTTGTAGACATAGACTATTATGCCATGCTTGGAAGGGCTTCTTATTCTCACCTCGTAGAAGTGTCAGAATACATCAAAATGAGGATTGGTGTGCCTGAGGTGTTCGCTGAGCTGGTCAATAAGTTCCTGGATTTGATTGACGTAATTGCGGAAATTGGTGAAAAAACCCAGCTAAGCGGTTCGACTGATTTACTAAGAGTGTACGAAAGGTGGTTAAGGACTCACAGTAAAAGAGATCGGAAATTGCTCAGAGAAAAGGGTATTGAACCGATAAGAGACATAACCCCCAAATTTATCCACTAGAATTCGGCTTCTTGGTCATCTCGGGCAGCAGGTATTAACCCCATATTCAGGATACGAAGATGTTTTGCTGCCCTTAAACGAATTATCTAACGACCTTTTAATCTTCTAAGTACATTTATTACGTCGTCTGTCTTTATCCCCTCAACAACGTTTACTGATCCTATTTTTGTTGGTAGAATCCACCTGAGTTTACTATCGACCATCTTCTTGTCGTACGTTAGACCCTGAACAATTTCATCAGCTGTAAGATCTTCCGGTACACATACAGGGAGTCCAAACCTATCAATCAGATTTTCAATTCTTTTAACCTCTTCTGGTTCTGTCATTCCGTACTCAAGCGCGAGATAGCTGGCAGCAACCATTCCCATGGATACCGCCCAACCGTGCTTGATCCTGTAGTTACTGGCAGCTTCAATGGAGTGTCCGATGGTGTGTCCGAAATTTAGAATACGTCGTAATCCGGCTTCTTTCTCGTCTTTCTCAACGATTTCTCTTTTTAATTTGCAACTCTGAGAAACTATCTTGATCAAAATATCCGGTTCTTTTTCCAGTATTTTCTCCACGTTCGACTCAAGGAATGTGAAGAACTCTGTGTCCATTATTATGCCGTATTTAATAACTTCTGACATCCCATTGAGAAACTCTTCGTGGGGTAGGGTGGATAAAAAATCCACATCGGCAAATACAAGTACTGGCTGGTAGAATGTCCCTACCAGATTTTTCCCCTCTGGTAAATCCACACCGGTTTTCCCTCCAACACTGCTATCAACCTGTGCCAGAAGTGTTGTGGGAATGTTTATGAATGAGACTCCTCGAAGAAAAATGGAAGCCAGAAAACCCGCTATATCACCTATCACTCCTCCCCCTACCGCAATGATGGTGGAAGCTCTGTCAGCTTTCATACTGACAAGTTTTCGAGCTAATTTTTCGATTGTGAGGAGATTTTTTTGTTCTTCACCGGGCTCTACCGAAATCAGGCCCCGATATGGAAATCTCTTTTCCAGGAGAGCTATAATCTTGCCTGCCCATAGCTTTTCCACGTTTCTGTCGGTAATGACAAAAACAGAATTTAGCGGTATTTCAGAAAGAATTTCACACAACCTGTCCAGGCATTTGTAGCCAATATGAATTGTATAGGAACGATCTTCTAGCTTTTTCAGTGATACTTCCACGCGCGTCATTTCGGTTTTGTATCCTTTTCTCTTTTGCCATTTATGACAAAGTCCAGTATTGCACCGCTTTCTTCCATGGCTTGAGGGCTGTATGGTCCGAAAAAGTTCGCTGTTTTCTTGAAGTCATTTATGAACGCCTCCAGATTCTTTGTTCTTATGATATCCAGGTAGTTGACGAAGGACTCGTGGAGTTTCCGAAGCACCTCCTCGCTATGTGGGTTTAGCATTCCGATTGCACCGTAGAGTGCAGGATCTTGGGCAAAGAGTCTTCCAATGAAGTTCATCTCAAGCCTGTAAATCGGACTCGTATAATCCAGACTCTCTTCAATACTGACGCCCATTTCTCTCAAAGTGCGCCCCATTATTATGGTGGAAAAGTGTATCAATACCTGGATTATGCTCATCATTTTATCATGTTCTTCGGGGGTGGTTTCTTTAATTCGTGCCCCCGAAGATTCAAAGAGCCTGTAGACTGATTGTTTTTTTTCTTTGTCAATTCTAATAGGACAGGCAATAATTGTTTGTCCTTTGATGGATGATACCTGTGGTCCAAACATCGGATGTAGACCGATCACGGAAGCTTCGGATTTGAGCATAGCCTTTACTGGCTTCTCTTTCAATGACGATACGTCCATTAATAACTGGTTTTGCCTAGTATAAGGAACTGTTTCTTCGATTATTTTTTCTGCCAGGTGCAGAGGAACCGAAAAAAGTACAATATCTGACAGTTCCACCAATTCCCGGTTTGAAAGGGGTGTATCCAGATCTGACACTTCCACGCGAAAGCCTTTATTCTGGAAGAAATGGGCGAAAAAGCGCCCCATTTCTCCCTTTCCTCCAACAATGCCAATGGTTGACCATAGTATATCGGTCATTTCAAGATCTCTCCTTCGTGTTAGATTTCTCTACCTACAGCCTCGGCTATGAGTTTCAACTCGTCCATCAATTTTTTGAAAGCATTGGGTCGTAGCGATTGTGCTCCATCACTCAGCGCGCTTTCAGGTCTTGTGTGTACTTCTATCAGCAACCCGTCAGCACCTGCAGCGACGGCCGCCTTGGCAACGGGTGGAACGAGGTCAACACGCCCAACGGCATGACTCGGGTCCACGATAACCGGCAAATGAGTCAGTTGTTTAAGCAGAGGGACAGCGCTTATGTCCAGCGTATTTCTGGTTTCGGTTTCAAATGTCCGAATTCCCCGCTCACACAGGATGACTTTTTCGTTTCCTTCCGACACGATGTATTCCGCGGACATGAGGAATTCTTTGATTGTGGCGCTGAACCCTCTTTTCAGTATCACGGGTTTATCAATGTTGCCAACCTCAGTCAATAACCTGAAGTTTTGCATGTTCCTTGTTCCGATCTGTATTATGTCGGCGTATTTTGCTACCAGGACCGCATCCCTTGGGTCCATCAGTTCTGTTACTACCATCATGCCGGTTTTTTCCCGGACTTTCGCGAGGTATTTAAGAGCTTTTTCGCCCAGTCCCTGGAAGCTGTATGGAGATGTTCTCGGCTTAAAGGCTCCACCTCTGATAAACGGAACGCCGAGACTCGAGAGTTCATCTGCGATTTCTTCCAGTATTTCTCTACCTTCTACCGCGCATGGGCCAGCAATAACTTGAATTTTCTTATCACCGAAAACGTTTCCGTTAAGGCTTATGCGGGTATTTTCGCTTTTGAATTCACGGCTCACCAGCTTGTAAGGTTTAAGAATCGGATGGACCTCTTCCACGCCGGGAAATGAGAGGAACGGAACTTCCTGGAGCTTTCGTTCGTCTCCGATGGCACCAATAATGGTTCTGTGTTCACCTTCTGATAAATGAGCTCTCAAACCAAAATCCTCTAATTTATTTATGATGTTTAAAACGTCTTCTTTTGTGTGGTCTGGTTTCATTACTATAATCATTTTTATAACCTCCCAGGCCACCCGCGTCTCATTTTCTCTTGGTCGTTTCCTGAAGAAGCCTGCTAGGAAACTCCAGCTTTGGCTTCTGAGCTACGCCATCGAGAAGAAAGACATGTGGCCTTTTTTAACTGTTTGATCATTGTTTTAATCTCGTCAACTACTTTATCGGAATCTGTTTCCTGTATTTTTCTTATTATTGCACTTCCGACTATTATCCCATCCGCATGAGGTGCCAGCATAGCCACCTGTTCGGGAGTTGAAATCCCGAATCCAACAGCTACCGGCCAGCGAGATAACTTCCTTACATCTTCCAGATTGCGAATAAGTTCTTCAGGTAACTTTTTTGTTGATCCGGTTACTCCAGTGGTTGAAACATAATATATGAATCCACTGGTGTAGCCGTTTATCAGTGGAAATCTCTCCTTGTTTGTGGTTGGAGCGACAAGAAATATGGTATCCACGCCTTTTTCACCGGCTATGTCTTTCCAATCAGACGCTTCTTCCGGTGGAAGATCCGGAATGATTACCCCGTTGATACCGGTTTCTACGCAAGATTCGGCAAATTCTTTCAAGCCATACGCAAGCACGGGATTTATGTAGGTCATCAGTATAAGCGGCTTGTCAGTGTTCTTTCTTATTTCTCTGCAGAGTTCGAATGTCTTTCGAACATTTATTCCATTTGAAAGAGCTTCCTGTGAAGAAGCCTGAATAGTGGGACCATCTGCTAACGGATCGGAAAAAGGAATACCAATTTCAAGCAAATCTCCTCCCGATTCCAGTATGGTCAGTGCGAGCTCCAGGAAAAGATCGGGCTTCGGAAACCCGGCAGTAAGAAAAGGTATAAGTGCCGATTCCTTTTTTTCATTGACGGAAAGTATTGTATCTTTTATGTGGCTCATATCGAAACCTCCATTGCTTCTGCTAGAGTATGAACGTCTTTGTCGCCCCTGCCGGACAGATTTAGCACCACCAACCACTGATCTTGCGGGTTGTGTTTTTCTTTCTCCTCGGAAAGCCTGGGCAAATAAGCCAGTGCATGAGCGCTTTCCAGGGCGGGCAATATTCCTTCCAGCTCTGCAAGTCTGTTGAATGCCTTAATAGCTTCGCTATCGGTGACGCTCACGTATCTGGCCCTTCCTTTGTCTTTGTAAAAACTATGCTCAGGGCCCACACCGGGATAGTCAAGGCCTGCGGCGATCGAGTGGGCCTCCAGAATTTGTCCGTCATGATCCTGCAGAATGTAGCTCATGGACCCATGTAGAACTCCAGGGGTTCCGAAACCAAGAGTTGCTGCATGTTTTACCTCGGTCTGGTCACCTGTGGCCGGGTCTTTCTCTCCCGCCGCTTCAACACCGATGAATTCGACAGGGTCATCGAAAAACGGATAGAACAATCCGATTGAATTACTTCCGCCGCCCACACATGCGACAAGAATATCCGGTAACTTGCCTTCCAGTTCCATTATTTGTTCTCTGGTTTCCTCCCCGATTACTGACTGAAAATCCCGAACAATCATGGGGTAAGGATGTGGGCCTACTACCGATCCTATAATGTAGTGAGTGTTTCTTATGTTTGTAACCCAGTCTCTGATAGTTTCATTTACAGCGTCCTTGAGAGTTTTGCTTCCGGATTTTACCGGAATAACTTGGGCGCCCAACATCTTCATTCTGAAAACGTTCAAAGCCTGGCGTTCTATGTCTATCTCGCCCATGTAAATGTCGCATTCCATTCCGAAAAGGGCCGCGGCGGTCGCTGTTGCCACACCGTGCTGTCCCGCACCTGTTTCTGCGATTATCCTTTTCTTTCCCATTCTTCTGGCAAGAAGTACCTGACCGATGGTGTTATTTATTTTGTGGGCACCGGTATGGTTAAGATCTTCACGTTTCAGGTACACCTTGAGATTACCCAACTGATCACTGAGTCGCGATGCGTAGTACAAGGGAGTTGGTCTTCCCACATAGCTTTTCAAGAGATTTTCAAGTTCTTCCTCAAATGATGGATCTTTCCTTGCCTGTGTATACGCTTCTTCCAGTTCATAAAGCGCTGGCATCAGGGTTTCAGGAACAAACCTTCCTCCATACTTTCCAAAATGTCCTGATATATCTGGCAACATTCTAAAACTCCTTTACCTTGTTAAGAAATTTCTCGATTAAATCCGGATCTTTTTTCCCGGGATAAGTTTCAACACCACTGCTTACGTCAACAGCATATGGCTTTACTTTTGATATCGCTTCTAGAACGTTCTCAGGGTTCAGGCCTCCAGCCAGAATTATTGGCTTCACAGATGCGACCTTTGCTGCAAGATTCCAGTCAGCCACCTTACCCGTTCCTCCCATCTTCTGGGGATGATAACTATCCACCAATAAAAAACATTCCCCGTATTTGTCCAGATCAGCGATACTTCCGCTATCTTTGAGTCTGATCCCAATGATAATCGGGCGTTTTAACTCTTTTGATATCTTTGGTGCTTTTGATCCGTGTAACTGAACCCAGTCCAGATTACAGAACTCGCAAATGTCGTTTATGGTTTGCGTATCCATATCGACGAAAACTCCAATTTTTTGAACCATCGGGGGCAATTCACGAGTTATGTCTCTTACGGTTGTTGGTAACACTTCCCGGGGACTTTCCGCGAAAACAAATCCAAGAGCGTCCGCGCCGCAAGAAACAGCACATTTGGCATCCTCAATATTTGTTATTCCGCAAATTTTTACCCTGATTCTTCCCAAGATTGCTTCCTTCTTTCGTCAATTGATTAGTGATGATAATTTTTGCCCCGGGGTTTTTGACCTTACCAGGGCTTCCCCGATCAGAAACGCAGAGATACCGGCTTCCCGCAAAATAGAAATGTCTTTCTTTGAATTAATTCCACTTTCGCTAACCACTTGTATTTCTTCCGGAACAAGTGGTAATAGCATGAGCGTATTACTTATGTTCACTTCAAAAGTTTTGAGATTTCTGTTGTTGATTCCAATTATGCGAGGATTAACTGGAAGTACTTTTTTTAACTCCAGCGGGTTGTGGACTTCTACAAGCACCCCGAGACCCAGCTCAGTAGCGTGCTGATAGAGTGTTTTTACCTGGGTATTATCCAGAATAGCCGCAATCAATAATATCGCGTCGGCCCCTGCTGCTCTAGATTCATAAACCTGGATGGGGTCGAGAATAAAGTCCTTCCGCAAAACGGGGATATTTACAGCTGCCTTTACTTTTTTTAAATCATCAAGCGAACCTTTGAAAAATTTTCGGTCTGTTAAAACAGATATTGCTGATGCTCCGTGTTTTTCATATGTTTTTGCTTGTTTAACCACGTCGAGATTTGTTGACAGTTGGCCTTTGGATGGTGACGCTTTCTTGATTTCCGCTATTATGTTAACGCCTCTGCCATTGGAGATAGCTGAACAAAAGTTTCTCGTTCTGGGTGCACTCCTCGCTTTTTCCACCATTGACTTCAATCCAGGTTTTTCTCTCAACTGCTCTATTTCCAGTTTCTTATGTAGAACGATCTTGCTCAGAAACATTTGTACAGACTCCTTATTCTCGTATCACTGCCCCAAACTTCTGGTCATTTCGATCAAATGATCCAATTTTTTCAAAGCGTTTCCAGAGTCAATAGATTCCTGTGCCAGGTCGATTCCCTCCTTAAAATCTGTTGCCATAGCCGCTGCTACCAGCGCTGCAGATGCATTCAGCAACACTACATCCCGCCTGGGCCCGTTTTCTCCGTTGAGCACGGAACGAACAATCTGGGCGTTATCCGTGGCGTTGCCGCCTCTGATTGAATCAATGGATGAACATTGCAGCCCAAAATCTTTGGGATGAATTCTATAATCTTTTACTTCTCCATCGCGGAGTTCGCTCACCAGCGTTTCTCCCGTAATGCTGATCTCATCGATGCAATCAACGCCGTGAACTACGAAGGCACTTTTTGAGCCGAGTCTGTTCAATACTTCGGCAAGAGTTCGAGTCAATTCGGGCTCATAAACGCCCAGCACCTGCACATTAGCTCCGGCGGGATTGGTAAGCGGGCCAAGGATGTTAAAAATGGTTCTAAGTCCGATTTCTTTCCTGGGACCGATAGCGTATTTCATTGCTCCGTGTAAAAGCGGTGCGAAAAGAAAGCCTATTCCTATTTCGTCGAGGCATTTTTCGACGTCTGAAGGAGTTATGTTCAGGTTAATTCCAAGTTCTTCCAGTACATCTGCGCTTCCACAGCAGCTTGAAACTGACCTGTTTCCGTGCTTGGCTACTTTTAAACCTGCTCCGGCCACCACGAAGGCAGTGGTTGTTGATATGTTAAACGTGTTTGTACCATCACCACCGGTTCCGCACGTATCCACGATGGTTTCCTGGTCGATATTTATGTCATCGCGATCAAGGCTTACCAGGCCATTTCCAGAACCAATCTTTAGGGCTTTTTCCCTCATTACCCGCGCAGCTCCAGTGATCTCTTCCACCGTCTCACCTTTCATCCTCAGAGCCGTTATAAATGCTCCGATTTGCGCCTGGGTGGCCTTACCTTCCATGATCTCGGTCATCGTAGCGACCATTTCCTCTTCGGTTAAATCCTGGCGATTGACTACTTTATATAAGGTTTCACGTATCATTTTTTGCCCCTCCTTTTCTTCATGCGGTTCAGAAAATTTGCCAGAAGTTTTTTCCCTGATGTTGTGAGTATTGATTCGGGATGGAATTGTATTCCTTCAATGGGATAATATTTGTGCCTGATACCCATGATTATTCCGTTACTTGTTTGTGCTGAAATCTTGAAAATCTCTGGAAGACTCTCCCTCCTGACGACTAGAGAATGATACCTAGTTGCAACGAAGGGAACCTCGACTCCTTCGAAAATACCTGTGCTGTCATGGAATATCGACGATGTTTTACCGTGCATTATCTCGGAGCAAGGAACTATTTCGCCTCCAAAAGCATGAGCTATTGCCTGGTGTCCCAGACATACCCCGAGAATTGGCACTTTTTTTCCCAATCTTCTGACTGTATCTACGGAAATTCCTGCGTCTCCCGGATATCCCGGGCCAGGAGATATAACTATCCCGTCGGGGCGCCAGCTTTCGATTTCATCTACTGTGACCTTGTTATTTCTGATAGTTCTGATGTCATTATCCCCGGCAATTTCTCCAAGAATTTGCACAAGGTTGTAAGTAAATGAATCATAGTTATCTATCACCACGATCATTTTTTCTCCTTTCCATCAAAGCTGTACGCCCATTCCAATGCCTTTATTAAGGCCTTGGCTTTGTTTATGGTTTCCTGATATTCCTTTTGGGGATCCGAATCTGCTACGATTCCTGCCCCTACCTGAAAAAACACTTCATTGTTTGTTATGGAAAAGCTTCGAATATTTATGCAAAAATCCATATTTCCGGAAAAATCAAAGTAGCCCACGGCGCCCGCATAAGGGCCTCTTGCTTCTTTTTCCAGTTCATTGATTATTTCCATGGCCCGGACCTTTGGTGCTCCGGACACCGTGCCTGCCGGGAACACGGCTTTCAAAACGTCGACTGCTTCGGTATCTTTTGCCAGCTGTCCCACAACGTTGGATACTATGTGCATGACATGAGAGTAGCGCTCTACGACCATCAACTCGTCAACTTTGACTGTTCCAAGTTCAGCCACTCTTCCAACGTCATTTCTGCCAAGATCCACCAGCATTATGTGTTCTGCTCTTTCTTTTTCGTCATCCAAAAGCTCCTGTTCGAGTTGCTTGTCTTCTTCTTCGGTTTTGCCTCTTGGTCTTGTACCGGCGATGGGTCTTAGCTGAATACGGCCTTGATCAAGTCGAACCAGTATCTCCGGTGAAGAACCAAGTAGATGGTTTTCCCCCATCTTCAGGTAAAACAGGTACGGTGAAGGATTTATTTGCCTGAGAGTTCTGTAAATGCTGATAGGATCAGTTTTCAGGTCCACGCTAAATCGCTGGGAGAGGACTATCTGTATGCAGTCACCGGAAATTATGTGATCGATGGCTTTTTTGACTGCTAATTCAAAATCTTCCCTGGAAGTGTTCGATTTTATATCTATGGATTGAAAATTCTTTTCAGGGAGCGTTGAAAAGAAATTACGATTTTTTATTTTGTCGATTACTTCTTCTATCTTGTCCCTGGCCCGGAAGTACTGATCATCAGGGGAATTTTCGGATGTTACGGAAACAACGGCTATTACTTTGAGCTGCTGTTTCAGATTGTCATGAACAATGATAACCTCGGGTAAAAAGAAAAATGAATCGGGGAAATTCGCTGTTACTGCAGACTTGTTTCTGTCAGAAGGAATCCTTTTTATGTCCTCGATGAATTCCACGATATCGTAGCCCAAAAAACCTACAAGGCCCGTGGCAAGTCTGGGCATATCCGGTGTTGGACATACCTTGAACTGGTTCAAGAATTTTTTCAGTTCATCAAAGGGCGCGTCTGAATTAAAGTTCTCTTTTTCGCTTTCGCTGCTGATTTTTACTTCTGTGCCCCTGGTTTCGAAAATCTTTTGGGCTCCAAATCCAATAAAGCTGTAACGGCCCCACTTTTCGCCACCTTCAAGGCTTTCGAAAAGAAAACAATTGGGCTGGTTTTCAAAACTCAGGAACAACCCCAACGGGGTGTATATATCGTGGGCAATGTCCTGATACACAGGAACTATGTTTGCTGAATTAGCAATTCTTTTGAATTCTTCAAGGCTTAGTGTGCTCATTTCTTCTCTTCAATGACTTTGATCAAAATAAAAAAGCCGCGGGATTCCGAAAATTACCCGCGGCTTCAAATAAAAAAAGCCGCGGGCTTTGGTTATGCCCACGGCTTTTTGATTAAGTTTAACTATTATCAGGCAGTGGACATAACCCTCCCGTAGCTATACCACCACCAATAATAGCGAACATCACTTTTTCCGATTGTTAATTCCATGATTATTGTCCGATCCTTGTACTTGAATTAGTATCTTCCTCAATAACGGAACAATATAGGCGTTGTCAAGCAAAAATTTTCCTCCGTCTACTTTTTCTTGTCTAAGCAGGCTATTTTGCCGTATGATTGATTACTTCTTGGATTTCTTGGGTTTTTGTATTGTTAGGTTAAAAATGAAGGCAAAAGCTATGATAATTAGCAGATTTCTCCCAAATCCTGAAACCATCTCCAGTGGAAAAGCCGTCGCAAATCCTTGATATAGTGCTTCCATGATTTTGTCTCCTTTTCAAGTAATTTTCTTCAAGGGTGGTGAGCAACTATCGTGCCTAAATTGTCGGTAGATTCAATTGGAAGTGAAGTTCTTGTTTAATCCAGATGTAACATGAATCTATCAGGATCGGATGGAGCATGGGTTGTGGAAAATTAACCTGTTCCGATGTCATATTTATGACTTACCTTTAGTGGCCCGTTTTCCTTGGGCCCTTTCTATTAACCGTAGATAAAAAGCTGTAAAGGTATCGGGCAGAGCGAACTGGCGCTGGAGTCAGTTATTGATCTTTATGGCAGTATTTTGACACCAACAATTATCCCAATAATTGGGACAATAAAGGGTGAAATTCGAGAGAAAATGATGCCTACAATCAATAACGCTGGATTTTTGCCTGTGCAGGAATGACAGAAGGATTATTCAACGTCATTCCCGCGAAAGTCATGACCGAGCTCGGCTTGGCGGAAATCCAAGCCCTTGAACTGAAGTACAAGCTCAGCGTAAGGTCTTCACCTCGATTATCACAAAATGAGTTCCGCACGAAAAATTGGTCCTAGGGGCTGGAATTCTATAAGGGCTCTTTTGATGGTATTGTTTCATGCCAGGTTGATTCCTAAATTTATGAGCGCAGCAACTCCTCCCTGTAGATTAAAAATGTTTCTGGTGTTAAGCTGATCTATATCGATTGCCAGGTTCTTGTTTGAGCAGTATGTTCTCTAGTCCTTCGTTATTTTCCAGGTTTCATGCAATAACTCCTTTTTTTCTATTGGTAGCAGTTGCAAAGGTTCTCGTCAGCACTGTTACATCTTTCGACTCGAGAAACAATTTCATGTATCGAGGTATGTGAAAGCTGGTAGATTAAGGTTAGACGGATTTCAAATAGCAAGTACGCAAAACCAAATCATTCAACGCAGAGTCTTACACTTCGCTGTGTAGTCACTTTTCCAGAGACTTCTTATAGGCATCTCGCGCTTCTTCGATAAGTTCGATTTCTCTTCCTTTGTATTTCGGTGAAAAGTGAAAAAGTTTAAAGTTTTGAACTTTGGCCTTTCCTGCAATATATCCGGCCTGGGCAGCTGTTAAGTGATACTTTTCACTGGCAATTTCTCTGTCTTCTTCCAGAAAACAGGCTTCAATATATAAGAGGTTTGATTTTGAAACAAGCTCTATCACTCTCTGCACGCTCTCCGGTTCAAAAAGCATATCTGTCACGTAAGAAATCTTCTGCCCGGCTGTATACATTACTAAAGTGTGTCGAAGTTCGCCAAGAGGCACTTCAGCCAATACCTGTGCTGGAGTTCTTGGTGATCGGACCTGTATGATCCAGTCGTCAGGTCTATCTTCGTATATGGCCTGCTTGAGTTCTGCCAGCCAGGGGCCCGGTGGCCAGTTCCTTTTTTCCAGTTCGTTTTTCTTCACGTTTATATGGTATTTTTCTTCGAAGCTAAAAGCCAGTACAGGGATAAGGTGATTTACAAAGGTACAGCATACGGTAAGGGAGGGTTCGTCAAGCAATATATTATCGGATTTTGACACGGCATCCAGGTGTTGGCGTTTAAACCTTTCTCGGCAGGAAAATTTTGCAACTTCGATTTCCTTTTCTTCCACCTGGTAAACTTTGATGCTTAGGCTTTCCACGTAGTTTTCAACCAGGTTCCATGTGTAGCCTCTTAGCTTGCCTTCAACGTTATCAATTATGCCGTTCGGGCCGAACAAAACGATTTGTTTCTGTCTTCCGAGGCTTATTCGGAGTAAATGGTCGAAGCCAATAAAATGATCCACGTGCGTGTGTGACACAAAAACGTGGGAAATTTTCAGTAATTCCCTGTTGGTGAGAGGTCTTAAGTCTCCCAGATCAAAGAGAAAGGCACGCCTTTCTCGGAGAAATTCAAGGTAAACAGCCGGGTCACCAAAGGGACCGTTCACAAGGCGAGGTTTAAAATTTGGTCGCATTGGTTATCATTCGAATAACACCGAGCAAATAATGAAGATCTGGAAAAAGTTCAACTACAGGCTGTATCCGAGTTCAAAGGCCCTGAGGTTAACATCGAGAAAAGCCTTTTTCGTTTTTGTTCTGATCATGTCTCTCATTATTTCTGCATCAATTGGTAGTCCGCCGTGCTTGAAAAGAACTCCCAGAATAACCATGTTTTGGGAAAGCTCTGATCCGGCTTTCCTGGCGAGCTCCAGGGCGTTGAACCCTATAAACCTTCGGACCTGATTCCTTATTGAGTCCAGCAACTTGTCTACCTCGGGATAGCTCTCCTTGCCCGATGATACAGTAAAGGGAATAAGGGGTACAATATTGCTAATCACCAGCGTTTCAGAATTGCATTTCCTTAAAGCCCTCATCGCCTCCGATGGTTCAAAGGCCAGCAGGATATCCGCTTCACCATCAGATATAATAGGACTTTTTCGGTCTCCCATCACCACGGCAGACTCCACCACTCCGCCTCTCTGAGCCATGCCATGAATTTCGCTGACCATAACCGGCAGACCAGCTTTCAATGCAGCTTCTCCAATCAAATAAGTGGCCAGAAGAGTCCCCTGACCTCCTACTCCTGTACAAAATATTCTCCAACTACTCATATCCGTCTCTCTCAGTCCAAAGATTTTGTAAGTTCAAGTCTCTAATTTTTCTTTTTGGCTTTTATGGCTGTACAAACCTGTGCACAAACGCTGCAGCCACTGCACAATGTTTCGTTTATGAAAATGCGCTCTTCACCCTCACGTGCTTTTTCGTAAAATATTGCGGGACATGCAAGCTCAAGACAATCCTTGCACAGGTCGCACTCATCGGTTATTTCGAACACAATTTTTTGTTTTTTGCCCATGACTCGTCTTTCGTAGAGCGGGCATGGGCTTTTAGCTATTATTACCTTTACTCCTCTGGAATCAGAATCAAGGAGTTTTTGAATTGTTTCTGTTGATTTTTTTATCTGTAAAGGATTTATGACAGCCACAGATTTTACGCCACAGCCTTTTACCACATCCTCGATTTTGACTTTTGGTTCAATTTTTCCCTGGGGGCCGAATTCCACGCCAGGATGCGGCTGGTGCCCAGTCATAGCCGTGGTACCGTTGTCCAGGATCACCAGCACAAAATTGTGATCGTTGGTCACCGCATTTATCAACCCCGTTATACCGGAATGGAAAAAGGTGGAATCGCCGATAAAGGCTACGATGGGTTTTTTCTGAGCCTTTGAAAAGCCTCCTGCGCTGGATACGCTTGATCCCATGCAGATCAGGAAATCCGCCATGCTAAGCGGAGGCAGCACACCAAGGGTGTAGCATCCGATGTCTGTAGGGTAGATGGTTTCCGGATTGACGATCTTTTTGATTATGTAATAGGTTGCCCTATGAGGGCATCCCGGGCAAAGGTTAGGTGGACGAGATGGTACTTCTGATACTGAAAGTGTTTCTGCTGGAGGTGACTCAAGGTTAAAGAAATTAGATATGGCTTTCTTAACTATCCCGGGATCAATTTCAAAATGTCTCGGGATCAGGTTATCACCTTTACCAGCTATTTCTTTTTCTATAGAAGCCTCAAAAGCAGTTACTTTTAGGGTTTCTTCAAGGTACGGTTCCAGTTCTTCCACCACCAGAACGCTCTCCACTTTGTTGAGGAAATCCGTCGCTATTTGAGTTGGGAAAGGATGAGACATTCCGATGTAAAAGATGGTGACCTTATCTTTAATGCCCAGATCTTCCACGGCGTCCAGAACGTAATTGTAACTTACACCACTTGTTACGATACCCCACTTTCCTGTTCCTTCGGTAAAATTAAATGGTGACTTTTCTGATTCTTCCTGGAGTTTTTTCTTCTTTTCCAATAATCGTAGATGAAGCTGCCTTCCCACCATGGGGACTACGACCAGATTAAATGGGTCTTTTTCGAAGTTGCCTTCCGGTGCCTTTATTTCGGGTAAGTCTCCCAGAGTTACTGCACAGCGAGAATGGTTAACTCTTGTGGTGGTTCTGAGCAATACAGGGATCTGGTTTATTTCTGAAAGTTCTATGCCTGCGATGGTCATTTCTTTTGCCATTTGTGGATCAGCCGGCTCCAGCATGGGCAGGCCTGATAATCGGGCGTAATAGCGGTTGTCCTGTTCGTTTTGGCTCGAATGTAAAGATGGGTCGTCAGCTGTCACAATTACCATACCGCCCTTCACTCCGACATACGCTAAAGTCATAAGAGCATCTGCGGCCACGTTCAGTCCCACATGCTTCATACAACATAGTGTTCTCACTCCAGAAATAGCAGCTCCCGCCGCAGTTTCCAGCGCTACCTTTTCATTTACCGAATATTCGAAATAAAGTGGTTCTTGCAGGCTTATGTGATAGAAGCCGTCCGCAATCTCAGTGGAGGGTGTACCTGGATAAGCCGTAGCAAAACGCACTCCTGCTTCCAGACCTCCACGAATGATTGCTTCATTTCCCAGTAACAACAATTTTTTCCCAGTTTCTCTCTCCAACAAGTGGTTCATTTTTACTCCCTTTCACTTCTTTGGGCGCATATCAACGAAAAGCTGCACTTTGCCGTTAACTCTTTTGATAGACCCGGGTTCTACCAGTTTAACCCTTGGTGTCATGCCGATAAAGTTGGCAATTCTTCTTTCCATCGTGTCTACCAGGGCGCGCTGTTCTCGCATTTTGTCGAAAAATAAATCCTCGGAGACTTCCACCCATATTTCCAGTTCGTCGTGGTGATTGTGGCGGGTGGCCACCAGCTGGTAAACAGGGCGAATGCCTTCAATTTCCGCGATAATATCGCCGATACGTTCGGGGATAATGTTTGTACCTTTGATTATCACGATATCGTCACATCTCCCCTGAATACGACTTATTCGCCTGAAAGTTCTCCCGCACGGGCAGGGTTCTTCTATTATGTAGCACAGATCTCCTGTCCGGAAACGAATAACCGGGAAGGCTTCCTTGGTCAAGGTTGTTAAAACAAGTTCTCCAGTTTCTCCGGGAGGAAGAACTTCTCCTGTGTCAGGATTTATAATCTCTGCCAAAAAGTGATCTTCGTTAATGTGCATTCCACTTTGTTCCAGGCATTCTCCGGCGATCCCCGGTCCCATTACTTCACTGAGGCCATAATTATCTGTTGCTCTCACGTACAACCGGTCTTCGATTTCTTTTCTTGTTTCTTCAGACCATGGTTCACCTGCGCAGATAGCGTATTTAAGATTAAGGCGTTTGATGTCTACGGACATTTCTTCAAGACGATCCGCGATAACAAGGGCGTACGATGGTGTGGAAACAAGCACGGTGGTTCGGTAATCCTGCATGATTCTGATCTGTCTGTCTGTTCTTCCCACTGAAGTGGGAAGAACAGATGCCCCAATTCGCTCGGCGCCGTAATGTATGCCCAGCCCGCCGGTAAGAAGTCCATAGTGGAAAGTAACCTGTATTACATCGTCAGTCGTGACTCCAGCTGCACTTAATACTCTGGCTACAAGCTCGCTCCATATTTTCAGGTCCAGCCTCGTGTATCCAACCACGCTTGGTTTTTCTGTCGTGCCAGATGAAGAATGTACTCGAACCACTTCTCTCAGTGGCACTGCGAACATTTCATAAGGATAACTGTCACTCAGGTCTTTCCTTGTTGTGAAGGGCAGTTTCTGAATATCTGAGAGGTTTTCAAGATCTTCTTCCGGAAAGAAGCCAAGAGCATCGAAACGCTTCTTGTAAAAAGCGACGTTTTTATACACTCTGTTTAAGGTGGCTTGCAGTCGTTCCAGCTGAAGCTGGTCTAAAATGTCTCTGGATATACATTCGTGTTTTTTATCCCAGATAGGCATAGGCTGTACCTTTCGATTTTTAAGAAGATCCTATTCCTCCCAGACTTCCCTGTAACCCTTCCCCAGGTATGCTCGCTGTATTTCCTTATGGTTGAGCAAATAATCCGTATCGCCTTCAAGTATTATTTTACCCGTTTCCAGTACGTATCCTCTGTCGGCTATTTGTAGTGCAGCGCGAGCATTCTGTTCAACAAGCAATATGGTCCGGCCTTCTCTTCTCAGCCCTACAATGACCTTAAAAATTTCTTTTGTCAATATTGGCGAAAGGCCCATGGAGGGTTCATCAAAAATTAAAAGTTTAGGATGTGCCATGAGTGCTCTGCATATTGCCAGAATCTGTTGTTCTCCACCACTTAATGTACCCGCCAGTTGATTCATCCTTTCTTCAAGGATGGGAAACTTCGCAGATAGTTTTGCGATATCTTTTTTGATCTGCTCTTTGTCCTTTCTCCTGCTAAATGCACCCATTTCCAGGTTTGCCAGGACGCTCAAAGTACTAAAAACCATTCTCCCTTCGGGAACCAGGGATATTCCCTTCTTTACGATCGATTCCGCAGGAAGATCCGTGATTTCTTCACCGAGAAACAGTATTGATCCTTTACGGGGTTTTACCAGTCCACAGATGGTTTTGAGCAGTGTGGTCTTCCCAGCGCCGTTTGCACCGATAAGGGTAACAATCTCCCCTTCTTTCACATGCAAGGAAATTCCTTTAAGAGCGTGAATGCTATCGTAATATGTATGTACGCTTCTGAGAAATAGCATGGCTCAATTACAACTTAAAGATCCGAGTAATCTATGTCTTCTCCCAGGTATGCGTTTATGACGTCCGGGTTAGACTTGATTGATTTTGGATTACCTTCTGCGAGTCGTTCGCCGAAGTTGATTACAAGAATTTCGTCCGAGATATCCATTACCAGGTTCATGTCATGTTCTACCAGTAGAACGGTGATTCCGGAGTCACGTATCTGGTGGATGAGCTCTGCAAGTCTCTCTGTTTCTTTAGTGTTTAAACCACCTGCAGGTTCGTCCAGCAGCACAATTTTAGGTTCGGTGGCAAGGGCGCGAGCAATTTCAAGCAGTCGTTGATCTCCGAGAGGGAGTTCTCCCGCCCTTTTTTCAGTTTGGTTTTCAAGACCAACAAATTCAAGGAAATTCCAAGCTTTCTCAACGATCTCTCTCTCTTCATTTCTCATGGACCTGGTTCGAAAACCAGCTTGCAGCATTTCGCACCTGCTACGGCAATGACGTCCCACCAGTACGTTTTCCAGTACTGTCATTTCGGGGAAAATCGCAACGTTTTGAAACGTTCTTGATATCCCCGCTTGGGCCCTCTTGTGCGGGGGAAATCCAGTGATTGATTGACCGTTTAGCTTAATATCTCCTTTGTCCGCTTTTAAAACCCCGGAAATGCAGTTGAAAAGAGTTGTTTTCCCTGCTCCATTAGGCCCTATAATTGCTTTGATCTGACCAGGCCGCACTTTGAAGGTAATGTCGTTAAGTGCTTGTATCCCGCCAAAATGTTTTGTTATTCCGGTTGTTTCAAGTAACGGTTCCATTTATCGTGTGATTGTTCGCTTTGATTTCAGAATCTCCGGCAAACTTACAATACCGCCCGGTAAAAACATGGTAATTAGAAGTAATATAAATCCGTAGACGAGTACGTCAAAATGTTTAAAGGCTGTCAACCATTCGTTTCCCAGATATGTGAGAAGAACTGTTCCTATAATTGCTCCCCATACGCTGTTCATTCCTCCAACAATAACCATCATTACAAATTTGATGGACCAGAACAGATCAAATGAGCTGGGATTCAAAAAGCATATGTAGTGTGTGTAAAGGCTTCCGGCAATGGAGGCATAAATGGAGCTGAGAACAAAAATTTTGAGCTTGTATTTCGACGTGGGCACACCCATGGCTTCAGCAGCAAGCTCGTTTCCGTGTATAGCCTTCCATGCTCTACCTACCCTTGAATGGATCAGATTAAGAGCAAAAAATAATCCTATCAACACCACTGACCAAACAAGAATATAATAGGTTAGTTCGCTGGTAAATTCAAAAGATCCAATATGGAGGTATGGAATATCTGCAAATCCCGATGGCCCACCAGTGAGGTCCACTTCTTCGTTAAACACGATGAAAACAATTTCTCCGAATCCGAGGGTTGCCATGGCAAGGTAATGGCCTTTGAGTTTCAGCGAAGGAATTCCCACTACTACGGCAATTGCCGAAGATAGAGCAACTCCCGCCAGGATTCCGAGCCAGGGGGATAGGCCAAACTTCGTTGTGAGAATTCCAGAACTGTAAGCACCGATCCCAAGGAAAGCTGCATGACCGAGAGATATCTGACCGGCATATCCCATCAGCAAAGACAGACCTATGGTTACCAGGCAGAAGATCCCGGCGAAAATCATTACTTCCAGGTAATTCGAAATTGCCGGTATGTAATTTACCAGTACCGGAAAAATTACCAGGAATAGGATCAAACACAGAATTTTCTTCTTTTCGTATCCCATCAGAACTTCTTTAAACTTGCTCTTTTCCCGGCAAAAAATCCACTTGGTTTAATGAATAGCACCAACAAAAGTACTATGAGTGCCACAGCGTCTTTGTAACCTGATGATACGTACCCGGCACAGAGGGATTCGATTAATCCCAGTATTAACCCGGCTATAACTGCCCCGGAAAAACTTCCCAGTCCCCCGAGTATAGAAGCTCCGAATCCTTTCAGGCCAAGAAGCGCTCCTCGGTCGTATTCCATTAAGGATATGGGAGTAATAACAATCCCGGCTACCGCACCAATTGCTGCACTTAACACAAAAGAAATCAGTACCATTCTCTGCACCGGTATTCCCATGAGTCTCGATGCTTCTGGGCTATCAGCACATGCCAGCATGGCTTTTCCAACCATGGTGTAGCGAAAAAAAAGAGATAACAAAATAACAACTACAGTGGTTATGCCCAGCACCCAGAGTGCTTGAGGCTGAATGATGGCATGAAAAAGTGTAAAAGGGGGAGCTTTTGAAAAAGCAGGCAGAGTATATGGATCTCTACCCCATATCAGCATGGCCAGCCCCTTGAAAATGATGGACACTGCGATAGTTATTATGATCAGGGTTAATACGGTAGCGTTTTTTATGGGCTGAATGGTGAGCTTGTCCATCAATGCGCCAAGAATTGTTACGATACCTACGCTGAGAAAGAATCCGACTGGGAGAGAGAGATGAAGAGTATTCGTCATGAATACCATCACAAGTCCGCCCAGCACGACAAATTCACCCTGGGCAAAGTTTATGACCTCAGTGACGTTGTAAATAATATTGTAGCCTAGCCCGACGAGAGCATAAATTGCACCAATGGTGATTCCTGTGAGAATATATTGTACCAGTTGTGCAGTATTTTCCATATCGGGTTCAATTATTAAGAAGCGAGCTCATTTGAACTCGCTTCTTCTCAATTGTTTTTCACAATTATTTTAGCAACGCCCAGTCACCATTCTTGACTACTACCATAACCAGGTCTTTTTCCGAAAGACCGTTATGATCCTGGGGCGAAAAGTTAAATATTCCGTGCTGTCCAACAAATCCCTTAGTGTTTTCGATGCAGTCTCTTATCTTTGCTGGATCTGGTCCTGTTTTTTTCATGGCCTGAACCACGATGTTAAAGGCATCCCAGGCATGTCCGCCAAAGGAAGAAATCGGTTCTCCATACTTCTTTTCGTAAGCCTCTTTATATGCCATGATAACTTTTTTCTGCGGATCCGAATTGGGAAGGAGCGGACCAACGTTGACTTTTGCAAGGGCAAGCATAACCCCTTCGGCAGCGGGGCCTGCCAATACCAGGTTTTTCTTGCTTCCGAACCCGTGACTCTGGAAAAGAGGTATTTTCATACCAAGATCGTACCAGTTTTTGACGGCAAGAATTTGAGTTGGTCCAACAGACCAGTTTACAATCGCCTGAGCTCCACTGGCTTTGATTTTTGTGAGCTGTACCGTAAGGTCGGTATCTTTTGGACCATACCGTTCATCAGCCACAATAGTGATTCCAAACTTGGGTGCTAGCCTCAGCAATTCTTCTCTGCCACTAGCACCAAAACCTGTGGAGACAGTCATGATTCCAACTTTTTTTATGCTTTTTGATTGCATATACCGGTAAAGTTTGGAAACTACGTGTCTGTCAGATCCAGTAACCTTGAAGATCCAGTGCCGTTTCTCGACGGGAGTAACAATTTTATAGCTTGCAGCACAGGATAACAGAGGTATTCGGGCTTTTTCTGCTACTCTCACTATGGCCAAAGTTGTTCCGCTGAGGGTGGGTCCAATAATTACCGGGACCTTGTCCTTGTTTATGAGTTTTTTAACCGCGAGGTTACATTTCGTAGCGTCACTTTCGTCATCGTAGATAATCAATTTAACAGGATGTCCATTAATACCGCCCTGTTTGTTTAGCTGTTCTGCAAGCATTTCAGCTGTCTTTTTTTCCGGTTCACCCAAAAAAGCGCCCCTTCCACTAACGGAAAAGACCGCCCCTATTTTGTATGCTTCTTGTGCCACGGCTGGCAGTGGCTGAAACCCTGAAACTACGAACATTAAAACTAAAATTACACCAATACATTTGCTAACTCTCATCTGTCCCTCCTCTCCAATGTCATGAAAGGTTAATATCCTTACCCGTGATTCGAAATGGTGCCCCTTCGCATGAGTATCGCCTCCCTCCATTTAGCTTACCCAGGAACCAGATAGCAAAAAAGCCGTGGTTTATCACCCACGGCTTCGTAGTCAGATCATGCCCGTGGGCTGGCCTTCTGCCCACGGCCTTATTGTCTATTGTCACTGGGCGGCAGTGGGCAGCACATTATAATAGTAATAATAGTAGTAATATCTGTCTGAATTTGCGGCTGCCCCGATCATTTTGTCTCCCATTCTACCTCTATTTAGTGCAACTAACTACAATTTAGAACCCCATCTTGTCAATACAAAAGTTGTACTTCTTAGTGTGGAGCTCTTCATGTGATAGTTTGATTCAGTTAATATTTAACTTTTTCAGGAAAATTTCAAGATCCGGATCCATAATATACCAGTGATCACCAATCTTTTGCCAGTGCTGGACCTGTTTGACTGTTATCAGTTTTAAAGTGTCTTTGGTATAAATACCAACATTGATCATGACTTTTGCGCTGGTTATTTCCTCATTTGGCAGTATCGCTCGCACTTCAATATCGGCAAAAGATACTGAGTCAAATACCTTTTCTG
>Ga0164318_10001260_pt1 | contig 22219 bp, 27 predicted proteins | sample GuaBasSedimGuay9_FD_113734 | JGI IMG/M metagenome (GOLD analysis project Ga0164318, IMG submission 113734) | Subseafloor sediment microbial communities from Guaymas Basin, Gulf of California, Mexico - Guay9, Core 4571-4, 0-3 cm | ecosystem: Environmental > Aquatic > Marine > Hydrothermal vents... | reverse complement strand
GATGAGTCTCGTGTAATTTCGGGCACGGTGGAGAAGCTGAGAGAGAGGGGTTCTTTCAGGGAGATGTTCCTCACATCATGCGCACCGGATGCAATGGTCACATGATAGGTTTTTCCCTGCTCGAGCTTCAGCTCGATGAACAGTGTGGTATCTTCCCAGGATTTGTCATAGGTGCATGAAGGAGAGATGGCGAGATTCTCCTCCACGGATTCTCTGTCCATCTCATGTGAGAATTTTATCTGCAGCGTGGTATGGGTGCCAACATTTTTCTCGCCGTTCTCTATGCTTGTATAGATAACTTCCGGTTGCGTGATATACACCTCAAAGGAGAAATTCTCCTGCATGAAATTGCCGCTTTTGTCTGTGATATAATCGGTTATGGTGATGCGATAGGTCCCCGGTATGTAATCCTGGAACTGGAGGGAGAGAAGGGTATCATTATCCTTCCAGATGGGAGAAAATGAGATCCACGGTTCCACGAGAATGGCATTGTGAAGGAGAGTATCCATGGGTTCCGAAAAGATGATGTCAATGGTGCCCTTCTCGAGTTCATCGTTGAAGGGATGTGCAGATATCACATACGGCGGATTCTCGTCTTCTGCAGATGTTTCGAAGGAAAAGGAATACTGGCCCATCATCTGTCCGCTCACCCTCCTTGCATTTCTTAGGGTAACAGTATATGTTGTCTCGTGGGCAAGACTCTGTGGATGGATAGTTACCTCGCTGCCGTCATTCCACTGGACAGTATAGGATACCGGGGGTTCGATGTGCATCCCCTGAAGAACGGATGTTTTATTCATGGCATGGGAAAATGTTATCTTTATTGTGGTGTAGATGGGCACATTCCTCTCACCTGATTGCGGGCGGTGGTCCACCACGGTGGGCGGACCCGTATCCACGGTGAACTTCCATGAAATCTCGCTCACCTGGCCGATGCTGTCCTTTCCCCTGAGCAGGAAGGTATACTCCCCGTCGGGCAAATCGGTATAGATGGCAGAGGTTTCATCCCCCCAGGTGTGCCATTCTGCTTCGTATCCCTCCAGTCTGTATGAAAACAGCACGTTTCCGAAGTCATCACTCCCCTGCCACTCAAAAGTGCAGTTCCGGTATCCGTACACATTTTCAGGCGTGGCAAGAAATGAGAGTGATGGCGGAGAATCTGGCGGGGGTTTCCCGGCGGTGCATGCATCCACATAGTGGGCGACAAACGGATGGTTATTGTCAGGCGGGTCCGAGTAGGAAGTATTCCCCGCAGAATCGAATACCACCGCTATTGCCATTATGTTGTCCCTGTGTATCTCATATCCGTGATGCGAGGCATTCCACACCACGGTGTTTTCCACCTGTTCCCCTGCGGCGAGTGTCACCGCCTCATTTACCGCATATCCCAGGAATCCAAAATGGTAGGGTTCCCCTGCATCGTTGTTCCAGCGGGATGTGGGTTCCACCATATACACCTTCAGAATGCCGTCATATTCCACGTTTTCGTTGTTGTGCACCGTGAGATGCACCTCCACTGCATTGCCTCCAAGCCATTTGAGATTCAGGGTGAGCGTGATATCGCTTCTCTCCCTCTGAAGAGAGGACTGTATGGCATTCTCAAAGGTCTCCCTGCTCTTCTTTCCGAATATGACCTCATAGCCACCATCAAAAAACGTGGTGGGATAGCCGTACACATTGTAATATGATGCTCGTGCTGCTGCATCGCCGTTTTTATCGGCAACCAGAGATACGTAATAAAACGGGTACTGGCCGGAGGTATAAATGTCATGCAGAATATCCGAAACGGCGGGACAGGCATGGCATGTGGTGGTGGTGGCCTCCTCGCAGAACACATTCCCGCGGGCCTCCGCTATAATAAAGAGAAAAAAGAAGGATATGGCCACGATGATGAACTTCTTCATGGGGCTACAATCGTTTTCCTGTTTTAATTTTTGCCATGAGTCCTGCGGCGATGGCGCCCAGCGCCACGACCAGCTCGAATCCGGGTGTTCCTGATTTCTCCTTCACTTCCAGTTCGCGGACCATATATGTCTCGCCGTTGTTTGCCGACACATTGAGTTCTATTGTTCCCTTGATGGCCTCAAACTGGGTTTCCCATGCTTCACCGTTGTACTGCATGGGAAGGTACCAGCAGGCATCGCCTATGCAGTACTGGAGTGTGACATTGGTCACATTTCCGGTGACCTCCGCATACACGGTGATGGTGTCGCCCACCTGTGGGTGTTCCGGTTCCCAGTAAACATTGTCCACGGATGCTGCCTGTGCAAGAGGGAAAAATGCAAGGAGAAACAGAAGGAGGATGAGTTTTTTCACAATTTCACCTTGTAGAGAGATATGCTGTCGCTGTACTCGTCTGACTGGGTATATCCCTTGACGGTGAGCTGGATGAAGCCCTCGTCCATGATTTCATTGTCATCGTAATCCTGATTCCACTGCCATTCAAAGGGAGTGGAAATGTCGGTATGCATCACCTCCCGTCCGCACCCGCATGCCTGCATGAGTAAAAACTCCACCCGTGAGATGTCGCTGTCGGCGCGCACCTCGACATTCACGTCGCCTATCACCACCTGTCCGAGGAGAGGCATCACCCGTATTCCAAAGAGATAGATACCGTAGCGGGGCTTGGTTATCTTGATTTTATCCCCCGCAAGCTCATCCGTCAGTGGCATGGTCACCCTGAGGGTGGCAGGTTCGCTTGTTGCCTCATGCTCATCGGTGGCGGTCACCGTGATGGTGTAGGTGCCATCGTTCTCCCATGCGTGGGATGCCTGGAAGCTTGTGCCCGAATTCATCATGTCGGTGCAGAATTCATTGCCATCGCCCCAGTCAAAACAGTAGTATATTCTGTCTCCATCCGGATCGGTGGCGGTCACGGTGTAGGTGTAACTTTTTCCCGTCTCTCCGTCAGTGGTGCCCGTGATGGTGGGCTTCCCTGGAGGACTGTTGGCGTTAATGTCGCTCGGCAGAGAGACTGCCAGAAGCATGACGGCCACAATTAAAGGAACCATCTTTTTCATTTTTCAATCACCAACTTAACATTGTATGACCATATAAAAGTTTAACTATTGTTAACTCATGCATTTCGCAGTATTGCATAAGGTCAAAGTTGAGAATTGTGGCGGTTCAATTTCTGTTCCTACTCCACCACCAGATAATCTGCCACCTTGTTGGTATCCGCGAGCAGGAACTCCTCGCTCATGTGCAGCGCATCCACAGGGCATGCATCATTACACTGAGAGCAAAAGATGCACCGTCCAATGTAAATGCGTATTTTCTTTTCTTCCTCCTTGAACTCAATGGCCTTCGATGGGCACACTTTGATGCACATCTTGCATCCTGTGCACTTTTCACGGTCATAGACAATTTTCCCCCGGAACGTTTCGGGGTCCGCCACCGGCACCGGGGAAATGAGCGTTGCTTTCCCCGCCTGCACGTCCTGCAGGTACTTCCCCACGTTCTTTGGGGCGTACTTTGCCGGAAACAGATTGGTGAAGGGCTTTGTGAACATCTGCTTCAGCAGCTGGCCGAGCATGGGAAGCATCAGAACCACCCCACATCAAACTGGTTATCCCACATGAGGAGCACCAGGCCAAACAGTGCAATGAGTGTCACCGTAATCCAGTACACACTCACCACCTGGGTGATGCGCAGACGGGCCATACCGGCACGCACGAGCGTCACGGAGAAGAGCAACACCAGAAATACCTTCAGAAGGAAGAACAGGAAATCGACGAGTATGGTGAAGTCTCCCAGTGCCACATACTGCTCAAGCACGGGAGAAATGTTGTACGGGAAGAAGAGCACGATGACCAGCGATGCCATGGCAAAGGTTTTCACCCCATCTGCAAGGTAGAACAGTGCGAGATTTCTCCCGGAATATTCGGCGAGCAACCCGTGGGCAATTTCTGTTTCTGCCTCGGCCACATCGAAGGGTATCTTGGCAACCTCTCCCGGGGTCACAATAACCAGTGCCAGGAGGAGAATAAACGCCCCTATCAGTCCCAGAAGACCCACGCTGTTCCATATGGGATTTCCTGCAATGAGTGAGAGACTGAATACATCCCCTCCAGCGGTGCTCAACTTCCACACAATGGCAATGATAACCACCGCCAGCGGGAATTCGTAGGACATCATGGTCACCATCTCCCTCTGTGCCCCCACGGTGGCAAAGGGGGAACCCGATGCGAATCCGCCGGCAACCATGGCAAGGGATGGTATGATGAGCAGATAGAGCACAAGGATGATGTCGCCATGCCCTCCGAGCAGTGCCCCGTTTTCAAACACCTGGTCAAGGCCGCCCATGGGAATGTAGAGCAGCAGAATGATGGATGATGCCAGGCACACGAGCGGGGCCATGCTGTACATCCACCCCACCGCGTTTTCAGGCAGCACCGTTTCCTTGTTCATGAGCTTTATCACATCGAGGAATGGCTGGCGTATGGGAGGGCCAACCCGTTTCTGCATGTGGGCCACAATCTTTCTGTCTATACCCTTGTACACAAGGCCGAAGAATAAGCCAAATATTGCAATGCCGATGCTTCCGAATACCGTCATAATCAGCAAATCGCCCGTCATTTCATCAACCTCCTTGTCTTCTGAACAGAGAGACGGTGAAGATGCTCTGCGGTGAGAACCCTTTCCCGGTTATCCTCCACGATGGTGACGCGGTTGGTGCATGACATGCATGGATCTATGGATGCGGCAACAATGGGAATGTCCGCAATCTGCATATCCATGAGCATGGGGCGCCAGGAGAGTATGTTGATGTAGGTGGGGGCCCGCACCTTCCAAGCATAGAGGTATTCGAAGCCCTCCTTCAGTTTGACGTAATGGATGGCCTCACCCCTCGGTGCCTCATGCCGGGCGATGGCCTCACCCTCCGATTTCTTTATCTGATTGATGACCTTCATGACCTTCGGTTCGGCAAGAATTTCCCCTCCCGGCATCTCGTCGAGGGCCTGCTCTATTATCTCCATTGACTGCTTTACCTCCAGAAGTCGCACCACTATCCGGTCATAGGTGTCCCCCAGCGTCTCTCCGGTGAGCATATCGGGGGTGATGGCCTTCACCTCGAAATCAGGATAAGCATAGTAGGGCATGTCCTGGCGCACGTCCTTTTTGACGCCGCTCGCCCTTGTGGTGGGGCCGGCAGTGGCAAGTTTCATGGCATCTTCCTTGGTGAGAATGCCAATCTCCCGCGTCCTCATCTTGATTGTTTTGTCCTGCAGGAACAGCTTTGCAATTTTGTCAAAGCCCTCCGCGTAGTATTTGAGCATTTCCCTGATTTTCGGGATGTGTTCCTCCTTTATGTCCCGTCGCACCCCCCCGTACATGAGCACGTCCTTGGGTACCCGCTGCCCGTTGACGAGTTCCAGGATATCCATCACCTTTTCCCTCACCATCCAGACATAGTGGAGGAGCGAGTCGAATCCCAGTTCATGGGCGGCGACGCCGGCCCACAGCAGATGGCTGTGTATCCGCTCAAGTTCGCCCTGAATGACTCTGATGTACTGCGCCCTCTCCGGCACCTCGAACCCTACAATTTCCTCCACCGCCATCACCAGGCAGGAGGGATGGCAGAAGTTGCAGATACCGCAGATTTTCTCCGCGGTGTATATGCTCTGCACGGGATTGTTGCGGTTCATGCCAATCCACTCGATACCACGGTGGTTCTGGCTGCAGAACACGTCCACATCCACAATGCGCTCTCCCTCGATGGTGCATTTTATCATTATTGGTTCCTTGAGCGCAGGATGGATGGGCCCCACGGGAATTTCATACTTCATGGCTTCCACCCCTCGTACAGTTTGTTGGTTTCCTTTGGTCCGGTTTCGTCCCTCCTCCAGGGATACACACCCTCGGGGAAGTCGGGTGTGAGGAAAAGATGACGTTTATCGGGAAGGCCCTCCACCTCCACACCCATCATCTCCGTTATTTCCCGTTCAGAGAAAATGATTGCGGGCACAATATCGGTGAGAGATGGCACCGAGAGGTCTGTTTTCGGAATAATAACCTTGAAGGTGACGGCAAATTCCTCGAGCCATTTCCCGTAGCCGAGCATGAAGTGGTAGTTGAGTTCCACATCATCTCCAAGATCGGCGGTTGAGATGATGCTGAAGTGGGGATACTCCTCTGCAATTTCCTGCAGGAAGGAAACGGCATCCCGCAGGTTCTCCCGCCCCACGGTCACCCATACACCCTTCCTTTTGACCCTGTTCTTCACGCCGGTCTCCCGTTCACTCAGTCGTACCTCGTAACCCTTCTCCTGGAACTGCTGCATAATCTCCTCTGCATTCATTTTTTCTCCACCCCCTCCAAGAACTGCCATGCCTTCACCACACCATAGATGATCGCCTCCGGCCGCGGCGGGCAACCCGGCACGTATACGCAGGTGGCATCGGGAATCAGACGCTCTATGGGTCCCTCGAGATGGTATGATTCGTGGAAGACGCCGCCGCCTATGCCGCAGGCGCCCACCACCAGGATGACCTTCGGGTCCGGCGTCTGTTCATAGATGCGTTTCACCTTCTCGGCCATGTCGCTGGTGACGGCTCCCGTGAATGCGATGACATCAGCATGTCGGGGGTTGCCCACCAGCTTTATGCCAAATCGTTCCGCATCGTAGCGCGGCGTGAGCGCGGCGATTACCTCTATGTCGCAGCCGTTGCACGAGCCGCTGTTGACGTGAAATACCCATAACGCCCGTTTAAATGCTTTTGAAATCATAGTACCTCCATTACAAATAATACCACAAATATGAGGGCCGCAATGCCCACAAACCATCCGATATAATCATTCAGCATGCCGCTGTGCATCTTTTTCATTGAGGTGTAATATCCCTTCAGTGCCTCGGTGAATCCCCAGTAAAGGTTGGATGCCCGCACATGCATTGCCTCCTTGCTTGGCTCTGCCACACCGGAGAAAAAGGGCTTTGCCTGCTCTCCTGTTTTATGATTCCTTCGCCCCGCAGCGCGGATGATGTATGCGATGATTGCCACCACAATGGCCGCAAGCACCAGTATGAGCGGGTCCCAGAATCCACCGATGGTCTTCAGCATCATCAGTATCATGTGCCCACCCCCATGACCGCTTGGATATACGCCCCATAATTCATCAGCGCATTCACCGCCGGATCAACCAGATGCTCAATGACCATATCGGGGAAGAGACCGAAGAAGATGATGAGTGCGGCAAGAGCGATCATGCTCGCGAGCATTGGTTTCGGAACCTCCCTGCATTCGGTGAGTTTCGGTCCGGTGAATACCGCCTGGAATATCTTGATAAATACGGCAAGCATCATGATGCTGGCGAGAATGGCAATTATCGAGAGAATCGGGCTCACCTTGTACACCGATTCGTAGATGATTATCTTCGATGCAAACCCGTTCATTGGCGGAAGGCCTGCTGCAGCCGCAAGCCCCACAAGGAACAGAACAGACGTGTATTTCATGGAGTGCGCAAGCCCTCCGAGCTTGTTCAGACTCCGTTCCCCTGTGGCATAGATGACACCCCCTGCAACCAGGAAGAGAAGGCCAATGTCAAGCACATCGTTGAACAGATGGAACATTCCTCCGCGCAGTGCGGTCACCGTGTATTCCTCCGAGTTGAGAAATCCATAGAGCCCCACACCCATTGCGAGGAGTATGTAACCCACCTCTGCCACCGCGGCAAATGAAATGAGGCGTTTTATGTCGTCCTGGACCAGCGCCATGGTCACCCCGATGAAAATGGAAAGAAGTCCGAATATGATAATGACCGCCGGGATGATGGCATGCAATGATTCATTGTAAATGGTGAAGCACACCCTGAACAGCGCATACATGCTTGCCGCCGTGGTGGGAATGAGTACCATGGAGATGGCGCCGGGCGCCTCGCCGTATGCATCAGGGAGCCACATGTGCATGGGTGCGGCCCCTGCCTTCAGGGCAAATGCCGAGAACAGCAGCACCAGTGCTATCTTGTCTATGTGGGTGGACTGCATGGCCTGTGCTATCGCCGCCATGTTCAGCAGGTCATACTCCCCATAGAGAAGGCCGATGGAGAAAAGCACAAAGAGGGCACCTATGGAGGAGATGATGATATATTTGAGGGCGGCCTCACTGGTACTTCCACGCCGGAATTCATAGGCAATGAGGGCCGCTGCCGCAATGGATGTGACCTCCAGAAACACAAACAGATTGAACAGATCGCCGGTGAGTTCCATACCAAGCATTCCCACAAGCATCAGCAGGAAGAGCGTGTAGAACCTGCCGCCCCGTTCCTTGATGTCTGAAAATGAGTAAATCAGTCCCAGAAGCGATATGAGCACGCTTATGAGCACCATGAATGCGCTCAGCCCATCGATTTCAAGAACGATTCGGATGGGAACCGCCGCTTGTGTGGGGATGGTCTGTGTTGTGGATGATGCACCCATAACGTATATCTGAATACCGTTGTCAAAGACATCCTGCACAAGAAGAATCGCGAGAATGAAGGTGAGTGCGAGAGCTATGAACACCACGGCATTCCGCGCTTTTCTGCTCACCCTGTCTATCAGTGGCGTGAGAAAGGCAGTGAGCAGGGGGATTGCAATCACCAGCGCGGGGAGATGGTCCATTATGTTCATTCTCTCAACCTCCTTACCTTTTCACTCTCAAGGGTGCCGTAGTGGCGATATATGTTTATTGCGAGGGACAGAATCAGTGCGAGCACCGCCACACCGATGACAATGGAGGTGAGGGTGAGTGCCTGGGGCACAGGAAGCACCATTTTTCCAGGGATGTCTGCCGGGGAAACATCCGGTGGCAGATCGGTGAATATGGGGGCGAAACCCCCCTTGCGGTAACCCAGTGTTATGAGAAAGAGATTGACACCGCTCTCCACAATGGTGAGACCTATGGCCATCTTTATAAGATTCCTCTTGAAAAGCATGGCATACATGCCTATGGCGATCAGTGCCACAACCGTGAAAAAGGGTATGTTGTAAATCATTGTTCCTTCACCTCCCTCGAAACAAGTGCAAGCATGAGCACGATGGCCGAAAGTCCCCCTATCACCTTCATCCCCACGGCAATGTTGAGAATGGGCAGGAATCCTCCACTGTTGAGGGGGCTTTCTCCCCAGCCGGGAATCTGTCCGAACAGGGGCTCTCCCACCAGAAAGTTCGAGAGGAATGCGGATGCCAGAATGAAACCTGCAATGGCGACAATGACAAACACCAGACCACCCAGACTCTCAAAAATGGAGAGGTTTTCCTCTGCCATTTTTTTCTCGATGGTTTTTGAGCCATAGGCCACAATGAGCAGGGCAACAGCGGATGCGCCGATTGCCCCTCCCTGGAAACCCCCTCCGGGTGTGAGATGCCCGTGAAGAATCACGTAAAACGAGAAAATCAGAACCATCGGGAACAGCATACCCGCTATCGTCTGGACGATGACACTCATTTTTTCGTCACTCATGTTTTCGACCTCCGAAAAGCAGCATTACCCCGGCTATCGCGGTGAAAAGCACCGTTGCCTCTCCCAGAGTATCGTAACCCCTGTAGTCGAAGACCACACTGGTGACCGCATTGTTGGCCCCTGTTTCGTTCACCGCGCCATATTCCCATTCCCCGGTGGTGCTGTTATAGCTTCCGATTATTCTGTCATCCATGCTGGACGGCGGTGCTCCGAAATCGCGTATGTCATATGCCGCATAGAACAGAAAGAGGCAGAATACCACAAACCCGATAAAGGCAAGTTTCTTCATTTTTCCCCCTCCATTCTGTAGGTTGCTCGGATGGTGATGATCAGAATCGCCGTGGTGAGCGCTGCTCCCACTCCCGCCTCCGCAATGGCAACATCGGGAGCATGGAGTATGTAGAAATAGAGCGATAGAACCAGACTCATGGCGGCAAGTGAAATGACGCTTGCCAGAAGGTCCTTAAACCACACAGCAATCACCGCAGAGGCTATCATGAACACAGACAGCACCACAATCAACACCTCAAAAAGATTTATTTCAATCATTTTTTTCCTCCTCCAGATCATCCACCACCGCCTTGGCAGGTTTCACCCCGCTTCTGTGAGCCGCCCGCGCTATGGCATGCGCCCCTGTGGGATTGGTGAGAAGTATGGCAACCAGCGCAATGAACGAGTGGATGGCCATGGTAATCATCTGCTTATCCCCCTCATACCATTTCCACAGCCCGTAGCCAATCACCGCCAGGCAGATGGATATGCTGCCGAAAGTGGTGCATTTTGTGCCCGCGTGCAGTCTCGTGTACACATCCGGGAAACGGAGCAGGCCGAGCGAGCCGAGCAGGTTGAAGAATATTCCCACTCCCAGGAATATATACAAAATTTCCCACATCATAGTTTGCTCCCCTCCAGATATTTCGCGATGAACAGTGTGGTCACATATGACAGCAGTGCATAGACAATGGCCACATCGATGTATATTATCTCCTTGGTGGCCGCACCGAACAGCACCATTCCGGCAATAACCAGCGTGTTGATGGTATCCAGTCCCACCACCCGGTCAGGAATGGTGGGGCCCAGCACCACCCTCACCATCGCCATAGCAATTGCTATGAGCGCAAACACCAGTGTTATCATAAACGGGTTCATTCTCCTATCCTCCTTGCCCAATCAGGAAATGTTGAGCAAATTGGTCTGCATTCGCGAGGCATTTTTTCAAGCACCTCATCCTTTACATTTATCCAGTGAACATAGAGATTCCTTTCTTCGTCAACATCCACACTGAGCGTGCCAGGTGTGAGCGTGATGGAATTTGCCAGAACCGTAATGGCCAAATCGGTTTTCAATCCCGGTGAGATTTTCACTATGCCGGGCCTGATTCTGCCGGTGAGGACGCGGTATGCCACATCAAAGTTTGCCTTTGCCATCTCAAAAAAGAATCGCGGCAGATATGCCAGGAAGAATATCCACCGTTTCGGGTTGGCAAGCTTGAAGTCTTTCACAAAAATTTTTCGTGCCGCAAACCCTGCTATCGCTGCCATAACAATGCCTGCAATGATCTCATCTGTGCCCCACATTCTGCCATTAAACGTGAGCAAGAGCCATAAAACAAAACAAAACACCGCTGACGCTATGAAGGCTATCATCAGTGGAGAAATAGAAATTTGGTATATAAAAATTTACATTTTGCAAAGTAAACGGGCATCGGCAGCATTTTTTATGGGGTGAACTGTGTTCATCTCAACATTTCCTTGCAGTGAATGAATGACGGAAACCTTGCTTGCCGTTACAGTGTGTAAAAACTTTTAAAATGATAGATGATATGAAATAAGATAACGTTGATAAAGGCGTAAAAAAAGAGGTTTGGACAATGGATAATGGTGAGCAAATGGCCATTATGGAATGCCCCCTGAGTTATTGTTTGAGCAATGAAAATAATCAAGAGATAGCCGAGGGGGAGGCACATGCCCGGCTCGATGAAGAAACGCTCTCCATTCTGCCAAAGTTTGGAGAGGTTCTGTTTATTTCATACCGGGACATCTTCGAGGTTTCCGAAAAAGACTACAGGATTCATCTGATGTTATCTTCCGGAGAAACCCTCACCCTCTCCAATCTTGGGTACAAATATGAGGATTTTCTGAGGGTGTTATCAAAGTTGCGAAATGAACTGCTTTTGAAGGATATGCTCATGCATGAAACACTGAGAAAATCAGGTGCAGAGGCAGAATTTGTTCTCTATGCTGAAAACGGGGTGGAGCAGCAAAAGGGAAAGTGTGAACCACGCCTGTATGAAACGGCGATGGTAATACTCCCCGAAAAAGGGGAGATCTTCAGAGTTCCGTACAGCAGCATTTCCAAAATTAACGAAGAAGATTATGCACTTGCCATTGAAATGGAATCTGAAAGAAGAATCGTTATTTCAAAGATGGGGGCACAGTTCGATCCATTTACCACAACCCTTTCCCGCCTGATGAATGAACTTTCCATCAAAGTGCAATCGTCCCTCAAGGAATTATTACCCCGTGCGAATCCTATGGTATTGAGACAGGCTGCCAGGTTCATGAAGGAAGGCAGGGCAGCCAAAAGAAGTGATATAGAGTCAATTTCTCCGGAACTGTGGAGGGAGATGGAAAATAAACTGGACATCATGGGGTTAAAGGAGGAATACGAGCTCCTGAAATCCCTCTCACAACAGGAAAAGATATGCATAGGGCTGAAGCGCGGACTCTTGGGCGATTTGACAGGTGAATATATCTGGTTTTTAATCCCGATTTACGACACCAACGAAACAAAGCCTGGAAACGCGGTGGCCCTGGAAGCCACATCTGGTGAAGGCGGCGGAAAAGCAACGTACTTCTTCAAGCTTGTCAGCAGAAAAGAATACCCCACTTTCGAAAATATGGAAGATTTGCACCGGGAAGCGGATAATTTCATAAAAAAGATTAACCAATGCATGCTCGCCATTAATTTCAGGCGTGAGCCGATTTATCTGCCTGATGAGAAACTGGAAGACCCTCGATATCAAAAATATAAATTTGCCATTGCCAAAATACCGGAGCTCAGACTTCTGCGGGAGCGTTTCATCGGCAGAGTGATCCATTCATCCCATGAACAATGGAAAAAGGATGTAATGGATTTATTGAAATTCAATGTAAGTACACAAAATGATGATGCAAAGTGGAGGCAAGGTGAAAAAGATGGATGATAATAAATGGTTTATTGAATCTGTTTCCTGTTCAGAGGATAGTGTGCAATCAAAAGAAGAGATGGAAAAAATCATCCCTTCGGATTTGCCACATGGATGGGAAGAGACATCAAGGATTTCAGGTAAAGGATATATTCATGTAAAATTAGGACATTTGTCTCCTTATCCAAAACACGAGCAGGTGCCATGTCTAAAAGTACTCGTTGGCGAATTCCCCAGTTTAGAACTATCAAAATATGATTTTGTCTCTGATTTGACTGTCTCATGGGTTGAAGATAAAGATATGTTAGACCTGAAGAAGACCAATGAGAAGCCCTTTAAGGAACTTGAAGAAGCAAAAAGAAAACTCGAGCAATTTAAAGGTGACATTAAGTTTTTTCCTAAGGAATTAAAAGAGGTTGAAGCACTTCTTAAGAATGTAAAAAAAGAGCTACCCAAATTTAAAGAGGTGCGATATCTTGGTGAAAAAACAAGGGCGACAGTGGATGAAAACGGGAGAAAACGTATTTTTTCCATTCTGGTAAATAGATTTTCTATATATGGTTCCCTGGTTTCAGTTGCCAACCAGTTGGATCCAGGCAGCAAACCGATACACTCAATAAGCTGTGAAAAGATATGGCAAAAACATGAACCGGTAAGGATTAGGGACGGATGCAATTGTAAGGCATGTTCATGCCACTTTGAAAGTGAGGGATGTTCCACTCTAAAAAAGGAGGGTTATATTCATAGAGAAGAGGTAGAGAATCTACTCCGTTTAATAATTTTCAGGATTAGAGGTGAAAAACCAGAAAAAGAACCGTGGGTTGAGATTATGCGGGGTTCAAAGAAAATTGAGTCTCCAAAAGAAGGAATGGAAATCAAGAAAGGCGATATCATCAAAACAAAGAATGCAGAGATAAAGATCAAAGATGGTTTGGATAATGAAATCGCTATTAAAAATAATACCGAAGTAAAGCTCAGCGAGTCAGAAACAGAAGCTATTTTGGAGCAAACAATGGGTGAGATAAGAGCAAAGATTAAAAAATTGCCAAAGGATGGTTTAAAGGTTAGAACTCCGCAGGCAGTTTGTGGTGTTCGTGGCACAATTTTTGGTCTCCATGTTGAAAAGGATGTGACAACCATTACTGTAGTTGAAGGAAAGGTTGAGTTTTCTGACCTAAAAGGCAATAAGGTGATTGTAAAGGAGAACCCGTTCTGTATTTGTTCAAAGGAGCAGGGTTTACAGATGCCTGTTACTGTCCCTTTTAATCTTAAAGAAAAATTTGAAAGGGGTGAAGGTGTATAAAATGTGTGAAAAAGGTGATTGAAACATGCCAGGATATATGCATCCCTGCCGCTACTGCAACGAGCTTATTCCACCGGACTCAAATGTCTGTCCAATGTGCGGCAAGGTAAACCCTCTGGGACCTTTGAGATGTCCCAGATGCAGAAATCCGGTACGGAAAAATTACAAGGTTTGCCCCAGCTGCGGACTGAACCTGGAGATCGCATGCCCGTATTGCGGGGAAATGACTTTCTTTGGCGATTACTGTGAGCACTGCGAGAAAAGGCTGGTGGTTATCTGCCCGAAATGCAAAACCGAGCAACCCCCCATAGAAGGGAAATGTATAAAATGCGGTAAGCCATTAAAAATAGGTGGTAACGATGTCTGATGGAAAGTTTATTGCCTTTACCGATAATTATGCGGACAACAGTACCGAGGCGGGTTTTCAGTTCACATTCTTCTGTGACAACTGTCGTGAAGGGTATAAAACCAAATTCATTGAATCAAAAAGCCATAAAAAAAGGGGGTTACTGAGAGGGATAGGAAAGCTTGCGGGCGCAGCCGCCTCTATCACAGGTGACTACAGATTCGGATATGGTGTGGAGAGGGGCACAGATGTAATTTCTGAAAGATATCAGGGCATGTCTCCCCAATGGCATAAAGAGCATGACGCCGCTTTTGAAAAGGCTCAAAATGAGGCCAAAGGGCATTTCCATCGTTGCCCAAAATGCACAAAGTGGGTATGTGAAAATTGCTGGAATGAGCAAACAAACCTCTGTGTGGAATGTGCTCCAAGAGAGGCTGTTGAGGTGGCTGCAGCAAGGGCAGGAAAGATGGTGGAAGACATAAGAAAAAAGGCAGCTGAGACTCAGGTATTTACTGGCAAAATTGAAGAAAAGATAACAATTTGTCCGGCCTGCGGAAAACCTGCGGGAAGTGGAAAATTTTGTGTGAACTGCGGCGCGCCACTCAAATTTGTTGTCTGTGAAAAATGCGGGGCAAAAAATCCCCCGGGGACCAGATTCTGTGGCGAGTGCGGCACGAGAATTGGTGATTGAGAGTTATACACTCTATACACTCAGGAAAGGTCACTGATCCTTTATCAGATGGCTTCCATCGCAGCTCGGTGAGGTGAAAGGATAGTTTTCTCTGCATGCCGCAAAGGAGAGACGGTGCTCTCTGCATGCCTCCTCAACCCTTTTAAGAAGCGAGAATCTTATGTTCCGTGGAAGATAGAAAGTATTGCCGTATCTTTTCCACGGATACGCTTTCACATCAACAATGTGCTCCATTCGCTTCATGGAATCGCTTCGCGGCTTTACAGTGGATGAGACAATGTGTGATGCATATGGGGCAACTGCAGCGACAATTGCCTCGATTTCATCATCATTTATTCCCGGGATTATGGGATCGAGACGCACGCTGCATGGGATACCGTGCTCCTGCAGTATGCGCAGTGCCTCAACTCTCCTTGACGGCGGGGGCGCGTGCGGTTCCATCTGATGGGCCCTGCTGTCATCGAGAGTGGTGATGGTCATGCTCACCGAGGCTCTCATTTCTGAAAGAATGTCTGCGTCCCGTGCCACCAAATCTGACTTTGTAACCACCAGCACCTTCACATCATTTTCCTTGAAAACGCGGAGGCATTTTCTGGTTGCCCCAAGTTTCCTTTCCTCGGGAGTATAGGGGTCGCTGCTGTTTGCCATGCTGATGTAGGTATCCACCACGTGGAGTTCCTTTTTGAGTCGTCTGAAAAGGTCTTTTTTCAGCCGCGCATGAAAGGCATCGGGGATGTAGGAGGTAATGTAGCAGTATACACAGGCATGTGAACAACCTGTATATGGGCTGAACGAATATTTCACCGGACATGTGCACCATGTACTGCCCCATGGGTCAAAGCGGGAGATGAGCACATCAATAAATAAGCGGAAGTTTAAAAAGCAACGTGCCTGCACCCACTTTTACTAAATATAGGTGAGTGCGGGCGCCGGAATTTGAATCCGGGGATAAGCCGTGGCAGGGCTTCATGTTACCAAACTACATCACGCCCGCTTCACATGTGTATATGTATTTATCTCAAATATTTTGTGGTTGAACAGAACGAGACTGTCAAGTGAACCACCCCCTATGTCATTCTCGCATGCCCTTATGAAAGATGGTAAGGAAGGCAGTTCCAGACATGTTCATCCCATGCGCTCTTTCTCAATCAGATGAACATGTGCATTTTTTATCTTGACAGTGCCGAACAGAACTCGACATGCAATAAAATGAGGGGGGTATGCACGTTTCATACCCCATGCACTCCTTTCTTCTCATGAAACACAATCGCATTCTCATAAGAACTGTAAGAATGAACAGCAACAACGTGCATTCACAAGATACGGAGCATGCCGACATCTATAAATATTGTCATTGCATATTCCCTCATGCCAGCGAAGGTAGATAAGGAGTGCTGTACTGCCTGCGGCATCTGTGCGGACGAGTGCCCGGTGGGGGCAATCACCGTGGAAGAGTATGCCGTGGTGAATGAGGACGAGTGCATAGAGTGTGGACAGTGCGTGGAAGCCTGCCCGAATGACTGCATAACCCTGGACTGAAATGAAGGAAGCCGTGGAAAAAGTCCTTGCAGAGATACGTCCGGCCCTCCAAGCAGACGGCGGGGACGTGGAACTCGTCGATGTTGATGAGGAACAGGGCATTGTGAAAGTCCGTCTCACCGGTGCATGCGGGAGCTGCCCCTATTCCCAGATGACACTGAAAATGGGCATAGAGCGGATTCTGAAGCAGAAAATACCTGAAGTGAAAGCAGTCGAGCCCGTCTAACTCTTTCCGCTTTTATAATTTTACCATAATCTGTATATCCATTACATTGGTGCCTGTGTATCCCGTAATGATGTCGTCTCCCAGCGCATGAAAAAACGAGTATGAATCATTGCGTTCCAGATACTCCTCCGGTTTCATGCCGGCGCGATATGCCTTCTCAAGGCTCTCGCCGTCCGCCACGGCACCCGCCGCCGGGCTGTTACCATCGATGCCGTCGGTGCCGCAGGAAATAAAAACCAGTGGTTCGTGGGAAAGGTGGGTAACGGCTGCCAGCACCAGTTCCTGGTTTCTTCCACCCCTGCCTTCTCCTTTCACCGTAACGGTGGTCTCACCTCCTGCAATGATGATGCTCGGGCTCCTCGGAAAAAACATCGCATACTCTGCCAGTGCTTTTCCGATTTCCCGTGCCTCCCCCTGAATACCCGTGCCGATAACCCGCGCATGGTATCCCTTCATCTCGGCAAGATGCCGTGCATGGCTGCATGCCATCCCGATATCTGCAATGATGATGTTGTCCACATTATTCAGATGCGATGGTGTTTCCGCTATTTCTCCATTGCTTCCCTTTTTGATGACCTGCAGCGCATCTCTGTTCTGTATACGGTACTGTTTCAGTATCCTCAGTGCATCGGCAAAGGTGGTGGAATCAGGGGAGGTTGGACCCGATGCGATGCAGTCAACCGGATTGCCAATAATATCCGACATGATCAGCGAGATGATATGCGCCTCCGTTCTCTGGGCAAGCTGCCCCCCCTTTACAAGGGACAGATGTTTCCGCACCGTATTCAGTTCTTCGATGGTACACCCCTTCAACATCAACTCCTCCGTGACCTCAATCATGCTCTGCAGCGGGATGCGGGGTTTGCACAAAAGCGAGGAGCCACCGCCACTTATCAAGAAAATGATCAGATCCTTCTTCCCTGCACGCTCAAGCAATCCGAGTGCCTCGTCGGTTGCCCTCACATTTTCCTCAGAGGGAAGGGGGTGTGTGCCGGTCAGCACCCTCACACGGTTGAGTGTTACCTCTTCGGTGGTGATGACTATGCCATCGTCAAACTCAATGATCTCCTCCATTGCCTTTGCCATGGAACCCGCCGCCTTTCCAATACCGAGCAAAAAGATGTTTCTGCGGGAAACCAGGTTCACCCTATGGTTATTGATATTCAGGTAGTCTCCTTTCACGGATACCGATGACTTCACCACCCGATACCCATTCATCTTTTCCAACACCCTCTCCAGAATTTCAAGGGCATCCTTTCTTGCCTTCTGATACCTCGTACCGGTGTTCTTCCAGAGGGCATCAAAATTGGTAATCACGATGAAAAACATGAATGGTTATTTGAATGTTACAATCGGCGTTGTGATAGTCTCCGCAGCCCGCACCAAAAAGTTAGAAGATTTCCCATCCTGATTGATTTTCCAAAATGGTATTATGAGGCAAGGCTGTTGAATGAAACAACCACATTCTCCTTCTCGGTATCTCACCTTTTCATGGCTCCAGACAAATTGAATGGCATTTTCACTGACTGCATGGAACAGCTGGCAGCTCCTTACTATGCACAAACTTCTTAAATAAACGAGAACTGCGATTATTATGGCATTTCGTATAGAAAGTCCGGCATTCCACAGGGAAGAAATGATACCAAAAAGATATACCTGCGATGGTGAGAATATCTCTCCACCTCTTCAGTGGCAGAATGTTCCCGAGGGAACAAAAAGCCTCGCCCTTATCTGCGACGATCCCGATGCCCCTCTCACAACATGGACGCACTGGGTGGTGTACCATATTCTCCCAGATACCTGTGAGCTTCCCGAGAGTGTTCCCCACACGGAGGTGCTGGAGAAGGAAATATACCAGGGCAAAAACAGCTGGGGAAGAATTGGCTATGGCGGACCCTGCCCTCCTGGAAAAAAGCCGCATCGGTACTATTTCAGGCTCTATGCACTGGATGCAGAACCTGTACTCTCTCCGGGAGTAAAAAAGAAACAATTGCTGAAAGCAATGGAAGGACACATTGTGGCTGTGGCGGAACTCATGGGAATGTACGCACGGTGTTGATACAGAGAAAGTGGGAAGAGAAGGGTATCCCCTTATCCTTCTCCGTTCCAGATACTGCCAGAGGTCACCTTTGCAAAGAGTCCCATGCCCTGTTCAACGGTGAAATCATAGGGAGATCCTGGTGGGGTGATGCCCACAATAAATGTGGTGTATGTTCCGGTTTCAGCATCGTACATGGCAAGCATGGTGCAGGTGCTGATGTGGGAGGAAAGCGATGATGCATTGGTGGGGGTCTCCTTCCACCAGCCGATGGTGTTCCATCCAGGATACAATGTTACCGACGCGCTGGTGAGTGGAATACCATGGAGTGTGACATTGACATCACCTGCCACCTTTACATAGTAACCAACACCCCCTGCTATGGCAAAGTCCCATGGGGAGCCCGGTGGAGTTACGCCCACGATGAACGTGGTGTAGGAGCTGGTTGCGGCATTCCACCAGGCGAGCATCTCACATCCGGGAACGAGTGCTGCAACATCGGAAGCGGTGTAATTATTTTCGAATGGAATGGTGAGCAGGTTCCATCCGGAATAGAATGAAAAGTCAAAGGACTGGGTAGTAAGTGCATCCAGGCCGCCTGAAAGGCATGCCACGTAGCCGTTTCTCCCTCCCACCACCATTTCCATGGAGCCGTCGCCCACAATATCTGGAATGGATGCAAGGGCATCAACTGGAGTGCCAAAATCAACTGAATACAGTTCGGAGCCATCTGTGCCGTTGAGGAAATAGCAGTAATTATTCGAATAAAGTGTACCGACAAATACATCATCTATGCCATCACCGCTTATATCAGAAGAACGCGCCACACACCATGACTTGTCCACGAGCCCATGCGACCATATGGTATCTCCCCTGTATCCATCAACCACCTTGGCGCTGGTTCCACTGTGCGCCACCAGTATGTCTGGGTAGCCATCATCATTCACATCGTTGAGCTTTTCAAACCGGAGTATCATGCTGGGCCCTATGGTTTCATTCCATTCCTCGGCACCGTTGGTGGCGTCAAGTCCGTAAATCCAGCCACTGAAATCTCCCGCCACCACATCGGGTACTCCATCGCCGGTGATATCATCAACCTGCATCAGTGCCCACACCGATGAACCTGCAACGGTGAACGACCATACCGTGTTCCCGTTTGAGCCATTGAGACCATATACATAACCGATGGTTTCCAATTCATTTGAGGGACCTGCCACCACATCGGGCTGTCCGTCACCGGTGAAATCTTCCACACCTATGACAGAATAGACTACTCCTCCAATGGGGGTTTCCCAGATTGAGGTACCATCCAGACCATTCAGGCAGTACACCCGTTTCGGGCCGGTATTATACTGGTCATCACCGGTGGCTGCAAGCACGTCCAGTATTCCATCTCCATTGTAATCATAGCTGCAATCAACCTGATAGACCCAGCCGCCCTCCCCGTATTCGTGGGTGTCATGGGTCCAGATTTCCTGGCCTGTCTTTCCAGAGATGGTTCTGATAAGGCGTCCTCCCCAGCACGAGCCAACAACCACATCGTGATATCCATCGCCATCAATGTCATCGGTGATGGCAAGGTCATTCTGAGAATATACAGCGCCTGCATAAATCTCATGCTCCCACAGCATATCAGCATTCACATCTGAATTCCCGTTGAGGCAACGGATATAGTTATCCTCCGAGCAGACAATCACATCAGGAACGTTGTCTCCGTTGATATCGGGAATTGCCGAAATTGCCTTGGGGCTGTTGTCATAGCCACCAGTAACCTGGTAATCCCACAAAGTGGTACCGATGGGATAATCTGCATCCACCCCTGTTCCTGTTACGGAAACGTTGTATACATTCTCGTCAGGGTCGTTGCTTTCAATGGAAAGGGTCGCACTATAGAGAATATCATCATCAGGCCAGAACCATACATCAATCTGAATCGAGGAAAGAACAGGAATGTTCAGCGGGAACGTCACCGAGTTGCCGATGATGAAATGGGAGTCACTGGAGGTGATGTTGCTTACGGTGAGTGTTGCATCACCGGTATTCTGGATTTCCATCAACCAGCGGGGATATGCATACATACGCACATTTCCATAATCATGGGAATTTTCTGGCAGGGTGATATCCGGTCCCGGATTGGTAGCATTGCCGGTGAGAGTGAGTTCAACCGTGGGGTCCACCGGGTCATTGGAAGCTACGGTGGCAGTGGCACTGAGCGGGCCTGCTGCGGTGGGTTCATACACAATCGGCAGCAGTGTGGAATTGCCGGGGCCTATTGTAACAGGGAGCGAAATGGAGCAGTACACATCGCCTGAACCGGTGCCGGTAAAGGTTATGTTGTTGATGATGAGATCTGCAGTTCCCACATTCTGCACCGTTACATACCAGGTTTCTGAGTTCCCGACGGTTACCACCCCGTAATCATGGCTGGTGTCAGGAATCTCTATGGCAGGTGTTCCAGGACCACTCAGATTCACCTTGTATAAATAGTCGTAGCCACCCTGTCCTTCATCACAGTACCACAGAAATTCGCCATCATATACGATGCCGGTGGGATCGCTCCCTTCCGATGAGTAGCTCTCGAGTGAGTTTCCTGTAGCAGGGTCAATTTTGTATATATTGTCCCTGTCACCCCATTTGTCCACCATCCAGAGATATCCATTTTCCATGCAGAGGTCCCATGGCTGGTTGTCAGGGGCGTCAAACTGGGTGATGATGGTCCCGGTGGCATTCACCTTGTAAATGGTCGCCGGGTTATCAGGATAATACGTTGCCACCCAGAAATCACCGCCATCATAGGCAATGCCAGACATAAAATGGTCAGGGAGATCAAACTGGGATATGAGGTTGCCCCCCATATCAATCTGGAGGGCTTTGGCCGGTTCTGACTGACTTCCTGGATGGTGTGTGGTCCACAGATAGGTACCATCATAGGTGAGACCATAGGCATCATCCTGTGGGCCGTGGCATAGCAGGGTATAGCTGCCGGTGGCAGGGTCTATGCGATAAATTTCGTCTCCATTGGCTCCGTAGATACCACAGTAGAGATAGGTGCCATCCCATGCAAGGCCAGACGCCCCCTCGGGAATTGGATAGGTGGCAACTATTGTCCATGCTCTGGTGAGAGTGCTGCCTGCAGCGGTATCTCCACCCCTTTCATCCTCTTCTGCCATTGCAGGAAATACCGCAGTGGCGAGTAACAACATACAAATAACAATGCCCAATATCTTTTTGTCCATTTTACTACCTCCAAAAATTCTAATGGGAAACTCACATATATTTTTTTGCATGTTCACGTGCATTTCTATTTTCGGTACGCCACGTAGATGTCCGCTTCGATCATCTTCATGTCGCCGCTGAAGAAATGGTGGACAAAATAGACGTTTCCCTGTGCATCAAGTGCGGGTTCACCGGCAAACTGTGAAATGATTTCCTCCGGTTCACTCCAGCTG